>Ga0307515_10001979_pt1 | contig 45361 bp, 40 predicted proteins | sample 17_EM_MG_FD_194513 | JGI IMG/M metagenome (GOLD analysis project Ga0307515, IMG submission 194513) | Populus trichocarpa ectomycorrhiza microbial communities from riparian zone in the Pacific Northwest, United States - 17_EM | ecosystem: Host-associated > Plants > Roots > Unclassified | place... | reverse complement strand
TGATTCAGTACTGTAGTTAATTGATATTTGTTTCGGAAGAAGTTGATCGGTGAGACTATGTGAAGTGCCTTTAGATGCCATCAATTACATTAATTACAGATCTCTTCCACTTCGGATACCTCTACCTGCTGCCTTATCATTGCTTTTAGCTACAGTACTTTGGTTCAAGACAGCAAATATATATGAAAATAATCATGATGATAAGTTCACGTGTTTTTTCTGTTTTAAAATGATAAAAAAATCCCACCAATAAATTCTTTATCTTTATTAGCCAAACGCGTAATTTATTTCTTTTTTACACCTTAATTTATACTTATTCTATCCTTTAGCATTAATCAAATATTAATCAAACCAGTGAAGTGGTAGGCTAGGGTGCACGTATTTGATTTTTTTAAAAAAATATTAATTTAAATTCTAAATAAAATAAGATTTATATATAAAAAATATATAAAACTAAATCAAAAGGAGATCCTCTTATTTGCCACAATAATCTCTCTTAAAATTAAAATTAAAATTATTAATAAGAAAATATACACATGTTAGCATGATGAACTTTATTTTTTTTCTTCTCTTCCAATAACTCTTGGCAACATAACTTCTCTTTTCCCCTCTACTTGACACCAATCCTTGTCACAGTGCTTTTATTTCTTACATGGTATGTTATTAATCTTTCATTTCATTTCGTTTGTTTTTTACCTGAATCTTTCTTTCTTTTTTATTTTTGGTTTTGCTAACCTAATTATTTTATTCTCTTTAAAATACATATATTTTATGTCATTTTAAATAAACATAAGAATCATTGTAACAAAGAGTAATAATTTATATAAAAAATTATTTCTAAATTAAGAGTAAAATAGTTAACATTGTCAGGTATTTCAAACCATAAAAACCATGATAAATTATAATTAAATTTAATTCAGCATATATTCCAAGGTATGAATTAAGAAGAGTTTGTTCGTAACACGCTCAAAAATTCGCTTATTTTATTTTATTTTTTATCATAACAAACGAAAAAGAAAAGAAAAATCATTTTTCATTAAAAATCGGGCGGGTCTGGATGTTGACGTGGCATAACTATAAAACCTCCTTTCTTTTGTTCTCTCTGGAATATTTTTTTTTCCCGTATAGGTTAAGGTACAGGCACAGCGAGTGAAAAGCAAAGAGAGTGAAGAAAGAAGACGAACGTAGCGTAAAGAGGGGTTTAGGGTTTTCCTCCCAAAATGCTGAAATCGGTCTGTATTTGATTAGTCTCTCTCGTGCTCCAAGCAGGATACGAGAGATAATAGCAATTGTAATTAGAACTTGACGGTTGCTTTAATTCGTTTCAGGGAGAAGAACAAGAAGAAGATTTAGAAAAGCAAAGAGCTGCAGTTGTGGAGTTGAGAGAGTTAGAGAAGTCAGTAGAAGCCAATCCTGATGACCCCTCTCTTCGATTCAACCTCGTAATTATCAGTTTTTTCATTTAATTTTTCTACTTGGTCAGAAGCTTTTCAAGAAAATAATGATGCATCGATTGATTGCAGGCAGTGTATTTGTGGGAAAGATGCGAATGCAAGGAGAAGGCAGCAGAACATTTTGTTGTAGCAGTGAAACTGAACCCTCAGAATGCAACTGCTTTCAAATATTTGGGTCATTATTACTACGAGAAGGAGAAGGTCAGGGCTCTCAAATGCTACCAGAGGGCTGTCTCCCTCAACCCAGACGATTCTCAAAGCGGAGATGCACTTTGTGATATTTTGGACCAGACTGGAAAGGAGACCCTGGAGCTCTCTCTCTGCACTGAAGCCTCTCAAAAATCACCAAGAGCCTTTTGGGCTTTCAGGAGACTGGGTTACATTCACCTCCACCATAATAGATGCTCTGAAGCTGTTCATACTCTTCAGCATGCCATTCGAGGTTTTCCCACCTCTCCTGATTTGTGGGAAGTATGTTCCTCTTCCACACCCAGTCTTTTTCTTCCTTTTCAGTTTACCTGCTTTTCCTTACCATTATATTTAATCTCGTTTTTCTATCTATAAAGGCTTTGGGTCTTGCCTACCAGAAACTTGGCATGTATACTGCTGCTACTAAGGTACGCTTCCTCTTTGTACCCTTCTCCTACTGTTTGACTCTACACTCTTGTGATTTCGTTTTCAAATTAATAATGCCCGTAATCACTGACTGTCCTACTCGCCACAACAATTTAACCAGTCTTATGGACGAGCCATTGAGTTGGAGGATAGGAGAGTTTTTGCTCTCATTCAAAGTGGAAATATCTTCTTGACGCTCGGAAATTTCCGAAAGGTACTCTTCCTTTGTTTAATTTTCAATACCTGAACTACTGAGGTTTCACAGTGCTCGGTTTCTTATGTTCATATAAGTACGTTTCCACAGCTGGAGAATGAACACGCATAGACCTTTGAACTTGATGGCTTATTACATCTTTTATTAGAATAGAATGCGCTGAGGCATTATTTTTGCATGCATTTATTTCTTAATAAAACATATCATTAATTATATCTAATCATGCTTGTGAGAAAAGACGTGTCTCATTTATGTGTCTCCTTCAATACAAAATTCCTTTATTTATTCGGAGGTGATTGATGATATGTGATAATGCGGTCTTCTGCAAAAAGGGAGTTGAGCAGTTTCAGCGAGCTTTGGAGATCTCACCTCAAAATGTGTCTGCAAACTATGGGTTAGCTTCTGGACTCCTTGCTTGGTCAAAGGAATGTATGAATATGGGTGCATTTAGGTGGGGAGCTTCATTGTTAGAGGTTGGTCAGCATGACTTCAAATAATCGCATCTCGGACATTTTTGTGATGTCAATATGAAAATATCTAACTTTTGGTTCCTAAAACGACCACAGGATGCGTGCAAGGTTGCCGATAAAATTGCTCAGCTGGCTGGAAATTTTTCATGTATCTGGAAATTGCATGGTGACATTCAGGTGAGCCTCTCTAAACTTCACCGGTCTCCGCCTCTTTAATGCCTCAACTGTTCAATAATACTTACTTCGTTCATATTTACTGATTTCAAATTTAAATACCACTAATTTCTGGCCTCTGACCAAGTAAAAATGAAAGATGGACTTTTTTCATCAGAGTAATTTAAAGTTTGAATTTACTAGTTTGAGATGTGTGCAAACTGTTTGGCTTTAAATTCTGAATTCACCAACATCTTTCATTGTTATATATTTTTGTTTGGTAGTGGTATCGTTGTTGTGAATGTATTTCTGCCCACCTCTGCTACTGCATTGCTTGTTGTTGAGTAAGAGAATGATGATACCTTTTATGGAATTTCCTGGGAAGTAGAGCGTGGGAGAGGAGGATAGGCTATTTGAATTAGTCTCTTGTCATTTGTTTTGTTAAAGAACTTTTGCACATGCTGTTTTTTGGTAAAATACGTTTGCAATGTGTTTTGCACCCTAATTCAATATCCAGGTTTGTTTACCAAATTTAATAATTCAGGCATGTCTCTTTCCTTGCTAGCTTAACTACGCAAAGTGTTTTCCATGGATGGAAGATGACCAGAGTGTAGAATTTGATGTTGAGACTTTCCATGCTTCCATCCTTACCTGGAAGCAAACTTGCTATTTAGCCTCCACATTTGCCAAAAGGTCGTACCAACGTGCTCTGCACTTGGCTCCATGGCAAGCCAACCTTTATATTGACATTGGAATTGCTTCAGATCTCATTTCTTCTATGAATGAGAATTATGGGCACGACCAGCATCCTTGGTATGATTTGGGTTTATATTGTTTTGTTTATCTTCTATTCTTACCATAAATTTTCTCTCTGAACTTACTATTGTTTTCACCAGGCAGCTATCGGAAAAGATGGTTCTGGGGGCCTTGTTACTCGAGGGTGACAATTATGAGTTCTGGGTGGCACTGGGATGTTTATCTGGTCATAATGCCTTGAGACAGCATGCCTTGATCAGGGGATTGCAATTGGATGTCTCCTTAGCTGTTGCTTGGGCATATCTTGGGAAGGTACTTGCATAAATCTCATAATTAGATCCCCCCTCTCCGCTCTCTTTCTCATGTGGTTCCATTATCATGTTTGGACTTTACTTCTTTTCTAATAAAACATACTGTTACGCTCATGAAACCATTTTGTTGCCTTGTACATGCTACATTAGCCTGACTCTGGAGTTACAAACATTCCCATAGTTTTGCACTTGCCTGAATGCCATGTGAATTCCCCAGCTTGGGGCCTTTGGCACAATTGGCATTATAAATACAGAAAAATCTGGATATATATGATACTGGTGGCGATGTCAAAAAAATTCCTAAATTTCTGGTCTATACAGCTTTACAGAGAAGAAGGAGAGAAGAACTTGGCAAGGTTGGCATTTGATTGCAGCAGAAGTATAGATCCTTCACTTTCATTGCCATGGGCAGGCATGTCAGCTGATAGTCAAATTAGGTAGGTTCCTAAATTGTATAGTATTAAATGCATGGTTTTATGGTGATATAAATCCCTACGTAACACAAATGGTGCATTGTAATTCAGGGAGTTGACACCAGAGGAGGCTTTCGAGAGCTGTTCACGAGCTGTGCAGATACTTCCTGTAAACATCTAATAATTTTATGCTCTTTGAATATGCTTTAAGAGAAAGGAATTTTGCATTTAATGTATGAGTTGCACATCCTTTAATGCTACTTGGTTATGGTGGTTATCTCATTGCAGTGGCATGATCTGTTCAAATCATTGCTTTGATTGACAGGTCGCAGAGTTCCAAATTGGTCTTGCTAAACTTGCTTTGATTTCAGGGAGCCTTGCGTCTTCACAGGTACTATAATTTCTAATTACACATGAGATATTTGCCTCTTTTGAAGAAATATGTTTTCATCTGTATTTCAAATCAACTGGGCAACTTGCTTAGGAAGCTGTCGCTTCTACAGGTTTTTGGAGCCATCCGGCAGGCAGTCCAGAAAGCCCCTCACTATCCCGAAACTCATAACTTGCATGGTCTAGTTTGTGAGGCACGATCTGAGTATCAGGCTGCTATTACTTCGTTTCGTCTAGCACGCTGTGCAATCAACATTTCTTCAGGTGACACATCAAAATCTCGTTTCCAAGAGATAGCAGTTAATTTGGCACGATCTCTGAGTAAGGTAATTTATATTTCTGCTTGTATTGCGTTTGTCGACCTGGAAAAATATTTACATCTTATTCAAAGGTTTCTTGCTTTGTGCACGATGTGAGTAAATTTTGTGATTATATTTTTTTCCCTTTCTTTAGCAAAAGCCTTTATTTGGTGCAGGCTGGGTATGCTGCTGATGCTGTACAAGAATGTGAAAGTTTGAGAAAAAAAGGTTCGGTTCTTAACATTTATGTACTTGTATTTATTTTCTTTTATTTTGCTTAATTTAGTATCTTATGCAAGAAAGGAGTGAAGTGATGTATGGCTTCTTCAATATCGTTAATGCTTTTAATAACATATATATTAATTCTCCAAACTTTTATAATTTATGGCCAAGTTAAAAGTGTGAAACAATAGCAGTTTCAGTAAACAATAAGCGTAATGAGAAGCCTCTTTTTATGAGATCCCTGTTAGCAATCTTAGATTGTTTATTTAATGTGATCATACTGTTGAATTAAACCCTGGACCTTTTTATGTGATCAGTTTTTATTTGTTTAAGGTATGCTTGATTCAGAAGGTATGCAGATATATGCTTTCTGTTTATGGCAACTTGGTGAGAATGACCATGCGCTCTCTGTGGTAAGAAATCTGGCTTCCAGTGTTTCAGCAATGGAACAGGCACTTGCAGCAGCTTCTGTTAGTTTTATCTGCAGAATGCTGTATTACATTTCTGGACTGGATTTGGCAGTTTCCAGCATTCTGAAAATGCCAAAAGAATTTCTCCAGAGTACAAAAGTCTGGATTGTAGCATCTGCCATTCATGCTCTTGATCACAGTAATCGGCTTGCACAGGCTGTTTCAAACAGTCACTACTCTCTTTTATCCCACGATGAGATCATTGAAAAACACTATTTAACAGCTCTTGCTAAGCTGGTAAATTTTTTATTTTCTTTGCTGCTACTTGAACATCTGATGTTATATTTGAACAGGGAGTTTGCTTATTTTGGGCTATGCCATTTACCGGTGCATACTTATGTCGGTGGGCTGTGCAGGTTAAACATGGATCAGATTATTGCCTTGGATTTCAGAGTGGAATTAGCCACATTAAAAAAGCTCTTCACAGTTACCCCAATAGTAATTTGCTTAGGTAGATATTGAAACTACTACTGTGCATTATCTTTTAAGATATTTCAAGAACTCTAGTTTATGCTGTTGTTGTCTGTTCTCCTGTGCAACCTACATTTAGATTTAAGTTATTTGGCTGAAACCTAATGATCAAATATCCATCTGTGATACATATATTGAGTTTATTACTACTTTTCATGATGGAATATTTGGTTATCTAAAGAAAATTTTGAATTTATAATATTTTCTAATAATATTGAGTTTATTAAAGTCTATAATAAATTTTGTCAGTATCCACATTCTAGCATGTACAATGGTCCGTATGCATGAATTTGGTAATAAAAGCAACAATTTCTTTTATTCCGATTATGTGTCATAGATTCTACATTATGATTTCCTTGTTGTTTCATATGTGAACTCACAGTCTCACAAGTTAGAGCATATTCCACACGTAATTGGTTTCCCCATCATTCAGTTTGTGTAAAATATTTTTTATATTTTTGGAAATTTTGGAAACTGACAAAATTTTGCAATTTTCCTTGATTGCATAGAATTTTTGGAAATTCATTATATTGTGTTCGGTTTGATTTCACATTGTCAAATTAGCTATATACTTTTATGCATCATGGACATCTTTCCTAATTTTATCCACCTAAACATTTTGAAGGTTGATGAATGTTATGATTGCTTATCCAAGCTTCAGCAAGCAGTATCATTAGTTATAATTTTTTTGTATCCTTGCTGTACCTCTCTCAACAGGAATCTACTCGGTCATCTTTTGCTATCATGTGAAGAATGGAAAGAAACTCATGTAGCTAGTAGGTGCTGCGTCACAGAAGCTCCTAACTGTGCAAGCAAGCAAGGTTTAAAGTCAGGATGTGAAATTCTTGGTGCTGGGGCAGTTGCTTGCTATGCAATTGGCAATAAAGATCCAAAATTTTCTTACCCGGCATGTGGTTATCAATGCCTTAATGGACCTGGAGCTGTCCAAGAACTTCAGAAGTATAGTAACTGTTCTGTGTCATTCTTATAATACGATTCTCTGTTTTCAATAATCGATCTTTGTACTTGATGAAGGTTGAAAACAAAATCATTAACTTTTTCAACTTTTCATATTGCTGTGGCTTTTTGGAAAATATACAGTGCTGTTTCCTACATGCACAGACTGGAGGAGTTTTTCCCCTCCTAAAAGAAATACACATGTAGTTTTTATTCATCAAATAAGCATTCTCCTGTGTTCAAGAAATGAATTTAGATCAGTGAATTGATAGAACATGTCTAAAGAAAAATATAAATAGAAAGGAATAAGGACAGATAATATATCAACCAAGTTACATTTCAAGAAGTGGATGCAATTCAAAGTCGCCTGCCTTCAAAATTTAATGTCCGGTTCCACCACCATGCATGCATGTGTATTGTTTTGTGCTTGTGTTGGTGGTGACTTGCATAAATTGTGGGATTTGATAGATTCCTTTATAAAAATATGCTTTAACCCATTTATTTTGTATTGGAATGAGTAAACACTCCTGTTTTTGTTTTCAATGTGCAGATACATGCGCCAAGAACCTTGGAACCATAGGGCTCAATACTTGCTTATACTTAATCTTCTACAGAAGGCTCGGGAAGAGAGATTCCCTAGCAAAATTTGTGCCATACTTGAGCGTTTAATTTTGGTGGCACTTTCCAATGAGTTCTATTCAAGAGAAAGCATGTCTTATCAATATCAAAAGTTTCAGCTTTTGCTTTGTGCTTCTGAGATCAGTTTGCAAGGTGGAAATATAGCAGGCTGTATCAAACATGCTAAAAATGCTTCATCACTTTTGCTTCCTAATAACTACCTGTTTTTTGGACACTTGCTGCTATGTCGTGCCTATGCTGCAGTGGATGATTATACAAACCTCCAGCAACAGTTTATAAGATGCCTAGAACTGAAGACAGATTATAATATAGGGTGGATGTGTCTTAAAATTATTGAATCTCTGTATAACGTGGAAAGTGATTCAAAAATCTCAGTGTTGAGCCTCAAGGAATGCTCAAAAGAGTGGAAGAATTCATGGAATATGTGGATAGCTGTATTTAATTTGGTTCTGGGATTAATATCTTTATGGAAGGAGGAGTACTTTTCAGCTGAAGAATCCCTTGTGCAAGCTTGTTCGCTGGCCAGTTCTGAGAGCTGCCTTTTTCTCTGCCATGGTATTCATCAATTAGATTGAGTTTTTGGCGGTCTATTACATTAATGCATCATGTTGAAAATTCCCTTAAGACAGAAAATGCTGTGAACTTTTATTTAGTAAACTTGTCTTTTGCTTATTAGATATTTGGGTGAGTTGGTTATTTATTGACTTATATGGATCACACTTAGCTGAAATTATCCTGATTACTTCTGCATTTTTGTCGGCTTATTATGAAATAACCCCACAATGTTAAAAGTTCTTGGGTGTCTTGATAGGGATGGCTGGTGCATTTATAACAAATTTTCAAAATTGTCAAAGAAATTAACCATAATGATTAAATATTTTTGGTTTGTTTCCTTTGATTTTTCCTTGTAATTGAATCATTAATGCTTTCAGGTGTCGCATGTATAAAGCTTGCCAGACAGTTTTGTAGCTCTGATTACTTATCTCTTGCTGTAAGTAGCCTCACCAGTGCTCATGCAACTTCTACCATCCCCTTGCCTATTGTATCGTTACTGTTAGCACAAGCAGAAGGGAGCCTTGGCTTAAAGCAAAATTGGGAGAAGAACCTCCGCTTTGAATGGTATTCTTGGCCACCAGGTATGAACTGTTTAAGATACTGAATATCTTTTTGTTATTTACATAATTCTGAAATGCCAATTTTCTTGCTAGTTCATTTTGCAACAAATGGCACTGCTATTAGTAGTGTACTGGTGCTAGAATTCCACCATGTCCAAACTTTTTCAAATGCATTACAGAAGGCTATAAAGTGCAATCGAAATGGAAATGTATCTGATATATAGTGGGTGATGGTTTGGTTTTCATCTCTCCTCAAATAAATATGCATACCAATGCACCATGTGACGACTTCTAATGGTTGCCTTTTGATATAAATTTGAACGCATTTTAGCATTGGTTTTACAGTTATACAAAGTCACGATCAGCATTTGTGTACGTTTGGAAACTTTACCCGGCATTTCAATCTGGTTCAACCATTCCAGATAAGAAGATTGTTTAGTTGTTTAACAACATGCATACCTATTCAAGATTTTGAATTGCCAAAAACTACATTCGTTCCCATCAAAAGATTATGGATCAGAAGGCCCAGTTAGATTGATATGGTCACTTGCTGTGTATCTGGTGGTAGTTGCATATTATTTCCGATTGCTGATTAATCAACTGTTAGTGGGTGTTTAACACACACACCTGCATATACATGGTTATTCTGATATGCTTCATGTTTTTACAGAAATGAGACCTGCAGAACTCTTCTTTCAAATGCATTTGCTTTCAATACAATCAGAAGCTGGGTTTAAAACTCCATCCACGGTGGAATTATGTCAAAGCCCACTTAAATGGGTTCTTCGGGCAATCCATACAAATCCGTCTTCTTTGAGATATTGGAACATCCTGCGTAAGCTTATGGAATGAGATGCACGCTCCTCCAAGATGCACGATTGGAAAAGATGGCAGTGTGGCAAAATCCTTCTCTCATATCATATGGCGTCACCAACTTTTGACAATTATATGAATTACCATCACTGATTGAATTGTCTGTAAATTATGATATCTTGCTGTTTCCTTCCGGTTTAAAAACCCAATGATTGTAATGTACTTTACATGTTGGAACCTCAAAGTTGGATTCTAGTCACCGGAGAAGCTCAAGAGGGGCCATTATAAATCGTACTGTTGGTAATGGGGATCCATTTTTCGGAAATGTTTTTGGAACAACATTGTATACACAGCTTGTAAGACGACAGTGACAATGACGTTCATGGTGTGTTAAGAAAGCAGTGTTTCACTTGTGCAGTTGCATGTCTGATAAAACATATTAGTTAATACGTTGGCATGAAATGTGCTGTTGTTGATCTAGCTTCCCTAGCCTAAAGACGTAGAGCGATCAAGCTCATCGGATGGATCCCAGTCGAATGAAGACGAGAGGAACTTGGACAATATCATGAAAACTTGAGTTATTGAAGCTCTTGTATTGAGATCATGATAGACACAGCTTTTAGCCTGCTGGGCCATTGGGAAGGCTAGATCCAAGGGGTATAGGAAGCCAGAGAGTCTCTCTCTCACGTTGTCTACCTCAAGCACACGCACTATCGTTACAGAGAGCAACTCATCACCTGAACTCTTTTCAATAGCGGCTGCAGCTGCTTCCTTCCCGCTTCCTTCCCAGATAAGAGCTCCAACATAACAACCCCAGATGCAAGAACATCTAATTTCGGGGCGGACTCCATTTTTGATGTATTCAAGGTGCCATATAACTTTGAGTACCCACTATCGTGCCTTGTCGATTGAAATCCACCGTCTTGGTCATTTTCCAGAGTTATTGCCAGCCCGAAATCAGCAAGCTTGGCTCTCAAATTGGCATCCAAAAGAATATTGCTGGTCTTCAAGTTTTTCTGGATATAGGGAGGGTTGGTGTAGTTGAGAAGGTAATTGAGGGCATCAGCCACGTCGTAGGCAATCTGAATTATCTGCTTCCATGCAAGGCTTCGGTATTTGTTGTTAGATAGAAGCCAATCAGCGAGAGAGCCATTCTCTGTGAACTGATAAACAAGGTGAGTGTTGACCTCATGTACGCAGAAACCAGAGAGCCTAATGACGTTGGAGTTATTGATCATCTTCAAAATGTCAATCTCGTTAGAGACATCCCCTTTCATGACCTTGACAGCAGCTGTATCGCCCTTAAAAGATTGGCAGTGTGTTGGGTTTTGAAGTGGAGACGGGCTTGTACTGAGAGATTTGCGGTACCAAAACAGAAATCCAAAGATCGCAAATACAAGAACGAGCAAATCAGCACCTATCCCAACACCCGCATGCACCCGATTGTGATCGGAAGAGCTGGGGGAGGGGGGCAATGGGAGTCTGCGAGGTAGGGCAAGCGGAGGGACTGCCGATATGTTCAATTTTGGTGGTCTCAGCGGTCAAAGGAACCAGAAGTGAAGGGGAAAATGACACTGGAGGACGACAGCATGTTTGCGTCAAACAGCCTCTGATGGTCGACACCGAACAACCGGGGATTGTAACTTGTAAGAGATGGAATTGCCCAGTTGACCATGTAGGTGAGTAAGTATTTAACCCCTAAAGCATTCTGGTTGGAAGTTGGGCAAGCACACCTCAGGGGTTTCTGGAGAATGAGTCCCGCGGTCAGATTCAGAAAAACATAGGGGTTCTGAGATATCGAGGACTGGCAAGTGGTGAGGCCTTGGTAGGTGTTGTTGGCCACAGTGGCGTAGCTAAAAAAATTTGTAATTAGAAAGTAAATTATTAACAAATATTTAATATTATATATTATATAAACATTTGTTATATATAGAGAAATTAATTTAAAATGCATATTCTAACTCATCTCAAGCAAAATTAATTTAAGAATATTTTTAAAATAAAAAAACTTACATTATAATTATTTTTTTCGAGTTTTTTTATTTTAAAACTGCTTCATAATGACTTCATTTTTAATTTTATTAAAGATATTCTTTCTCAATATATACAATTAAACTTTCATTTATCTATTTCTAAATCTTCCAGGGACTAGTGAAATTATTCACAACAATTCTTTGTTGACTTGTTGTTTTATACAGGTGAGTTAAATATAAATATTAATATATATTTTTTTAATTTTTTTATTGTGTTCCTAATTTTTTGAGTTGTTCAGTACTTCATTTTTAATCACTAGTAAGTTGATCACCATCATTTTTCATATGAAATTCATAACAAAATACATATTAATTCATCAAAACTCATTTTAATTCATATTTATATGCATATAATATTATCCATACACATATTAATTTAACAAATCCATAAATTATCATAAACTCTAACATTTTTAATAACTAATTATTAAGGAATAAAACTAAAATTAAACAATGAAATAAATAGAAAAAACAAAGGAAACTCACCTAAAATATAAAGCATAAAGAAGTTACTTAATTAATTAATAGTTTAGGACTTGAAGAGAAGTTTTACAGAAGAAAGAGAGGCAGGAACAATAATTTTTTTTTTAAAAAAAAACTTGTTTTAGTAGTTAATAAAATAAATTAAACTTATTAAGTTATTATATTAAAATTCTAATATAAAAAATATTTAAAAAAAAAAATTAAGGGGGCAATTGCCCCCTTAATCTCCATTGTGGCTCCGCCACTGGTTGGCCACCGTGAAGTTTCGTATCCGTGCTTGAGTGTGTAGTTGACGTTGTGCTGGTAATATTGACGGGCATAACAGGAGCAGTTGACGGGAACCACGACCTGGGAGGTGGTGGGAATGGAGGCATTTTCGGAGGAGATGTGATTGATGGAGGCGATAAGAGTGGCTGCTTGTGGGACGCCTGAAAGTTTGGCAGTAAGGGAAAGAGAGTCATAGGGAGTCATAGATCGGAAGGTGATGTAAGATTGGCACGAAGATTTTACTCCGTTGCACACAAATCATTTGGTCGTGTTTTCGAAATTGTCGTAGTTCAGTTTTCCTACTGCTCGTAAAAGCAGCCGCAGCCGCTTTAAAAACAAAAATTAGTGTAGTTAGCTGATATTATTCCATATTAGGAATTTAGTTTTAATTAACATATAAATTGATTCGAGAATTCTTTTTATTATATATATTGAATAAGGCTTTTGCTGTAGTATAGTTAGCTGATATTAATTATTCCATATTTAGACACGAATATATTTCCTGACAAACAAAACTTTCCATGTTCTGGAGCTTAAAGAATTTTCAGTTCCTGGAAGTCGACCCTTGGGGATAAGGAAATTCTTCAAGGGGGAGGGAATGACGAGGACCAAGGTAGTGGGATGCCATGATAGAGCGAGCAAGAAGGGTGAGAGTGAAGCGAGGGAAAGCTAATAAAAAAAGAAAAACACAAAAATAGAACTGCTCTGAATCAAAAAAATAATATTACTACGTACAGATATAATACTATTATTCTATACAACTAATAAAAAAATAAGTAAATTTTATTGCAATAAAATAGCATCATATCATGTAAAAGAAAAGATAATCGAAAAAGAATCATTCGGTCCTTTTTATGATATTTGTTTGCACGTCGATTTTTTTTCATTCAAAGTTATTGCTTCTGTAGTCCTCATTTATTGTATTTAATTATTTTTAACATTTCCATATCTAACATTATTTTTTATTGATGATGGGTGCCATGGCATCCCGAACACAAGCTGAATAATAATAAAAAAAAAATGAAGGTAGAAGGGTAAAATTATAGATCTTGAAGGGTCAATTCCAGAATTTTCTTTAGTGAGACAGTGACTAAAGTTTTAGAGTTTTGAGATTTTTAAAGGATGATAATGAATAGTGAAGAGGAAAGAGAGAGAAGTCTTTTTTTTTTTTTTTTTACCGTTTTGTTTGGTTTTGGAAAGGTACGAGCGGGCGGGCGCTGCTGGAAAATGAGAGGGGGAGAATGAGAAGTTATGTATATTTTTTGTATTTTTAAAAAATATATTGTAAAATATGAATCATCAAATGGAGTGTTAACAAAATTTAGTGAAAAACTAGATGATATGCTTGTGAGATGTCGCGGGCCATGCTTGTGTGTTATTGTAGGTTTGTAGAAAAAATAAAAAAAATTATATGAAGAAATCGGTTGCATTCCACAATGTTTTAAAAGAAAAAACTATAAAGATAAATTTTTAACCAGTTTAATATTAAAAAAATAAAATCAATAAATTTTTTTTTGGAAATAATCATAAAAAAAATAAAAAAAAATATGCAGAGAAATACTCTATACCAATATATAATGTTTTATAAAAAAATATATAATTATAATTCTTTATCAACTCAATATTAAAAATAATATAATTAATAAAAACAATATTTTTAAATAAAAACAACCACAGAAACAGGCTCCCAATTTTGGGCTCTTCTTCTGGCATCAGAAACCAACCTACTGTCTTGAGGAGGACTGAAGTGGGCTTTCTCCGACCAAGAAATATTTATATTGTATTAACACCATTTTTAAATAAAGTGAAGTGAAGGACAACAGCCACAGAAACAGGCTCCCAACTTGGGCTCTTCTTCTGGCATCAGAAACCAACTCTGTGGCTTTCCAGTCTGTCTTGAGGGGGACTGAAGTGGGCTTTCTTCAACCAACCATGTCCTCCATCTCTTCTTCAATGCTTTTCTCCTCCTCGCCTCGTCCTCCTCCTCCGCCTCAGGTGCTTCGTGTCAGCTCGCTCTACACAGCAAAGCCTTCCTTCTCCGATTCCATGGCTACCTCTGCTCCCAAGTGGGCCCAGAAGACTATTACTCTGCCCCCACACCGCCGTGGCTGTCATCTTATTACCCCAAAGGTTTCTTCTTCTCTTCGCATCGAGATTTTTTAGTTGGATTCAAGAGAGATTTCTTTTTTGATGAGGATACTAGCTAGTATATTCAATTAATGAAAAAAATTAAAATTTGTTTAGTGTTGTTTCTTTACCTACTACTACTAACAAGAACAACAACAATAATATAGCCATGCTTATACTTTCCAATTAACTAATTGATTTTCCCTTATTATTATAAAACATAGATACTGAACGAAATTGGGAGTGACTTGTCAGAATTCAAGTGCGGCCTTGCTCATCTCTTCTGTAAGTGAAAAAAGCCTCATTTTTTGTTTTATTATTCATTGTTTCGATGATGTATGTCTAATGAATATTTCTATTTCAGTGCATCACACAAGCGCCTCTCTTACTATCAATGAGAATTACGACTCTGATGTCCGAGATGACACCGAGACTTTCCTCAACAAAATTGTTCCTGAGGTAAACACCCCCCCTCCTTTTCCTTTCTCTTTCATTTACCAACAAGATTCAGTCTTTGGACTCTCCTTCTTACTTTCCTTTATTTCCTATGTTTTCAGGGAAGATCTGCTCCTTGGAAGCATACCCTCGAAGGTCAGTGTTTCTGTTTTTGTCCTCAATTTTTAAATGCAATGAATTTTCTTTTTATTAATTCCCTCGTCCAGCAACTAAATAGATATAGAAGAGGGGTTGTGAAAGTACTACTATTTATGTTTCTGATCTCGTCTAATTTGAAATTTATCCACCTATACTAATCAATCTCTGCATTTAACACTTTTGCAGGTCCAGATGACATGCCGGCACACATTAAATCATCAATGTTCGGATGTTCCCTAACGTGCGAATACTTGCTACTCATACTTTATTTACTCCTGTTTTTTTTTTTAATATATATTCTTTCATTTACGTAGTTTCTATTCCTGTGCAGGATTCCAATCACTGATGGAAAGCTTAATATGGGCACTTGGCAGGTTTGTGAACATCCTTTCTTTTGGATTCCTTGGAATTGTGTCATGATCACGAGCTGATGCTCAGTCATGTACATGCATTATTAACAGATGTTTTCCATTTTAATTATAAATAATAGGTGGTCTGAATGCTTCAATTGCACAAGTAGTTGTTGATGCTCGGCTTCCTCTTCTTGTTTTGTTTGATAAGAAATGCTTAGCTTTTTGTTGCCACGCTGGTATTCGTTGGTTTATACTTCATATGGTTATAGAACGACCATTATTGAGAATAATATGTTGTGCTGAACCAGTACATCAAATTAATGTTTTGAAATGTTTTGAAAGCATGTAGAATGGAACATCTTTTTTTCGGAATTGAGATATCTTTTCCTTTTCTTTCAATTAAGAAAGAAATTGCTTGGAATTGAGATATCTTATTAACTAGGCTTTCCAATGTTAACGAATACTAGGTAATTTGAGGCTGTAATAGTGTGCATTGACCTCCACACATTTTATCTCTAACATTGCAGTACAGTATTGATAACAATTCCCTTCTTATATTTACTGTTCTGGTTCAGGGAATATGGCTGTGTGAGCACCGGGACCACCCTACTGCGCGTAAAGTTGTGGTTACCCTTAATGGAATATGAGGAGCTAGTATTTGGCTTTTGTGTGTTTGTAACTTAAGATGATGTTGTGGCAGATTATCGTGCCTGTTTCACATTTTAACGGGACATACTTGCCTTGTTATGTTCCTGGACTTGGCGTTCTGATGACTTTGAGCATATTAAAAACTAGATTCATAGAATAAATTATATTGTTACAGCTACAAGATAAAATCCCAATAGCTTGTGCGTCCCATGTATTTGGATTTTTAAGATGCAACTGCTGATGAATGAAATGCATACCAAAAAAAGGTTTGCTTCCCATCAACACGATAGCAGCAGAATGTCATCATTCTATGTTAAGTCAGTGCTGGAGTATCATTTTTAGGGTGATACGAGCCATCTTTTCCAAGCCAACAGCTACAATCGAGCAGAGTTGAACGCAGCCACAATAGAAAAACAAAGGATCCTCTTGATCCCCAAGCCGCTGGAAAATCCCAGCAACGCTGCTCCAGAGGAGTCTGAACAAACCCAAAGGAGACCCAATCTGAATGAAACCCAGCTCGCCCAGACCCCATAAGAAACTGAGAGAGAGGCGTAAATGACCCCTCTCAATCAGCAGGAACATAAGAAGCATCACCAACCGAAGCCCACAGAAAAGAAAGCGAATTCCAGCCGAAACCTGCCAAAATCAAACCACGTTGCATCCAGGAGAGATTCAGCTCACGTCATGGGAAAAGAAGAGGCGTGAACAGTCACTCTGGTATCCACGCAGTAAATTTCCCACGGGGTTTTAGTATTTCTGTTAATATTTTTAAGTTTAGCTTGGCAGGCAATTGATTAAGATTGGGAAGAAATAAATTCGTGTGAGTTAACAGTTATTGATATCCCAACGAACTTACAGTTAATCAAATGCACAGAAAAATAATGAATATTTAACAATTCAAGGAGAACAAATGAATCAAGGAGAGATGGATTCGAACACTCAAATAGTTCACAAAGAATGGTATCAGTTTTGGAGAGCGGAGCTATTCACCACTCGGCCAATTTCTATTCTACTATTTTATTTTTATTTCAACTGATAGAACACGGATGTACATATATGAAGTGGGAGAAGGGCAGGGCATGGATGGGAATGAACTAGCGCATCATGACAGCAAACTCGTGGAAGCTAAGAACACCGTCTCCATTGAGGTCGAAGGTACGGATGATAGCCTTGCAGTCGTTGATGGAATTGGACTCCCCCAATCGACTCAACATCCGCTTCAAGCTGGAATGAGTGATGCAGCCAGAGCCAGGCTCAGTCTCGTACAATCCAAAAGCCTGTCTGAGATCCTCGGTCTTCTCTTCCTCTGAAAGATTGCCTGTCATCAAGCATAGGAAGTCCTGGAACCCCAAAAGCCCGTCTCCATCCATATCAGAGAACCTGATGGCAGCCTCAGCTTCCTCGATGGAAAGCTTACCTCCAACAGAGGTAATACAGGACTGTAACTCAGCAGGAGATATCTTTCCATCTCCATTTTCGTCAAAGTAATTGAAGACCCCTCGGAGCTCGTTGTTGTGATCTACCACATTAAGAGCACTAGTTGAGTTGTTGACGCTTGTGGGATGTGGTTTGTCGTGGGATTTCCTTGGAGATAGTTTACGACGTAATCTTGCAAGAGGAGATGAATTGGCGGGAGTTGAATAAGGTGGAGATGAAACCGAGTGTGATTTCATGATATATAGCTAGCTAGCTAGATAGCTGGGTTGAGGTTTGAGATAGCCTAGCTGGTACTTTTTTGAGTTTTGATCGTAGAAGAAGATGAGATAGCTTAACTGGGGATGGGAGCAGATAGAAAGAGAAGTAGAGGTGAGTTGTGTTTGCAGGGAGTATGGTTAAAGGAAATGAGGGTGTGGTCATGGCAATATATAAAGGTTTGGTTTTGGGGGCTGATTTTTGATAATTGATGCCGTCATGCTCAGGGGTGTAAAAGACGTGGCTGAAGGAATGGATAAGTGAGTGAAAGAACACGGTTTTGCTGGGCATGACCGGCCAGTTGTTTCTTTTTTAAAAGATCTAGAATCCAGACGCGGAAAGGAAGCGCGTGGAGGAAGCTTCCCTCCTTCTTGACTATTATTTCCTCCTCTTCCGAGTCCTTCTCGGCATTTCCGGAATTTTCTTTTTAGCAACCTGAAAACAGTTATCTGGACGAGAGAATGGATGTAATTATTTTTTTAAAAAAATTTTATTTAAAAATATATTAAAATAATATTTTTTATTTTTAAAAATTATTTTTAATATCAGTGTATCAAAATGATCTAAAAACACTAGAAAATATTAATTTAAAATAAAAAATATATTTTTAAAACATAAAAACAAACAAAACTTAGACAAGAAAAGGAACAAAATGTAAGCTTCATCGAAGCATATTCATTTTGTCTTCGTCATGAGCCAATTAGCCATACTAAGTTCCTTTTGAAATTGAGGTTTAATCTATTTTTTAAAAAAATTAATTTTTTAATTTAAATTTATTATTTGGAATCGTGATGATGTTAAAAATAAATTTTAAAAATAAAAAATATTATTTTATACACATTTTTAAAAAACACACTTTAAAAAAAATATCTATCATTTCTAAATTACTCATCCTTCAGGTGACTTTAATTACTAATTAATTTCCTTATGCTCCACTTTATCTCAAACTCCCTCCTACATCTCAAAACAAATGAACAGTAAATTATGACTTAGTTTTTATATATATATAAAAAACAAAATTAAAGCACGAAAACAAGAAAATTAGATGAATTACATCCTTGGGAAACAAAATTAAATCCCACTCTCGTTATGCATGGAAATGTTTCTTTCCATATATATTGTCTCTTCACCTCTTTACAAACAAAACAAAGTTAAAAGAGAAATCCCGAACCATCTCCTCCGTCAAACAAGAAAGTGGCGTCGCTTCAACCCTCTTTGGTCAATCCTAATTCTCTCGTTTTCTCACCCTTTTTTCCATCGATGGTGAAAAATTTATAACTTGGAATATTTGTGATTGCATTTTGGACTTTGATGATAAGTACGCTGAGTTTGTGAAAGAGACATGGTGGTTGGGCTGATCAGTTGCATGCATGCGTTGTTCATTTAACGTTTACAAACAAGACAAGGAGAAAGCACTTGATAAACGTTGGTCATGGCTGCTGCTTCTTCTTCTCTAAACACATGAGGTCATCATCATGCATGGCTTGGTTTAGCAAGAACAAGTTTCAAGTTTACAAAAGATAACCTATGATTTAAAAAAAAAGAAAAAAGAAGCAATACTCTCTAACACTTGTTATCACCATGACTAGAAGTGTATCAATGTTGCAAGAGGAGAAATAGCTAAATTTATGGAGGCTGAGATTTTTCACGAACTCAAATAAGATTGTTAATAAGATTGGTCATTCTCATGGATGTATTATAGGAGAATGGTTATTTTCTGAACTTAATTAACTATTAAGTCCAAATACTTTAGGTCTGATATATTTATGAGACTTATGTTGTCTTGGACTTTACGAACTGTTAAATCTAAGTGTCTTGGATCTGACATGTTTGTCATTCGTATTACCTCATTTTATTGGGCGTGTCGAAAGAGAATGGTCATTCTCTTGTGTGCATCCAAGAGATGATGGTCATTACTTTGGACTTGATTAATTGTCAAAGTTCAAATGCATTGGGTCTAACATGTTTGGCATGTCCACATTACCTCACTTACTTGGGCATGCTAAGAAAGAATGGTCATTCTCTTAGACGTTTCAAGGGAGGATGCGCATTTTCATGGATGTGTCAAGGGCTTCGCATACTGTCAAGTCTAGCATGCTCCGGCTTAGCACATTGTCAAGCCCAATAGCATCTGGGTGTGGTTGACGTCTGACCCAACATGTCGAGGCTTGTCACACTGTCAAGCCCAACCACGAATGGATCTGGCTCATGCCAAACCGAATGTGTTTGGTATTATGGTAGCTGTTGTTGTTTAAAAAAAGTTGTTTTATAAAAAGTACTTTTAGTTGAGGTTGGTTTGAAAAAATATATGTTTTGTTAAAATTGTTGTTGAAATTGAGGTTGAACAAAAAGTAATTTAATGTGTTTGATTAAGAATGCTTTTTAAATTGAGGTTATAAAATAACTAAAAAAGATATATATTAATATTGATGGTCTTTAATTTAAATATTGTAGATTTAACTACTACTATTATATCATGAAATAAATAATACTTTATATAAAATATTTTTTATTGTTTCATTAAACTATCTACAATTCCATCACGTACGAAATTCATAGGATAAAGACTACAGTTCTCATGGTTTTTTGAGCGTGCAACAAAATCATGTAAAATATCATCAGAAACAATATTAGAATTATGATCAAATTCTGCAAATATCACGTCATCATGTGATTTCTTTTTAATTTATGTAGTCTTATTAAATAATATTAAACACTAATTTTTGAATAAAATACAATTAAAAATTAATTTTTTTTACTGTTCATTTTTTTTTGTAAATTCACTCTCCACGCAGACAAGAGAGCACATAAATAAAGATTAGGAAGAACAAAGGGAAAACAGAAGAGAAGAAAATGATTTCAGTAGGTCAGCCCTCCATCACCGTCATCATCATCTTTAAGTGTAGCAATAAGGGAAAAACAAAAGGAAAACTGTTAAGAATAGCCCTCGTGGTTGAACAAAAAGAAAATGGTTTCAGTAGGCCAACCTTCCATCACCGTCATCATCATCTTCAAGTGCACCAATAGAAGAAGAACAAAAGGAAAACTATTAAGAACAACCCTCATGGTTTTCTCATCTGGAAAACAAGAGAGAGCCATGTTGATGGGAACTAGCTCTGACACTTGATACCCGAAGTGCTGGTCAAGGAAGGAAGAGGAGAATTACTGTGTTTAAACATAGTTGCAATAAACAAGAAATGAAATGCATGCAATTTTTGCTTCAGCGAAACTGAGTTTTGAACGCAGATAAAAGTGGGGTCCATGCATGAAAATTGCGGCTCGTTTTATAACCAAACGGTATAATGCCACTGTTAAATAAAAACGCAGCCACAAACGTTTAGCCAAATATCTAGTGTTCCCAATACTTGATACAGTCATGAGTCCCCACTTGAGTCATGCTAATTCTTTTGAATATGTTCAAAAAAAATAAAAATCATAATAATTTTTTAAACCCGTTGAAAATAAGTTTATAAGCTGTTAGATTTAAATGATGTATATAAATAAAATAAGACTACGATGATGTGCGTTATGTGATCATCATGACTCGGACTGTATCAGCGAATATAATTAATTAAGACTGATAGCAAATTGCTTAATTTGGTTTTAGATTGTGAATTGAAGAAGATCATAGAGAGCGTCGGATGAGGAGGAGGAGGAGTAGCCATAAATTGGGAATCGCTATTATTGTGGGCGGGGTGACCCCACGATGCCCCACAGCCCACAGGATTCGACAAGACTCGTACTGTACCCGTACTGTCCTCTCCCATCATTCCAGCAAAACACAAGCATCTTTTGATTAGTTTGCCGCGTGTTTTATGCGTGGACTGGACATGGCGATAGGTATTTCCTCTCTTCATTTCCGATTAACATATTTTAATATTTAGATAATTCAAGGACTAAAATAATTAATATTTAGATATTTTATTTATAATATACAGAAAAAACTAAAACGTGGGGCAAAAATACTGTGGACTTGTTGTAGCCAGATTTTAGTCACTGCATTCTTTCCATCTTTCTCTTTCGTTTTCTCTTTTCTACTTCCAGCCATTACCTCCCCTTAATTCAGCCTTCAACAACACCCAGAACAAAACCCCCCTGGTTTTTTGTGAGAAAAAAAAGAGGAGTTTTTTGGGAGAGAAACGAAGAGAGAAGACAACACAACAACCGGTAGCTGCCATTGATGTGAAGGAGTCGACGGTGGATCCTTTCTTGGTTGAGGCTTTACAGAACCACATCTTCCTCACACCAGTTAGTGTTTGCTTCCTTTTACTTTCGATTTCTTGATGTGGTTTTTAAGTTCTTTGCTGGTTTTGTTCAAATTTTTTGGTTATTAGCTTATTTAGATATGTTAGGCTATTTGGGTTTCTAGGAATTTTGTTGTTTATGGATTTTTTTTGGATATGTGTTCGGTTAAATTTGTATTTTTAAGGATTTTTTAGGGTTTGTGATTTAATTTGGGAATTGGGGTTTGATTGATTTGGAGATTGGTTTATCTAGGAGCTTTGACTAAACTGGTATGTTTATGGAACTTATAACTGGGTTTATTTATGGAAGACTTGGAGTGGGTTTTTTAAAGGGACAGACCAAGTGTGCGAATGTGAGTAGAGATCTTTATTATTTTTTGTTGATTTCACGGTTTCACCTAAACATTTGGCTTCTGAATTTTGGGTTTTAATTATAATTCATTTATTTTCTTTTAAACTTATATATGTAGGAGCAGCTTTGACTATTCCGAATCTTCATCGATTACAGTTCTCCCACTCTCAACTTCCAGCTCATCCATTCCGAAGGCTTTTGTTGTAGACAAGCCCACGTTCAGCCAGATAAGTTGCTTTTAAAACCTGGTTTGCTTTGTGCTGGTTTGGTTTGCCTTTTTAATCATTATGGGTCTGCAGATTATGATTTTATCTGGATTTGCATGTTAGTTGTTGTTTTTTGTTTCCATTTGTATGTTTTCTCTCTTTTTTTGGTTCTTTTTACTGTTTAATGGTTTGTTCGGCTTTTTTTGTTGTTTGGATTAGTTGCAGTTCTGATTCTAATGGTTCTGTTTTTCCTTCTCAGTCTCTTCCTTGACAATAGAGGTGTCTGTCTTGCTACCAAGGTTCTTAGTTGCTTCCGAGGTCTATTTTGCGACTTTGTTCCTGTTCATGTTGGTTTTTAAGTGTTCTCTGTCCTGTGGATATCAACTTCTTTTTTTTCTATTTGTTTTCCAGCTCTTTTTTTGGGTTGTTTCATGTTTCGCTCCTATTGGTTGGTTGGGCAGGTGGTTGGTTGTTCTGATTCTCATCTTTTTTTCTCCTTCCTTCTCAGCCTCGAGCTTTTGCAGGGAGGAGGCTGTGTTGTTATAAGGATCATTGGTGCATTTTGGAGGTCTGTTTTCCTCTTACTTTTAAGCTATGCTTCCTCGCTTATGCTGGTAGCTCTGTCTGTGCTTTGGTTATGCTTTTTTCTTGGCTCATGGGTTTTGAGTTACATGCTGCTTTGATGTTGTTTTTCTGTCCCATTATCCTGCATGATTAGTTTACATTGGGTTTGTTTTGGTTGTGTTGATGGTTGGGTCAGATTTGACCTGCTATGCATTTTTGTTCTTTGTTTTTTTTTTTCTGGTTTTGTTTCGTTTTCGTTTGCATCTTGGTTATAGCATTTATGTGGGTACGACATTGTGTTGGATTGATCTTTGTTCTGGGGTTATTGACTTCATTCATGTTTTTTTTCCTGGTTTTTCTTTGCTTGCTGAGTTTAACCTTGCCACTGTTGCTGAATTTTTTACCAGGTTTCAGGTTGTTTACTTCAAGTTTCTTTCACCAGTTAGTTGTTGTTTCATCTTTTGATGTTTGGTTGTTATTTCTTCTTTGCTTTTTCCTCTCATTTGCAACACTTCTATTCTGCGCTTTTTCATTATGTTGTTTCACTTTTTTTTTTGGTTGTCCAGTCTTTTTAGAGCTTTAGTTCAGATAGAGCTTTCCGTAGTTCTTTTTCTGATGGTTTTTTACCCTTATTTAGGTCCTAACCTCCCACTAGGAGAGGCTTAGCATTTTAAAGGGTTTCGATTCGATTGTTGTTGGTTGGCTTTGGAGTGTCTCTTATTGCTATTTTTTTTTCCTTTTTTTCCTTATTATAGTAGGGGTTTGTGTCTTGGGGTTGATAGTCCAGGTCAAAAACATTTTCTGGTTTGTTACCAGCTTTGTTTTAATCTTTACGATATCTGTGCTGCTGGTAGTGTATCTTGCTTTCTTCCTCAAACAGGCTCATTTTTTTCCTTGCTTGGTCTGGTTTTATGGTTCATGATTTGAATCCCTTATTTAGTGCATTTTCTTTGTCTTCAGTTTTCTTGGATGGTTGCTTTCCCTTCGCCTGTCTTTGTTTGGTTCCCAGGCTTTTCTTACTCAGATACAAACAAAGGAATAGCTTCTCACAATGGAAACGACACGTGCTGATTGTTTGGTGGATAGTGTATTGATTTGCCTGGAGATTTACTTCTGTCAGACTAGTATTTTTTTCATCCCATAGTGGTTGTAGGATTGCCTTTTGCTCTTTATAATCTTCTTGCAATCCTTTCCAGTCTTTTGTATTAATGTGGTCCTCTAAGACATGCTCCTTTTTGTTTGTCTTCTCATTCTCTGCCTTTGTACTGCGTTTTGATGTTGCATCTTCTCTTCTTTTTTTCCTGCTTTTTGATCACTTGAGTTCTTCACTGTTTACTTCCAATCCATATGCCTGTTTTATACTGTTCCTTTGTTTTTTATGCCAGTTTTTCTTTATTTATGCTGGGTGTTTTTTACTTCTAGTACACTTTTTTTCCTTTTTCTCTTCTCTAACATTTCTGCCTTTTGATGATGCAGTTACAATTGATTTTAGAACGTTCTTCTTTGGTGCTCTCAATTGAGGCAGACTGCAGACTTGGAACAGCTTTTGGTGGGGGGGGGGGGGGATTCAGATTCTTCTTGTTGGTTTAAGTTGGTCAGCTATAGAGGGATGGATACAAAGTGGGGCGGGTCGAACGATAGATTAGCCATCGGTACACGCACATGGTGCCCTTCTGTTTTAGGGGAAGGAAAAAATGTCATAAAGCATGAAACCGTTTTATAATGATTAATTTAAAGCAGTTCCTAGTTTTCGTTCAAGCCAAAGATAACGCTATTGCAGATACTTATTTTGGAGATATCCATTTAAGGCGTAAATGGTGCTTTGTTTGTCATAGTTTCAGATTGCGTGAAATGCAGCCCGGTAAAGCAGCGTGACCTATTTCTCTTTCTAGCTTTGTGTTCCAATTTTTTGTGTGGTTGGATTTGCAATTTCAGGTTGGCCATGATGTTGCTTGCCTTTTCTTCCTTAGATCACTTTCTTTCCATTATCATGAGAACTCTGTTTTACGTTTGGATGCAGGAACAATTAGCGTTAAGCCACACGGCTTTGCAGTCTAGAGACTTTTATCAGTTTATGAAGGGCTATGAGTGTTTTTTTTAACCCTGCCCTTCGAGAAGCCTTTTTCAAGACGTCTGCTGCTGCTTCGTCTCAAGCCTGCACACACCATCATCTTGGCAATCTTTTTCCCTTTTCCCTTTGTGCTAATAAGACTATCTATGTATGTATGCGACCTAAGAACATGCCATGTTATTTAAGAGCCATTGTTGCTGTCGTTTGAAGTTAGATCTTCCTGGAACCTTGCTAAGTCCCTGCATTTGTTGCTGTTTTGGGTTTCCCCATGTTAATGCATGCCTTTTCGGCTTCTTAACTTGCAATCCTAGGCATTGTCGATTAGGCATCCTTTTTGGTAGTCCGATCAACGTTTATTCATGATTCATTCCATGGGTAAGGCGCGACTAAATAATCTAATAAATCTTAATTCAATTAAAAAACTAAAATTCTAATTTTACAATTAAATAATGTTTCTAAATAATAAATACTAAGAATAATCATTTCCCTCTGTCCTTTCTTCATCGTACTTTCTCCGTTTTCCTCCCCTGATGCAAGTTTTCAGCGCTAGTGCATTAGTTTTACAACGCAGATCCAAAGGTCGGCAATTCATGCAGTGTTTTTCAACCTTTCCACCGCTACTACTGGGCGGAGCAGACATTCTGCTCGTTGTCTTTTTGAGATCTTCACATCTTATTAGCCAAGGTCATTCTATGCAAGCACACATGGACATGACTGCATCGGATCTGCATAATTATATTGACATGCTATTATATATCATGATCCCTTTCGATATTCTATTTTCTTCTCCTTTCAATTTGCGAGACGAACCTCCTCAAATTTAAATATTCGATCACCTGGTTGTTGACTTGAAATTGAAGCTCAACCTCAACCGCCGCCGCCTTGGCATTATCAATTGATCCGTCATTTAGCCAAATTATCAAAGAAAAAGTTCATAACATGCATAGATCTCTTTCTACACATAAATGATGAACATCCACAACATGGCTGCTATTGCTGAACTGATTTTCCAAAAGGAACATATCACAACTTATTGGGGACAAAAGTTGCTTTTTACCACACATAATTAGACATCAAATATTATGACTAATAGTGAAGTGGAAAATTAGGAACAAAGGCAATACACTCATCAATCAGAGATATCAGGCCACACCTGAAAGAGCAGCAGGGAAGACAGATTAGGTTAGATCACAGGTTAGACCATGCCACCTATCACATAAACACAAAGAAGAGCGTGACAAAGAAAGCTTTAAATTAATACACAGAGAAAACAACTGGCAGCTTGCTTATTCTCTACTTTCTAGTCATGCCATGCAAAATCTCCTTTGCCTTCTCTTAAGCTTCTTCCCCTCCTGTAGTCAATTTCTGCATCAGAGCTCGATAATCCCAAATGATATTTCCTGCTGGTTTTAGATGATGCCATCTTTGAGAATATGTCATCATCGGTCACAACATGGTTACTGGGTGTACTTGATCCAGAGACATTCCCAGGTTGCCATCTTGATTTAGGGTCTGAGTTTACTAAGAAAAAAAATATCTCTGTGAGAGCATATCTAAAAAATTGGATGTCTTGTACATGGTGAGGTAAATTCAAGAATGCACAACATTAACAATGCACATAAAAGTTTAAAGACGTCATAAAAGTTTAAAGACGTGAGGAGATGGAGGGTGCTCTATTTGTCAAACCAAATTTTTTTTTTGAAAAGTGAAAACACATACCCGCACGCAGAGGTTGTTGAGAAAAGCAAAATGTACAAAGATTGCAACATTTTAGGTTATCTGCCAAGAAAAAACTGTCTCAAGTTGAGCGAGCCAACAGCCTTGACTGATAACGTTCCGATATTATAGAGAAAATCCCTTGCCATGCTCTCTTTCTTATCCACCAAAAATCATAAACTTCCCAATCTTTCTAAGCATCAAGAGCTTTTGCCACCACGTTTATAAGTTTAGAACATCAAATTGAACATAGGAAAAAGGTTTGACTGTTGAGAAAACATAGATTAAAAGTTACTTTGGGAACTTAGATCGCGTCATTGTTCAATGTCACTCTTCTGAGATTCCTTTTTTTTATTTTCTTTGCCCATAATTTCAGAACAAGAAACAAAGAAATGCAGATAAAGTTAAAGAATTCACCTTCATATCTATCAGACGTGACAGGCACTTCACAGCATACTACCCGGTCAGCAAGATCTGATTTCAATTTAAGGCTATTCTGTTTTGGCAAGTTTGCATTTGCTTTTTGACCCTCATTCAGTAATGAAGCTTCCATACTTTCTTCCATGGTAGGTTTGGCTGAAGAAAAAGGAGTCATGCTAAATGTGTCCTCCATTACATCAGAAATCTCTACATATTGAGGAGTAGTGATTATCTCATCAGCGCTGAACCCAAACGATGCTCTGTAAGCTTCTAATTCTTCTGCATCTTGCTTGGGACTTTTATTATGCCTGTTCTGGTGTCCATTTCCACTAGCAGGGTAAACATCCGAATCCTTGGAAACACTTAACCTCCCACCAGTATTTGGATCATGGTCCAGATAGAATCGTGCAAATGTAGCAGGACAGAAGAAATTTGAATCATGTGACACCATGGAGGCACCAGTAGTCTCGTGCCCAAAAAGCCTGCCAGATCCACTCCTTGAATATTTTCCATTTTGAGGAGAAACTGAAGGACCCCACTCCCGGGGAAAACCACGTTCAGGAAAAGACGCTGATAAACAGTCACCTGAAGTCCTAGAAATTGGTGATAGGAGACTGCTGGCAGGACTTCCAGGATAGAGAGAATATGTTGATTGAAGATCAGATGCAACAATGTAATTGTTCTTTTCAGCGCCTTTGAGATCCCTAGATGATGTGAGGAATTGAGCAAAAGGAACGTCTGGGGAAGATGGCGTAGTTAAGTGAGCCAACTCTGGTGGGGGTGTAAGAGGAGCAGTAGACGGCTCTGTTGTGAAGGTTGAGAAAACGGGAGGAGAAACCAGTTGTGTTTCGTGAGCATAAGGTCCAGTGGCATACATTGTGGATGAAGGACCCCCAGGTGAGTTGGCAGATAATGAAAGGAAGCAGCTAGGAGACTGAGCAGTAGATGGGAGAGCAGAATTTGTAAATGACGCTGGTGAAGACGGGGGAGCTAGAAGTGATGGAGCTAGTGCTGTAGCTTGATTGGTTAGCCCAACAGGTTGAGGTCCATTTGGCTGGGCTGCTGATGCATTGCCCTCAGGAATTCGAGATGCAGGCACAATACGCTTTCCACCTTTTTGCACGCTGAAACAAGACAATGCTCCCCAGCATCCTCCCCATCTCTTGCGCTGCTCAACATAGCTCAACATAGCGAAACAATTATAAGTAGATGACAAATTGCTCATGAAAAGGGAAAATCCAATCCAAATGTTAGAAAATTAGTGACAAGAAATCAAGAGCTAGCGTGTGTAATTTAGATTTTACAAGGAAAATTCAAACCATTATAGATATAGAATCACCTTGTGCATAGTATTTAATACTAAATGGACACAAAAAAATATTCTAGCGTGATCCAATTCTGTTAATGCATTATTATCCAGAAAAATAAAAGTTGATCTGGAACACAATAAAAGCAATTAGTAGATAAGAGGATTCTTATAATCAGATCTGTGCTGCTTCTTTTTTTATTTGATTTATATGAATTTCAATTTCCAATTTATTTCCTCACTTAAGAAGTAATAATAAATAAATGATTAAGATAATATTACAGATCTATCTATCCATCCATCTGAGGAAGGGAGGAAGAGATTGAAACAAAAAGGAAGGCCGCAGAGGGCAAATAAGATAGGTAAGAGGCATCAGATCCAGATCTGGAGGACATGTATGTACGTATGTATGTATCTACTAGAAATAGAAATTGAAAGATAAACGTACCTGTTCCTGCTGCTGCTGCTGAGGGAATCTATTCTGCTCCGACCCCATAACCGAGTCTGATAGATTGATAACCCACACTCACTCGCTACTACTGCTTGCAGCCTTGTCTTGAACTCTACACAACACAGTACTACTACTTCTTCTTCAAGCTGCCATAGATTTGCTTTTTTATCGCTCTGCCGTGCCCAGTCCAGCTCTCTTTACCTTTCCATTATGGCCCAAACATCCCACTTTCTCTCTTGGCATTGCATTGGCTCATGTTCTCATCTAAAAAACAAACGCCATCTTGAATTTGGATCAGGTTTCGATTTTCACACGCCAACAGATATCTACTAATCATTTGTCACTCAACACTCCCTCACAACGTCAGAAACTCTGCGAATTTGGGTCATAAAACTGGAAACATGCAAATTTTATCAATCCAGCTCACAACGGTCCTTTGTTGTCAGTAAATCTGTGAGCCTTGTAGCATGGTTTCTGCTTTGCTTGATCTTTAGTTTTCCTTTTCTTTTATACTAGATTTTGGCTTCGACACTAACCAGAGGCTTCTCAAAATTTTCACTACAAGGATGAATGGATTACAATAAATAATACGGCGTCACAGCTTAAAGACTACAGTTGCTTATAAAAAGCAGAAACAATTAAGAGGCCAGATTTGCACATCTGCCATCATAGAGGCAATCACTTGCATACACCGGTCTACCGAAGGCTACGAACCAAACCCCCCATTGCATCACACTTTTCTCCTTTTGTTCTTTCTTCTTTTTTACGATTCAAACAAACTGGATGTCACACGGTTAATTCACCCCTCTCTTTTTTATGATATTGAAAAGGACCACCGAGTAGAGCAAGGTATTTTTACGTGTTTTGCTCCGATTAGTAACTTCAAAACGATGTTGTTTCAGCGGGTACAAAAGCCATCACCACTATCGAACACATTAGTATTAAACACATGTTATCGAATGTCAAGAGAAACTTTCAATTCTCATATCAATCCTAAATAACCCAACTTCCAATACGTAGCTTATAATAGTTATTTATATAAATGGTTAGCTTTCTTAATAAATTTTTTGCCCATTATTCAGTTCATTTGCCAACACGGAATCTTTCAAAAATCCAATAGAAACATGATTCGAGCTTGGAAGCCAGCGAGAAAAGCACGCATCTTCTATTGCTGCAAAGGCTCATTATTTATTAACACACCCTCCTCCTTTGTCCGGGCTTGGGATCGGCTGTGGTGTGCATTACAAACCATGAAACAACACAGGCGGAGTTACTCTTATGCAACTGAAATAGGCAACATACTCTTGATGATCAAACAGATTAAAGTATTTTAAAATCTCTCTTTTTATCAATAAATGGCACGCATACCAAATGGAGGTTCGAACCAAAGCACTCCATTTGGTGAAAGTACTATCCACCTAGGCACCAACCTTCCTTTGCTTTGTTAGAGCGCTTATTTCCTAGTGCAGTGAGGCAAAGAAAATGGTCATTTCAATCTCCACCCCCACCCCCACCCCCCCCCAAAATAAAAAAAAATAAAAAAAACAAGGAAAACCTTTAGCCAATCCTAACACGTTTGGATTGAGATTTGAGTGAATTGAGTTTGGTTTAAAGACAGATTAAGCAACCCCCGCACTTTTAACACTTTTCATTGATTTATTATAAAATGTACATGTATATATAGCAAGTTTCACCGTGATTCAAGTGTTTTGAAATTAGCAATTGCCATTTTGTCGGTACCTTCCATATCTGCACAAAACCAATACAGTGGGCAACGGCGTTAGCATCTATACAACGATGGAAGCAGACATGACATACCAGGGGGCATAAGGAAACCTCCGCCCCACCTCAGCGGCGACAATGAATCTTTACCTGATGCACTCCTGCAGCCAAAAAGAAATCGAAGGAAAAAGATGAACAATTAAACAGTCGCACCAATTAAATACCCAATATAAGCTGTTGTGTGAAACTATCATATACCCAAGGCTCAAATAGAAAATCAAACAACCAAATTAACGTGGCATGTTGGTCATCAACATTCCTATGGGATTGGGTTTTGGCACATACTCCCCCAGCTTTTAACCGCATGCTTTCTCTTCAAATTCTGACCAACAAATCCTAAAGAATTTTTTTCCTTTGTTTCAGCCACCTTCAGCCCTATGAGATGTGCCATTACCTGGTCAATATTATGGACCTCTCATCAAGGCGTGACTTTAAAATATTTAGCTGTTGTAATCTAAAAGCTAGACTGCTAGAATGGCGTCAGTTTTTATTTCACAACTTCGCTAACCAAAGCATAGGATGATAGGCTTTAGTCAGTGCCAAAGAAATGGCTATCACAGGATTTAAAATATCGGTGAAACAACACTGTTGCAAAAAGTTTTAGCAAAATAGCTGATTCCAAAATGCAATATATGAAGAAGTCTGCAATTGAAAAACACAACATTAAATAAATATTGCATTTTGGAGGATTTAATTTCATGACAGGATAAATTATCGAGCTTCAAAACAGCGACATCCATGATTGTCATGATTAGGCTATTTCACCAATTATTTTTCAAAATATACTATTCTAACAATATTTTTATTTTACTTTGCTAGTTTAAAAAAAATCCAAAGAAATCACAATGAAAGTAAGACTAAAAACCGTTCCATCATGCAGCAGAATTCATGTCAGCCCTAAAAATGGCTGGCTCACAAGTATTGAAATGACAGCAAAAATGTTGAGATCCATGGCCTTGTAAAAGTTTTTTACCAACTGCTTGACAGCTAGCCCATAATTACCGAGTCCCTCCTGTAGTCAATATTTGGTTTAATAGGTGTAAGCACCACATGCTCCAAAATTCTTCAGTTCCTCTAATTTAATTTTGAGACACAAAAACATGTTAGAGTTGCAAGGGTGAAGCAGCCATCACCAACTATCACTATCAACAGAATCAAAAACTAAATTTATTAATAAGTTTCATCACATATATTAGTTTTTCCCTGTACTGAATAAATAAGGAAATAATGCATGTCTGTACAACACAAATCAATACTCCAAAAATGTTATGTGCAAAAACAATAAATTGATTTGGAGTTTCTAAGAGGAGAAACTCATCTGCAGCAGAGAGAGATCTACAAGAATGCACAGGTCATTAATTCATCTTCGAAGAGTAGGGGGAAAATTCAACATAGAATGATCATCACAATCACATCGTCCAGCTTTTATCAATGCCTAGATTCACAGCCTGGAACAACATAATAATTGCATTAATGATTTGAATGCAAAAAAATAGTCCTCCAATCAATTGCTAAACCAAACAGAAAATTAACCAATTCTCAGTGTCAACTGATGATGTAGAGATGATAGAACTCAACATGCCTTAGTAATTCATTGCTACAGAAAAAAAAAATGCTTAAAAGTGATATTATTGGACAGTGAACTTCATTTGTGAAGTGGTTATTACAGGTAACACTTCTCCCAACAGATCCCGCCACTGGGAAAATAGTAAACAAGTAGGGAGTTTCTACATGAGACCCACTATGTAAAAAGCCCATTAAAGATTATCTATGCCCAACTAGAGGCCCACTTTTTAAGTCATCGGCAGACTGGATACATTATTTTGGGTAGTGAAGAAAATTCACACTTCTCTTCAAGCTTATCCCCCACCTCCCTTGTCTCAAAAACACATCCACCCACCCCTTCCTCCACACTGATATATAAATTGGTAGTCCATTTAATTTAGCGAACCACACTCTCTGCTTATATTGCCAAGTTCACCACCAGAACTGTAATCTACTGGATTCAAGATTACTGCTCAGGTTAAGACACGGACTCACTAATCACAGATATGAAATGTGTTATAATTATATCAGTTACTACAAAAATGGCAGAGGCATTTTTAACATGAGATTGTCTGAGACACTCTAGCACAAAGTTGACAGCTTCACACATAGGTGAACTTCAGATTTCAGTTCTTTTTATTTATAAAGAAAACATTGTCTGGAAACAAATGATACCGCATGAAGCAAATGAAATAGCATTAATGAGCAAACAAGTCAAATGTTTAATCCATTTACAAAGCTATAATCATATTCCAGGTTTTGATTCCAAGCAGACAAGAATAAAAGAATGTGGGTATAAATGTAAGCTACATCGTAAAAACACCTCTGAATTATAGGTTGTTATGATTAACACCACCTTATTATTATTATTATTATTATTATTTAAGAGGCCAAGCTATAAGATGTTTACCCCTTCTATAGATTCCATCCAATTTAGCCATTAAAAGTCACATGCAGCATGTTTTTCTAAACAATCACCGAGAAGTCATAAAAAAACAATAGAGGGTTGATTCTTGATGATAATTCATCATATTGTAAGAGAGTTTTATCATAATATTGGTCGAGGTTGATTCATTAAGGATTTTTTAAAGATATTTTGAGATTTTATAAGGAAACATGTGCAACCTGAGTTATTCAATGGAAAAAAATGGGTAGGAGTCAGTCAAAACAGCCAACAATTCAGAGGATAAAATCAGCAAAAACAAAAAAATGATAATTCAAGAGTGTCAACAAAAAAGAGCTGTGTGAAAGACCAATTAACCGATAAATGTATGAATATATGTGTTTGCACCATCCCATGCTTATGTTAATAGTGTTCATAGGTATATCTCCAAACCTTTTACTTTTTTCCTTTTGCCATTGGGAAATGTACACATACGCAACCCTTCCCAGTTGCTTGTCCTGAAATCCAGACTTCATCCTCTAATAGCACTTGGAACCAAGGGATATGCCATTGTGCCTTAATGAAATGCATAAAACATTGTCTTGTTTTCACGCTAGCTTTAAGAATTTTCACATATTAACTTCCCATCTCTAAGCTAGATTCACACAATGCATACTCCAGGTATTACATGTAACATTCTAAGCTATTATGGATCCCAATATTAGTTCATTAAACAGACAAAGATGCCAAGGAAAAATGGTAAAGTGGTTGATAAGTGATGGAAGCACTATAAAATATTCAACACTAAGTGATCAGTGATTAGAAACATACAATTGAAGATAAACCGTGCCAATGTTCACTGCTGCTGGTCTGCACCCATCTCATCAGAACACCAAACAAATCTTTCAAGCAGCAGTTTATGAACAAACCCAGCTCTTCCAAACGCATCAAACTACAAGAAAAAAAAACCAATTGCTAAATTCTCTGTTGCTAGAAGATAAAACAAAATAGCTAAATAAAATTTCCACATTCCAGTTTTGAAAGGAAAATTAGTAAATTAAGAAATCATTCCAGGTGAAGGGGAAAAAAAGGAGGACGAGAAGCTAAATCAAATCAATTTAGTTGAATGAAATATATATGCATTGAAAAATAACGTACCTATATTCTGATCCTGTCAACCATACAAGGTGAGAGACAACTCTAAAATACAGCCTACAAAATATTGAACATAAACTATAAGAGATAGGAAGGCAATGAACAAAATCCATGTCTTGTCACAATAAATAATAAAAATGACAGTCACCATAATTGGCATCTCAGAATACTTCCTAATTCAATGATCCACGACACCTGAACAAAAATATTTCTTGAATTAGATGCAAGATCAAACTTGAAAAACAGTGCAAACAAGATAACAAAGATAAAAGTCATCCACAGCCACTTACTTCCTAGAACCACAGTTGCAAGGTATCTTTTTATCCTCCAGAGGAAATTTGTAATTGTAAGTAATTTCTTCACCAGCAGCTATATAACGTTTTGCATAAATGAAAATTTTTTTCTGACCTTCAACGCTTATAACCTTGGTGTAGCAGTTCGGCTATAAAAGAAAGTCAATTCAATTATAAGAATCAAGAAATAACATCAATTTCAGTAAATGGAATCATTTGCATGATAATATATGTACCTACCTCGCAAGAATGGTTTATAAATCTTGCAATCCCACCACGTTTTGTGGCATCAACCTACACAATTTAGGAAGGGCATACAAATGTAACATGCTTGCGCTCACAGCTTATAACAAACATCATAAAATAAAATGCAATGGTGATAAAAGCAGGTCACTGTTGCCCTCCAATCCCAATATCAACTTTGTGGTTTGCATACAAGTATATAATTCAATAGAAGGCCCACATACCAGAAATAAATTGAAGCACAATTTTGCTACAGTAAAATAACACCAAAACATGCCTTGCAAAGAGACCATCCAACTCCAATCAGGATTTCAAAATTTGGGATCAACACTTGAGATGAAAAAATTAGGAAAGGAAACGGTGAAAAGGTTCTGTGCATCCATATGTACAGAGTTGAGACACCAGAAAAACAAACCCACCCTAAACACGAGCCCAGACAGCAGTCCATGTATATGAGCACTGCTGGGGAGAAAAACAAAGCTAAAGGAAAACTCTGGGGTTGAGCAGATTAGGGATAAGGGGAAAGAGGGCAATTCTTGTTAAAAAGCAGCCTTAAACAAAATAATGAATTTGAAATTTGGTAGCAAAAAATGCAGAAGACATAACATTGATCTACTGACCACGTAACCATCATCAAGTCTAAAAAGATAACTGCTGCCAATTCCCATCTTCTCATAAAGTCTTTCACGTATATCAGATATCTGTGTAAAGTATAAACACAATAAAAGGGCATCAATGGAATGAGAAAAAAATAGCAAAAGAGAATGAATAATTAAAAGCTTGTAGCAATGGGGGAAAGGTTTAGGAATTACAGCTATATTATGTAACACACTGCAACCAGCATATAAACTTACTTGTGGACGAATCAGTTCGCCGACATATTCAATTAGAAAGTCCTCAGCCTCAATTGACTCTAGAGCAACAAGACCCCAGTCATGTATCTTGCTTCGCTGGAAACATAAACGCTTTTTTCTTGCCTAAAAAGAAATGTGCAATAATTATTATTTGACAAAACATAAAATTGGCAGTTCCTAGACAAATTAGCAGTTCCTGGACAAGCTTCATTTTTCAATCACCTTCAACTGTGTTGCTTTCAAAAGGTCAACACCTTCTGCAGCAGCAAGAAGATTGCGAAGCTTCACCCTGTTAGTCCTTGCAGAAAGGACCTTGCCATTTGACAGCTGAGATGCATATGCCTCTGAACCTGAATACTTGGCATGAATGCACCGCACTCCCCTAACACGAGCTCTTTCAGCAGGACTAGCTTTAACTGACCATGCATGCCATTCCCAACCATTAATTGAAGACCGTGCACAACCATCAGATCTAGGGCAGGGAATTAACATCCTGGATTTACTGGACTTTGTCTTCCGTGCTGTAAACTGTCCAGTTGCTGTTTGCTTATTAGCACCATTTTCTACTTTAAGAATCTTCATAGGATGTGACACAGATCCACCGTTTACTGTGCTTTTCCTTTTCAACTTTGACACCTTAGTTGCTGTACATAAGAAAACATGATCAGACTTTGTCTTCCGTGCCATAACCTGTCCAGTTGCTGCTTGCTTGTTAACATCATTTTCTACTTTAAGAATCTTCATTGGGTGTGACACAGATCCACCATCTACTGTGCTTTTCCTTTTTGAATTTGACACCTTTGTTGCTGTACACAAGAAAACACAATCAACAAGAAATAAAGAAATAAAAGGTTTTATGCTCACCAAAACAACATCACATCATTTCTTACAGTTTAGAGTCTTCTTAGAACATTCAGTAGTCCCTGATTTCTTAATTCCAGCATCACAGCCATTGCAATCAATAAGCCCAACCACATCCCTAGAAGTCTTTATGGAATCTTTGGCATCTTTATCATCTGGATATTAAAGATTAAATAGGTAACGGAAAAATTACATGACTTCATGGTTATAACATTTACAACGAAATAGAAAATTATAAGAAAAAAGCAATACCATTAACTGCTCGTGCAATCTTCATTACTTTCCGACGACTAATATTTTTGGGCAATGATTGATCCCTTTTTAAGGTGCTTTTGACAGCGGCTTTTGAAGGCCCAACATTAACAGATGATTCAGCAATAGTGGCTTTCAAAGGCCTAGCATTAACAGATGATTCAGCAATAGTGGCTTTCAAAGGCTTAGCATCAACAGATGAAGCCTGGCCCTTCTTCTTAGGAGTCTTTACAGGTTGAACCACTACATTCTCAGAAACATCGCTAAGAACATCCTGCTTTCTTGACTTCTCCACAGGCTGTTTCAGTAATCCAGAATCAACTGTAGTAGTAGAATGAGAAGATGAGCCCAACTTCTTTCCCACCAACTTTCTCTTCCGATGATACGTGTATTTACCTGAAACCAATGACAGTACTGAAGAGTCTGGGCTGTGAAATTTGTTCGACCCCTCTGTGAATTTGAATGCTCCTTCCTAAAAATTTTACAACAGAATTAAGCATTAATTCAAACATTAAAATGCAACCAACAACTATGTGTAGATGTAAAACTGAATTATTCACCTAATGAAAGAAAAGTTAAAATTAATAAATCCATACCTCATTGATACCAGGTTCAGTATGCTTTTCTGAAGAGCAGCATAATCTAGGAGATCGATGAAGAATTTCATCGACAAAGATTGATTTCCAAACATTAAGTACATCATCATGCAGCTTCTGCATGCACATTGCAATGGTGACATAGGCCCCAACCTTGGGAGTCAATTTGAGTGATTTTGAAGGTCGGAATTTATTTATAGCGGAAGGGAATAGAGCAGTATCTTTGAATCCAGGTGGTGGTGGCCCATCAATGTTTTCATCATCAATTGCATTGACAACAGATGGACGTAATCTTTTAAAAGCAATTGCCAGAAAATTGGATATTTCATTCTCAGATTGAAATGGAAAAAAAGATTTTTGCACTTGTAGTGAGCTTTGAGGTTTGCTGGAAAACATTATCTCAGCAGGAATTTGGTTTGAATCAATCATCTTCTCATCTTTCATTTCTATAGAACCATACTCACTTGCCTGGCTGGATGGAATAGAAAAGTCAAAAATTTCCTGCAGCAGAAGAAAAGAGCATAACCAATAGAGATAAAGCTGCAAATTGACAGCCACAGTCAACTTCCTTTTATTTTCTTTAGCAGCAACGGGAAAAAATAAAGAAAGCACAATAATCTTACAGTTACCTCATTTAATCTCTTATCCTCTGAAAAATTAACTAATTTCTTCACTTTCTCTTTCACAAGAATTTCAACATACTCTAACAAAGACACCTTTGTGGACTTATGCAGCTCATATGCTACGCTTTCTAAGATGCATTTCATGTCATCATCTGGACAATCTTTAAACGATAGGCTATTCTGTTCGCAAGGCTCCTGCCCCACATGTGCACATGAAGATGTAATAGATGATGGCACAGTATGGTCTGATTTAGTTTTGAGAAGCTCAAAACCAGGAGGGCAGTCGACACTGCTAGCAGGAGATTCTTGGCCAGAAAAATACTGTAAAACCATTTAAAACTCTAATTCAGCAATTTTCTGTACATGGAACAAGGAAAAAAGAACTCTGAATAAACTCCCTACATACAGTTTCACTGGGTAATTCTTCAATCTTCATGCACAAATATGGATGATGGAACCAAAGTTTGCTCTTTCTCCAGGAAATTGTATACTCTGCTATGGTATCATAAAAGACAGCATTCCACATGACTTCCATGCAATAATCAGAAAGACATCTACAAATAACAGCGTAAGACCCCCAGAAATCATCAGCATTTCCAACAGATTTTGTACTTCTGGGTAATTGCACGGACAACTCATCAGCCCATGTCTGATCAGAGATATAATTGCAAGCAGCAGCATCACACTCAGGAGTAGAAAAAATCATCCTCTCACTGGCAGATTGAGACTACAAAAAAATATGATGTTAGTGAGATTAGGATATGAAGAGGCACGAAGAAATTCAAGCATGTGTAAAATCCCTAGAATTTCTAAGCAATACCATTTTACCGTCCACAGAACAAGTTTTGGCAGCCTGATTATCAAGCATAAGATATCTCTCTGCTCTCTTTGTGCGAACAAACTCTGAAATGACATTGCAGATTATCTCATCTAATGCAAATCTACGAGCAGCTTTCAATATTCCGGAGTGCAATTGACTGGAAACTTCTTCAGAAATTACAGATATGAAACTTTGAGATGAGCCAGTTTCAGTGGTGGCATCGGTCATGGAGAAAGATTCAGGTTTATCCAATCTCCAAGCATTCATAATAGATAGCAGAGGAAGGGGTCTAAACTTATTCTGAGCATGATATATCTGCCAAATGAGATGCATGGTGAAGGTTAAAATACAAGTAAACTATGTTATGTGGTGAGAAGCACAGTTCAACAGTCTGAGGCAACTGCTTACCATTAATGAATCTTTAAGATACCCGTACTGATACCAAGAATAAAGCTCCAGAAGAGAATGTGGCCCATGCTTCCTCCCATCATCGTCCTTGAATAGCCAACAGGAATCTTCACCTGACTGGAAAAAAAGAAGAATCAGAGGCATTTTCAGAGGTGGAAGTGAGCTGAAAAGGAACAGGGAGGGAAAGATATAGGAGAGAGGAATGACCCCAAACCCATCTGGAAAAGAAAAAAAACATTGCAGTACCACAAGTGAAACTGGTGTGACATAGTCGGCTGCTTCAGAGTTGGAGATCGGTTGGTTGAAGCTGTAAGTATGGTTACGAACACGGGAATCAGATATGGATTCTATATCTGGATGAGCAGAGACTGGAGCAGCATACTGAACGCCTTCTTGCCTATGTGCTGCCAAATCTGTAGGGTGATTTGTAGGCATAGTTGTGCCTGAAGTACCCAAACAAAGATATGTAAAACCAGTGGAAACATGATCAGGAAACTGCTTGAAGTAGTTGAGAGGAACGGGATTGATCAATATCCCATTTGCAATGGGATACACAGGAAGATCCTCAGGCAGGAAACCAGTAGATAATCCCTCGTAAAGCTGTTGCTGGATGTAAGGACCACACATTTGTCCATTTTCATTAAGGTACATCCATCCACTAACAAAAGCAGGTGGTGAGTGGCCAGAACAATTCTCTCCCCCGTATGAAGCTCCGCCAGTATTAGGCATACCTTCACTATTTCCATTGGACTTGCAACTCATCTCTGGTATGGAACTAGAACTAAATATTTTCATCATCAATGAAGCAGCAACAAGGCAGAGAGGTTGGAGCGGCATTAAGTAGCGTAGACAGGGTTAGATAAAGAAAAATCAAGAAACAGAAAAAAAGAAAGAGATTGGGAGAGGTAGGAGAGAATTGTAATACCCATTGAATGAGCATTCTTCTGCGCTACTCATCACCGTGAATGTGTGGTCATCACAGTTACCAGTGGAGATATATGCATCTTGTTGTTCTTGGCGCTGAAAATCTGAAATCTTCAACCTCTTTCTAGAGGAGAAAGAAAAATAATCATCTTCTTCCTGAAAGCGGGGTGTTGAGGAGACCATAGTTCTCCGTTGACCTCCCCTCGCCTGGATTAGGAAAAAAAACTAATCAGTTTAGACAATACAAATTGATCCAAAAAAAAAAGAACGAAAACGGATGGATGATCAGCGATCCAGCGTGCAATTAAAAATTAATTAGGGTTGAAAACTGAAATTGTACACGGAGAACGACCGAAAGAACACGAAAAGTATTGTGTGCTCTGACGATCGCAATTCTTGATCTTCGTGAAAAACAAAATCATCTCTTAACGTAATCTAATAATGACCGAAAGAATCGTCGACACACGAAAGATAAATAACCTAATTAAGCTTAAGCCGGCGTGACGTTTACCTGGTGGTGCTGCCGTGGCTCCAAGGCGATTAGGGTTAAGCGACCGGGTGATAAAGAGGATCTTCTCAATCACACACGCCGGCTTTAGGCTTTAGCAACAGCAGCCAGCCTTTTATTTACTTATTTTTTCTTTATTACTATTATTATCACAGACTTTGCATCAGTCCAGCTCCAACTTCCGTATTTATATTTCTTTATTGGCGTCGTCAAGCCATGGTTTTTTCTTTTTTCTTTAAGAATTACCAGTTTGATAGGGCTATTGCAGTCCCCTGAAATTTTATTTTAATTATTTTATTTGAAAGTAAATAAATTTTAAAATATCAAAAAATAAAATAAAATAATACAAGAAATTGAGAAGATTCGGTTAAGGCAAGTACAGACACGCATGCTACACTAACTAAAATAAAACTAGTCATATCACCAGCTCTTCTCTAAGAATTTTTTTATAGCAAAATTATATATATATATATATATATAATCAAATAATTAAAAAATTATTTATATGAATAAATAAATAAAAAATCAATAACTAAAACTCAAAATAAAATTTTAAAAATAATAAGAGAGTTGTAAATCAAGATATTTAATCTTGAAAGACAGAATATATACTTAATTTATTTATTAAAATATTTTTTATTTTAGCAAATAATAATAGAAACAGAGACATAAATTAAATTGATCGAATAAAATAAAAGGAGAAAATAACATCAAGAAAGCTGTAAGTATTAGAAATATTATCTGAGAATAATTTTTTATTTTCAAAACTAAAGTTTATCCATACAAAAAATTAAAAACAATATAGATAAATAAGAAAAACTCTTTAAATTTGAATAAATAATTAAAAAAATCATTATTTAAAATAGAATTTCCAAATAAAATGAAAGAGAGAGAGAGGGGACACTAAATTAAATATAAATTAAAGAAATAGAGAAAATAAAACATAAGAAAATCATTAATTAAAAATAGAAAAGAAAAGGCACTAATGGGCCTAGCCCATTTTGTCATGACCCGCGTGACTGGGCCTTCAATTATTATTATTTTGGCAACTAGGCCCGCCCCAAATATTTTTGGAAAAAAAAATCGAACGACGTGTTGCCTGTTGAGGCAAATAATACGTCGTTTAATTTGCCCAAATTCCGGCCGTTGGAAAATTAGTCCTTAAGTTTTTTAAATTAAAAATCCATTTTTCAACCATCTTGTGACCCAAAACACCTATAAAAATATTGTAGAAACCATGATAAACCTATTTATGATATCAAAAAATCATCTCAAAAAACAAAATCAACCCAAATCTAAAAATCAACCCGAATCCAAAAATCAACCCGAATTCAAATTTGTTTTTTTACAAACTTTAAAAGTAAAAAAAAAAACACATAGTATGAACTCTCCTCATCAAATGGAACTATTTGACACAAATATTGTTCATTTTTGTTACCTAAATTAGTGTCAACGACGCTTTTTTCTCTTTACCACCAGAATATAGCAACCTCTCTCAACTATGGGCTAAAAAAATAACAAAAATGAATATTTGTAGCAAAACTGATCTGGAAAAATATTAAGGTACTAGAATTGTATAATTTGCTTGATTTTTAAAGTTTAAAAACCAAGGTGTATATTTTATGAAATTTATAGCACGCAACCCATATTTGGTGTCTTTTTCATCTCGATCCCTCTTCTTTTAATTTCACCATTTCATAAGAAATCAAAAGTAATTGGTCTTCAATTAGAACTAAAATACCAGGATAAAAAAAAAAATCAATGACCAAATTAAAAGAACAAAAAATTTTGCACAGCCCATCTACAATAATGTGTGAAAAAATGATTAGTTTTGCATGGTGATAACCCACGCCTTTTAGAGTTATACTTAATAATATTATAAAATCATTCGTTAAAAAAAATACATGTTCTGGCTTTATTAATACATTATTTGTTTTTTGTTGTCTAACCTTGTTTTTGAAAAATTTTAAATTTTTTTATTTAAATTATTTTTTTATAATTTTCAAGTGTTCATGTTAAAAATAAAATTTAAAAAATAAATAAAAATATTATTTTGATGCATTTCCAAACCAAAAACACTTTGTAAAATAACCGCTACTATAATCTTATATGTTGTATATATAAAACCCCACCAATGTAACCAAAAACCTCAAGAAAACCATCACACAATGAATACCTTAATTTCTTTTGTTTTGTGTACGATATTTGAGCACTAGGCCAATTCTAGGGGTGAGCAAAAAAACTGAAAAACCAAGAAAATCGGAAAAAAATAACTGAAAAAACCGAATTGTGAAAAAAAACCAATTAAACCGATTAAAATTTTGAAAAAACTGACCGGTTTGGTTTTATAAGCCTAAAACCGAAAAAACCGAACCGAACCCAAACCGGAAAAAAACCAAGCCAAACCGAAAAAACCGAGTCAAACCGGTTTGAACCGGTTTTTGTCCTAAAAAACTAAACCAAATCAAAACCGATCGGTTTGAACCGGTGTTGGTTTTTTTTTTTTTTTAATCGATTTGGTTACTTTTTTTCGATAAAAACTGAATCGAAAATGATCGCCCCTAGCCAATTCTTATTTGCACGACATATCATAAAAGACTAGTTATATGACCCGCGCTTCGCCACAGGTCAAATAATCAAAAAAATTTAAAAGAGCTCCTGAACAAAATAAAAGAGAGGATGTTTTATCTATTTTTTTAGTTTTTTGTTTTTTAACTCGTCATGTCACTTTATTTTGTATTTAAAAATATGAAAAAACGAAGGGTTTAGGGTAGGAGAAAAAACACATTTGAAAAAAAAAAGTCTCATCCGGATTTTCACCGGATCATTGATTTTTGGGTTGACTCGGCAGGTCGACTAGTTTATTCTAGGTCAATTCAAGCTCAGATTTTAAATGAAACAGACTCACCCAACGTTGTTGAGCCTGGCCTCCTGGTAGGACCCAAAGCGTTAGGTTCTGCTTTGGGCATGGCCCAAGCTGTTGGATCCTGGTTAGAAAAGGGTCCAAAGATGTTGGATCCTAGTGGCAGAAGGGGCCAATTGGGTGTTGCGTCATGGTGGGAGGTAGGGCCCAAAGTTATTGGATCCTAGTTTTGAGCCCCAATGTTATTGGGTCCTGGTGAGGTAGGAGACAGGGGGCACCACTGTTGAATCCTAGTTGTTGGGTCGTGGTGTGTGGGAGGCTGTTATTGTTATTACTACTTTGGGTCCTGCATCAGGCATGACCCAACACCCACTTAGGTTCAGCATCAACAGGACCCATTGCTATGTTGGGTTCTGCACACGTCAGGATCCAAAGCAATTTTGGATCCTGTATCAGCAGGACCCAGAGTTATTTTGGGCCATCATCCAGCAGGACCTAGAGCTTTTAAATACTAAAAACAAATTGGAATCTTTTTTTCAAGATAATCCACTGAAAAAGGGAGGTCCAAAACATAGTTTTTTCCAGTGCAATAAAATTACATAGTGTCTATTTGTCGTTGATAAGGGGGTATTCCATGGGTTTGTCTTGGTATCGTGTTTACCCAAAATAAAATCTCTTATATAATACCAAAAATCTATAAAGTATATGATATGAATAAAAAATTTAATATCAACTTTAATATAATAATATTAGAGAATTATTTACTCAACAAGACAAAATCTCGATATTTTTTTTTTAAAATATATTTTTAAAAATATAAAAAAGTTATTATTTTGAAGCAAGGAAAAAAAATTAAAATTTAAAATTTCTTGGACTTGGCGTTGCAGCCAAACACAATGCCAAATTTTTTTTAAAAATAAATTACAAAAACATAAAAAAAATTAATTTGAATTAAATAAAAAAACTTCAAAATTGTTAAATTTTTTTCAAAGAATTTTTGAAACGCAAAATCAAACATGATCTAATTAATTTGAAGTAAAGAAAAAAATATCAAACGAATATTAATTTGAAGTAAATCAAAAAATAATTTTTTTTCAATTTCTTGAATCTCACCTCTCAACCAAACATAATCTCAATATATGTTTTTTTTTAAAAAATTATTTAAAAAATAATACAAAAACATGAAGAAAATATTATTTTGAAGTAAAGAAAAAAAATTAAAAGTTATAAAATTTCTTGGGTTTGGTGTCACAACCAGACACAATCTCAACATATTTTTTTTTAAAAAAAATAATGCAAAAACATAACAAAAATATTAATTTGAAGTAAAGAAAAAAACTTAAAAATTGTCAAAAAATTTTCAAAACGCAAAATCAAATATGATTTAATTAGGAAATTCAACCCAACTTGAAAAGAAAAAAAATTATCATTATCAAACTTTTGTACAGTATAAAAAAATCTT
>Ga0307515_10001978_pt1 | contig 45366 bp, 39 predicted proteins | sample 17_EM_MG_FD_194513 | JGI IMG/M metagenome (GOLD analysis project Ga0307515, IMG submission 194513) | Populus trichocarpa ectomycorrhiza microbial communities from riparian zone in the Pacific Northwest, United States - 17_EM | ecosystem: Host-associated > Plants > Roots > Unclassified | place... | reverse complement strand
GTGGGACATGGCCAAGTCGATCCACGACAAGCAATTTCTCGGCATTCTTTGCGAAGGCGTCTGGATTGCCACGGAACAATCCGACTTTGCGAAAGCGGCTGAGCGTCTTGAGGACGTACTCGATCATCCCGGCGCAGGCGAGGATCACTTTCTCTGGCAACTGTTCGCCTTGCGCAACCTGAAGCGCCACGAGGACGCACAATCCCTGCTTGGGCGCGCGATCACGCTTTTCGGCAATACAATCCGCCTGAAGACCGAGGCTGGATGGTTACTGGCCAGCTGGCGCGACTACCAGCAGGCTGTCCGTCAATTTGCGGCGATCCTCGAGGAAGAGCCGCAGCATGTCTCGGCCCTGCAAGGCAGGGTCGCCGCGCTACGGATGATGGGCGCACTGGACGATGCAGAGCATGTGCTTGCAACCGTCGATCCGGCATTCCGGTCTGACCAAGGCCTGCTCAGTGAAAGGGCATGGATCGCGTTTGAACGGCAAGACTTGCGGACCGCCGAGGCAATTTTCCGCGAGAAGGTCGCTGCCAACCCAAGCAATATGCCTGACAAGGTCAACCTTGCATGGATGATCGTCAACGGCGAGGATGACCGCCGGCTTCCCGAGGCGGCCACGCTGTGCCGGAAAGCACTGGACCTATTTCGATCGCCGGAGGCTCTTGGATGCCTAGGCGTCATCTCCTTCAGGCAAAAGAAATTCGACGACGCGGAACGATATTTTCGCCAGTCGATCGAACTCGACCCTCAACGCGGCCATCATGCCGATCTTGGTGCGCTCTATACTTTCCTGTCAGCGCAGGATGATGCCGAGCGCGTGTTTCTGGAGGGCATTGAAATCAAGCCCTATGACGTCGGCCTTCAGGTTGAAATCAGCAACCACTACCGTATCGTGCAGCAACCGGACAAGGCGCTCAACGCCGCCCGCCGCGCAGCACGATTGGCGCCGAACAAGCCTGCAGTCGTGACATCGCTGACCCTCGCACTTTCTGCCGCAGGTAAAGGCCTCGAGGCGGTAGCCACTGCACGCAGCGCACTCAAATGGGCGGAAGGAAATGTACGTGTTTCCATCCTCTTGCTGCTGGCGAGAGTCCTCATCCGACGCTTCGAGGAAACCAAAGATCACGACCTCCTGACACAAGCACAACATGAGGTACGAGCAACGCGGCTAATCAGACCTGCCACCGCAGAGTCCTTCTTCCTCGAAGGGATCATCAGTAGGGAACAGGGACGTTATGCCGCCGCAAAATCAGCCTTTAGGCGATGCTGCGAACTCGATCCGTCCTGGACACAGGCCGAGATCAACCACTCGCTGGTGGCGATGGTCATCACAGACGAGCGCCGTCACTTCCGCAATCCGGAATTCAAAAGCTGGCTGATCTTCTCGATCATCTTCGTGCAGTTCATCGCGCTCTGGATTGCCAGGCTCTACGAAGTCAGGACAGGTACGAAAGTGCTGGACGAGACAGCCATGGCAGTATTGCTGCCCGTCCTGCTCGGCCTTATGATCGTCGCGCTCGTTCTGCCGTACCTGACCAAGTTCTCGCTCTCAGGCCTCGCCGTTGAGATGGAAAGCGTCAAGATGGTCGAGGCGAAAGGACCGACCGGAAAGATCGATTTCGAGATGGCGACGCAGACAATGGGACGTTCTTCGGTGTAGGGCCGGCCCGACTATATCAAAACATGCCGGATGGTCATGACCACCAGCCATCCGGCCCAAAGCATCCAGAGCGACGAAAAGCGCAGGCCGACAACAAAAGCGACCAGCATCGAGGCCGCTACATCCCAGCCGCCATAAACGAAGGCAGGAGCCACCAGCGTCGACAGCACCGCGGCCGGCACGGCGTTCAGCGCCGCTTCCATGCGCGGCGGAATGCGCTTCATCTGCGTGATCATCACATAACCGCCGATGCGCGTCAGGAAGGTGGCCAGCGCGGCTGCGAGGATGATCAGGATCAAGTGCATGTGTTCCGTGCTGTCCATGATCAGACCTCGTTTTCGAGCGTGACGGGCTCTTGCCGCTGTTTCGGCAGCGGCAGGCAGGCGGCAAGCAGAATGCCGGCCATCGCACCGATGCTGACATGCCAGGGCGAGCCGACAACGTGCATGGCAGCGACCGAGGCCAGCGAACTGACCGCCACGACCGGAAGCCAGTTGTCGCGCGTTCGGAAACCCAGAACGAGGCTCATGAAATAGATCGGCAGGAGAACGTCGAGGCCGATGGCGCGGGGGTCACCGATCATCTGGCCGAAGAATGCGCCAAGGAACGTCATGAATTGCCAAGGGATGTAGATGATCATCGCAAAACCGAGATACCAGGCAAAAGTCACCGGCTCGCCGCGTTCAGCCCGTTTCTCGGTTTCGGCATATTGCGGATCGACCAGCAGGAAGAAGGTGAAAACCTTCTGCATCGCCGAGAAATGGCCGATATGGCGGGTGATCGACGCCGAATAGAGGATATGGCGGAAATTCACGGCGAAAATCGACAGCACGATCAGCCATGGCTGGACCTTGTTGCCGAACAGCTCGATGCCGACCATCTGGCTGGCGCCGGCATAGACCGTCATGCTCATGAACACTGCGTCGAACACCGAAAAGCCATAATCAACGGCGAGCGCACCGAACAGCGCACCAAAGGGCGAAGCCGAGACCACGATCGGAAAGCCGCCGCGAACACCCTGCCAGAAATCGTCTTTTGTCATGAAAAACTTTCCGGAGGGGCGGCCAATCGCCGAACCCACATCCCGAGATGTGCGAAATATGAAATCGACAGATAGGGCGCGACCGGCGCGCGAACAATTCAATAAGATTGATGCTGCGATCCGAAATTCTGATCGAACGCCGGATCGCTGCGAAATCTGATGTCAAGCCTTGGGCTTGACCTGAAACGTGTGCTCGATGCCGGGAAAGGTCCGGGCCTTGACCTCGGTGGCATAGGCTTCGAAGGCAGCCGAGATCTGCGGCGCGAGTTCGGCGAAATGCTTGACGAAGCGCGGCTTGAAATCGCTGAACAGGCCCAGAATATCGTCTGAAACGAGGATCTGGCCATCGCAGGCCGGCGATGCGCCGATGCCGATAGTCGGGGCACGCAGCGTTTCGGAAATTTCGCGTGCGAGCGGCTCAACCGTGCCCTCGATGACGATGGCGAAGGCGCCGGCATCATCGATCGCCTTGGCATCGCGCCGGATCTTGGCGGCTTCCTTCTCGCTGCGGCCAAGCGAACGATAGCCGCCCAGCGTATTGACGAGTTGCGGCATCAGGCCGACATGGCCAAGCACCGGAATGCCGCGCTGGGACAGGAAATCGACGGTTTCGGCCATCTCGGCCCCGCCCTCGAGCTTGACCGCGCTGCAGCCGGTTTCCTTGAGAATGCGAGCGGCGCTGTTGAACGCCTGCTCCTTGGATTCCTGGTAGGAGCCGAAAGGCAGATCGACGACGACACAGGCCTTTTCAGAACCGCGCATGACCGCCTGGCCATGGGCGATCATCATGTCGAGCGTGACGCCAACGGTCGAATCGAGACCGTAAAGGACCATGCCGAGCGAATCGCCGACCAGCATGAAATCGACATGCGGATCAAGCAGCCGGGCGATCGGCGTCGTATAGGCCGTCAGGCTGACGATCGGGCGCTCGCCCTTCAATGCTTCGATATTGCCGGGGCTCAGGCGCCGCTTCACTGCCTGTACACTCATGCTCACGCCACCTTCGCAAATTTAGCCGTTTTCGGGCTGAAAACCCTGTTATCGAGCAGCTTCGTGCTCCCGAAGCGAACAAAAAGCAACAGAAGAACCGGCTTTTTGCCAATTTCCGTCAAAACGTGCAGAGTTTCAGGATCGCGGAGCGCGACCACTTCCGGCTTGGCCAAGGGCTCCGAAGCGATAAAGTTGGTAACCGCCTTTTCAAGCTCGGCGACATCAGTCAGACCACCGGCGATCAGCCGTTCGGCCTCATCCAGCGCCTTCGGCACGATCCCAGCAGCACGACGTTCGTTTTCCGTCAGATAGACATTGCGCGACGAACAGGCGAGCCCGTCCGCCTCGCGCACGGTTGCCACGCCGATGACCTCGACCGGCTGGGCCAGATCCTCGACCATGCGGCGGATGATCTGCAACTGCTGGAAATCCTTCTCGCCGAAATAGGCACGGTCCGGCTGCGCGATGTTGAACAACTTGGTGACAACCGTCGCGACGCCGGCGAAATGGCCGGGGCGGACCGAGCCTTCGAGTTCGGAACCCAGCGTCGGCACGTCGATGACGGTTTCCATCGGGCGCGGATACATTTCGGAGACCGCGGGGGCAAAGAGGAAATCGACCCCTCCCTCTTCCAGCATAGACTGATCGCGCGGCAGGTCGCGGGGATACTTGGTCAGGTCCTCATTGGCGCCGAACTGCAGCGGATTGACGAAGATGGTCGCGACGACGATGTCGTTTTCCGCCCGTGCCCGCGCCACCAGCTGCAGATGACCAACATGCAGATAACCCATGGTCGGGACGAGGCCGATGGTCTTCCCGGCGCGGCGATGGCCCGAAAGACGGGCGCGCAAATCGGCGATGGTGGTGATCGTTTCCATATCCGGACCCTCCAATCCGCACGGCCCGCCGCCGTCTGATCGCGGCGGTCACGGGCCTTCAGGATGGCTTTCGCACAAACGCGAGCGAAAACCAGCGCGGTTTCCCTAACGTGTGCAGTGCAAAAAGACAATTCAAGAATCGCCTGGCACAAAGGATCGCAAGGGAAACCGTTCGCCGGCGGCTATCCGGCCTGCACGGTCTGCTCGATGGCGCCGAAAATGCTGTGGCCGGTGCGGTCGTTCATTTCAACGCGAACGGTATCGCCGGCGGCAAGCGGTGACGCCTTCACATCCGCCACGCCAGCAAGAATACTGCCCGCACCCGGCGCGCGTCCTATCGTAGCGGCGGCGATAGCCGCATTGAAATCAAAGCTCTCCTTGGCCTTGGCAGCTTTCCCGTTGTGGCTGACGATCAGCGGCAGCACGGCATTGCCGTTGTCCCAGCCTTCGCCAAGTTCATCCGGCGTGACCGCGACAGGTGAGAACGTCGAGGCGATCGGCACCCCGTCCTGAAGCACGCTGTGTGCCAGCATCACGAGGACAGCACCCGGGGCGTCCGCTCCGGCCTCACCGTCGTCGACGATGACCGCGGCCTGGACGCTGGAGGTCAGCGACGCATCCGGGGCAGCGGCGATCGCATCACGCGGACCATCGAAAAAACCGGGCCCGCCGCTCCATGAGAAGGCGCGCGGCAGCGGCGAAGCCGCATCATGTTCATGAAAGCGCAGCGTCGGCTGCGAACCGGTTTCGAGCCCCAGCGCGACGCGCTCGAGACGCGGCGCCACATGCGCCCAATCGTCCAGTGCCGCCTGCAGCGTGCGGGCGATATGCCCCACCTCGGAGCAACGGGTGAGATCCTTGGAGACGACGACGAGTTTTCCGTCGCGTGTGCTGTCTTTGAGAGTAGCCAGTTTCATCGCTTGCGTGTTCCTCGGGTTCTGATTGTGTCCAGCGGCTCTTCGGCCACCTATCGGCATATTGGCACTATTTGGTGCCGGATGTCGCGACCAATTTCAGGTTCCCGATGACGGAAAAACACCGTCCCACCGTGGCGTCAGGCACAGAACCTTGCGCAGAGTCAACGCGTCGATCTATACAGGCTTGCGTGGCGGCAAGCCCGTGCGGAAATTCGACCGAGGGCGTTACCCGGTCTCTACAGAAGGCCCGATAAGAAGAAGGTGATCGCCGAGATCAGCGCCGCTGCCGGCAGCGTGATGAACCAGGCGATGACGATATTGCCGGCCAGGCCCCAGCGGACAGCAGAGACACGGCGGGCGGCGCCGACGCCGATGATCGCGCCGGTGATCGTATGGGTGGTCGAGACCGGAATGCCGAGCCAGGTCGCGGCAAACAGCGTGATCGCACCGCCGGTTTCCGCGCAGAAACCCTGCATCGGGTTGAGACGGGTGATCTTCGAGCCCATCGTATGCACGATGCGCCAGCCGCCGAACAGCGTTCCGAGCGCCATGGCCGACTGGCAGGTGATGACAACCCAGAAGGGAACGCTGAATTCGGCGCCGAGATAGCCCTGGCTGAACAGGAGCACGGCGATGATGCCCATGGTCTTCTGCGCATCATTGCCGCCATGGCCGAGCGAATAGAGCGATGCCGAGACGAACTGCATGACCCGGAAGGTCTTATCGACCGCAAAGGGCGTCTGGCGCACGAACAGCCAGGACACCAGAAGCACCAGCGTCAGCGCCAGGATGAAGCCGATCATCGGCGACAGGAAGATGGCGCCCACGGTCTTGGCGAGACCGCTCAGCACGATCGCATCGCCACCCGTGGCGGCGAGCCCTGCCCCGACCAGGCCGCCAACGAGGGCATGCGACGAACTCGACGGGATACCGTAGAGCCAGGTGATGATGTTCCAGACGATCGCCCCCATCAGCGCAGAGAAGATCACCTGCGGCGTGACGATCGCCGGATCGATGATGCCCTTGCCGAGCGTTTCGGCCACATGCAGGCCAAAAAACAGGAACGCGATGAAATTGAAGAACGCCGCCCACATCACGGCATATTGCGGCCGCAGCACCCGGGTCGAGACGATGGTCGCGATCGAATTGGCCGCGTCGTGCAGGCCGTTGAGAAAGTCGAAAAACAGCGCAAAACCGATAAGCGCGACGAGCAGCGGAAAGGCGAGCGTCGGCTCCATCAGACGTTCTCGATCACGATGCCGCTGATTTCATTGGCAACGTCCTCGAAACGGTCGACGACCTTTTCGAGTTCGCCGTAGATCTCGCTGCCGATGATATAGGCCATGGGGTTGGAAGCGCCGTGGCGCTTGAACAGGTCTTTCAGGCCGGCATCATGCAGGTCGTCGGACCGACCCTCGACTCGTGCCACCTCTTCGGCAATGGCCGTCAGGCGTGTCGAATTGGCATTGACCTTGTCGAGCAGCGGGATCGCCTCGGCGATCAGGCGTGCTGCATCGACGACGAGGACGCCCATTTCCCGCATGCCGGGGTCGAACGTCGTCTGCTCGTACAGGCGGATGGTCTTGACGGTCTTGTGCATCATGTCGATGGCATCGTCCATCGACTGGATCAGGTCCTTGATGTCGCCCCGGTCGAACGGCGTGATGAAGCTGCGGCGTACGGCCAGCATGACGTCGCGGGTGATGTCGTCGGCCCGGTCCTCGAGCGCAACGATCCGGTCGCAATGGGCAGCGGCATCGCCCTCGCCGGCCAGAAGCGCCTTCAGGGCGTCGGCAGCGCCCAGCACCGTCTGCGAATGCGCTTCGAAAAGCTCGAAAAACTTGTCTTCCCGCGGCAAGAGCTTGCGAAACCAACCCAGCATTGCACATCCACCCGTTTTCGTCGTTGTCACGAAACTGTCATAATCGTGCGGGTGTCATAGACGAGACAAGGCGGCAAGAAAAGTGGTGCAGCAGGTAAGAATCAGGCTTACCCACCGATCAGGGCGAGCCATTCGTCTTCATCCATGGTCTGGACGCCGAGTTCGCGCGCCTTGTCGAGCTTGGAGCCGGCGCCCGGGCCGGCGACGACGATATCGGTCTTCTTCGACACGGAGCCGGCGACCTTGGCACCGAGGCTTTCCGCCTTGGCCTTGGCTTCGTCGCGGGTCATTTTTTCCAGCGAACCAGTGAAGACGACGGTCTTGCCGACGACCGGGCTCAAGGACACGACCGGCGCTTCCGCATCCTGCGGCGTCACTTCCGCCAAAAGCCGTCCGACAACCTCCAGATTGCGCGGTTCCTTGTAGAACTCGACGATGGCACGGGCGACGACCTCGCCGATCCCGTCGATGCTGTTGAGATCGCTCCAGGCCTCGCCATTCAGGTCGCCAGCCGCCTGCATGGCCTCTGCAAAGGTCGCATAGCTGCCATAGTGGCGGGCGAGCAGCTTGGCCGTCGTTTCGCCGACATGGCGGATACCGAGCGCATAGATGAAACGCTGCAGCGAGACGTCGCGCCGGCCATTGATCGCATCATAGAGCTTCTTGACGCTGACCTTGCCGAAGCCATCGATGTTTTCGAGCTTGGTCAGGACGGACTCGCTCTGGCGTCTTTCCAGCGTGAAGATGTCGGGCGCGGTCTTGATCCAGAGCTTTTCATCCTCCGCTTCAAAGAAGAAATCGATCTGTTTGGCGCCCAGCCCCTCGATGTCGAAAGCATTGCGCGAGACGAAGTGCTTCAAATGCTCGACCGCCTGCGCCCGGCAGACGAAGCCGCCGGTACAGCGGGTGACGGAATCCAGCTTGCCGGTCTTCTCGTTGCGCTCGCGTACCGCATGGCTGCCGCAGACCGGGCAGGTTTTCGGAAATTCATAGCGCACCGAGCCCGGGTCGCGCTTTTCCATCACCACGTCGAGAACCTGCGGGATGACATCCCCTGCCCGCTGAACGATGACCGTATCGCCGATGCGGATATCGTGATCCGGTTCGCGGATGCGCTCGCCGCCATTGCCGATGCCCTCGATATAATCGGCATTGTGCAGTGTCGCATTGGTGACCACCACGCCGCCGACCGTGATCGGCGTCAGCCGCGCGACCGGGGTCAGCGCACCCGTGCGGCCGACCTGGATGTCGATCTTCTCGACAGTAGTAAAGGCCTGCTCGGCCGGAAACTTGTGGGCCGTCGCCCAGCGCGGCGAGCGCGAGCGGAAGCCGAGACGCGCCTGCAAGTCGAGCCGGTCGACCTTGTAGACGACGCCGTCGATGTCATAGTCGAGATCGGGGCGCTTGAGGCCGATCTGGCGGTAATGCGCGATGATCGCCTCGATCGAGGAAAAACGCTGCATCAGCGGATTGACCGGAAAACCCCAGCCTTCGAACGCCTTGACCATGCCAAGCTGTGTATCGGCTGGCATCTCCGACATCTCGCCCCAGGCATAGGCGAAGAAGCGCAGCTTGCGCGTCGCCGTCACCGTCGGGTCAAGCTGGCGCAGGCTGCCGGCAGCCGTGTTGCGCGGATTGACATAGGTCGGCTTGCCAAGCGCCAGCATTTGTTCGTTCAGCGCCAGGAAGTCGCTCTTGCCCATATAGACCTCGCCGCGCACCTCGACGATTTCGGGGACGCCGGATGGCAAAGTCTGGGGGATATCCTTGATGGTCCGGATGTTGGCAGTGACGTTCTCGCCGGTCGTGCCGTCGCCGCGCGTTGCCGCACTGACCAGCTTGCCCGCCTCGTAGCGCAGCGACATCGACAGCCCGTCGATCTTCGGCTCGGCGGTAAACGCAATCGATTCGTCCGGGAGAACGCCGAGGAAACGATAGACGGAATGCACGAAGTCGCGCACGTCCTCGTCGGAAAACGTGTTATCCAGCGAGAGCATCGGGCGGGAATGGACGATCGGTTTAAAGATGCCGGACGGAGCCGCACCGATTTTCTTTATTCTATCGAAGTATTTATACAATTCTTTTTTAGTTTTTGAAAAATGAGTAGCTAGCTTAACCAAATCATCAAACGCAGCGTCTGACATCTTCGGATTGTCTAGTTGATGATAACGACGACTTGCATCCTCAATTTCTTCCACTAGGGCGTCGAGATACTCTTCTGCTGCGGGCAAAATTATACTATCAAGACTAGTCATTATAGATTTTTTAGAATCTGGATCTTTTCCATCCATCTGCGAATGAACGGACTTGTAGAGCATACCGACACTTTCTTTCGACATGCTATCGAGTGCTTCAAGAATATCGGATTTGTAGACATTTGGATAAATCAGAACCCAATCATCAGCTATCACGCGAATAATTTGACCGTATGTCAAATCTCCGATTTTAGGGACGTTGGAAGTCATAGATCTGCTCCCGCGGTAAAAAATGCAAAGGGCGTCATAGACCAAACTTGGATCACCATTTCCTCGGCAGCATCAGCTTCGCTCAGGGTTTCGACGGGCGGTTTTTCGATGGTCATGACTGCGGACTCCGGCAAGGTCCGACCGTTTTAGAGAAAATCGCGCCGATGAAAAGTGCGCAATGAAAAGATTGGGCCGGCATCAAGGCTCGATTAATCCCTCTGCCTTATGCTGCGCAGGAAAAATCGCCAAGCCGCGCTTTCGGTTTCGGCGACAAGGAGCAGACTTGATTTCGACCATCGCATCCCTTGCACCCATCCAGCGCCCGCTTGCACAGCGCACGGCCCCTGAGCCGGCGATTGCGGCTGCCGACAACGGCGCGTCATCCGGACCGCTCGGGGAAGCCGCGACAGAGCGCCAGAAACAGGCGGACGATGCCTTGTCGGCGCTGCGCAGCATGGTCGAGAACGGCCCCAAGGAACGCAAGGCGCTGGCCGAAGAGCGGCTGAAACGGCTGAAGGAAGAGGTGTCCGACATGATACGCTTCGGCTTCGCCCCGGAGGTCATTGCCGGTCGTTCGGCCCAGCTTGCCAAGGAACTCGGATCGGCCGCCAGGCAGTTTTCCGCAGCCCTGTCGGATGACAAGCGAATATCCGCCGCATCTGTCTCGGCAGACGCAGCCGAAACGCCCACCTCCGCAGAACCAGCCGTGACAGAGCAGGACGACCTTCCGCAAGCCTATCGCGACGCCCTGGACTATGGCGGCGATGAGGATGAGGGCTCGACGGGGGATGCCGGCACTATCGGCGAATTCCGCACGGCAGCATCGCAGCTGAAAATGATGCTCGAATGGGCCGGGCGCGCCATGGAGAAAAAGGATAGCGTGCCGCTGTTCATCGAGCAGGGCAAGAAGGCGCTTGAAAGCGTCGATCAGGTGTTTTCCGGCAGCGGCGGTATCGTCAGCGCGTCCGATTCGGCAACAGCGCTCCGCCTGCTCCTTTAGCCGTTTCCCGCCAGCAGGCGCGTCGCAGCCGCCCTCGCCTCATCGGTGACGGAGGCACCGGCCAGCATACGGGCGATTTCTTCCGTGCGGGCCTTGTCGTCCATGCGGGCGACGCGGGTAGAAATCGTCTCGGATTTATCTGACGTCGGCCCCTTGGAGATCAGGAGATGCGTGGCTGCACGGGCCGCGACCTGCGGCGCGTGGGTGACCGAGAGAACCTGCACCGTTGCCGACAGCCGCTTCAGCCGCTGGCCGATGGCATCGGCAACAGCGCCGCCGACACCCGTGTCGATTTCATCGAAGACCAGCGTCGGCGCCGAGCCCCGGTCGGCCAGCGCCACTTTCAGCGCCAGAAGAAACCGCGACAGTTCGCCACCGGAGGCAACCTTCATGATCGGGCCCGGCCGCGTGCCGGGGTTCGTCTGAACATGGAACTCGACGATGTCGATACCGTCGGCGCTCGCCGCATCCGGGCCGGTCGAAACCTGCGCCATGAAACGGGCGCGCTCAAGCTTCAGCGCCGGCAGTTCCGCCATCACGGCCTCGGACAGCGCGTCGGCAGTGTTGTGGCGCTTGGCAGACAGGCTGGAGGCTGCGGCATCGAAGGCAGCCTTGGTCAGGCCCAGCTGTTGCTGCAGCTGCTTCAGCTTCTCCTCGCCTGCATCGAGATCGGCCAGATCGGAAATCATCCGCACCGCAAGGGCCGGAAGCTCGGTGACCGGAACCGAATATTTGCGGGCGGCGGCGCGCAGCGCAAACAGCCGCTCCTCGACCCGCTCCAGTTCCTTCGGATCATACTCCGTCTTGCGCAAGGCGGCTTCGACGGCCATCTGCGCGTCCGATAAATGGTTGAGCGCGGTATCCAGCCGCTCGACGGTTTCCTCGAGCAGGCCCGGCGCTTCGTGGCTCTTGCGCTCGAGACGGCGAACCAGCGAGGCGATCAGCGGCACGGGCGACGCGTTTCCATTGAGGAATTCGCTCGCCTCGTTGATATCGACGGCGATGCGCTCGGCCTTCATCATGCGCGAGCGGCGTTCGGCAAGGTCGTCCTCCTCGCCGTCCTGCGGCGACAGAATTTCAAGCTCATCGACGGACGATCGCAGATAATCAGCCTCGCGCGCGGCGGCCTCGACCTTGTCGCGGTGCTTCTTCAGCGTGCGTTCGGCATCCCGCCAGTTCCGGAAAAGCCCGCCGACGGCCATCGCCTCATCGGTCAGTCCGCCGAAAGCATCGAGCAGCGTGCGGTGGGCATCGGTATCAACAAGCGCACGGTCATCGTGCTGACCGTGAATTTCCACCAGCAACTGGCCGGCCTGACGCATAAGCTGAACAGAGACCGGCTGATCGTTGACATAGGCGCGGGTGCGACCGTCGGCAGACTGCACACGGCGGAAAATCAGTTCACCGTCATCATCAATGCCATTTTCGCGCACCAGCAATCGTGCGCCATGATCCATCGGCACATCGAAGACCGCCGTCACCTGTCCCTTGTCGGAACCGTGGCGCACCAGCGAGCCATCGCCACGGCCGCCCAGCGCCAGCGACAGGCTGTCGAGCAGGATGGACTTGCCGGCGCCGGTTTCGCCGGTCAGCACGGAAAGGCCGGCATCGAAAGAAAGATCAAGCCGTTCGATCAGGACGATATCGCGGATCGAGAGCTGTGCCAGCATGCGTTTCTAATCTCTTGAGGTCAGGCGCCCAGCAACTTCTTGCCGGCCCGCGAAATCCACGAGCCGTTGTTTTCACGCGGCTCCAGACCACCGGTCTGCAGAAGCTTGTAGCTGTCGGCATACCACTGGCTGTCCGGATAATTGTGTCCCAGCACGGCGGCAGCCGTCTGCGCCTCGCTGACGATGCCCATGGCATAATAGGTTTCGACGAGGCGCGCGAGCGCTTCCTCGACCTGGTTGGTGTTCGGGTAGGTTTCGACCACCGTGCGGAAGCGGGTGAGCGCCGCCAGATATTCCTTGCGCTCAAGATAGTAGCGCCCGACCTGCATTTCCTTGCCGGAAAGCTGGTCGCGGGCAAAGCGCATTTTCGCCTGCGCATCCTCAACATATTCCGAATCAGGATAATTATCGACCACGGCCTGCATCGCCTCGATGGTCTTCAGCGCCGTGCGTTGGTCCTGCGTGACGCCGGGAATCTGGCGCGAATAGGCAAGACCGATGATGTACTGCGCGTAGGCTGCGTCTTCCGACTGCGGATAGAGATTGAGGTAGCGCTGGGCTGCCGTGATCGCCTCGGCATACTGGCCCTGGCGATAGGTCACGAAGGCATTCATGACCAGTGCCTTGCGGGCATATTCGGAGAACGGGTGCTGCTTGTCGATCGCTTCGAACTTGCGGCCAGCTTCCGTCGCCTTGCCGGCGCTCAGGTTGGCGAGGCCCTGATTGTAGAGAACTTCCGGCGGATCGGTCTCTGCAGTCAGCTTGGTGATGTCGATGTCCGGATCGCTCTGGCAACCGCTGACAAGCACGCTCGCGGTGCAGGCAGCAAGCGTAACGTAAAGAACGCGTGCTGTTTTCTTCATATCGACGGAGCCTGCAAATACCATAAGACAATCCCAAATCGTGCGGCAGTAAGGCTACCGCCGCCTATCAACCGCGTTTTAGAGCAAGATGCAACAAGACCGCAACGTCATGCGGACGGATTAACGCAATTTTGTGGCAGGCCCATCACGAAAAAGCCGGCCCAAGGACCGGCTTCTTCTATAAAACACTGCACAAACAGGATCATGCCGACCAGGGTGCGAACTCCGGCGCATGAATAGCGACCACTTCGCGGGCACTGGCACGCTGGCGCGGCGTTGCCGTCTCGACGACTTCATAGGCACTGCGGTCGCTCAAAAGCGCCTTCAGGGCATGGGAATTCATCTTGTGTCCTCCGCGATAGGAGCGGTAGCAGCCGATGAAGGGGGCGCCGGCCAAGGCGAGATCGCCAACGGCGTCCAGCGTCTTGTGACGCACGAATTCGTCCTTGGCGTAGCGCAGGCCCTCGACGTTGATGACCGTATTGTCGTCTGAGATCACGACGGAATTTTCGAGCGACGAGCCCAGCGCGTGGCCGGAGGCCCAGAGACGCTCGACATCACGCATGAAGCCGAAGGTGCGGGCCCGCGATAGTTCCGTCTTGAAAACCGAGGGCGTCATATCGCCCTTCCAGGACTGCCGACCGATCAGCGGGCAATCGAAATCGATCTCCACTTCGAAGCGCATCCCGTCATAGGGCACGAACTCCGACCAGGAGGCGCCCGATTCGATGCGGACCGGCTTGATGATGCGGATATAGCGGCGCTTGATCGCCAAGGCCTTGATGCCGGTCTGCTCGATCGCCTCGATGAACGGAGCCGAACTGCCGTCCATGATCGGCATTTCGGCGCCATGCACTTCGATCAGCAGATTATCGAGGCCAAGCGCGTAAATGGCAGCCATGACATGCTCGATCGTCGCGATCGATGTCGCCGGTGAAAAACCGAGAACCGTGCAGAGATCCGTGTTTCCGACCTGCGAAGACACGGCCTTGTATTCGCTGATCACCGTCTCATCGATGACCCGCTGGAAGACAATGCCGCTATCGGCATCGGCCGGGTGAAAGGTGATCGACACTTCCGAACCGGAATGAACGCCCGTTCCGCGCAGGGTTACAGCATTTGCAATCGTGGTCTGAAAGCCCAGCAATCCAATTCCAAGTCCCATGCTCATTCACTTTCACCATAGTCGGCAGACACTGCCGTATATTCTTTGAGGCCCAATTCTTTAAGGCCATGACGGACGGCGCAAAAAACACCGCTGCCGGACCACGACCACCTGATCGTCGTCCACCAAACTTGAACGTCAGCGATGTCTCGAATCGCAGTCTGCCCCGTCAGTCCCGAGCCTCAAGATAATTGCAGTGCGTCGTCATTCCAAATCACTGTTTCTTTCGCTTTGTTACGCTGCACAATAACGGAAACAAATCGCTGATTTCCTTTTGTAAACATAAAAAATGCCCGGGTTTTATCCCGGGCATTTCGGCAAGGTGGAAGGCGGGTAGAATATCAGCTCGACTGACGGCGCAGGAACGCCGGGATTTCGAGCTGATCGTCATCCTGGGCGCGAGACGGGGTCACGCGACCATGATCGTCAAGCTGGCCACGACGCGGCGCATAAAGGCTCGCTTCCGGCGACAGCGGGCGGCGCTGCTGCGAAGCAGCGCTTGGTGCAGCCACGGTCATGTCTGCCGTGACATTATGGTCTTCCTCGTCGCGACGACCGAGCGAGTTGGTGATCCGCTTCAGAAGGCCCATCGGGCCACGCTCTTCCTGCGGCACGGATGCAGGCTGGGAACGATGGTCCGCTTCTGCCTTCACGAGCGGCGGAAAATCTTCCACCTTGGGCATGCGGACCTGTTCTGCCTGCTGCCGGATGACCGGAGCGATGGGCTCCTGACGCACGGCTGCGACAGGCTGGGGAGCCTGGTAGACTGGTGCCGCGGCCTGAACGACAGGCTGTTCTGCAGGCGCTGCGCCACCGAACAGCTTGCTCTGCGGACGAAAATCGTCCTGAGCCTGCTGTACCGGAGCGGTTGCCCCGCCACGCGGCATCGACAGGAACAATTCGCGCTCGAGTTCGGCCTGACGGATGGCTTCGGCGATGGCGTCGGCCTGCGAGACCGGCTGCGGTGCCGGCTGCTGGGCAACCGGGGCCGGCTGTACGGCAACAGGTGCCGGTGCGGGCTGCTGGACGGCAGCGGCCTGCGGCTGGGACGCCGGAATGGCGATGGACGGACGAATGATCGGCTTTGCTACCGGGCGAAAGCTGGCATTCCTGTCGGCCACCTCCGCGGCTGTGCGGTCGATACCCGTGGCGACGACCGACACCCGGATCAGGCCTTCCAGTTCTTCATCGAAGGTCGCACCCAGGATGATGTTCGCATCCGGATCTACTTCCTCGCGGATGCGGGTCGCAGCTTCGTCAACTTCGAACAGGGTCAAGTCGCGACCGCCGGTGATCGAGATCAGCAGGCCTTGAGCGCCCTTCATCGAGGTTTCGTCGAGCAGCGGGTTGGCGATAGCCGCTTCGGCGGCGGCCATTGCGCGGCCTTCACCGGAGGCTTCGCCGGTGCCCATCATGGCGCGGCCCATCTCGCGCATCACGGAACGAACGTCCGCGAAGTCGAGGTTGATCAGGCCTTCCTTGACCATCAGGTCGGTGATGCAGGCAACACCGGAATAGAGAACCTGGTCAGCCATCGCAAAGGCGTCGGCAAAAGTGGTCTTGTCGTTGGCTATCCGGAACAGGTTCTGGTTCGGGATGACGATGAGGGTGTCGACCGACTTCTGCAGTTCGGAAATGCCCATATCGGCAAGGCGCATGCGGCGCTGGCCTTCGAAGTGGAACGGCTTGGTGACGACGCCGACCGTCAGGATGCCCTTGTTGCGGGCGGCCTGGGCGACGACGGGAGCAGCACCGGTACCGGTACCGCCACCCATGCCGGCAGTGACGAAGCACATGTGGGTGCCGTTCAAGTGGTCGATGATTTCGTCGATGCACTCTTCCGCAGCGGCGCGGCCGACTTCCGGCTGCGAACCGGCGCCGAGGCCTTCGGTCACGGCAACGCCCATCTGGATGATGCGTTCTGCCTTGGTCATGGTCAGCGCCTGGGCATCGGTGTTGGCGACGACGAAGTCGACACCCTGAAGGCCTGCGGTAATCATGTTGTTCACGGCGTTGCCGCCGCCGCCGCCGACACCGAACACGGTGATGCGCGGCTTAAGCTCGGTGATGTCCGGCTTTTGCAAGTTGATCGTCATAGTACCCGTTCCTTCCTGGTTTCTGGCCGCCTTGCCGAGCCGGCCAAATCTTTAAAAACTCTTCTCTCGACCGCGAAAGTTTCCTGTTCCTTCGCCGTCGCAAGATCTAAAAACTTTCCTTCAGCCATTGGCCCACACGGGCGATCCGGCTGTTGTTTCCCGCCAGCGACGAGAGCAGACCGCCCTGCGCCGCATGGGTTTCCATCTCCGCGACCTGCGGATAGATCATCAGGCCGACGGCCGTCGAAAAGGCCGGGCCCTTGGCGGCTGCGGGCAGACCCGAAACACCGAGTGGTCGGCCGATACGAACGTTGCGCGCCAGAATACGGCGGGCCGCTTCCGGCAGGCCGGTCAGCTGGCTTGCGCCGCCGGTGAGCACGATGCGCTTGCCGACGATCGGGCTGAAGCCCGAGCGCTGGATGCGATCACGAATGAGTTCGAGGGTTTCCTCGATGCGGGCACGCACGATGCGCGACACCAGCGCCCTTGGCACATGCGTCGGCTGGTCGCGGTCATCCTCGCCAATCGGCGGCACGGAAACGATGTCACGCTCGTCGGTGCTGTTGGGAAGCGCCGAGCCATGCACGACCTTGAGACGCTCCGCATCCTCGATGCGGGTCGAAAGGCCGCGCGCCAGATCGGTGGTGACATGATGGCCGCCAAGCGAGACGGCGTCGGCATGAACCAGCTTGCCTTCGGCAAAGACGGAAATCGTCGTGGTGCCGCCGCCCATGTCGATGGCGGCGCAGCCCAGCTCAACTTCGTCGTCGACGAGCGCTGCGAGACCGCTGGCATAAGGTGTCGCTACAATGCCCTCGACCGACAGATGCGCGCGGTTGATGCAGAGTTCGAGGTTCTTGAGCGCGGCCCGCTCGGCCGTCAGGACGTGCATGTCGACGCCGAGAACATCGCCGAACATCGCCAGCGGATCGCGAATGCCGCGCTCGCCGTCCAGCGAAAAACCGGTCGGCAGCGAATGCAGGATGACGCGATCCTGGCGCAGCGACTGCTGGCCGGCAGCCGCCAAAACCTTCTTGAGATCGGCCGCATCGACTTCCTGGCCACCGAGATCGATGGTCGCGGTGTAGATGTCGCTCTGCAGGCGGCCGGCGGAGATGTTGACGATCAGGCTGTCGATTGTCAGGCCAGCCATGCGTTCGGCGGCATCCACCGCAAGACGGATAACGCTTTCGCAGGCATCGAGATCGGCAATCACGCCGTTCTTCATGCCGCGCGATTTGTGATGGCCGATGCCGATGACCTCGATCGCGTGGGTGCGACCCGGCAGGATCTGGCTTTCGCCGCGCGGCGTCAGCCGGCCGATCATGCAGACGACCTTGGTCGAGCCGATGTCGAGCACCGATACAACATGGGACCGCTTGGAGGAGAGCGGCTTCAGGCGCGGCAGGCCGAAATGCGAAGAACCGAAAAGGCTCATATCCGTTTCTCCACGTCGATCTTTTCCTGCTTCTTCAGCGCCTTGGTGCGCGCTTCCAGAACCACGTCGCGGCGGGCAGCGGCTTCAGCGGTGAGCTGGATGGTGGTGCGATCCTCGAGCCGCAGATCGACGGCGGCGATGTCACGCTCCAGAAGCTGATGCCCCTCTTCCATCGTGGACAGAACCTGCATGGCGCGATCGAGATCATGCTCCGGCAGCTTGATGGTGATGCCGTTGTCGAGCATCAGATCCCAGCGTCGGCCGGCCACGCGGACATAGGCCTTGACCCGCGCACGGATCTCCGGCCAGTCGCTGAAGCGCTCGTAGAACTTGGCGGCAGCCGTTTCGGCATCGCGGCCGACGAACAGGGGCAGGCTGGAAAACTTGTTGTCCAGCAGCGGCGCAATCACGCTACCGCTTGCTTCGATGAGCGACAGATCCGTGCCGTGCTGCCAGATGCCGAATGCCTTGCGCTCCGTCAGGTTGACCTCGATCGTGCCGGGATAGATCTTGCGGACGGCAACGTCCTCGACCCAGGGCATTTCACTGATCAGCTTGCGCGCTTCGCCGATATCGAGCGCCACGAGCGATGTCGCGCCATCGAGACCAAGCTGCTGCAGGATGTCGATTTCCGACGTCTGGTCGTTTCCAGAAACCTTGACGTCCTCGATGGCAAAACCCGCAGCCGATGTCGTCGTCTGGGCGAAATTCTGCGAATGACCGCCGATCGACATGCTATAGAAGCCGGTCGCCGCGAGAAATGCCAGAGCCGATACTGAACCCGTATGCGGCGCAAAATGAATGCGGCCGGTGCCAAGGCTGACGAGAAGACGCACGGCACGACGCAGCGGACGTGGCAGCACGAACTGCCCGTCGAGATCGACCGCCTCGCGCTCCGAGGTCGCGCGCAGCCTTTTGGACTTCCTGCCCCTTAACGCAAACACGACGCGTCCTCCACGATCCACTTGAGGAATTCACCAAACGTATGGCCGGCATGAACGGCCATTTCGGGCACCAGGGAGGTGGGAGTCATTCCGGGCTGGGTGTTAACCTCCAGCCAGATAAGCTCTCCGTCTTCCGAGAAACGGTCGTCATAGCGGAAGTCGGAGCGACTCACGCCGCGGCAGCCGATCGCCTGATGCGCCTTGAGCGCGAGTGTTTGTATTTTTTGGTAAATATTTGGTGAAAGATTTGCCGGAATGACGTGTTTCGAACCGCCTTTCACATACTTCGAATCATAATCGTAGAAGGAGTGCCCCTGCGGGATGATCTCGGTCACGCCGAGCGGAACATCACCCATGACGCCACAGGTCAATTCGCGCCCGTGGATATAGCGCTCGACCATGACGCGCTGCCCGAAACCCCATTCACCGGAGGTCACGATCTGCGGCGGATGAGACTGGTCTTCCTGGACGATGACGACACCGAAGCTGGAGCCTTCGTTCACCGGCTTGATGACATAAGGCGGCTTCAGGGGGTGTTCGGACGTAAAGTCGAAGCGGCTCATGATGCGCGCTTCAGCAACGGGAATGCCGGCAGCCGCCGCCACATGCTTGGCCTGCGCCTTGTCCATGGCCAATGCGGAAGCCAGCACGCCGGAATGGGTGTAGGGAATTTCGAGATATTCGAGGATGCCCTGGATCGTACCGTCTTCACCGAAGGGTCCGTGAAGGGCATTGAAGGCGACGTCCGGGCGCAGGTCCGCGAGCACGGACGCCACGTTGCGATCCACGTCGACGCGCGTCACCCGAAAACCTTCCGCCTCCAGCGTATCCGCACAGGCAGCCCCGGACGACAGGCTGACCGGCCGCTCCGAAGAAAATCCGCCCATCAGGACAGCCACATGCTTGCTCGACATAAAACCCCCCGACAATACGCCACCCTTACAAATTTCGCTTGCGTCTGGCTGGCCGTCTCGTAACCCCGAGTCAGCGCTGCCATCCACGCCCTCCATAGAGCCGCATTATGGTTAATGAACCGTTTACTTTGGTTAACCGCCACGGCGCCAAGATAAAAATTTTTGCGCTCGAATCACCAATCTCCTGGAAATTCAGGCCTTAGAATCAGAGTGTTATCTTCCACGCAACACAGAATGCGCGGAACGGCGGCGATAAAACGCGAAGGTCCCGCACAGCGGTAGCTGTGCGGGACCTTCTTCCTTTAAGGCACCTGCCTTTGTCGGCAGATTACCGGACCATCAATCCTTTTCGCCGACCGCTTTCCAGGCGATGGCGCCGATGACCGCTCCGGCGATCGGCGCCAGCCAGAACAACCAGAGTTGCTGCAGGGCCCATCCACCAACGAAAAGGGCCTGGCCGGTCGAGCGGGCCGGGTTGACCGAGGTGTTGGTGACCGGGATGGAAATCAGGTGGATCAACGTCAGGGCAAGGCCGATGGCGATCGGTGCAAAACCCGAGAGAACACGGCCATGCGTCGATCCAAGAATGATAAACAGGAAAAATGCCGTCAGCAGCACCTCGATGAGAAGCGCGGACATCAGGCCATAACCGCCCGGCGAGTGCTCGCCATAGCCATTGGCGGCAAAACCGCCGAGCTGGAAGTCGGCCTTGCCGCTTGCCACAACGTAAAGCGCTGCCGCAGCGGCGATGGCGCCGGCGACCTGGGCAACGACATAGGGGATGAGCAAAGAGGCTGGAAACTTGCCCGCCGCGAAAAGCCCTACGGAAACGGCTGGATTGAAATGCCCGCCGGAGACCCCGCCCACGGCATAGGCCATTGTCAGCACCGTCAACCCGAAGGCAAGCGACACGCCCATCAGGCCTATTCCAACTTCCGGAAATGCCGCGGCCAGCACCGCACTGCCGCACCCCCCGAAAACCAGCCAGAACGTACCCACTCAGCAGACAACTTATTGACCATTTAAACCCCCATAGATGGCGCAGACGCCCCACGCACAACTTGTCCAGAATTCGCCACATTCTGATTCCGGTCAAGGGATGTCGATACCGGTTTGGCACTCCGCTTCGGGCAGACGTGATGTTTAAGTTGAAGCGGAATCAGAACAAACAAAAATGCCGCGAAGTGACTGACTTCGCGGCATATTTGGATTCAACAAGAACTGGATCAGGCCGTCATCCGCCCCAGAAATTCCTTGACCTCGTATCCCGGCATGAAGGTGCCGATGCGCTTGATCTCCCATTCAAGCAGGATACCGGAATTTTCCATGACGCGCTGGCGCACGGTCTCGCCGAGATATTCCAGCTCATAGCCGCTGGCCTGGCCGGTGTTGATCATGAAATTGCAGTGCATCGGCGACATCTGGGCGCCGCCGATCATCATGCCGCGGCAGCCGGCCTCGTCGATCAGCTTCCAGGCGGAATGGCCGTCCGGGTTCTTGAAGGTCGAGCCGCCGGTCTTTTCGCGGATCGGCTGGACCGTTTCGCGGTGCTGGCGCACGGCGTCCATGTCGGCGCGGATCTTCGCCTTGTCCTCGGCATAACCTTCGAAAACGCCATGCGTGAAAATTAGATCTTTCGAAGCTTCGGAGTGGCGATAGGTGTAGCCCATCTGCGCATTCGACAGGATGTGTCGGTTACCCTGCCGGTCGACGGTATGCACCTCGACGACGCGGTCCTTGGTCTCGCCGCCATTGGCACCGGCATTCATGCGCAGCGCGCCGCCGATAGCGCCGGGAATACCGTAGTAGAAATGAAAGCCGCCGATACCGTGATCGAGCGCCATGGCGGCAATGTTCTTGTCCGGGCAGATGGCGCCTGCCTTGATGCGGTTTTCGCCGGCAAGTTCAAGATCGCCGAAGCCCTTGGCCGACAGCCGGATGACGACGCCCGGAATGCCGCCGTCGCGCACGAGCAGATTGGAGCCGACGCCGACGACCATGACCGGCACGCTCTCGGGCACGAGCTTCAGGAAGGTCACCAGATCATCGGTGTCATGCGGCTGGAACATAAGCTCGGCAAGTCCGCCGGCGCGAAACCAGGTGACGCGATCCATCGGCGCATCCGGGGTCAGGCGTCCACGAATGTCTTTCACGCCCTCCCCGAGGGAGGCCAGAAGTTTTTCGCCGTTTACCTGCTTCATGCCGAATGTCCTGAAATGCCTGCGAGTTCCTGCGGAAGGGCGGCAGCCCAGTAGGTGATGCTGCCAGCCCCCAAGAGAACCACGAAATCGCCAGGCTGCGCAATGGTCGAGATGATCGGCGCCAGCGCCTCCGGTCCCTCGACATAGCGCGCATCACGATGGCCGCCGGCCTTGATGCGGGAGACGAGCTCCAGCGAATTGATGCCTTCGATCGCCTCTTCGCCGGCCGAATAGACCGGCGCGAGCAAAATGGTATCGGCGTCGTTGAAGCAGGCGGAAAAATCCTCGAACAGGCTTTCCAGACGGCTGAAGCGGTGCGGCTGGTGCACGGCGATGATGCGGCCCTGGCAGGCTTCGCGCGCCGCACGCAGCACGGCCTTGATCTCGACGGGATGATGGCCGTAATCGTCGTAGATTCGGACATTGTTCCACTCACCGGTGAAGGTGAAGCGCCGCTTGACGCCGGCGAAGGAGGCCAGTCCCTTGGCGATGTCTTCCGGCGAGATGCCGAGGCGCTGGGCAACGGCGATTGCCGCCGTGGCGTTGGAGACATTGTGCCGGCCGGGCATAGGCAGACGCAGATCTTTCATGGTGATCACCTGGCCGGTGCGGCGGCGGCGGATCTCGACGTCGAAGATCGATGTCGCGCCATCCATGCGGATATTGGAGAAGCGCACGTCGGCCTGCGGATTTTCACCATAGGTGATGACTTTGCGGTCCTCGATCTTGGAGACCATTGTCTGGACTTCGGGGTGATCGAGGCACATGACACCGAAGCCGTAGAATGGCACGTTCTCGACGAACTGCCGGAAGGCGGCGCGCACGGCATCGAAATTGCCGTAGTGATCGAGATGTTCCGGGTCGATATTGGTGACGACGGCGATATCGGCCGGCAGTTTCAGGAAGGTGCCATCGGATTCATCTGCCTCCACCACCATCCACTCGCCCTCGCCCATGCGGGCGTTGGTGCCATAAGCATTGATGATGCCGCCATTGATGACGGTCGGATCAAGATTGCCGGCATCGAGAAGGGCCGCGACCATTGACGTCGTGGTCGTCTTTCCATGGGTACCGCCGATGGCTATCGCATTGCGGAAGCGCATGAGTTCGGCCAGCATTTCGGCGCGGCGCACGACAGGCAGAAGCTTTTCGCGGGCAGCGATCAGTTCCGGATTGGTCTTCTTGATCGCCGTCGAGACAACAACGACCTCGGCTTCGCCAAGATTTCCGGCCTGATGGCCGACGAACACCGGAATGCCTTTTTCACGCAGGCGCTGGACGTTGGCGCTGTCGGACTGGTCGGACCCTTGAACCTTGTGGCCGAGATTGTGCAGCACTTCGGCAATGCCGCTCATGCCGATACCGCCGATACCGATGAAGTGGACGAGACCGATCGTCTGCGGCATTTTCATGAGCGTTTTTCCTTGAAGTCAGCAATTGTCGAGCCGCTGGCAATAGCGTCAACCATGGCGCCAAGCAAGCGCGTGGCATCGGGCTTGCCGGTCTGGCGCGCCTTTTCCGCCATATCGGCGAGCTTGCCGGGATTGCCCATGGCGTGGGTGAGGATGGTCGCCAGTTTCTCTGCCGACAACTCCGCTTGCGCGATGACCTTGGCGCCGCCGTTTGCAGCCAGCGCCGCTGCATTGGCCGCCTGGTCATGGTCGAGCGCATAGGGATAAGGTACGAGAACCGCCGGACGGCCGATCACGGCGATTTCGGAGACCGTCGAAGCGCCGGAGCGGCAGATGACCAGATGCGCCTGCGCGATGCGATCGGCCATGTCGTTGAAGAACGGCGCGATCTCGGCCTCCAGTTCAAGCCGGCTTGCACAGCCGCGAACCATCTCCATATCTTCCGGCCGCGCCTGCTGCGTCACCTTGAGACGCCTGCGCAAACCGTCATCGATGAGGCTGATTGCCGTCGGCACGGTCTTGGAAAAATACTGCGCGCCCTGGCTGCCACCGAACACGACGAGGCGAAATTCCTCGCCCTCTGCGGACGGCTGGTATGGCACCTTGGCTGCTTCGAGCACGGCGGGACGCACCGGATTGCCGGTCGTCACCGTCTTTGCAGCATAAGGGCCGTCGGTCTCCGGCAGAAAGCCACCGGCAATCGCCTTCACCCGGCCGGCAAGCGCCTTGTTGGCGCGACCCATGACGGCGTTCTGTTCGTGGATCATCGACGGCACACCCATGCCGGTTGCCGCCAGAAGCGGCGGCACGGTCGGATAGCCGCCGAAGCCGACGACGACCTTCGGCTTCAGCCGGGCGATCAGGCGACGTGCGGCGCGCATGCCGGTCCACAGCTTCCAGAGCGAGCCGGCAACCTTCAGCGGGTTTTTAGAACCAATGGTGGCGGAAGCGACGACATGGATTTCGTCTGCCGGAAATTTGCCGGCATAACGCTCGGCGCGGCTGTCGGTGACGAGATGCACCGAATAGCCAAGCGACTTCAGTTCGTGGGCCAGCGCTTCGGCCGGAAACAGATGGCCGCCGGTCCCGCCGGCGGCAAGCAATATGATACCCTTGGTCATGTCTTACTCCGCTGGAACGCCCATGCCGGACCGGAACAGGCTGCGCTCGACGGCGCGTTTTTCCGGACGATGGCGGGTCAGCGCCAGAATGAAACCGGCCGTGACCGAGATCGCCACCATGGACGAACCGCCATAGGAAATCAGCGGCAGGGTCATGCCCTTGGCCGGCAGAAGCTGAAGATTGACGCCGACATTGATCATCGACTGGATGCCGATCTGCAGCACCAGGCCGGCAACGGCAAAACGCGTGAAATCGTTGCGTTCACGGAAGGCATGGTTGAGGCCGCGCATCACCAGGAAGGCAAAGATCAGCACGATCAGCATGCAGAAGACGATACCGAACTCCTCGGCTGCGACCGAAAAGATAAAGTCGGTGTGGCTGTCCGGGATGATCCGCTTGACGATGCCCTCGCCCGGCCCCTGGCCGAACCAGTCGCCACGCACGATCGCCTGAAGCGCCGTATCCACCTGGAACGTATCGCCCTCACCGGTCATGAACCGGTCGATGCGGCCGGCGACGTGCGGCAGCACCGTATAGGCGACGACGAGGCCGCCGACGGCCGAGCCGCCCAGCACGATGATCCACAGCCAGGGCATGCCGGCCATGAAGAACATGCCGCCCCAGACGGCGGTCGTCAAAATCGTCTGGCCGAGGTCGGGCTGCGCCACGAGCAGCGCACCGACGATGCCGAAAAGCAGGATGGCGAAGAGATTGCCGGGAATTTCGGGCTGGCGGGCGTGTTCCGAAAACAGCCAGGCGCAGACGACGACGAAGGCCGGCTTCATGAATTCGGACGGCTGAACGGAAAGACCCGCAAGTGAAATCCAGCGCCGCGAGCCCTTGACTTCCTGGCCGAAGAACAGCGCCAGAACCATCATTGCCAGCGAGACCAGCAGCAGGATCATCGCCGCACGCCGAACCTGCCGGGGCGTCAGGAACGATATGCCGATCATCACCGCCAGTGACGGCAAAAGGAAGGCCGCATGCCGCTTGACGAAATGGAAGCTGTCGAGATTGAGGCGCTCGGCCACCGCCGGGCTAGCGGCGAAGGAGAGCATGAAACCGATCCCCATCAAGAGGACGAAGGTCGCCAGGAAGAACCTGTCGATCGTCCAGAACCAGTCGGCCACGGGGCCACGCTCGGCACGGCTTACCATATTCATCGTCCCCTTTTGTGGCGCGGAACGCCGCACCGGAATATCCCACAGGGCGGCTCAGCCCCGCATTCGGCCCGAAAGGGCCGCCAGATCGGCCTAGACCAACATGGTGATGCCATCGATCGCGGCAACGTGACCGACGAAGGCATCACCTCTGACTTCGAAATTCTTGTACTGGTCGAAGCTTGCGCAAGCCGGTGACAGCATTACGGCGGCCGGACCGGCATTGTCCCGCGCCGCATCGGCCGCCGCATGGGCCACAGCCTGATCGAGCGTGCCGGAAATTTCAAAAGCGACGGCCTCACCGAGCGTCACGGCAAAGGCCGGCGCCGCCTCGCCGATCAGATAGGCTTTGGCAATCCTCGGAAAGAAGGGAGAAAGCGTCGTGATGCCGCCCTCCTTCGGCAGACCACCAGCGATCCAGTAGATCCGCTCATAGCTCGACAGCGCCGGTGCGGCGGCATCCGCATTGGTCGCCTTGCTGTCGTTGACGAAGACCGTATCGCCCCTGCGGCCCACCGGCTGCATGCGATGCTTCAGGCCCGGAAAGGATGTGAGACCTGCGCGGATCTCGTCCGGAGAGACACCCACCGCTAGGCATGCAGCAATCGCGGCGGCAGCATTCTGCGCATTGTGGCTGCCGCGCAGGGTCTGGATGCCGTCGAGATTGGCAAAGAGTTCAGCCAGACCACCCTCCGCCCGCATGATCTTCGATCCATCGGCATAAAAGCCCTCGCCCAGCGTCCGGTGGCGCGCGATGCGGATGACCGGCGTGCCGGCAAGGGCGACACGATCAGCAATCGCTTCGCAAAACGCATCGTCAACACCGACGATCGCCGTATCGCTGCCGGCAACAAGCCGTTCCTTGATGTCGGCATAATGCTGCATGTTGCCATGGCGGTCGAGATGATCGGGCGTCAGGTTGAGCAGGATGCCGGCGGACGGATCGAGCGACGGCGCCAGATCGATCTGATAGGACGAGCATTCGACGACATAGAAGCGATCCGCGGCCGGCGGATCGAGCGTCAGGACGGCGGTGCCGATATTGCCGCCGAGCTGCGTATCCCGGCCGCTGGATTTCAGGATATGGGCAATAAGCGCGGTGGTCGTCGATTTGCCGTTGGTGCCGGTGATGGCAATGAAGGGGCAGTCCGGCGCATGGGCCCGCCGTTCGCGCACGAAGAGTTCGACGTCGCCGATGACCTCGACGCCCGCAGCGCCTGCAAGATCGACCGTCCAATGCGGCTTCGGATGGGTCAACGGCACGCCCGGCGACAGGACGAAAGCGGAAAAGCCTTTCCAATCGACCTGACGCAGGTCGCCGGTGCCGATGCCTTCGGCCGCAGCCTTGGCGACGCTGTCGGGATTGTCGTCCCAGGCCGTCACGGTCGCGCCGCCGGCAACCAGCGCGCGGGCCGTGGCGAGGCCCGAACCGCCGAGACCGAAGAGCGCAACATTTTTACCGCTGAAGGTGGTAACCGGGATCATCGTCGGATTACCGCAGTTTCAGGGTGGACAGGCCGACCATCGCAAGGATGACGGCGATGATCCAGAAGCGGATGACCACCTGGCTTTCCGTCCAGCCGAGTTTCTCGAAATGGTGATGGATCGGTGCCATCAGGAAGACGCGCTTGCCAGTGCGCTTGAACCAAAAGACCTGGATGATCACCGACAGGGTCTCCATGACGAACAAGCCGCCGATGATGACCATGACGATCTCGTGCTTGGTCGCAACGGCGACCGTGCCGATCAGGCCACCCAGCGCCAGCGAGCCCGTGTCGCCCATGAAGATGGCGGCGGGCGGCGCGTTGAACCAGAGGAAGCCCAGGCCGGCCCCGATGACGGCGCCCAGAATGACCGCGAGTTCACCCGTTCCCGGCACGAAATGGATCTGCAGGTAATTCGCAAAGACCGCATTGCCGGCGAGATAGGCGATCACGCCGAAGGAGGCAGCGGCAATCATGACAGGCACGATGGCAAGACCGTCGAGACCGTCGGTCAGGTTCACCGCATTGCCGGCGCCCACGATGACGAAACCGCCGAAAAGGATGAAGAAATAGCCGAGATTGAGGGTGAAATCCTTGAGGAATGGAAAGGTGAGCGAAGAGCCGAAGGTCGAGCCGGTCACGCCGGCTGAAAGCGCCGTGCGCATCATGAAGAAGACGGCGATGGCGGCGATGATAAATTCAAAACCCAGGCGCGCCTTGCCGGAGAAGCCCTTGTCCGACTGTTTGGTGACCTTGAGGTAATCGTCGTAGAAGCCGATGGCGCCGAAGCCGAGCGTGACGAGCAGCGTCGAGACAACATAGACACTGGAAAGATCGGCCCAGAGCAATGCGCTGCCGACGATGCCGGCGAGAATCATCAAGCCACCCATGGTCGGCGTTCCCGCCTTCTTGAAATGGGTCTGCGGCCCGTCTGCCCGGATCGGCTGACCGCGTCCCTGACGCACACGCAGCGACGAGATCATCCGCGGTCCGAAGAGAAACACGATCATCGCGGAGGTAAACAGCGCCGCACCGGTCCGGAACGTGATGTATCGGAACAGATTGAAAAATTGAAAATGATCCGACAGTTCGACAAGCCAGAGCAGCATAAGGGACCTTTCCCCAAAGGTTTGTTGCGAATTCCGGACGCCAGAATCAACTGAGCTAAGGATAACCGCACGCATTCGAAAGTGTTAGGCCTGCAAAGAGCCCGTTATAAGTTGCCCTGCCCGCCTAGATGGTCGGCTCCGTGTCGGAAAATGCCGGATATTTGTCAAGCAGAGCCGCAACGATCTTGCCGCAGCCCGTACCCTTGGACGACTTGATCATCACCACATCGCCGGCAGAAACCGAATCCAGGGCGAAGGCATTCAGGTCGGTGACGGCTTCCCGATACTCGACCTTGCAACCTTCCGGCAGGGCGTCGCGCAGATGCGCCATCTCCGGGCCTGCAAGCCAGACATCGGTGATACCCGCCTCGGTCAGCGGACCGGCGAGCTTGGCGTGCACATCGGCTGCGAACGCACCCATTTCCAGCATATCGCCGAGGATGGCGATCCTGCGGCCACCCGCCTGCGGCGGCGTATCGCGCAGCAACGCGATGGCGGCGCGCATTGAGGCCGGGTTAGCGTTGTAGCTTTCATCGATCAGCGTCAGAGTGCCGGATCCGATGGCAAGACGGTGGCGTTCGCCGCGACCTTTTTCCGGCTGGAGCGTGGCGAGGGACGCGGCCACGCGCTCGAGATCAGCCCCGACCAGGAAGGCAGCCCCGAGAACCGAGAGAGCATTTTCTGCAATGTGCCGTCCGGGTGCCCCCATCGGAATTTCGAGCGTCCGGTTGTCGATGGAAGCCCACAGCACGGCTCCTTCCGGGCCGTTGGTGAATTCGACCATGCGGAAATCGGCCTTCGCACTGCTGCCGAAGCTATGGATATGCGGCACACCTGCGTCGATCGCCGCCTTTTCCAGTTGCTTGAAGCTGTCATTGTCACGATTGAGGATCGCGTGACCATTCTCCACCAGACCCTCGAAAATTTCGGCCTTGGCGCTGGCGATTTCTGCCAGATCCTTGAAATTGCCGAGATGAGCCGCCGCGACGCTGGTCACGATCGCCACATGCGGGCGGACCATCTTGACCAGCGGCCGAATTTCGCCCGGGTGGTTCATGCCGATCTCGAAGACGCCATACTCCGTGCTTTCCGGCATGCGGCAGAGGGTCAGCGGCACGCCCCAGTGATTGTTGAAGGACGCGACAGACGCATGCACGCGGCCCAGTGGCTCAAGCACATGACGCAGCATTTCCTTGGTCGTCGTCTTGCCGACCGAACCGGTGACGGCAATGATCTTGGCAGCGCTGCGATCACGCGCGGCGCAGCCGAGCCTGATCATGGCCTCCAGCACGTCATCGACGACGATCATCGGCGCGATCAGCCGCCCGAGCGCCGGCAACTTGGCCTCGCTGACCACAAGCAAGGCAGCGCCGTTGGCGATCGCCACGCCGGCATAGTCGTGGCCATCGACGCGGTCGCCCTTGATGGCGAAAAAGGCCTCGCCCTTGCCGAGCGATCGGCTGTCGATCGAAATGCCGGTGATGCCCTGCGGCAGGTTTCCGACGGGACGGCCGTTAAGGGCCGCCAGAAGATCAGCGCTTGTCCAGAGCCAGTTCAAATCAGGCACCTCCCAATGCGTTGCGCAGTTCGACATGATCGGAGAACGGCAAGGTGACAGAGCCAACCGTCTGGCCCTCCTCGTGTCCCTTGCCGGCGACGATCAGCGTATCCCCGGATTGCAGCATGGCGACGGCTTCCTGGATGGCCGCGGCCCGGTCGCCGATCTCGGTAGCGCCGGGGGCAGCCGCCATGATCTCGGCACGAATGGTCGCCGGCACTTCGGAACGTGGATTGTCGTCGGTGACGATCACGACGTCGGCAAGACGCGTGGCGATCTCGCCCATGATCGGTCGCTTGCCCTTGTCGCGGTCGCCGCCGCAGCCGAAGACGACCACGACGCGACCGGTGGTGAAGGGACGCACGGAGGAGAGGACGTTTTCAAGCGCATCCGGCTTGTGTGCATAGTCGACATAGGCGAGCGCGCCGTTCTTCGTATGGCCCACGAGTTCCAGCCTTCCGGATGCACCCTGCAACTTCTCCAGCGCCGCCATCACGGCTGCGGCCGGAACGCCGGTGGACATGGCAAGGCCAGCCGCGACCAGCGCATTGGAAATCTGGAAATCCCCGGCCAGCGGAATATGAACCTCGAAGATCTCGGCGCCGACATGCACTTCGGCGATCTGCTTGTGGCGGAAATGCTCAACGCGCTTCAACGCCAGATAATCGCCCTTGCGACCAACGGTGCGCACGTCGTGCCCGCCCTTTTGCGCGGCGGCTATCGCCTGCGCGGACCAGGCATCATCGGCAAAGATCACGGCCGGTGATCCCTCGGGAAGCACGCCGTCGAACAGCCGCATCTTGGCGGCCATGTAGTCCTCGACGGTCGGATGATAATCCATGTGATCGCGACCGAGATTGGTGAAACCGGCCGCCGAAAGACGCACGCCATCCAGCCGGTTCTGGTCGAGACCGTGGCTCGATGCCTCCATTGCCGCATGGGTGACGCCGGCATCTGCAAGTTCGGCAAGAAGCTTATGCAGAGATACGGGATCGGGCGTGGTCAGCGAGCCGTAATCGTTGCGACCCGGCGCAATCACGCCAGTCGTGCCGATCATCGCGGCTGCAAGACCGCTGTTCGCCCAGATTTGCCGGGTGAAGGACGCCACCGAGGTCTTTCCGGCGGTTCCGGTCACTGCAACCATGACTTCCGGCTGGCGGCCAAAGAAGCGCGCAGCCGCAAGCGCCAGAACGCGGCGGGGGCTCTCGGCCAAAAGCACTGGAGCAGATGACGAACGGGAAAGACCAGCGGCGGAGACGATGGCAGCAGCGCCGCGGGCAATCGCATCGTCGATGAAGCCGGCGCCGTCAGCCTTGCTGCCAGCCAGCGCCACGAACAGCGAGCCCGGGACGACCTGCCGGCTGTCGGCAGTGATTGACTCGATCTCGATGGCACCCGTTTCCGGTGTCAGTTGCGCTGCGATTTCCGGGAAATCACTCCCGATCAGGTCATTGAGCTTCATGGACGGCACTTTTCAAATCTACATCGACACGCCGGACGGCGAATCGTCCCGATTGTCCTTCTATGGTCAATAAGACACAAGCAAGGCAGAGCCATCGGGTCCGAACTTCGGCTTTATGCCCAGTAGCGGCGCCGTGCGGGCGATGATCTTCTGTACCATCGGCGCCGCGGTGTAGCCAGCAATGCGGCCCCCGCTCTCGCCCGTCAACGGGGCGTCGATCACGGTCAGCACGATGTAGCGCGGATTGTCCATCGGGAAACCGGCGATGAACGAATTGAAGTTCAGATCGTTGGAATAACGACCATTGATGACCTTGTCGGCCGTACCGGTCTTGCCGCCAACATTGAAGCCTTGAACCTGCGCATTCTTGCCGGAGCCGGCAATGCCGTTCCAGTTGAAAAGATAGCGCATGTCGGCGCTGGTGGTGTCCTTGATCACCTTATGACGGAAGGGAGCCGCCTGCTCCTCCGTGCGCGGCAGGAATGTCGGCTCCAGCAGGTAGCCGCCATTCATCAGCGCCGCACCGGCAACCGCGGTCTGCAACGGCGTCGTCGAGACGCCGTGGCCAAACGAGATCGTCACGGAATTGATCTTCTTCCAGGTGCGCGGCTGCGACGGCGTCGCGACCTCCGGCAATTCCGTCTGCATCTTGCTGAGCAGGCCGAGCCGGGTCAGAAACTCCTTGTGCCCCTCGATGCCGACCAGATCAGCGATCTTGGCTGTGCCGATGTTGGACGAATACTGGAAGATTTCCGGCACCGTCAGGACACGGTGCTTGCCGTGGAAGTCCTTGATCGTAAAGCCACCCATGCGGATCGGATTGCGCGCGTCAAAACTGTCCTTCAGTGTCATCTTGCCGGAATCGAGGCCCATGGCGAGCGTGAAGCTCTTGAAGGTCGAGCCCATCTCGAACGTGCCGTTGCTCATTCGGCTGAACCAGCCTTCCTCGTATTTCTTGTCGATGGTCCCATCGGCAAGCGTCCTGGACGGCTGGTTGGGATCGTAGTCCGGTGCCGACGCCATGGCGAGCACTTCGCCGGTATAGGCATCGAGGATGACCGCGCCGGCGGCCTGCGCCTTGTAATCGATCATTGCATTGACGACGACATCATGAACGATGTTCTGGACGCGCAGATCGATGGAGAGCCTGACCGGCTCGAGCTTGGCATCACTGGTCATGCCGGTCGCTGCCAGATCGGCAAGCCCCTGGCTGTCGATATAGCGCTCCATGCCGGCGATGCCGCGGTTATCGATGTTGACGTGGCCCAGAATATGCGACGCGGTCGCACCGCCCGGATAGAAGCGGCGTTTCTCCGGACGGAAGCCGATACCGGGAATGCCCAGCGCCAGGATCTGGCTCTGCTGCTTTGGCGTCAGCTGACGGCGCAGCCACTGGAAGCGCGATTTCGAACGAAGCTTGTTGTAGATGTCGGCCTGGTTGAGATTGGGCAGGACCGTCGAGAGTTGCTCGACCGCCTCATCGGCATCGACGATCTTGTGCGGTTCGGCATAGAGCGAAACGGTCCGAATGTCCGTCGCCAGGATTTCGCCGTTGCGATCGAGAATATCCGGACGCGACGCCATCAGACTGTCGGCGCGTCCGATGCTCGAAACGGCCTCCGGTTGCTCCAGACCATACTGCACCAGACGGCCACCGATGATGCAGTAGGCCACTGCAAAGCCGACAATGATGATGCCGACGCGGCTTCTTGCCTGGTTGCTGCTCTTCTTTCGGGTTCCCTCGAAAGACACGCCCTTGACGTTGTCACCCGGATGATTGTTGCCGCCGGCGGAAAAATGCGCGCGGCTTTTGACGAGCATGATGCGAGAGAGAAAGGACATCAGCGTGCCACCGAACCTGTTGCCATATCGTCTGTCACTGGGGCGGCCTTCTTCTTCTTGTCAGTGCCCGCAACCTCTTCCGGCACCGGAACGTCGGCCTTGAGCATGGGGAGCTCTTCCGGCTGCGCAAGCTGCGTGGACAGCGTCGGCACGAGCTGCAGATCCTTGGCATAGGCGCCGACAAGGCGCTCCAGACGGTTCGGCTGCGTCAGCAGCGCCCAGTCCGCACGCAGCAGATCGATCGTGTCTTCTTCCAGACGGATTTCCGCATCGAGCTTGCGGACGTCCTCGAGCTTGTTTTCAGCCCGATGCTTAATCGTGTAGGTAACCGTGGCGGCCGCCGTCATCACCACGATCAGAACGATGTCAACGCTACGCAACATGGATCAGGCCCCCATCTTTCCAAGGCTCGCAAGGTTCGGCAAATCAAAGATCGACAGATCATCTGCCTCCGGCGGCACCGCTGTACGGGCACCGACGCGCATCTTGGCGGACCGGGCGCGGGGATTGCGGTCCGCCTCTTCTTCACTGGCCGTCACCATGGACTTACCAACTGGTGCGAAGGTTGCGGCGCGTTCATGCACCAGGGGCATGTGGCGCGAACCCGATGCCTTGCCCGAACGATCCTGGAAGAATTTCTTGACGATCCGGTCTTCGAGCGAATGAAAGGTGACGACCGTCAGCCGACCACCGGGCTTGAGCGACCGTTCGGCGGCAAACAATGCCTTGGCGAGTTCGCCAAGCTCATCGTTGACGAAGATGCGCAGCGCCTGGAAGACACGGGTCGCCGGATGGATCTTGTCCTTCATCTTGCGTGGCGTGACAACTTCGATCAGGCCAGCGAGATCGCGTGTCGTGACGAAGGGTTCTTCCAGTCGGCGCTTTTCGATGGCGCGGGCGATGCGCCCGGACTGCGGCTCTTCGCCGAGAAAGCCGAAAATCCGCGTCAGGTCGGACACCTTGGCCCGATTGACGACATCAGCTGCCGAAACGCCGTTCGACGACATGCGCATATCGAGCGGGCCCTTGCGCTGAAACGAGAAGCCGCGATCGGCTTCGTCGATCTGCATCGACGAAACGCCGATATCGAGAACCACACCATCGAGGCCACCCTCGGGCGCATGCGCCGCAAGCCCGGAAAACTGTGCGTGTACGAGCGTCAGATGACCCCCGCGCGCATCGACCATCGCCTGGCCGGCGGCGATTGCAGCAGGATCGCGATCGAGCGCGATGACGTCGGCACCGGCATCGAGCAGCGCCGCGGTATACCCGCCCGCGCCAAAAGTGCCATCGAGAATGATCTTGCCCGGACCGGGATCCAGACTCGCCAGAACCTCGGGGAGAAGAACCGGAATGTGACGGACCGGTCCGCCATCGGCATCAGAAAACCCTCCGCCTTGATCCGTCACCATTCCGCTTCTCCATTCTAGGTCGGGCGCAGACCTCGCAATCTTTGCCCCTCGCGAGCCGCCGCCTGCATGTCCGTGAATGCCTGCGGCGCCCATAACTGAAAGTGATCCGCCCGACCGACGAACGTCACGTCCGTGATGATGCCGGTAAAGTCGCGGATGAAATCCGTGACCATCAACCGACCCTCCTGGTCGAGCTTCATGAAGACCCCGCCCCCATGAACCAGGAGCGACATCTGATTGGCCTGCGGCGAAAACGGATCCTCGCCGGCAATCTGCCTTTCGAACCGATCCAGCAAATCGGGACCACCGGCGCTGATAGCCGGAAAGACAAAATCCTGAAAGCAGTAAAGCTCCCGTATATCCAGCGACGACAGGACGGCGCGAAACATCGAGGGAACGGAGACCCGCCCCTTTGCATCGATCCGGTTTGTCGCATGTGACAGGAAGCGGTTCATGACGCGATACAGCCGATTCCAACAAAGCGCAGGTCACAAAAACCCCGCCCGCCCCCTTAAAAAAACGCACGGAACACCATCGCCGGACGACATGCCCAACCCCATAACCCTCTAACGAGCCACCGGATTTTTGCGATGAATGGGCCTGAAAAGGCCCTTGTGCAGTGCATGATTGGGATAGCATGGGACCATATGGGCGTCAATGGGAAATGCTTGTTTTGGGCATGCGGCATGATCAAGTATTGATAGACTGTTAAGTTTAACAAATGGTTACCGAACTCGACACAAGACATTGGAATCAAAGGAAAAAACAGACGCAAAAATATCATCGGAAAACATCGCGGATCTCTAAAACACATGGCTATTCAACAGGATAAAGAGCCTCGAAAAAGGCCTCTCCGGATCGTTGATAAAGGAAGAAATTTGCCAGTTGGCCTGTAAGCCGGGTTCTGTATGGCTCCGGCTTTGACACCGGAACGTGGCAGCCATTCATCTGGGACGGCGCTTGCGCGCAGCCTCCTGCAACCCACCCGGACGACTGGCCTGAAAACCGGCCGGACCGCTTGCGCGATCCACGTCGTCCCTATTCGGTTTTGCTCCCGGTGGGGTTTGCCCTGCCGCCCATGTTGCCATGCGCGCGGTGGGCTCTTACCCCACCCTTTCACCCTGACCTGCCATGAAGGCAGGCGGTTTTCTTTCTGTGGCACTTTCCCTAGGGTCGCCCCCGCCGGACGTTATCCGGCACCGTGTTTTCGTGGAGCCCGGACTTTCCTCCCCCCGCAGCCTTTCGGCCCTAGCGGAGCGCGGCTGCCCGGCCAACTGGCAAGCGGTGCATAGACGACGGTCGGCCAAATTGCCAGAGGCAATCGCCGCAAAAATGGACGTACGCCGTTCAGCGATAGCAGATGGAGAAATCCGTCCCGTATTCCGGTGCGTCGAGCGCGCCATTAAGAACGAGCGCTGCACCAAGGCGGCCGATTTCATCGGAACTTTTCGCCGCCGCACCATTGCCGCCGGTCAGTACAGCGATGCGCGTACCGTCCATGAAACCGATATACGGGTAGCCATGTCGTGTGAAAGTCGTGACACAGGGCGCCGCATGGACGGATTTCGGGTCGAACCCGGGCATGAGGGTGCGCAGCACAGCAAGAAGATGGCCGGCGGCCGCCGGATTGTCCCCGCTGCGAAACCAGGAACGGATGTCCACCTCGTGGTCGAGCACGATGTCGCTCGGATCGCCACCGATTTTCAGGTAGAACCTGCCGTCCGGATAGCGGATCGGCGGCAGCAGATAGTAGCTTTCCGCCTGCGCAGACGACGAGCCGATCAAGGAGGGCATCGCCGCAAAGTCCGCGATTTGCCCTTCTCCAACTTCGGCAAACAGCACCGTCCTGGCCTTGACCACGAGGTCCAGGGGTTGCGGCAAGAGCGGTTTGGCGATGGAAAAACCGCCGGCTGCGACCAGCACCCGTCCGGCCTGCAAAACCGTCCCATCGACGGTGACGACCTCGACATATTCAGCGCATTCGCAAACGGCGGAAACTTCCCGTGCAATCACCACACCGCCGTTCTGCGCGAAGATCCGCGCCTGGGCAGCCACCAGTGCCCGTGGATTGATATGGCCGGCACCGTTCGCCTCGAACACACCGCCGAAGCCCTTCGGGAATTCAAACCACGGGAAGCGTGTCTTCATCTCCGCCTGGGACAGGAGGGGCGCATCGACCTTGAGTGTATCGCGCGCGGCCATGACCTGCTCAAGGTAATCATAGGGATCGCCGGGCGCCGGCGCGGCGATCAGGCAACCGGCCTCGACATAGAAGGGCATGCCGCTGTCCGCTTCGATCTGTGCATAGCGATCGATCGAGCGGCGGGCGAGCAGCGCCCAATCGCGGTCCATGTCGATTGTTCGGGTGATGCGACCATTGTCGTAATGGCTGCCGAACACGCCGTCATGGGTGGTTCGATCGGCCGGTTCGTCCGGCCCGACAAGGGCGACGCGCGCACCGGTCAAAGCCAGGTATCGCGCAGCCGCCGCCCCCATCATGCCCTTGCCGACGACAATGAAATCAAAGCTTTCAGCCATCTTATCCATCCATCTCAATCACAGACGACGAATAGCATGGGGAAGATATTTTGCCAGCCGCTGCGACGCCGGAAACGGAGGATGGCCGGAACGCAAAACACATCCTGCCGCTTCATTGTCCACCGATCAGAACACTCAGTTGAGGATGTTCTGCACCTTGCCGCAATAACGGCGCGAGACCGGGTTCATGCGCTTGGCTGCATGACCGGCATTGTAGCGCAGGATCGTGCCGCAGGTCGCCCCGCCTGAAAGCTGGTGCGCGACAGCGAGATATTTCATGCCGAACTTGATGTTGGTCTCGGGATCGAAAAGCCCCTTTTTCGAACCGGAATAGCCCATCATCCGCGCGGTCGCAGGCTTGATCTGCATCAGCCCGACTTCGCCGGCGCTGCCGCGGGCACGCGGATTGAAATTGCTTTCCACCTTGACGACGGCATGGGCGAGATCGACGGGAACGCCATATTCCTTGGCATAGGCGACGATAAACGGCGAATATTGCGACGTCGGCAGCGCTTGATCGGGCTTGGCATAGCCCGTGGTTCGCGTGACGGAAGGAATGGAGGAGGTCTTGATGGTTCTGTCGATGCCCCCGGCATACGACGTTCCAATCCCGGCGAAAGACATGCAGAAGCATGCCGCGACCGCAGCAACAGACGATATTCTCATTTAGCTTGAAGTCTCCGCTTTCAGGCATGCGCAGAAGCGGCAGGGCACCCCGCCCCTCACCGTCCGCATCCTGATCTTTCACTGGCAGAAGAACGCGCCTGGCGTCATCTCTCCTGCGGTTCGATACAGCGGCAAAAGACCCGCGCAACATGGTCATCATGTGGCGGCGCAGCATTTTTTCGAATTCAGGACCGGTGAACTGCGCTCACGGACATCGTTTCAGGACGGTTCAACCGCTGAACGAGGGCAGTGCCGAGAGCAGGCGATGCAGCGTGTCGATCGTCGACATATCGGCAATTCCATCCACTTGCACCGGCCGGAAATGCCTTTGGAAGGCGGCCACATCTCCCTCGGTCTTTTCGCAGAAAACACCTGTTATTTCAGTGCCGTAACCATAGAGTGACAGCATGGACTGCAGCGCTTGCACCGGCTGACCTTCATCGCCACGCTGGAAAAACCTGCCGCCCCCAACCGCAGCAGGCTCGACCCAATGGCCGATGCCATGTTCGTGCAAACGTTTCCAGGGAAATTTTTCACCCGGATCGACCTTGCGAATCGGGGCCACATCGCTGTGGGCGAGGACCCTTTCGGGGACAATAGACCAGCGATTGCCACAGTCCCGACACAATTCGATGACCGCTTCGATCTGTGCATCGGGGAAATCGGGAAGCCCGCCGGGGTGGCCGGCATTGGCGATCTCGATACCGATGGAGGCAGAATTGATGTCGGTCTCGCCCTTCCAGATGCTGCGTCCGGCATGCCAGGCACGACGGTTTTCCGAAACAAGCTGGTCGATACGCCCGTCCTCGTGAACAAAGTAGTGACAGGACACCTGGCTTTCGTCGCGGCAAAGCCAATCGAGCGCCCCGGCGGCCGTTTCCATGCCGGTGTAATGCAGGATGATCATGTCAGGGCTTCGCCCGCGGGCCCGCTCTCCGTGATTCGGCGACGGAACACAGCGTGCCGGACCGTAATCGCAGTTGAACGGCGTCATGCGGCGCGGCGTTCTTTCTCGATCGCCTCATAGGCGGCATTCAGTGCGGCCATGCGGTCATTGGCGATGGCGTGGAACTCTTCGGGTACACCACGGGCAACCAGGCGATCCGGGTGATGCTCCGATACCAGGACCCGGTATTGCTTGCGGATCGTCGAAAAATCATCCTTCGGCGAGACGCCGAGGATCTTGTAGGGATCCACGCCGGCGACATGCACATGCCGGGCCATGATCCGCTGGAAATGCAGATCGTCCATGCGGAAAATCTCAGCGACGCGCATCAGGTAGGCCAGTTCCTTGTCATGAATGGCACCATCAGCCTTGGCGATGTGGAAGAGACCGTCGATGATATCCTCGAGGATCGGGCAATCCTTTTCGCAGGACACGCAGAGCGTGGCCATCTTCTCGGCATAGGCCTCGTAACCGGCCACGTCCTGGCGGGCAAGATTATAGAGGCGTGCGACATTGTGCGCCTGGTCGTCAGGAAACTTGAAGATATCACGGAACGCAGAGACTTCGGCCTCGGTGACGATGCCATCGGCCTTGGCCATCTTCGCCGACAGCGCGATCATCGCGACCGAAAAGGCGACCTTGCGCCGCGTTTCCGGGTCACCCTCGAACAGGGTCCGCACGGCTTCCACCACCCCGGCAAGGGCGTTGCCGGTCGCAGTGATGATCCCGAGGATACTTTCCCAGAACGACATAGGCACGTGCTTTCCTGTTTTTGCTACGGTGCAGCATGACCAGATGTGGCCGGATATTGCAAGCCGCGCGCCAGCCGCAAAGGCCCTGCAGAGCCTCTCATGACGAAATTGTGATGGCCCTCACTATGCTGATGGCACAATAATCCGATAGCGGTCAAGCAGGCTGGCGCATTGCGGATCGCGGAATGCCCAGACGCAACAAAACCGGACGTGGGGGTGCCAGCGTCCGGTTTTGCTTCAAATCACAGATCAGGACCGCAGCAGCACCTTGGTCGAACTGATCGCCGTGGCAATCTGCTGATAATGCGCCTGCCGCTTGGCCGAGTTTTCCGCCGAACGGAGCAATTGTGTCTCGGCTTCCTGGATGATGGCCTGGGCTTCCTTCATGACTGTAGCCAAAGCTTCCTTCTTGATCGCGGTGTAGCGCCTCTTGCTCTTCAGCCGTGGATTAGCACCGCTTGGCGCGTCCAGTTTCGGCTGGGCGGAATCGGCATTGGCCCGCACCAGCGACGAAAGCTTGCCCGCAGCCTTGGAGATGATCGAGCGCGCCTGTTGGTATTCTCCGCCGGGCATGCGGCGGGATACCTCCTTGAGGCCCTGCGCCAGGCAGTCCACCCGGTAGGCCGCATCGTAGCGCTTGCAATCTGCAACGACGCTGCGGATGTCCGCGACGATGGCATCCGTTGCCTTTTTGGAAACCCCCACCTCTTCATTGATGCGCAGAAGCAGTCCATCGACCTCGGAAAGCCCCGTGGCCGGCGCCACAGGCATGGCGGATACCGGCGTGGCAATCGAAATCCCGGCAATAGAAACAGATACGACTAGACGCAGCGCAACAGCCCGGCAACGGCCGGTTAAAGATTCAACAGTCATTTTAACCCTCCCCAGTTCTATTAATAAGTAAAGAAAAACCTCTCCAGACGAAAAATCCCAATGTTTTCTTCAATTATCTTTTAAGCATATTCAAATTTTCTCGTAAAGAGGCAAATTTATTTCGCATCTGCACTATAATTCGCAGTTGCACTATAGAATTCCAAACGTCGTCGACAAGCGCGATATCTGCGATCGATGATGGAACGGCTGACAGGCTTCGGTTATTCATTCTGCCGAGTGATTTCTCGATCACCCTTATGAATTTGACTTGGAGAAAACCGGAAGGCACAGGGTGCAGGCCTCGTACCGCATCGGATATCGCATGAAGACGACCACCCACCCGCAGGCCATGGGCATGATTCTCGGCCTCATCGGCGTGACGATCTTCGGAGCAACCTTGCCGATGACTCATATCGCACTCGGCGGCTTCTCGCCCTTGTTCATCACCTTCGGCCGCGCCGTCCTCGCCTCCGCTGCGGCGGCCATCCTCCTGCTGGTCATGCGCAGACGCTGGCCGAAAGGCCAGGGCCTGATGCTGATCGGCGCCGGTATCTGCGTCGTTTACGGCTTTCCGATCTTTTCCTCGATCGCCATGCAGACCATCCCTGCCAGCCACGGCGGGGTGGTGCTCGGTCTTCTGCCTTTGCTGACTTCGATCTTCGCGGCCCTGGTCGATGGCGAAAGGCCCGGTCCGGCCTTCTGGGCCTATGGCGTTGCCGGGGCCGCGCTGGTCATCGCCTTTGCGGTCCGCGGCAACGGCTTCAATCTCGAAACAGGCGACATCTGGCTTTTCACTGCAGCCGTTTCAGCGTCGCTCGGCTATGTCCTGCTCGCCAAAATTTCCCGCAACATTTCCGGATGGGAGGCGATTTCCTGGGCGCTCGTGGTTACGGCGCCCCTGTCGCTGGTCGCCACAGGCCTTGTTGCCGAAAGCGGCATTCATGCGCCGGGCCTACCCGCTATCGGCGCCTTCACCTATCTCGGCCTGATGTCGATGTTCGGTGGCTTCATGTTCTGGAACGCAGGGCTGGCGCTGGGCGGCATCGGCCGCGTCGCGCAGGTCCAGCTTCTCCAGACCTTCGTGACGCTTGCCGTTTCGGCCGCGCTGCTGGGCGAGATCGTGGACGTCACCACGATCGCCTTCGCCGCAGGCGTCGCCGTGATCGTCTGGCTCGGACGCAAGGCGCGGATCGCCTGACCCTGTTCTTTCCGATCGCCCGCCGCTCTGTCATTTAACTTCCGGGGGACTTGCGCTAGAGAGGCCTCGCTCTATTCTGCCGACATATCCTCGAGGAGACATCATGCCCAAACAGAAAGTCGCAATGCTCACCGCCGGCGGGCTCGCACCCTGCCTGTCCTCCGCGGTTGGCGGGCTGATCGAACGCTATACGGACATCGCGCCGGAAATCGAACTGGTCGCCTATCGCTCCGGCTATCAGGGGCTGCTGCTGGCGGACCGGATCCCGATAACCCCGGACATGCGTGAAAAGGCCCATGTCCTGCATCGGCACGGCGGATCGCCGATCGGCAACAGCCGCGTCAAGCTGACCAACGCCGCCGACTGCGTCAAGCGCGGCCTCGTCAAGGAAGGCGAAAACCCGCTGCGGGTCGCGGCCGAACGGCTCGCCTCCGACGGCATCACCATCCTGCACACGATCGGCGGCGATGACACCAACACGACGGCGGCGGATCTTGCCGCCTATCTCGGCGCCAACGGCTATGACCTGACCGTCGTCGGACTGCCGAAGACCGTCGACAACGACGTGGTCCCGATCCGCCAGTCGCTCGGCGCCTGGACGGCTGCCGAATATGGCGCCAGGTTCTTCGATCATGTCAGCAACGAGCAGAGTGCCGCCCCCCGCACGCTCGTCGTGCATGAGGTCATGGGCCGCCATTGCGGCTGGCTGACCGCTGCGACAGCACGCTCCTACATCCAAATGACCGACGACAAGGAATTCGTCGACGGTTTTATGATGAATCAGCGCCTGAAGAGCATCGACGGGCTTTACCTGCCCGAAACAGCCTTCGATCTGCAGAAAGAAGCCGAACGGCTGCGCAGCGTCATGGACAAGAGCGGCTTCGTCACGCTTTTCGTCAGCGAAGGGGCCTGCCTCGACGCCATCGTCGCCGAACGTGAAGCGGCAGGGGAAAGCGTCAAGCGCGACGCCTTCGGCCACGTCAAGATCGACACGATCAATGTCGGCAACTGGTTTACCAAGCAATTTGCGGCCCTTCTGGGGGCCGAACGTTCCATGGTCCAGAAGTCCGGCTATTATGCCCGCTCAGCGCCCGCCAATGCCGACGACCTGCGCCTGATCCAGGGCATGGTCGATCTTGCTGTCGAAAGTGCGCTCAACAAGGTCTCCGGCGTCACCGGTCACGACGTGGACAAGGGCGGCAAGCTGCGGACGATCGAATTCCCGCGCATCAGCGGCGGCAAGCATTTTGATACGTCCGTCAAATGGTTCGGTGAGATGATGGATGTGATCGGTCAGAAATGGGCCCCGGCGCACTGATCGTCGGACGGCTCCAACACTGAAAAATGCGCCTTGACGGCTCCGCGTGCCCATGGCTTCCTCGCTCGGAAACCAATACACGCGGAGCTGTTTTCATGTCGATCGAACACTGGCTGGCCTTCATGGCCGCATCGGCCATCATGCTGGCCATTCCCGGCCCGACGATCCTTCTCGTGATTTCCTATGCACTGGGACACGGCCGCCGCTCAACAACGGCAACCGTAGCCGGTGTGGCACTCGGCGATTTTACCGCAATGACCGCCTCGATGCTGGGGCTCGGCGCGATCCTCGCCACATCGGCGGCGATCTTCACCGTGCTCAAATGGGTTGGCGCAGCCTATCTCGTCTGGCTCGGCATCAAGCTCTGGCGTATGCCGGTGTCGGATGGGCTCTCAAAGGATGCACCGGAGCCCACACCGGAACAACCGGTGCGGATCTTCCTTCATACCTATGTGGTGACCGCGCTGAACCCCAAAAGCATCGTGTTCTTCGTGGCCTTCCTGCCGCAATTTCTTGATCTGACCCGCCCGCTGTTCCTGCAGATGCTGATTTTCGAGACGACCTTTCTGGTCCTGGCAACACTGAACGCGACCACCTATGCGCTGATGGCATCTGCGGCCCGGACGACAATCCGCAAACCGAAAATCCAGACGATCGTCAACCGTACCGGCGGTTCGCTTTTGATCGGCGCGGGACTTCTCACAGTAGGTCTTCGCCGAACCAGCCCCTGAAAAAGCGCCGCATGCTTGCGATCGGATAGGCAATAGGTTAATGGAGTTTCACGTCCGGCGGCTTCGCGCTGCTGATTTGCGGGGGCTGCGGGGCCTGAAAGCACGAAAGCGACAGCATGGCTAAAATCGGTTTTTCCAATTCAAAACATGCGCTTACCGCTTGTGCTTTGATCACCGCCGCGCTCGGCACGGGGTGTTCGAGCGTCGAACGCACGCCGATGGAACAACTGATGGCGGCGCAGACCGTCACGCCACTTGCAAAACCCGGAACCGAACTGACGGCTTACGCCCTGCCGACGCCGGACGGCGCGCCAACCGCGACCGTCGCGGCGCTCGCTGCCGAAACGGCAATGATGCAGCCTGCGGAGAATGCCGCGAACGGCGTTGCAACGGCACAGCTGCAGCCAGCAAGTGCTGCCGTAACAGCGACGAATACATCCGCCGCCCAGCCCGTGACGGCAAATGCGATGGTGGAAACCAAGACGGCCCGCATCCCGCAGATGCAGACGACCATGGTGACCATGGCAGCCATGGATTCGGATTTCGATACGGGCGAACCCGTCGGTCTGGAAACGCTGGTTGCCACCCGCATGATCGTACCGGTGGCCAAGCCTGTCAGCGGCGGCGCCGTTGCCTATGCCAACGCCATGGCAACACCTGCTGCCTTTGGCGTCACCGAAAAACTGACAAGCTCGCGTCCGGAACTCGATCGCCTGATCAGCTTCTATGCCAAGCTCAATGGTCTTCCGGAAGCGCTGGTGCACCGCGTCGTCAAGCGTGAAAGCACCTACAATCCGCGCGCCTATAGCAAGGGCAATTACGGCCTGATGCAGATCCGCTACAACACGGCCAAGGGACTTGGCTATGAAGGCACTGCGGAAGGCCTGTTCGATGCGGAAACCAATCTGAAATATGCGACGAAATATCTGCGCGGCGCGTGGATGGTTGCCGACAACCAGAATGACAATGCGGTCAAGCTCTATGCCAGCGGCTATTACTATCACGCCAAGCGCAAGGGCATGCTGGACATGCTGGATATGCGCTGACGCAGCGCCTCCGAACCAGATATGAAGAGAGTTCAGAGGCGGTCATCGGACCGCCTCAATTATTTTGGCTTCCAGTTGCCGCACATCATAGCCGAGCCGCGACGGGGTGAGGCCCATGCGCAGCACGGCCAAGTCAAGCGACGGCACCATCAAGGCCATCTGCCCATCATGGCCCTGCATCCAGAATGCGTCGTCCGGCAGGAGAATATCACCCGGATCCGCTGCCTTCGCCCTTCCCGCTTCCGTCCAGACCTGGCCAGAGCCGTACCGCCCGCCGGATGCGGCTGTCGGCCTTGCCATGAAGGACACGAAGTCATCCGGCAAGAGTTGTCGGTCGTTCCAGCGCCCGCCGCGCAGCAGGAAGAGGCTGAAGCGCGCCCAGTCGCGCGCCGTCGCATACATGTAGGACGAGCCGACAAAGGTTCCGTGGGCATCCGTTTCCAGGACCGCACTGGTCATGCCGAGCGGCCGGAAAAGTGCAGCCCGCGGGAAGGTCAGTGCGATGCGCTGGCTGGAAAACGTGTTCATCCAGAGCCGAGACAGCAGCGTCGTCGTTCCGCTGGAATAGCTGAACCGCTCGCCAGGCTTGGCGACAAGCGGCTTGCCAGC
>Ga0307515_10001976_pt1 | contig 45385 bp, 39 predicted proteins | sample 17_EM_MG_FD_194513 | JGI IMG/M metagenome (GOLD analysis project Ga0307515, IMG submission 194513) | Populus trichocarpa ectomycorrhiza microbial communities from riparian zone in the Pacific Northwest, United States - 17_EM | ecosystem: Host-associated > Plants > Roots > Unclassified | place... | reverse complement strand
GGCCTCCCAGTGCATCTCCAAACTCGATCGATCACGGCCTCCAAGTATATCGTTAAGGAGCGACGGTGGGTGTACGGAGATACAGGGGTAACAGAGGTGGAATGCGCGACGCGGAGTATATATTCGGGAGACCCCGGGGTAGATAGACAGCATCTCATTTTCATCTCATCTTGTCATACAACGAAAATACACACTCTATCTTTCCCAACTTTTGGTCTCACTCGCTCTTTCCGTGGATCCTCACGGCCGGGTAGTATCATATCTTCTCACCTTCTTCCTACGCTCCTCGAGCTTAACGTAGAAGGAATGCGAGGTGGGATTTTCGCAGCGTCACCCATTGCATTGCAATCCTGATGCAAGCGTGTACCCAATGAACTCATTCCGACGTATGGTCACAGTTGGCCACAACGCCAGAGTGTATGTCTGAAATAGGAGACCAACAGAGCGAGACGAAATGGCGAAACGGCGATCGGAGGGCGATATGCAATGCGACGCGTGGTATTGTCGCCGGGCGCTGAGTCATCCGCCACTGGGGTGTCTCTGACGGCTCTGACGGAGCGCGTCCACTCTGACGGAGCCATTCCGCCCGGACGGAAATGTTTTTTGCTGATGTCCCCCGTTCCGGAACAATACTGAGGAATCAGTCAATGGCAGTACCTATGATGAAGTGGTTATAGAAAGAGCACTCGAGTTCTGTCAGAAGGTCAGGGAGTGCATTGAATAATGGAATGCTTGAACAAAGAAGAGCCATCTTGTCGATCATTATATCCTTTGTTTATATATAGTTTGACAATGCATATAATGTTTGACAATGCATGTAACGTTTGATGATGTATATACAATTTGACAATAGACTCAAGCCCAGTCGATGAGATAGGTCTAGCAGGTGGAGAATGCCAACTGCATGCATTGGTTGACTACAGGTACCAGCTGCAAATCTTGGTGAGGGTGCACGTGTGCGGCAGACTGACGTCAACTAGTTCTCAACCTTCTCTTGTCTGAAGGATGTTGACAACCATCAAGGATTGCAAGTCTCAAGCTTCACCAAAGACCTTCACTCATCTTCCAGAAGCGCAGAAATCAATGAATCAGCGCTTCTTATCAACATATACTTTAGAGAGGCCGGTTCTGGCGAGTTTCATAGTTCCACTGGCGATATAGAATTGGTATACCAACAGAAGTTGGGAAGTTCATAGGAAATTCTCTTAGATCGAGTTTACTATCCATATGCCCACAGTCGCAGCTGATAAGTAGTATCTATAGAGACTATCACCAGCTATCACTCCAGTTCCCACCATGTTCCTTACACTTCACGCACTCCACATTCGCTCCCCAGACGACTGACATTCCAATGGCACTACTTCTACCAATTCCAGACAGTGTTCACAATGGGTCTGGGTAACCTGCCAGGGGCACGGGTTTAAACTGGAAAAATGGTTCGGTTCGGTTCCAGAGCCGTCGAAAAACCCGACCCGCTGCTTCTTGGCGGTCCAAACCCGGGCCTGTACCTATCAACCTGGGGGTTTCGCAGGGTTTGGCTAGGCTCGTCAGGTCCAATCTCCGGCTCTGCGTTTCAGTTTGATCTATTTATGGTCGCATTCAGATATCGTACTGTGAATTGTAACGTATTAACGATCGTATGTCGTTATTCTTTCTATGTACTGGTTGTCTTTGTGATCAAAACATGGAGTGACACACTCCCTGCCCCATCCTGGAAATGAGCGTCAACAGAGGGTCAACGATTTTTGGTCTTGCATCATCGGTAATCTGAGTGGCCATTGGTTGAAGTTAGTCATTACTAAGCTATTGGCCTCCTTAATCAGCAAAAGAAGAAGCGACACGCTCCCTGCCCCATCTTGAGAATGAGCGTCAACTGAGCATCAACGATTTAAGGTCTCGCATCTTGGGTATTCTAAGAGGCGCATGATTGCAGACCTGTGTTAAGGAGGATTTGGCAGCCACTCTAGGCAGATAAGCAAGCGACGTTCCCACGACAGCCACCCGGACAGTAACAACTTATGGCATTCACAATGATGCAACTATGAGTTCATGACCGTGTTGGCCTAGACAAACTGTCAAATCATCGTATATAGACAATGTCCGACGCATCGCAGTTTGATTACTTATGATGAAAGGCCAAAAATTGTTGAAGTTCCGTTGACGCCCATTTTCATGATGGGGCATGGAGCGTGTCGCTATCTCTTTTCCCAATAAAGGCGCCCAATACATGGATTTTGGATAGTAACAACCAAATTGCATTTGAATTACCTGACTTACACGACCAAAAATCATTGACACTCCGTTGATGCTCATTTTCAGATTGGGGTAGGGAGCATGTGGCTCTGTCTTTTGCCTATAAAGCAAGCCAACACAGCATGTATGAATGGCCACAACTGATCACCATGCAGATTAACAATGATGCAAGACCAAAAATCGTTGACGCTCCATTGACACTCATTTTGCCGTGGGCGTATCCACAATATGTCATCATTTAATTTGGCCTAATAAATCATTAATGGTGTTTTGGCAGCCTTTGTACTGTCTTCATGTACTGTCTCATTCATCACTACATTGTTCTTTAATAATACATAAAAATATATCCTTGAAAATATACTTTAAAGTGTCTGCTAATTGCAGATAATAATACATTCAAACATCCCATTCCATTCGATCAATGCTCGTCCTCACTCTCAGGTTCGCTCAATAAGCTGGTGTCATCTGCAAAATGGATGTTAACTGCATTACCACACGGCAGATAGTGTACTAACTAGCGGATATTGCCCCATCAGTCAGCAAATCTGGATTAAAATCTTTATCGCGCTTGCGATCCTTGGCATATGCATCAACAGTGAAAAATTGAGCGCTGGGAAGAGGAGTATTCATATACACATATCCGGGTGGCACACCTTCGAATTCAGATACGTGAGCTCCTTCATTGTCACCAGGTGGCACTGGTGGCGTTCTAGGCAGATGTGGCGTCGGTTCTGGTGTCGGCTCTCTCAGTTGCTCTCTTGGACGGTCACCCATGCCTTTGCGCCTCCAGTGTTTCTAGGGATTCTGTGCTGTGCCATGTTGGCAAGGAAGGCAGCCGTCCGTTTGATTTTCTCGAGGCATAGCCGGGTGTCTTTCCATCAAAGCCTTCACATTGTCATGCCCCGGAAACTCCACTTGCTGCATCTTCTCTTCTTGGACTTCAGCCCGAGGTTTCTTGAATAGGACTTGCGTTTCGTTCATTGCGGCCCACGAAAACCCTCATTGGCCATTTTGGCCATATTAAAGGCAAGGTGCATGTCAGACTGTTCTAGCTGTACCCGACCTTCTTGCCTTGCCATAGTTGCAGACATGTTGAAAACCTACAAGGAATGAGTTGCTGCATCTACATATCAGATTCGGCTATTACCTCTACCATATACGCTTCCGTAGCATCCTCTAAGGTGGTCAAATCCTGTTTGGTCCACTACCGGGGAATCGTCTCACAATATGCATCCGCAAACATTCCCGAGCTGACATCATCATGATGTTCGATTCGCAGACTGTGTGGAAAGATTCCTTGGTCGACCATGGTGGTTCCCCATTACCGGTGGCCATAAATTGGTCATGCGGCTTACTACGTACACCAGGTGTATGTTATCTTGGTAGTTGACCGCTGTCTACCTCGATACGACTATACTCACATCCGATCGCATGCTGCATCTGATTCTGGCTGGTTCCGGTGTTACAGAAAATGTTCAACTTTGCATCTAGGGTTATATTTTCGATGGCTGCATTTGTAGTGTCGCGGTGAACTAAGTGGTGTCTGCGTTGTAGTTGCGTCTCAGTGGGTGGTGTATTGGATGAATAGCCCTTCGTTCTGCTCGATTCTGTTCCACTCGCACCTCGCTGAGCTGTTTGTGGAGCCATGAATTGCTGCTGTGGAAGTAAAGAGATGATGATAATGAAAAGAAGTGGGAAGTCCTGAGGAAGAAGATAATGAAAAGAAGTGGGAAGTCCGGAGGAATATAAAATTAACTTCGAGTCAAAATGGAATGCGGAACAGCCAACTTGCACCTTCTACACAAGATGCATCCTGCTGCGTACAGCTGCCGGTTGAACGGGTTTCCAACTGTCCAGCGATTTTGTCCAAGTCAGTCTGTGTTTGATTACCTGGATCAACCATGGTGAACAACTGCCGAAATCTCATGATTGTGAGATATACACAGTACATTATTTGATGGAAAGGACCTCTGCTGATGTTCGTCTGCAGATATTCCCGGGATCTTACATGAAACTGATGCTAAACATCATGTAATGATTTATTGTTAGCATTGCTATTCCCAATTTAATGATGGTCAAAAAGCCGATTTTGCTTTGTTCAAGTCGATTAAGCATACCAACCTCGACATGAAAGATGCAGCTTGCCTCTATGTGGTCTATATCTTGCAACATCCAACATCTCGCCCATCAACAAAGTCAACACTAAATGCAATGTTCAATGCTCCAAAAGAAACCTTTGGCCACTACAGGCTGGCAAATACGGCAAATCAACAAAGCGCTCCACATGATGATGTCATCAAGCAAATAAAGGCAAGAGTAGCTTGGAAGCAGAAACGGTCCGAGCCCTTGGAGCATTGAACAGCGTGAGATCCAAAAAGAACCTTGGAGTGGGGAAATGATGAGAAACACACTTTGTAAGCAATGAAGAGAAGGAGAAATGGATCGAGGATCATGTGGAACAAAAGACCACTGTGGCTAGAAAGAGAGTTGATAATGCAGAGACAGCAATTAAGCAGGAACAGGAAGATATGGGAAGTGCTGAAAAAGCGGGAATGACAACCACAAAGTCTGATACACCATTTGAGGAGATGTTGAACTCAATCGGATATAGTCTGAGCGATCTTGCAACTTCCGACGATGGGGAGGATGGAGTAGACGAGGATGACGGTAAAGAACATCCTGAGCAGGGCAAGCCTAGCAAAGATGACTCACCTTGCTGGGTGATGGGCACAATCTCTGAAATGGTACAGCATCGCATGGAGCGTTGTCGGCAATAGCAGATGAAGGTTAATGAATTGACGCAACCAGGCTGGGGATACTCGGCCGGGTACTCCTGTGAGAGAGATAAGAAGTACGGGACCACCCAACTGAAGGCTCCGGCTGTCGATCATCCTCCAACGGAGGTTGATACATCCTGTTCTGTGCGAAGGACAATTGGTGAGCCTATGGGGACTCTTGATAGGATGCCCGGAAGATCGCAATTGCCGCAAGTGACTTCTCGACCCGGCAGCAGTCATATGAGGCTAGGTTTGCAGAAACCCCAGATACACGAACGCATTCCGTGAATCCCTCCAGCCCCAGCGCCTGATTCATCGAAGCTTCAGAAATCAAAACATGTTTAACCAGTAAGCTTTAACCCCTGCATATAGTGTCCCAAGCTAATTACCATATAGAAATCAGACTCCGACGTAGACATGGTGACGGCTCCCGCGTTGCCGGAGGAATGAATCGGCAAATGCACAGTTGTGACGATGTATCACTTCGAAAAGCAATAAGTGTACGTATTTTGCTACCTGTCAGCTTTGACTTCATTTCAGTGAGTAAATTGTGAGACAGGATAATTCGGCTGTGCATGTACAAGGGTGGGACAGGCTATACCAATGTTCTAGACTTCTAATCGCATTTATTGACAACCAATGATTGTGACATCGTCCTGCCGGTTAGTATTAAGTCAGACTATTAAACCTAAATCGGAGAAGAAACTCACTGAGAAAATTGAATTCAGTAATGTCTGACGAGTCACGGATGCAGCAGTGAAAGCGCATTGCGAACCTGGATTAATGACAACCGTCATGCTGCATTCGATCATGCATCCAGCTGCATAACTCTCTGCACAGACCTGGTGCACATGGTCGAGATTTTGAAAATTGTGTATGGTAGGTCCTGGAAATTGTGGTGAATGAGCAGGATGAGGAAAGGTGAGGAAGTCGGGCTAAATGGATCAGAAACTACAGTACAGATCCACATGCAGTTAATTGCCGTCCGAAAGTGCTGGAACGTGATAGGCCAACGTCATTCATCACTCAGATGACATGTCTAATAGTGGATCAGAAATCAAGTGGCTTGGTAGCTTTCGGATGCAAATGTTTATACATAGAAACAATTTATTAGCTGCCAATAATTACTGTATGAGTTTTAGCATACAATTGTTGAGCATCCACTGACTGTTAGTATCTCATTAAGTTGAGCGTCAACAGAGCATCAATGATTTTTGGTTTTACATTTTTGGCAAACAACCGGGTGCATAGTCACATCCTTCCAAAGTGAATGTATTGATGATTTTTATAGGTAAAAACGATAGTGACACGCTTGTTGACAAGTGTTAGCAATGGTTCTGGACTGTCACTTCGTGTCCGGGTCCGGGTCAGAACCGAACCGGTGCCAGATTGGCGGTCCAGGTTGTCAATAGATCCAACCTGTTGATTCGGGTATGGTTCCATCAACATCTCCCTACCCGTCTGAATCGGGCGTGTTCTCAGCGGGTTGTACAGCGGGTCCAGTTGTAAGTACATATAACATGCTTGCCTTTGCGATTTGATAATAGTTGTCAATCAAAATTGATTATTCGACATCCAGGAATCACATTTTGCATGTTTTGCATGTTGTGACATCGACAATATTTTGATTCATGTTTTTCTTTTAATGATTTGTATTTTTGACCATGGAGGAGGTCAATAGTTCAATTATAAGCTCAAAAATCCAAGCGATGCCTTCATTACCCGATCTGCGTCACCAGAAATTGATGACTCTCAGTTGACGCTTGGTTGATGGATATTATTAGAATGGCGCCGTGACCGTGTCACTTTCTCTTTTGCGCTTACTGGGTGGCAATACATCACTTATGAATAGCAGCAAGCAAATCACTTGCCAATTACCTTATTTACAAGACTAGAAATCGTGGAGGCTCCATTGACGGTTGAGGTGTAGTGGCATCGACACAGACCATATTGCCTATAAAGGCTGCCAATACTTCGATTATGGGTAAATGCCGTAGCACAGCACTTGGATTATGCAACATGCAACACACAAAATTGTTGAAGCTCTGTTGACGCTCATTTTTAGACTGGGGCTGTTAGCATGTCGTATTCTCTTTAGCTCATAATGGCTGCCAATAAGTCGATTATGGTTAAATGCTATAGCACAGCCCTTGGATTATACAAGATGCAACTCCCAAAATTGTTGACACTCTGTTGACACTCTGTTGACGCGGTGTTGATGCTCTGTTGATGCTCTGTTGACACTCTGTTGACACTCTGTTGACGCGGTGTTGATGCTCTGTTGATGCTCTGTTGACACTCTGTTGACACTCTGTTGACGCTCTGTTGACACTCTGTTGACGCTCTGTTGACACTCTGTTGACAGTCTGTTGACGCTCTGTTGACGCTCATTTTGTGGTGTAGCAGTAGCATCACACATGATACTGCCTATAAAAGCTTCCAATACATCGATTATGGGTAACTGCCGTAGCCCAACGCTTAGATTATACAAGATGCAACACACAAAATTGTTGACGCTCTGACGTTGATTTTCAGACTGCGGCTGTGACCATGTCGCATTCTCTTTTGCCCATAACGGCTACCAATACGTTGATGATGGGCAATTGCTGTAGCACAGCCCTTGGATTATACAAGATGCAACTCCCAAAATCGTTGACACTCTGTTGACACTCTGTGGACGTGGTGTTGATGCTCTGTTGACGCTCTGTTGATGTTCTGTTGACCCTCTGTTGACGCTCTGTTGACGCTCTGTTGACGCTCTTTCGACGGTCTGTTGACGCTGATTTTCTGGTGTAGCAGTATCGACACACACGCTATTGCCTATAAATGCTGCCATTACATCGATTATGGGTAACTGCTGTAGCACAGCCCTTGGATCATACAAGATGCAACACACAAAATCGTTGATGCTCTGTTGACGCTCATTTTCAGACTGGGGCTGAGACCATGTTAGGATCTCTTTTGCACATTACGGCTGCCAATACATTGATTATGGGTATATACCGTAGCAGAGCCCTTGGATTATACAAGATGCAACTCCCAAACTTGTTGACACTCTGTTGACACTCTGTTGACACTGTGTTGATGCTCTGTTGACGCTCTGTTGACGCTACTTCTGAGGTGTAGCAGTATCGACGAACACGATATTACCAATGAAGGCTGCCAATACTTCGATTATGGGTATATGCCGTAGCACAGCCCTAGGATTATACAAGATGCAACACCCAAAATTGTTGACGCTCTGTTGATGCTCATTTTCAGACTGGGGATGTGACCATGTTGCAATCTCTTTTGCTCATAATGGCTGCCATTACATTGATCATAGATAACAGCGAGCAAATCGCCTCCCAAATGACTTACTTACAAGACCAACAATTGTGGATGCTCCGTTGACGCTCATTTTCAGAATGCGGCTGTTACCTTGTAGCTTTCTCTTTTTCCTATAAAGGCTGCCGATACATTGATTATGGATAACAGCGAGCAAATCACTATACAATTGACTTACTTACTCGACAAAAAATCATCGACGCTCCATTGACTCTCTGTATCACGATGTGGCTGTTACCGTATTGCGGTCTCTTTTCTCTATAAAGGTTGCCAATCTGTTGATTATGAATAACAGCAAGCAAATCACTTTCCAATTAACTTAGTTACACAATAAAAAATGGTTGACGTTCCGTTAACGCTCAGTATCACAATGTGGCTGTTACCGTATCGCGGTCTCTTTTGCCTATAAAGGTTGGCAATCTGCTGATTACGAATAACAGTGAGCAAATCACTTCCCAATTAAGTTTCTTACAAGTTCAAAAATCATTGAAGCTCCATTGACGCTCATTTTGAGAATGGGGTTGTTACTGTGTCGCTTTCTCTTTTGGCTATAAAGGCTGCCAATACTTTGGTTATGCATAACTGCGAGCAAATCACTTCCCAATTAACATACATACAAAACCAACAATCAAAGTCACTCCGTTGACTCTCATTTTCAGCATTGGGCTGTATCCCTGTTGCTTTTCGTTTTGCCTATCAAGGCAGCCAATACGTGTGTTATGAATAACAGCATGCCACTCGCTTTCCACTTAATTTGCTTACAAGTCCAAAAATAGTTGATGCTCCATTCACACACAAAAAACATGTCCTAACTGTTGTTTTATGGATAATAATTTTGTACAAACAATCATATAATCATTATTGACAGCCAATGTATAATTTGAATCAATACTTAGTGGCATGCAAAAGCTTTGTGGCGTATCAAATTCTGATTAAGTGAAGCACATGTTCTCTGAGCGATGAATAACGTAGTGCTGTGACATTCCAGCGCTTTCAGCTGGCAATTCACTGAATGTATATCCATACACTAATTTTTCATCAATATAGCCCAACTTGCTCACTTTGCCATATCCAGTTCGATCTCCTTGATTCCATTACCTACCATAAGCGATTTTCAAATTGCTGACTAAGTGCACCCTGTCTGAAGTCGGAGTGATATAGTTGGATGTATGGTTGAATGCAACATGATGGTGGTCATTCATACAGATTCACGTTGCGCATTGACCACTCCTTCTATGACTCCTGTGCCATCAGTAAGTGACACTCTGTTAGTAAATTTTATCTCCAGTTTAAATTGCGCGTTCTCACTTATCTGTGAGAGGCAGGACGATTTCGCATTGATCAATTGTCAATCAACTCGGTTTGGAGTCTAGAACGTTCGTATGGCCGGTATGACCTTTGCACATGCACAGACAAATTGTCATGTCTCACTATATAGTCACTGAAATCAAAAAAATTCTGCCACGTACCAAAATCGATACACCAACCGCGTTTTGTGGAGATATGTCATCAATAATGACATATTGTGCAGGAAGTGTACAGATGACCTACGAACCAATACAATATGTTCATCTGAATCCATTTCCTGTATGGTAGGTAGGTTGCGAGAAAATATGCAGGGGTAATGACTCATGGGTTGAACAGGCTTCGATTTCCTAATCGGTGACGAATTGTGTATTGCGACTGTTGTGAGAGCCGATATGCATATGTGAGACGGTGGTTTCCCATACGATAATCTCATATGGCTACTTTATGCTCGTGATGTTTTCTTTTGCATTGCGATTTTCGGCTGACACTATCATGTATCTCCATCAGCTCCCCAAATGTTGTCGGCACTGTCGCAGGTGCAAACTGATGGATTTCTGGCTTAATGACTGCCTTAACTATCAATATGACTGTTCTGGACCTCATATCTTACTAATGATGCAAGACAAAAAATCGTTCACACTCAACTTCAGGATGTAGCAGGGAGCTTGTCTCTCCTTGTTTTGATTATAAAGGCAGCCAATGAAACAAATAAAGAGAATGATGTACCAAAGTTGATATTTTGCACATAACAGAAACATATCTGACTGCGACCATAAATAGAAATACCCGAAAGCAAGAACCAGAGATTGGCACCAACAGGTCAAGCTAAACCCGGCGAAACCCGCCGGTTGACGGTTACGGGTACGGGTTTGGCCCGCCAAGAAACTCCAGGTTTGGTATTTGGACAGGTCTGGAACTGAACCAAACCGTTTTTCCGGTCTAAGCCCGGACCGCTGGCGGGTTACCCGGACCCATTGCTAACACTATCGTTGACCCATCCTGGAAATCCGCGTCAACGATCCGTCAATGATTGTTGGGCTTGTGAGTCTGATAATCAAAACAAAGACTATGTCACTGTGACACATAATCAAAGTATTGGCCACCTTTAAGGCCAAAACTGCTAGCGACGACATCGCTACTATCCCCTTAAGATGACCATCAATGGAGCGTGAACGATTCTTGTTCTTGCATCTTGGATAATCAAACAGCTGTGCTACAACATTAACCTATAACCGAAGTGTTGGACACCTTTTTGGGCAAAAATGGTGTTGACAATATCGCTATCAGCTCCTCAAAATGAGTGTCAACAGAGCGTCACCGATTTATGGTCTTGCATCATGGATACTGCAAGCGCTGTGCACTGCCGTTATCCCATAATTCATGCATCGGCCATCTCCATTGGCAAGACTGCTAGTGACAATATCGCTACCACCTAAAAATGAGTGTCAACAGAGTGTCAATGTTTTTTGGTCTTGCATCCTGGATAATCAAAGGGCGATGCAACCGCGCCAACCTGTAATGATAGTATCAGCTGCCTCTATGGGTAAAAGTGCTACGGACAATATCACTAGCATCTCCTTCAAATGAGTGTCAATGGAGTCTCAACAATTTTTGGTCATGCATCAGGGACACTCAAAGCGCTTTTAATTAGCGTTCACCCATAATCTATGTATTGGCTGCCATTCTGGGCATTAATGCTAGTGACGATACGGCTACCACCTGCTAACAATGAGCATCAACGGAGTGTCAACTATGTTTGGTCTTGCATCTTGGACAATCTAAGGGCTATGGAATGGCATTAACCCATAATCAACTTAATGGCTGCCTATATGGGCAAAAATGGTAGTGATGATATCACTGCCACCTCCTAAAAATGAGTGTGAACAATTTTTGGTCTTGCATCTTGGACACTCACAGTGCTGTGCATCTGTGTTAACCCATAATCAATGCATCGGCCGCCTCTATGGGCAAAAATGTTACTGAGGATATTGCTACCACCTGCTAGAAATGAGCCTCAACAGAGCATCAACAATTCTTGGTCTTGCATCTTGGCTAATCTAAGGGCTATGGAACGTCGTCATCTTATAATTGACATATCCACTGCGTTTCTGGGCAAATATGCTAGTGACTATATTGTGTCTGCCTCCTACAATTGAGTGCCCACAGAGCGTCAACAATTTTTCTGGGGGCTCAATAAGCTATACAGCAATGAACTGCATTGCATTGTGACTGAATTGAGTCTTCCGCGGTCAGTCATTTCAATATGTCCTTGTATACAACTTCACCAATATGCATGCAATGTCTCACAGATATGACTTTTTTTGCTTGTATTTCAAGAGTCAATATATAAGAACCCGCATTCTACTTTACAATCACCTAACCTTTGGCAGTGTCATGAGTCGGATTACCCAGCTATCAAATACTTACCGTGACATTGGATTGAAGATCTTTAAATACCTCATTGCTCGAGGTTATGATCTCTTCCACAAATGAACATGTCTTTATTCGTGATTTGAGAGACCTCATATTGCAAATTATCTTCGATGCTTGCTGGGCTTCAATAATTATAGGCTCCAAACGTCCTATTGCTTGGGATAATTCTAGACATGCTCATTCATGGCGATTTTATTTGCATTGCGGAATTCAGGACAGCAGCAGCCCTGGAATTGTATGTATCGTTTGTCATCAAGTTCTTTGCCATCCATCAGAACATGGGACCAGATAAATGGGGAAACACTTGCTGGCAAAAGCTCACATCGCAAAGTTAAACGAATAAACAGAGTTAGAAGATACTGATTTGACTAGTTCAACGGTCGATAAAACCGCATTGGCCATCCTGACGAGAAAAGTAAGTCGAGGAATTTCAATTGTAAGTCAGCAAAGGAAATTCATATTGGACATTCAGGTTTGATCCATATTAACTGAATTGACAGACAAACGCTCCAAACTGGCAGCAAAGGACTATGAAACTTCCGAATTTCTCCAAGACACCTCAAATCACTACCCCAGGTTAGGATGTGTCCCGGCTGATATTCCATGAAATGCTATGTCACATGGTGGGCTACGCCTGTCTTATAATGCAATATGAAGTCGGCTGGCGCTGCGACATGCCACCACCGTTAGCATCATTTGCTGGAGGGAATAGTCAGTGACCGTGGACACAAATATGAAAAAATTGCTGTCACGAAATAAAGTTCGCTTAGCTTTGGACGGGCAGACATCAATGCACAAATTAGACACCACGTTGGTCATTGCTTACTATATGGATCGAAATTCGGCATTGCAAGAAGTACAACTTGCTTTCGATGAGGTTGATCGCCAATTCTTTTCCTTTTTCAAAAGCCAATTAAGGATGATAGGTCAAGGACCAACATACAGGAACTAGGTTAGCCGTACATTTGGATGATGTTCTTGATCGTGTTAAGCTTACCGATGGCCGTTTGATTTGAATTCAGACTGATAATGCTTCGTCAAATGACTCGAGGACTCGTGAGCTGCAATTCAACCTTGAGGTCTCCGGAATCGAGTTGCCTGCATTTAGGAACCACATACCATACATGGCACACATCATACAGCCAGCTATAGGTGCATTCTTGTGCTGTGTCCGTGTGGGAGGCCGCACCAAGTCGTGGGAAGCACATGAGCACGAGCAGCAATTTGGAGAGAATGAAACCATTGACATTGGGATGAGTCAAAGACTTCGAATAGAAGGCAATGCTAGAATCAACAAGGTGTTGGCCATGAGATCAGGTTTACCAAAGATAATTGAGAAAGTATGTATTTCAAGATATTTTAAAGTCCTGAAACTGACCTTCATATAGCAGAGAATGCTTGCAGGATTGATTACACGAACATCTGATCGTCGAAATGAGATCATTGACCGTCAAAAAGGCAATATAGGCATCGTGGTACTACCTATTATGGATGTGAAGACATGTTGGAATTCGACACTGGAGTTGCTTGAACAAGCCTATCAATTACAAGAATTCACTGCCAGTGGCTCCAGAGACCAACATACAGTGATTACTAGCCACTCTTCACAACATATGATGAATGGACCATTGTCAATTACATCATGGAAGTGTTGAGGCTATTCCGATACTTGACCCTGTGGAGGTCGAAGAGGCACACGCTCACATTTCATCACGTTATCACAGTCTACAATGACATGTTTGATCATATGGATGGCGTTATGCTTGCTTAGGCGAAGAAGAAAACTCCATGGAAGGAAGACTTGTACCTTGCCATGAAGTTAGCGGGACAGAAGCAGTCCAAATATTATGCTGAAGTCACTCGAATGATGGGTATGCTTCTGATTTCAGCACATACCCTCGATCCTTTCCGCAAGCTGGAATCGTTTAGGAAGTGGCACAAGTGAATGGATATGATTTCTGAGGACCAGACTACTTATACCGCCCAATAGCAGAAGGTATTTCTGAAGTATGTGGAGAATGAATACTGCGCCGAATATAGATGTTTGCCTGTCGTTACACTGGAAAGCGGATCGAACAACAATGTCTTCCCCTCTGCAATGGCTTCTGGATCCAGTCGATCATGCTTCGATCCATATGATTCGTCCAGCGATGATGAAGAATACCTAATGCCTAACTATGTGGCTGAAACAACACCCAGAAGAAGTGTTCGTGCTGCACACAAATTGACAGCCAGCAGGCTCTATATCAATTCACCGCCTGAATCACCAAAGAAATGAGGGCAAGTTAATCCAATTCTCAATGATTACCACTCCGACCCAATGCGGATATGAAGTACATTTTAGTTACCCGATATCACTGACTGGTGGTGATACAAAGGGGGAAACACACTCGAAGTATGCCGATCTCCCCAATGTGGTGCAAGATATATTCTCTATCACACCACAGGGTGTCGGAGTGGATGCCAGTGTTTCGCTTGGGCGAGATGTTGTCCACTGGAGGCCGTCGAAAACCACTAGCGAGACCCTTCGCGAAAGAGTCATTGTGAGTTTGATTTAGCCAATAACAAGATATAGGCAGGCGATGACCCAGCTTTGGATACGGCGAACACAGAAAACGACTTGGAAATGAAGAGGGAGGTAGAGAAAAGAAAATTGCACAGAATGGCCAAAGTCCATAACTTATTGGAGATGTGGCAGGGCAGCCAAAACCTACATGCTACACAGAAGGAATCTCGCGCTCAAAACAAGCAGATGACAGCCATAGGATACATTTTGCATACTGAAGAGATCTTCAAAGCATCCTGGTCACTCTATCAACATGATGGTGCAGCTGCATTTCAATTGTCGGAAGGATCACCTTTGCCACCAGCTTTGTCGGCCAAGAACCTCCCTGGAGGACGAACTCAAAAATTAAATGTCCGCTGAATAAGAAGAATTGACTGTCATCCAGTCGAAACTGATGAGGATAGCGCACCTGAAAGCATTTTGGACACCGACAATTGCCAAAACTGGAATGGCGACTTAGAATACTCAAATATCAGCGAAGACGATTGCTTGGCTGGGGTTGAATCCGATACAGAGAAGGATATTAACATTGAGCATCCGGAAAGCATAGAGAAGCGGGATGTGATTGCTGCACCAAATGTTCTCGGATTCATTCGGCCAACACGGAAGTCAAAGAGACAGGCTGACAAGCTGTTGGTGATGGTCAATACATTGGAAATGAAGTGTTATCAGGGAATTAAGAAAATGTAGGACAAAATGCGTCAATATGTTTCACCAGCTTCTTTATGTAGCTTGACTGAGAGTTCCATTTAGGGATATATTATGGGTGAATGGTGAGCAGTCACTTGTAAATATCTGTTCTTCAAGAGATGTATATCAGGCCCAATGACTCTTTTAGCAAGATATATTAATTTAGATGGTATGAGAGCGAACAGTGCAAGAATATTACTGGGCCTGGCTTTGCCACATCGCTGACTCTCAATCCGGCAGAAAGAGAATTAATAAGTTGAAATCATTATGAAAGCAATTATCGATGGCAGCAGATGATGAAAGGACAATATATAAAATTGAGCATCAATGGAGTGTCCACGATTGTTGGTCTTGTAAGTATGGTTATTGAATGGTAATTTGGTCGCTGTTAGGCATGTCCAATATATCGGCAGCTTGTTTAGGCAAAACAGATAGCAATACGGTTTCTGCCCCATTCGGAGAATGCGCATCAAAGGATGGTCAATAATCATTGGTCTTGTAAGTATGGTAATTGAATAGTGATTTCGTCACTGTTAGGCACAACCGACGTATTGGCAGCTTCAATAGGCAAACGACACGGCAACACGGTCATTTCCCCAGTCTGAGAATGAGCGTCAATGCAGTGTCAACGATTTTGTGTTCCTGTAAGTATGGTATTTGAATGGTGATTTGGTCGCTGTTAGGCAAAACCAATGTATTGGCCGCTGTTATTGGCACAAGAGACAACAACACAGTCACTGCCCCATTGTGAGAATGAGCGTCAACTGAGCGTAAATGATTTTGGGTCTTGTAAGTATGGTAATTGCATAGTGATTTGGTCACTGTTAGGCACAACCGACATATTGGCAGCTTGTATTGGCAAAAGAAACAGCAACATGGTCACTGCCCCATTCTGAGAATCAGCGTCAACAGAGTGTCAACAATTTTTAACTTTGCATCTTGGGTAATCTAAGTTCTGATTGGTTGCAGACATCCATTGGTGAGATATTGGCAGCCTTTAGAGTCAAAAACAGCAGTGAAACGCTCCCTGTGTAACGGGCAGGCTCAGACGTAGGTGATATTGGTAACAACAATGTGGAATCGTAATCAGGACAAGGTGCTTTGAAGTTTGTATTGAGAGAATCAAGGCAAGACACAAGTCTGCGCTGTTTCAAGGTCGTGCTTGCTTTGCTATAGAAGAGAATGAGTAAAGAGCGAAGAAAAGGAAATCCTCCAACTCTGAACAACCTCTCTTAATATACACTTCATCTGCCACCCTCGAATCATTTCTCATGCTCCGATGTACCATCTGAATATCCTCCCATGATCTTACACACCACCATCCCAACTCCTGATCAACAACACCACGCCATATCATCCAATGTCTCGATACCTCAGACCATGTCCTCATCATCACAAATCATACCGCCACCATCTTACAACATCCTCATGCCATCTCCACATCTATCAACGTCTCCACTCTTCTGTAACACAAATTCCTTCCATACACACAATACAATTCCTAAGTACCCCTCAATCCATCACTCATAACCCGAACCATGACAGTATCCCCCTCCTAGTTTCGAGGTTCTCCAAGAACAACTTCCAATGGTCCTGGCTTCTCAAGTTACTGTTGATGAAACTCCCCGACTGCATGTAACCCATCCACAAACTTGGCAGGTTCCCATGTCAACGAATCATACCCAGTCCAGCGTATGAGATACTGTAACTAGTTCCGATATATCCGACTATCTTCAACACTCGAAACCTGATATTCCTCTTCACCATCAACTTCTATCGGAGGCGGCGGATTAACCCGTTGTCCTTCAAGGGGATCATTCACCAAAGCATGCAAAAGGAATACAGGTTGTACTCGATGAATTCATATAGACGCTGGCCACTCAACTTCATACCCATATGTAGATATTCGACGAACAACTGTAACTGGTCACAAGCGCTTTCAATCAATTTTACGTGTGGGCCTCGTAGTTCGTATATGTCAGGCGTCCATCCACACCTGAGAGCCCTCTTGAATATTCGGGGGCGGAATTCGCCTATGATTGGCGCCTTCTTCCTGTACCACCTGACTCTGTCTCATCTCTACTCGGAGGTGGTCATGAATTTGTTGCATCATTGCCTGATCCTCATTGGCATTTATCTGTCGTTCATCCCGCTCCCTCGTTGGCTCTCCTACAAACGACATCGGGGGATCCAGACCTTGAACCACATAAAATGCAGTACACTGAGTTGCCTCGGACACTGCGTTTTTTGCAGCTAACTCAGCCAGCGGGAGCCACTTAACCCAATTGTCCTGCTGGTGGTTACAAATCCGCGGAGATACTGTTCCATACTGGCATTCATTTGTCCTGTCTGACCATCTGTCTGTGGATGAAAGGCTGTCGACATTCTTCGATCAATCCCCAACCGACTGCACACAAGTTGCCAAAAGGTTGATGCAAACTGTGGGCCTTGATCTGAAATATTGGTTAGTGGAAGTCGGTGAAGGCGAACCACTTCTCGTAGAAACAACTCCGATAACCCCAGGGCATCCATACGCTTATGGCAGGGAATAAAATGTCGCATCTTTGAAAGCCGATCTACTACTACCCATAATGCATCATAACCTCCATACTCCGGTAATCCTACCACATAATCCATCGAACTGTCTTCCCATGTTCTCTCTAGTACAGCCAAAGGGCAAAGGACCCCAAAGGTTGAATGTCTTGAACTCCGGGACCCCGGGAATCATGACAATTTCGAACATACCGATTGACATCCTTACGCATCTCTTTCCTGTAATACTGTCGATCAAGATGATTGAATGTCTTCGCGCGTCCTGGGTGTCCTGCTAACACTGTCTCATGATGCTCCTGTATATCGCGTAGGCGTAACTCATCACTATTTGGCACATTTATCTTCGATCTATACTTTAGCCATCCCTCTTCCTCCGTACATTCCGCAACTGTAATTTCTTGTAGCCCACTATTCGTTCGGATTGCTTGCAGTATTTTTCCTGGTAGCGGGTCAATCCCATATGCCTTTGTCATAAGATTGGAAATGGAGGGACAGCTCTGGACGGGCGGGCTGTCCGCCAACAAATGCAATTGTTCCGGTAGGTTCTGTGGCTTTAAAACCACCTGTTCCATATTTTTAATCTTTCATCCCCCCCCTTCAGGGAGGTCTCCTGGCCTCCTTGTCAAAGCGTCTGCCTTCCCATTCAATTTACCCGGTCTGTAAACACTATCATAATTGAAACGGGTTCAAAATTCTGACCATCATGCTTGCCTTTGATTCAAAAGCTTTTTTGTCATATACAATTCCAGATTCTTATGGTCAGTTATCAATTGTAGGGGGTGCTCAGCGCCGTCACACTCCGGTCTCCATTCTTCAAGTGCTTTGATAATTGCCATACGTTCCTTATCATATATTTCATAGTTGCATTTGGCTGGTGTATGTTTCTTCAAATGATATGCCACAGGATGTAGCACTCCATCATCATCATACCATGATAACACTCCGGTGGACACATAATCAGAGGCATCTGTTTCAATAATACCTTCCCTTTCATGATCACAATGTAGAAGAACTGGCGCTGTTGTACACGCCGTTACCATTGCTTCAAATGTCATTTGTCGCTCCGCTTCCCATACAAACGGTTCATCCTTCCTTGTTAACCTTGTCAATGGTGCAGCTTTTTCTGGAAACATAAAGATGAACCATCGATAATAATTGCAAAACCCGAGATATTGTTGTACTTCAAAGAGGTTGTTCAACCTGCCATTGTATGTTTTCTGTTCCCGACTCCAATTTCTCACCGTCTCAACCTTATCATCATCCATTGATATTCCTTTTGTTGATATAATCAAACGCAAATACCTAACAGTTACCTTATGAGATTCACACTTTTCCGGTTTCAAATACAATCCCACTTCCAGGTGACGTTGCATACTCCATTTTATATGTTCCACATTTTCATTTTCTGAATCACTATAGATTAATATATCATCCAAGTAAGCCGAAGCAAAATCATCCAGAGCTTCCCTTATGGTATTATTGATATATCCCTGGAAGTCTGCAGGAGCATTTGTTGTCCCAAATCGCATAACCCTTGGTTTAAACAACCCATACCTTGCCCTAAAAGCTAACTGATGTTCATCCCCCTCCTTAACTCATAACAGGTGATACGCCCCCCGAACATGAAGCATTGTATATATCCTCGCCTCCCGAAGTAAATTCCAAGTCTCTTGTATTAAATGGAGGGGATACCGATTCCTAATTATTTTCCTGTTAATATCCCAGCAATCAATGCAAAATCGTAATCCTCCATCTGGTATTTGTTGCAAAGAGAACTGGTGCAGCAAATGGTGATGACGACTGACGGATAAACCCCTTCGACATATTTTCCTCTAAGCACTCCTTAAGAGTGACAAGTTCAGCCCTTGAAATTGAATAAAGGGGTCCCCATGTTGGTATCATGCCTTCCTTCAGGGGTACATCATGATCAATGTCTGGTTGGTGTGGTAGAAGGCAGTCAGCTAACACCTTATGAAAAAAAGGTAGGAACTAAATGATATTGTTTGGGGATAACCTCGTCCATGGGGCGTTCCTTAAAATCCTTCGCTTCAATAGCTTTATTAATATCATAAAGGGAAGCCTTAAACACCTTAAGCTTTCCTGTTTTGACTGTCCAGAAAAATGAAGATCTATTAAGCATAACAATGCCTCCACAGAACGGTTGTTGAGGATGTATTTGCAGTTCAAATTTCCCACCTGAGGAGGAAATGAGGTTGTGAAGTTCTTCTGTGACTCCCTGTACCGTAATGGGTTCATCATGGCAGCGTGCCATGCAGTATTGTGATCCAAAGGTACCTGTATTCAATGCGAATTGTACTGCGACATCATGTAATTGTAAACAGGGAATTCCGAGGACAATTGGATAATGGCGTAACTTTGTAATGAACATAGGTAGCTGTTCCTCATGATCCTGAATCTTCATTCTTACTTTGGCAAGATGTGTAATATCCCCACATTCTATCGGTCTTCTGTCAATGACCTCAACTTGTGGTTTTTCTTTTAACTCTTGAAGTGGTATTTGATGATGGTGAGCATAGTCTGGATCCATAAATGCAATGCCAGTAGCTCCGCAATCATTCAGGGCATGTGTAGGTATCTCTTGGTTATTCACGGTCAATGTACAGGTTATAACTAAACGTTTCCCTTCCATACATCCTTCCAATACCTCCACCTTGCTAACTGATAATCGCGAAATTCCAAAGCATTGTAAAGCATTCAATACAAAACTTTTCCCATCTGCTGAAGAGCCATCTTTCTTCAATTGACCGGCTGTTTTGCCGATTCCTCAAAACCTGTCCCGGTTCCTACTTCCTTTACTTCCGCTCCTGCCGCCTCATAAGTCTGAGCCTTCTTTCTTGCCGTGCATGCTGCCGCCCTGTGGTTAAACCCACCACGGTACAAACATCTCCCATCAGTGAATCTTTTTGCCCTTTCCTCCGCCGAGATCCTCCTCCTGCCTGCGCTGAGATTCATGGGTGCAGGTCCCATATATCCAGCCACGGTTCCAGCAGGAGCTCCTGCGACATCCTTCGAAGGGGCCACAGGTCTGGGGGAAAAGGCAAAACCTGTTGATCCACCCTAATACTGTGCCGCCTTTTCCGGTTGTCTTTGTCGGATCTGATTGTCCTGCATCTGACACACCATCACAAAGGCAGGAAATTCCTCCGGCATATTGCTATACATAAAGAAGTCCATCCTGTCATCGGACAACCCCATTTGTAAGCCGTTCTGTCAGGCCGATGGATTCCGATCCAGATCTGCGGCAATATCTTGAAATTCCGCGTAGTACTGAGAGAACTCGCGGTTCTTTGTTTAATATCCCACCTCATCCGTTCTGCAGTGGCTACTCTGTCGGGGTCCCCAAAAGCTGCTTCCAGGAATTGTATAACAGCTGGTAGGTCTCACAGCCCTATCGTTCCGTTCTCCTGGACATGTGGCAAGATCTGGTCCAAGGCTATACCCCTCAGGTGGTTGAATGCGTAACCCATCTTCGACTGTTGATCAGGAAAGCTGGGGGGTTTGTGTCGTATGACCATCTGAAGTTGAGCAATCCAGCCTCTCAACTGAGTTTGATCTGAGCCTGAAATGTCCAGGTAGTCAGGGAACGTCTGTCCTCGGTCCTTCTGTTGCTGCGGGGGAGTTGGGGCTGCCCGAAGCTGCTAAGGATAGCGCATTTGCTGACTGCGTCATCAAAGCTCAGACTTCCTCTCCTGACTGGCGTGCGTCCAGGGTCATGTTGTCCATTTCCTGTCATGGGTCTTCGTCCGTTCCTACCGTCCTAGGGGTCCTCCTGGCTTCCTCTGGTTCCTGCTTCAATTGCGCCATCTGCTGTTCGATCGTTGAGTGGTCCTGATGCGGAGCTAGGAACTGCTCCGTCTGTAGGCTTGTGATCTGCCGCTGCAGATCTATTATCTGTTGGGGGTGGTCGCACACCATCTGGACTTCCCTAATTGGTTGTGAGTATTGTGCCACTGTGACCAATACCTCCTGTGTTTGTCCGAAGGCCTTGTATAGCTTGTCGGTTCCTATGGCCTCCCTCTGCATGTCGATGAGGCCCATGATGGTGCCTTGGTCCTCGGGGGACACCAGTGCCGCTCGGGGTTCCTGTGATCCTGACATTGCAACGATTCAGGCACATCTACCAGTGCCAATTTTATGCGTCAATCTCAGAAGGAGATGGGGTCGGAGGTTGAATAACAATTTGAGGAACAGGCACAGGTTGTACTGTTTCTGCTGCTGCCGGTGCGTGTCCTTTCGTGGGGTGTGTTCCTAAACAGTTATGTTCTTCACACTTACTAGGTAGCTAAGGGTCGCAATCGAACCAAGCGTGGGCACCCCAATACTTAGTACAACTGTTCCCGAATACTGGGTCGTCATGTTCCAAGCACCCACCGTACATGGCGGCTTCAGGCCAAACCAGGTTCGAAGGAGAAGGAACAGCGGATTGTTCCCAGAACCCTGCTGCCAGGGGTTCTTCATCTAGACTTTCCGCAGGTATTGCTTCGAAACTGTCAAAGACGTTCAAAGGTTCGGGTTCCGAAATCAAACAGAGGGTTCCTGCAAGATCAAACCAGTTCGTTTGGAAGGTACAGTTATTGTCATACTCTCGCGTTCGAATATGGTGATTGTTGTGGGTATTGCTGGAAATCTCATGCGGTAAGTCGTGGTATCTTGTCAAGGCAATCGTCGCATATGTGAGTCCACTGATGGTTGGGTCCAAGATATACCCAACAGGTAACTGAAAAAGGTTCATTGCAGTACTTACAATCATTGGAAGGGTGCAGGCACAGTCAATTCCACACAGTCGCAGCTGCACGGATAGCAAATCGAAATATAACTATCGGTAACATCACAGTAGTACCAAACAAGATTGACACAAGGACTCAAACAATGTTGACATCACATTCAATATCAGGTACTTTGTAAGCGACTCATTCTAGTGTAACATGCGGGGTCGGATGTAGGCGATATTGATAACAATCATATGATATCGTAATCACGAAATGGTGCTTCGAAGTTTGTATCGAGAGAATCCAGACAAGACAAAAGTCAGAGCTGTTTCAAAGTTGTACTTGCTTTGCTATATAAGAGAACAAGTAAAGAGAGAAGAAAAGGAAATCGTCCAACACCAAACAAACTCTCTTTATATACACTTCATCGGCCACCCTCAAATCCTTCCTCATGCTCCAATGCACCATCCGAATATCCTCCCATGATTATACACACCACCAACCCAACTCCTTATCAACAACACCACACCATATCATCCAACGTTGCAACTCCTCAGACCATTTCCTCATCATAACAAATTATACTGCCACCATATCACAACATCCTCACGCCATCTCCGCGTCTATCATCCTCTCCACTCTTCCGTAACACTAATTGCTTCCATTCACCCAATACCATTTCAATGTACCCCTGGATCCATCACTCGTAACCTGAACTGGGACACCCTGCCGCATCCTGAAACTCAGTGTCAATTGAGCGTCAATAATTTGTGGTCTTGCATATTTGGTAATCAAGGAATCCCACGGATATTCGAGCACATGAAAGAACTGTTCACTGTGTTGATAGGCAAAAATACTATATATCACAAGAAAAACACAGATTCCAAAATAATTGATATCGCAAACTGCCAACCATGCAAAAACCAATTATTGGCTGTTGTATACATGATTCTGATAAGCCACTATTATCAAACTGCACAATCAAGATTGTTACATGAATCTATAGATGGACCCGCTGGGCGACCTGCTGACAACCCACCCAATCCAGTCTGGTTGGGAGATTTCCATCAAACCGTACCTGAGTTGACAATTCGGGTGTATTTACAATCTGGACGGCCAGTTTGGCAACAGTTCAGTTTGGACCTGGACCTGGACCCATAGTGACGGTCCGGAACGATTGCTAGCACCGCTTCCAGACCGATTCCACACCCAAACCTCCGACCTCGGATCTCCAAGCTACCGATCTCACCCTGTCTAGGTGATCATACTTGCAAACGAATTATGGTCACTACCACAACAGGGGTTATCCAGGCAGGTTACTTTGGTGCAGCCTATATATGATGGCGTCACTGACTGATAAACCCAAGCAACAGAACCTCCAGCACCCAGGAGGCCACCAGTTGAAGATGGACCACGAGAATAAAGACACTGGCAGGCCTGCAAATGGCAAGCTGGGGTTGGCCATGGTCAACTCAGGTGGCTTGATCTATGTCCAGATGCCAAAAGTAATGAAGGCAATTACCATCTCCAATGCTAGCGAGAGGAACGTGGAGTTGGAGCAGGAGTTGAAGCAGCAGCCGAAGGACAAACAGTCAGTGGTGGTGACAGCCGAGGATGACGAGGATCAGGAGGATCATTATATGCCCTATATCAGCCGGGGGACAGTGGATGGTTACCTAGACAGCATTATTGCGCATCAAGAGAAATATACCTGACCAGTGTATAGGGATGTGGGTCTCTCGGAAGCGGTGATGAGTATAACATGCCATCGGCTATGGCTGAAGCCATCCTCGAAGTTGCCGAAGGAGTGTTGAAGACCTGCCGACAGTACATTCAAGATATATGGTACAACACCAGGGCCTTCTCAATTGTCACCACCACCAAGGGCACCGAACTGTTCCACAAAGACATGATGGAGGCCCTAAATACGTTCTCACAACATAGCCCTCAACTTGGCGCTGTTGCTGAGATCTACTCTACAGCAGCTACTTGGGAAGACGTCAATGACATGGTCTCGCTTAGGTGTGGAGAGAATCTCGTCTGCTGGGCAGTGGAGACACTAGGTCGCCAGTGGCTGGAAAATACAGAACAGCAAATGGCGCTTTGAAACTACGATATTTCCAATATCAACGATACTGATGACGGCAATGGCAATTCGATGGGCAGTTTGCAAGACATGAGAGCCAACACCGGTAAAGAAAAGGGAACCTGTTTAGCCAGATCACCGTGGCGAGGACAATATTACCAGTGCCCTCAAGTGGTTGCCCATGAGCTCTCAAATAGCATTGGCGAGGGATCTTGTAAGTCCTCTATCCGGGATCCAGCCAATGTAATGAAACTGACCATCCAAGAAACAACGCACCACACACTCCCAACCATGAAAGTCACCTCATCAAGGCTCGGAGTCCTGAGGCCATCTGCAAATGTGACAGCACAATGGGATGAAGCAAGGGGGCATGCCGAGGACTGATTTCAAGCATTGGAATGCCAGAAAGTTTGAAGGACAAAGCAGAATCCCTTGGGGTCAGCAGACTTCTGGACAGTGACTGACAAGGTTGTCTTTGGACTTGCCATATGTGCCGGGGTCTATGGTCAGTGGAAGCATGCAGCCAAAAGAAGAAGTGGTGAAGATTTGGATGGTCGATGCGGGGAGGATGCTGTCTGGTGGGCACCGATGCACATCATGGAGGGGTCGGCCAAAAAGAGCCATCGGAATGGAAAGAGGACCAATGACACCCCTTGGCCAACCCCTAAGAAACCGACGACCTCTGAACCTCCTGGCCAACCAGGACCGTCTGGACAACCAGAACCCTCGACTCCTGACTCTTCCATATCCACTCCCATGGTCGAGACCACTCCTTCCGGCTGATCCATGTCCCGCGGCCGATCCCACTTCTGGAGCCGATCAGACTCCCCCGGCCGATTTGACTCCCTGAGTTTGCCCTCCCCTCATTGGAAGTCCTCCGGTTCGCCCTCCACCTGTTCGCCCTCCTCCTGCCCACCCTCCTCTTATTCGCCGTCTCCCGGTGCGCCCTCCTCCAGTGGAAGCCACCCCGGGTGGATTGTTTCGTGGCGGGCTGCAGTGTTTGAACGATCACAACCCACTGGCAGAATGGGTAGCACAAAGTTTGCCAATCTGGCACCACTGCACAATATATCTTGCCAACTATGTTAGATACCGCAATGATGACAAGGATACTATCTAGATTCTGCATTTCTGGTGGTCGCATGGGACTATCTGGGGACCAACGTTGCAGGACATGAGGCCATCGGGCTGGCCCAGTGCAAGATACATCGCCCTGTTATATAAGTTCAGTGGGCATCCACAGTCCTTGCCTTGGGAGGGAATGGTCTTTACTGAGCAGGACGAGGATATCTCAACTTGGCTCAAACCTAGCTGGGACTAAGATACCCCGAATGCGGCCCTCCTTGTGTTCCCGCATGCTGCGCCCAACGCTGATGGAGGTAGGCCTCTGGCCCCAGTTTGGCGGGTCCTTTGCTGACTGCAGTCAACAGCATTCACCTGGTTAATGAATCTCCTCTGGCTAGTGGTACAGACTGTGGGATTTTGAATCGGTTCATGTGTCATTAGGGTTATTATTATTGGATGGTATTCTGTGGGCTTTGATTTGGTTTTCTGCCAGTCATGTATCAAGGGCCGCTGTTCATGTCATATGGAAGGTATTTCGTGGGTTTTCGTTTGCTTTTCCAGCCGGTCACGTATCTTGGGCCATTTATCTGTTATTCGGATGGTATTCTGCTGGCTGGTTTGTTTTGTTCACTTGTTTAGTGTCGTTTGGATATCATCATGTGGATTTCCTTACCGTACCAGGATATCATACTTCTTCAGTATCAATCTTATCCTATTGTTATTCAATGGTTCATGCATCACTACCAGTGGCTTGTGAGGCTCATCTGGTAGAAATGAGGGTATGGAGATCTAGATGAAGCTCATCTAGTGGAATTTGTGTGATGGAGATCGGGATCAAAGTCTTCGTCCGGCGGGAACAAAGTTACGGTGATCCAAGTGTTCACCTAGCAGGATTCAAGTTGTGGAGATCTGAATCAAACTCTTTGTCTGGCGGGAACAAAGTAACAGAGATCTGGATCGAACTGTTCGTCCACCAGTAACAAAGTGACAGAGATCAGGATCAAAGTCCTCGTTCGGCGGGAACAAAGTTATGGAGATTAGAATTTCGGTTATTGAAATCTAGATCAAAATCTCCATCCAGCAGGATTAAGGTTACAGAGATCTTAGTGTTCACCTAGTAGAATTTCGGTTATAGAGACCTAGATCAAGATCTTCATCCAGCGGCAACAAAGTAACACAGATTAGAATTTCAGATATAGAGATCTAGATCAAAATCTTCATCTAACAGAATTCAATGGAGAATCACAGACGCATGTGGAACATCCAGCGCCCAACTAGAACCATATACTATGATGAGTGCACTGTGCAGGACACTCTCCGTTCCTCCTCCTCCTACCTCTTTTGCTATTCTTTCAACACACCTCATCCATTAGCTTCGAAATGGCGAGAAGAATCACTCGGAGACCCAGGAGCAATGCTTTCGCTAAATCTGATCCCACCAGCTGATTGACGAGACTTCTCAAGGAAAAGAAAGATAGAGAGGTACAGGAAGGATTCCGATCTTCTAGAAGCGAAGATGAGTATTCTGAAACCGCATGCTCTTCGTCCAGGTCCTCATCTCAGCTTCTTGTATTGTCGTACCCTGTGGCCAGGGTACAATGCTGATGTGGGATAGAATACACCAGATGTCGAACTCACAGATGAGCAACTCTCAGGTGTACTGAACAATTTCGGGGATATGGATGACAATCTTCTCCGGGACTCGGTCACTCCTACTCCAAAATCTCGTCGGTTGAAAGCATCCACCGGACGCTTGTCAAACACTTCTCAAAAACCAACAATCCAGATCTTACCAAAAGCACCCATGAAATGCTCGTCGGCCTCCTCCTCATCATCTCCGTTGGTGGATAATCCCCTGTCAACACTGGCATCTGGTCCTGTTAGCTCCCAGCAAAGCGATGATTCTAGCGAAAGGGTCTTGATGCCCATGACCTTCCATTCAAGCACTCGGAGTTCCCAGCAGCAAGGCGCAGCGGCTGGTACTGATTCCAATCCTCAGGAGGCCAAAAAGACTGAAAAATGACAGAAGCCGAGAGACATCAACCAGTTCAAGGATCCACGGGTTTGAAACATTGTGGAACAAGCTTCCATAACGATCAGGTGGAAGACATTGTTCAATAACCCCCTCCTGGAAGATGTAGATGATATGGCTGCCACTGGCTAGATTGAGGCCTGCGGATTGTGGAAATTCGATGACAGTGCCCCCCAACGACTGGCACTTGAACATGTGGCCTTTGCAAGTCCCCTAGACTTTCTTTGGTACCAATGTCAACCACCAGCTACAGATCAGAGGATTTCACTATTCCATGCGAAGCACCACAGTCTCACAGATTGGCATACAACTGAAAGAGATTTACCAACTCCTAGAGATGGAGGCCCCAAAGAGGGAGGGTAAGGTCCGCAAGCTGCTCGAAAATGAACGATATATCTTTGAGAAGAAAATAGTAGAGGCAGGTATCAAATGTCCACTGGTAGGAATAATGCTGATATTCATCCTCAGACTCGCTAGGAGCCATATGTTAGCAGCTAGATCGCCACCGCAATTTACCACTGTTTTTTCAAGGCGAAGCAATCGCTGGGCATGCAAGATTCGCGCTGTCTGGTGCAAATGTTACCCGTGTTTGTCTGTCTAATAGCAACCACCCTCCAGTGGCACCTCCCCACCTACATTGCCACTGGCGATGCTGTAGGAGCGCTGCGTGTTAGCACAATAGACGGCGGCGGTGAGTGATCTTTCCAATGGCGGCAGCACAATCAATGACGGTCGCAGCGATATACCAGGGGCATCAAATGATGAGGGATACCGCGTATACGACGCCAGAATCATCCGATATTGCGACAGTCTTATTCAGACATAAGGTTCTAGATATGAGAAGACAAAATGCCAAAGTGATTCAACATATAAGACTCCCAAAACTGACGGCATCCCCACCATGCACGGAAACCTTCGGCAAGATGAAGGGAAAATTCCCAACTATAGACGCGCGGCAAGACCCGGTGGATTCTGAATGAGTGTCATTATTCGGAAGGTAAGGAAGTATACCTGAGGTCACGTGCCCTGGGCTAACTAGTTTACAGTGCAATGGATGGCACCTGGGTTGGAATTGCCAGCAAGGTTCAAGAGGAAGGTGTCCGTAGGTTTGGCGAAGAAAGTGAACTTGGGTGTGTAGTGTGGGGTTACAGTTTGGTGAAGGAAGGGAATTTTGTTTTGTACTGTTGAGTTACAGTTTGGTGAAGGAAGGGAATTTAGATTTGTGGTGTGGAGTTATGGTTTGGCCGATGGACTAGACATGCTGCTAGAAGTATTGTATTTGTTAGTGAACGCTTATATTTCAGTGTGAATTTTATTGTGCAGTAGCTACTTTCCAGCCACAGGAAGTGTTAAATGATCATGCCATCGCTCCACTGGAAATCGTGCCATAGCTCTCGTAGACTACTGCAATTCTGTGATCATCGTACCATGGCTCCATTGAACATTGTACCATAACCCTTAAGGACTACTGCAACTCTATAATTATCGTGCCATAGCTCCACTGGAAATTGAGCCATAGCTCCACTAGAACTCCATTGAACATTGTGCCATAGTTCATGCGGAAATTCGGTGAATATACCGATAGCAGCACATGATGCACATTCAGAACATTCATAGCTTTATTGTGGACTAGCCATGTAGTTGCCGCACGCCCGATGTGCTATCCCAAAATACATCAGCAAGAACTAAATTTCCTTCATTAAAGTTATTCAGGTTATTGTACCCACAAACTCAAAAAAATGAAATCGAGGTTTACCTGAAATATAGCATTGATTCAATGTTACAGAGTGTTCTTTGAGTTGTCGTGATGCTGTTTTCAAGCGTCACGACCAGTGTACCCACTTTTGCATATGTGAAACTGCGCATTTAACAAATGGTTTACACTTGCTGTGGCCATATCACAAATCATATCTCGGCAGACTCCTACATAGCCCAATTCGATTTGTGCTCTCGATGATGATAGTCATCTCTCCATATGTTTGATGAAGCATGTAGTTCTTGTTTTTAACGACCCTTATGGCTTTATTTGACCAATGATAGTAACCAGGCGGAAGTTGTTCACGATATTTAATGTGTTGATACAAGATCATTCAGTACATTGCAGTTCAACCGTCGCGGGAGGGTTATGCATCATCACGATTATGATTTCACCCATTTCAGATCAGGCTTCAGTAGATCATCAGTTCTATGTCATTGACTACTATTCTGATATATCGACGAAACCTAGAATCAAATTGCACACAAAGGAAAGTCTAAATCCAATCACTGACATCATTCCTAACCTCCGAGTGACATCGCACCCTCTAAAATCGTATTTCCATCGACTAATCCTGTATTCTCAATGCTGGTGATGTTGGTGATGGTGGTGATGTCGTTGCTGTTACTGTTATTGTTGCTGCAGGGGCCGGGCTCACTGCTGCTGGCAATGGCAGACCTGCCCATAGGCAGAACAGCTGAGAATCGCATGTTAGCTTCAGTAGCAGCAACAATGCTGCTGAGATGATTCAATGAATTGTCGGGCTGCTCTATCAGTTCCTCCAGGACGTAACCGAGGAAGTCCTCATCCAATCTGCCCTGATCATGGTGAGGTTGTGCCATCTCTGGGTCTGTAGGCGTTGAGTGGATCCTGTGGCGAATCATGCTGCGGATGTTGTTTATCGTTTTGGCTCGAACCTCAGGCAAGGAAGAATGAACATCGGCGTTGAGACAACGAAATACAGCTGCGCATGCAGTATCGACCGCGTGATTAATGGTTCTCGTATCTTACTTACGTTGCGCTCCACCTCGTGGACCTAACTCTGGCCGGACCCTGAACTCACCAGTTGCCCAGGCCGAAAGACAGTGGTGGACGGCCGTCTCAGTGAAGGCAATGAATGTTGGGTTGATTTTATCAATCAATGATCTATCTTTCATTCCCATTTGGCGTATGCCGGAGACGTATGTCCACTGAATAAGATCCACAATTTCAGTTGCTGCAAATCGAAACTTACACTCCTAAATTGATCGTCAAGACAACGATTAAACAAGAAGGGAACTATGAACTTACCTCACAAACGTTCATGGGGCAGGTAAACCTGAACTTGGGCAGGAGCCAGGCGACCATTTTCCGGATCTCCGTAGGCGACTGTGTTCGAAATCCATAAATAGAGTCGATTGACGTCTTGCAGCAGTCTACCATTGTTGCATGGGAGAAAGTAATCTTTTCCAGAGCCCGATACACAATGTCAGCGATGAACACAATCATTGAGATGATTCATTTACCACTCAAATGTAGGCATGTGAAGGGTCTGAGTTTCTCTGGGCTGGATCAATCCTGGGAATTTCCTCATACCACCAACTATGAATGTGGGCGGTCTTCACCGCATTCATGGCAAGGGGATTCACATACGTCGCATAATTGATAGCAGTAGGCTTCGCACTTGCCATGTCCATTGCTGGAACGCCTGCAAGAGTTGTTTGGGCGTTGTATTCTGCGCCGACGATGAGGCCTGTCATGTTGTCAACAGTGGGCTCATATCACCACAGATTTCCTGCTGTCCATGCAACCAATTGCTCACCGGCTTCGTTTGGATCCTTCCTCTGGTAAATATATACAGTGATGGGCGGATGCAATTGTTAAAACACTTAATTGAATGCCTTCTTGGATGCCAGTGGCACAGGCCCGAAATCATCCTCCTCTTCTGAGACAATATAGACCTCCCCATGCTCCGGATGTAGTGGTAGTGCTGACATGGGAGTTGATTGAGTTGCCGCAACTCATTTTCCAAGTGTTGATGTGAGGGAATCATTTGATGTCTGCTTGCCCATTGCATTCTTGGATGCTCACCGAAGAGGTTCGTCATCAGATTCTGAATTGTCATCTCAACGATCATTGTAATTGTCAGGGATGGTGATGAGATTGTCATCAAGATCCTCGTCGTGGATAGATCGTCTGCATCTCCTGGTGCTGGAAGCATGAGGAGGGGGAGGAGAAGTGTGGTGTATTGAAGTCATGATTTGAAAAGGAGGCGAGTGATAAGTACGAAACAATTAATGGAGTGACTAAAGGAAATGTGAATGAATGTATACTAAATAAATTAAAGCTTTGTGTTGAGGAAACAATGCGTTGATATGATTAACAGCATCGTCGGGATGCATCTTTGTATCTTGTCAACAACTCTGGGATCTTGGCTTGTCCCGCCGCCCACACTTCCAACTCCTTGGATGGATGGGGACTGAGAACTAAGAATTGCAGGTGACGAGCATACCGCAGGGTTGTTGATCGGCCTCCTTTGACGAAACTCATTATCGCAACAAGCTAAAAAGCATTCGCGTTTCACCAATCATTTGGGCTAACCTCTGCTGGGTAAAGATACTAAACTTCCAATTACTTGATACCCATACATGGAGTTCTATCACTGCCACTATGCCTTTCACAAAAACATGAGTCTCAATGATCAATCCCAACATTGTGAACTCTCAGCACTGCCCTTCATGCATGAACATGACTGATGTGATAATAAAACAAACAAAACACCCAACAGAGACCCAAAACCCCTCCAAAAAACTTTAAATTATCACCTATCCATCCACCCTCCAACATGCCAGAAAAATACCCACCCACAACGCAAATCCATGAACAACCGTCCAGCCAGTGAATTCCATCCATACAAGGACTAATTTGCAGCTGGGCGGCTGGTTTTACACTTCCTATTGGACAAAGAGCCTGCAGCAAGGGGATTCACAATGTGATCGTGCTGGCGAAGCCAAGCCACATGCATCAGCAAAATGTAAATCAGTCCAGAAGCCACACGCAAACCTCCCAGACATACCGGTAGCCCTCACCAGCGCTTCTAAGTACTTCACGATGCTCCCAGGCCCCGCTGGAGCTTTGCAAAGTGCTCTCAGACACTGCAAGAGCATTCTCAGGTGCCCCTGAAAGCACCTGCAGTCATGGAGGTGCATTCAGGACGCTACAAGAATGGACTATGAGGATAGTCAAATTTTGGAGCAGGTGAGACCTCTGCACGGGTCTGTGGGAGACTTCGAGAGCAGCTGAGACTGCTGCACAGCTGTGCGGGACACTTGGTGTTGTATTCTCCAAGCATTAGTTCCTAGGGTTCCCTAAGCACAAGGGATGTTTATCATATTCATCTTTATTACCGTCACAAGATTCGCTACCTCATAATATGGCATGTGTTATTTAAGTATCTCTATATATATACATATGGTCAATCTGGCCACAGATGGTAGTCAAGCACAACCGGAGGAGCACCTGGAGACACCCATTGAGAGAGCCTGGAGATGGACCACGTCGAGGCCATTGTGGTGAAACGACGGAGCTAGGAGGCAGAGAGCCCACCATCAACATTCTGCCGCACCTCTCATGACATCCAAACAGAATTCGTGAGAAAGAGCTGTTCTAGCCCGAGGAGTTTAGGAAGAAGGTGAGAAGATATGATAAATCCCGGCCATGAGGATCCATGCAATCGCGTGGATCCACATAATCTCGGAAAGAGCAAGTGAGACCAAAAGTTGGGAAAGAGAGAGTGTGTATTTTCGTTGTATGATAAGATGGGATGAAAATGAGATGATGTCAATCTACGCCGGGGTCTCCCGAATATATACTCCGCGTCACTCAGTCCACCTCCGTTACCCCTCGATCTCCCTACACCCACCATCACTCCACATCGATATACTTGGAGGCCATGATCGAGCGACTATGGAGATGCACTTGGAGGCCGAGATCGAGTGATCTCAGAGATGCACTGGGATGCCATGATCGAGCGAGTTCGGAGATGTACTTGGAGGCCAGCATCAGGTCAACTCAGAGATACACTCTGCGACCGTGATCGAGCCTGTTTGGAGATGCAATTGGAGAGCGGGATTGAGTGAACTCAGAGATACACTCCGAGGCCGTGATCGAGCGAGTTTGGAGATGCCATTGGTGACCGAGATCGAGTGAACCAGGAGATGCACTGGGAGGACGTGATCGAGCGAGTTTGGCAGTGCACTTCGATGCCGTGATCGAGTGAACTCAGAGATGCACTTGGACGCCGTGACCGAGCGAGTTTGGAGATGCACTGGGAGGCTGAGTTTGAGCGAGTTTGGAGACACACTTTGAGGCCATGATCGAGCGAGTTTGGAGATGCACTGGGAGGCTGAGTTTGAGAGAGTTTGGAGACACACTTTGAGGCCATGATCGAGCGAGTTTGGAGATGCAATTGGAAATATTGATTGAGTGAACTCAGAGATGCACTGGGAGGCCATGATCGAGCGAGTGTGGACATGCACTTGGAGACCAAGATCGAGTGAGCTCAGAGATGCATTCCGAGGCTGTGATCAAGCGAGTGTGTAGATGCACTTGCAGGCGGTCGATTTGGAGGGAGGCGCGACGGCAGCTGAGACTCTATTCATTGGTTAACTTGTAATTGTGGGAATGTAGAGAGTTGAGTACAGTAACATCCGCTGAGAGATGAGAAACTGGCTGGGAGTGGGAGACTGTCAATCTTGAGTTGATGCTGAACATGGTGAATGCTGTACTCGGTGTTAACTCATGATTAGGGCATGGAGAGATAGAGAGGGATGACTGAACTTTGTGTTTTTAGGTAATGGTAGAGTTGAGCACAAGAAAGAGAGAGACCAGGTTAGATGGGAGAAATCATGATGAGAAACTGGGACTGAGAGAATTCCGAGTGCGAGTCAGTTTACCATCACCGATATTGCAGGTCCGAGTTCCCGTCCGGCAGTTACGTGTCCTGATTTGGTGGGTGATCACACCGATATGAGGTCTTTTAACCCCAATCAGGCAAGTTGTACGCCTGATTTCTCATATCTGCTCGTATCCTCCATATTGTCTTCTTCTTCATCCACCAGCTCGCTCTTCCTTGTCCACATCCCTACCATCATCATATGTTAACACCGAGTGCAGCATACATCGAGTGCAGCATACACCGAGTGCAGCATACACCGAGTGCAGCATAGACCGAGTGCAGCATACACCGAGTGCAGCATACACCGAGTGCAGCATACACCGAGTGCAGCATACACCGAATGCAGCATACACGGATTGCTGCATACAACTAGGATTGTCCGTCGTCCCTTCATTCTCAATATTTCGTGTTGACCCCTGAATGTAGCTTCAGCGTCCTGCGTACTTCCCTCCAGATTGACCGCCACCAGCCAGTTCTCCATATGAGCTTCAAAGGTAAAGTCACCTCATCACATTCCCACAGATTCGAGTTAACAATCCGATGAATAGACTCTCAGCAGCTGGCACGCCTCCCATCAACCGCCTCCAGATCGACCACCTCCAAGTACTCCTCCAATCTCGCTCGATCATAGCCTGTTGCAAGTGCATCTCCAAACTCTCTAGATCACAGCCTTGGAGTGCATCTCTAAGTTCACTCGATCTTAGCCTCTAAGTGCATCTCCAAACTCGCTTGATCACGGCCTCAGAGTGTATCTCTGAGTTCACTCAATGTCCGTCTCCAATTGCATCTCCAAACTGGCTCGATCACAGCCTCCAAGTGCATCTCTGAGTTCACTCAATCTCGATCTCCAAGTGCATCTCCAAACTCGCTCGATCACGGCCTCCCAGTGCATCTCTCAGTTCACTCAATCTCCATCTCCAATTGCATCTCCAAACTCGCTCGATCACGGCCTCAGAGTGTATCTCAGAGTTCACTTGATCATCATCTTCAGGTGCACCTCGAATTGCTCTCAAGCACCGCCTGCAGCCAGTCCAGATATAATGTGTGTATATGTGTAGCTATATCAATACATAGATACATAGATAAGAATACAAACTGAATACATAAGTTTTAAAAATCGTTGAACAATAAGTAGTAGCTATGATTTCCAGGCGCACCAGCAGTGTTCCCAAAGATGATGTTTTTCCTAGACTGCTCTAGAGTGATTCAACGTGCTCCCAGGCTTGTGCTCGGCGCTCTCAGGCTTGTCCCCGGCACTCCCAGGTCCTCCCAGGCTTGTGGTCAGCACTCCCAAACTCATCGCCAGTGCTCCCAGGTGTTCCCAGGTGCACCTAAAGGCCACTGCATCGGCCCAGTAAACTCTGGGATTTGACCACCCTGGGATTCTGGGCTGGCAACTCTCAGACACTCCCAGAAGCTCCTAGTGACCAAAATACATTTTCCTGAGGTGCTCATCAGCAACAACACTTTGCTCGTAATCGGCAAAGAGACCAAGAGCACAGTTCCAGACGACTTCAAGGTATCACTGCTGTCAGATAATCCTCCTTTTAAGCTTCTGGTCGTACTTTTGGAAGCCTGTCTTCGCCCTTGGGAAGCGTCTTGGATTTGGGCGCTGCATCTCAGCATCATCATCCGATTCCTCCCCAATATCATCGATCATATCCTTGGCTGGAGGTGGGAGGATGTCATCCAGAGGAAGGTAGTTGTGGCCACCGCGCATAGGCGTCTGGGCACCAGATGTGCCGTCAGCTTGTTGGCCATGATGAATGATGCAAAAAAGTGTTGGGTTGTTGAATTTAATCGCCACCTTTACCCAACCGGCAGCAGGATTCTTATTGATGATTTGGGTCACATCACAGGGGTGCGGCCCACCCTCTCCATTAGGCGCCTGCCGGCAGCCCCAAAGCTCTCGGATTTTCCGGCTGGGATCTGGCAGACCAACAATTGCAGCATTCACAATTGACAAAATGGTCCTATTGACAATTGATGTAACCATCAGAAGTATCGATTCATCATCCCCAGGCCAGTACCATGAGAATAGCTGAGTATTGTTTTCACCTGCCATCTTCCCAGCAATGTCGGAATCCACATAGGCAATGGTAAGGCTGAATGGCTTAACAAGGAAATCCGTCGAGCCATTGCAAGGAGCCTTTATCGGCAACGACCTGTAACCCAAAATTTCTTCCTCATCGTCTTCTGTATCCACACATTATCAGGAAGAGCAACAGAAGCATCAAGGTGATGAAATACATACCAACATAGACAAATTTCCTTTTCTTAGTTTGGGTTTCATCGATCCTATTCTTCCTTTGGCGCAGGCCAACATCCGCTAACTTGTCCAATGCTGCCTTGAGTTTCTGACCATCTAGGTTACTCTTGTCTGCCAAGGATTGTGTCGACAGCGGCCTGTTCGACAACAGATCACTGATTGAAGTAACACAACAATCGATTAGGAGATCCCAGTGCTCGGGGCCGGCGCCTTGCCTGTTGGTGATGCTCATGGACTGGGCAATCTCCCAGACATGCTCCGTCACATTATTATCTTTCCATTGTGTCGTCAGGCAACCCTTGTTCTGCCAAATCTCCATGTTTACTGCTGCCCATTGGCTGACTCCAACACCAGCGTTCTTGGCCCAGATGCGGACTGTTGTTTGTGTGTTTATTCATATTGTATTCACTCTAATTAGAGTACGACAAAGACCGAGTCCCCTCCGACTACGGGAGAGCCGGCTAGATGGTGGAGCTCCCCACCCACTACCCGAAAACGAAAATTCACCCCCTCCCCTCTTTCACCCTCAATACCCCAGGGCACCATATTCTAGTCCTCCCCCAGAAATGTAACTGGTCAGATCCAGTACTACATTCGCCTGAGTGCAGGGTCTAATTGATGTTATCGCAGTGGAATACCCCAACCGTCCTACCATGGGGACTGAACAGCACCTTTGATGTGTCTACCAATTTTCGCTGTTTAAGTGGGTTGATGCGTCCATGGGAACAACTCATACTGGTGTTTGTGTGCCTGAGAAGCAGGTCTTCCATCATAGTTCCTCCAAGTGTTGTGGGTCGGAGTGTGCTGTCCTCAGAAAAACTCTTCATTTAACTGCTCCGCTCTCACGCTCTCATTGTATTGTGTTGTTGATTATGTCAGTTGTGTCGTGTTGTGAAAACCATGTCGCTAACTTGCCTAAAACACCAAATGAGGCGAGTTGCCTTGGAAGAAGGACTACCATTTGAGGTCCATACTGAGTGGTATTAGGTGGTTGTCACAGTCTGAGGTAGAGTTGGACACGAGGGCTAAACAGCGTCGGGACAACCTTCGGTGCAACCGTAACCGAGATACATTATCCCTGTTACCACTGCGTTACCGGTGCTTCCTATAGATTATGACTGCCTACCCTGTACATTGGCCATTAGAGCGGAGTTATGAGGATTTAAGGAGAATGTTACGTGGGTGTTACTGTATGTAATATTGAATTACAGAATGATGCAAATTTCTCATACTGCATGCATTCCATCAACCCCCTTTGTCAATCGTCATCTCCACCACCACCACCATCACCATCACCACCATCACCATCACCACCATCACCATCAACACCATCACCATCACCACCATCACTATCACCACCATCACCATCAGCACCATCACTATCACCATCATCACAACCACCGGCATCGGGTCATTTACTGTTCAATTATTCTTACACGAAATTATGTAATACCCTCCTACCAGCGAAGCCCAATCCACCGCTACCAGCTTGGTCCCAGCAAAGCCAGATTGTCAGAGAGGTGAGAGTGACAATTCCACTGCTACCAGCTTGCTCCCAGCCAAGCTAGATCCACCGATAACTGCTTGCTCCCAGCGAAGTCAGATCCACTGCTACCAGCGAAACCAGATCCAGCACTAATGGCTTGCTCCCAGCGAAGCCAAATCCACTGCTCCCAGCGAAGCCAGATCCACCGCCAACAGCTTGCTCCCAGCGAAGTCAGATTGTCAGAGAGGTGAGAGTGAGCATTCCACCACTACCAGCTTGCTCCCGGCAAAGCCAGATTGTCAGAGAGGTGAGAGTGAGAATTCCACTGCTACCAGCTTGCTCCCAGCGAAGCCAGATCCACCGCTAACAGCTTGCTCCCAGCACAGCCAGATCCACTGCAACCAGCGAAGCCAGATCCAGCACTAACGGCTAGCTCCCAGCGAAGCAAAATCCACTGCTCTCAGTCAAGCCAGACACACCGCCAACAGCTTACTCCCAGCAAAGCCAGATTGTCAGAGAGGTGAGAGTGAGAATTCCACTGCTACCAGCTTGCTCCCAGCGAAGCCAGATTGTCAGAGAGGTGAGAGTGAGAATTCCACTGCTAACAGCTTGCTCCCAGCGAAGCCAGATTGTCAGACAGGTGAGAGTGAGCATTCCACCGCTACCAGCATGCTCCCAGCAAAGCCAGATCCACTGCTACCAGCGAAACTCAATCCACAGCTCACAGCTTGCTCCCGGTGAAGCCAGATTGTCCGAGAGGTGAGAGTGAGCATTCCACTGCTACCAGTGAAGCCAGATTGTCAGATGTGAGAGTGAGCATTCTACCGCTACCAGCTTGCTCCCACCGATCCCAGATTGTCAGAGAGGTGAGAGTGAGAATTCCACTGCTACCAGCTTGCTCCCAGCAAAGCCAGATCCACCGCTAACAGCATGCTCCCAGCGAAGCCAGATTGTCAGAGAGGTGAGAGTGAGCATTCCACCGCTACCAGCTTGCTCCCAGCGAAGCCAGATCCACCACTACCACCTTACTCCCAGCGAAGCCACATTGTCAGAGAGGTGAGAGTGAGCATGTCGGAGCAGTGAGACCAAGCATATCTGAGGTTGGAAATTGAATATGTCAGAGTTGTGTGAGCGAGCACATCAGTGGTGAAAGTGACCATGTCAGAGTTGGAGTGGGAGCGAGTATGTCAGAGTTGTTAGAGTGAGCATAGTCATGAGAGTCAGAGTGTACACATGTTAGAGTAGTTAATAATTACGTAACTCTTGAATATATAGTATTATCCATAAATCGCAGTATAATACATGCGCTACAGTTGCATTGCAGGAATAATTCAGTTGTGCTATCGGTACATTACAGGTGTATTATCATGCATTACCGAAAACAGCTCTGGGGTGTTTTTCATTATGTGGTGTTATCGGTCTTACGGGAGGTTACGGTAGGCCATATAGCCTCCGGTGGATCACACGTGACAGATTATGTTTTTCCTGACGAGGCGGACAAACACACACACAGGTAAGCGAAAATGAAGCCAAAGTAAAACCGCAACCCGCCCAAATAAAGAGGGGTCTCGCCAAAACCAGGCGGTAAGGTGTGTTGTCAAATGTGTGTGTCCAGACGCAGACTGGTAGAGTCAGCATCTGGATTGTATTAGCATCTGCGGTGACTGATTACGGCAACCAGAAGGCATCACATTACATCTTAGGTTCCCAGTGGTGGTCAATGATTGAGTGGTGGATATCAAATGCTTGTCACTGTAAACAAGAGTCGGGAGTGTTGAATATATCTTCAAGGGTGAGATGATGCGGTAGCAGTGGTGAGAAGGGTTTGTCAAAGATTGTGGACATTGTAAGTATGGTGTGCAGGCAAGGCGAATATGGATGTGGGCTTGGAGGGGCTTTCTTGATCCTCCGACATCATCTTGGCTGCTATTCAGCTAGGAGACAATTTGCGTAGCTTCATCAAAGCGGCCTGATTCGTCGACTGAACGCTTAAGTTCATCACAAAGACAACTATAAGCATGCTCTGCAGTCATATTTCGCTGCTTTGTCTCTGCTCTAGTGCTTTCCCCCCGTCATGACATTGCTGGGTCGGAATCTAAGCAGAATGCACAGTTCATGTATGGTACGAACTTAACACAAAGTGATAACCATAAATCCGACAATGGGCATAGGAGGGTCTCGTGAGGGTGCAAAACAATTGCTGTGACGAGTTGAATGAAGATGTGGCATTTTTTTTCAAGATCCTTGGGATGTTGAAAATGCGAGAGCAATTGAACACTTTGCAAATGTGTGAAGCAGGATGGGAGACATCCTATGAGTGTGATAGGACCACTGTTTGGGAAGAGTAAATTGAGGTGCGGCTTTTTCCGAGGAACAGCCCGTGTGCAATGGTATAAGTAGCTAACAGACCATCAAGACGTGTCTTCATGTCATTGTGCCATTTGTTTTTGCTAATGAAACATGGATATTGGTCAACAGCATCATTACTGCGTGAAGACATACTCGTACATCGGAGCTTATATCACTCACCTCCGTCGTTACCATTAAGAATTGATGGTATATGTATCAGTTGAATAACTGCCAGATGATGGTTTTGCAATCGAGCACAATAGTAATCTACATCCATTCATTGAAGAACCACATCACGACCCTTGTCTTCACCCTTTCGACGATGATCCCAGCGAAACACAAGCCGACAGCAAAAATACGTCTATCGATCCAGAGCAACCTCCTGTTCAGACACGTATTTATGGTACTCCACACTTGGACAACCATCTAACTGGCAAGCCTATTTGTAAAGAGTGATTCAATATCTCCGGCGATGAAATAGATAGATGGTCACGGATTTCTGGTGAGGAGGTGTATCGATCAGCGCACTGGTGCGTCAAGCACAACTTGAGCAGAGTTGCTATCAACCAGATTTTCAGGAACCCTATGATGGCAACCGTCAGCAACTTTACTTTGTCCCACACTGTGTTCAAAAGGTTGAACGAAATGGCCTATGCGATGGGCATTGACTGTTGGAAATCACGTGAAGAGTGTTACAATCGTTTGGCTGATCCAAACAACCTTCGCGATGATCATTACACACGTTTCTTCTACTTCAATCCTGTTGACTGCATTGAGTTTCTCATGCAATAGCCTGCGTTCAGGGAACTTACGTCATATGCTCCAGCACAGGAATTCAATGAAGCGGAGGAACATATATACTTAGAGGTGAAATCAAGCAACCGGTGGTGGAATGAACAAGTACGTTAGTGGAATTTTGTCATAGCTACGATGATTTTGGCCGCTTCGATGGCTACAGCAGCTGCTTGGAGCAACCATTGTCTCTTTATTCAGATGTTCAAACCAGACACATCTTACGTACTATTCTGGCAACAAGAAGAGATGGCTAGTTCATTTGAGTCTCAGAAACATTGACTCGACGATTAGTTCGAAGCCTTTGAATCTTGGAAGCATCCTTGTTGCCCTTCTTCCCGGTTATCTACAATATCACATTACGGGACATAAAAAAACAACTGCCGTGAAGGAACTACAATTCCACAATCCAGGAGATTTGAGGAAGGTCTTCGACCTTACTTTTCGTCCTCTCGACACACTTTTCAACAGTGGAAAGCTTATACTTTGTGCGGACAGTCAGATGCGGCAATTATATCCTGTCATCTGTGCATGAATGGCTGACAACTTCAAAAACATTCACTTGCACTCGATCAAGCAGCCCCATTGCCCTGTGGGCGAAGCGCCCAAATAGTTGTTTGGAGGGAATTCATTGTCATGGCATTTGAGAAACTATCGGCTATACTTCCAAAAGATGATACTTGGCACTCACGGAGAAGAGATGGAGAGACGGGAAGCAAGACACCATCTGCAAGATAGAGTGGTTTGAACTTCAGAAGGCTTCTTCTGGAATATAAAATGCATTTCCCAGATGACTATTATCTTACGCAATATCCTTCATACTGTCCATCTCGGTATGCTTAATCCATAGATGGACTGGATAACGTCTTTTCTCGATCAACATTCCGGGATTAACATATTTAACTAGCTCTGGGCGATGATGCCTCCATAAGCTGGCTTTGCTCAATTCGACAAGCCATATAGCCAGGTGACGCAATGGAGTAGTAAGGAGATGAACCACTCAGGCGCGTGATTGTTTTAGTTCTCGCAGCGACTCTTTTGAACCCTTCGGTGAACCAAAAATTCCCCTCACAGAAGCCCTGTTGTGCATCAAGAACTTAGTGTATGTTTGCCTTATGGCACAGTACTGGAACCATACTGAAGCCACAATCAAGTATATGGCGAATTATCTGGAGGAGTGTCATCGTCACAAGGATGTTTTCAGTCGATTCCGTGCCAGTATATCTACAAAGCTAGCCTCAGAATCCTTGAAAAAGTAGCTTACTTTGGACGAACAGGAGGAATTGAGAGTGACCCTGCTTGGAAAAATAGTTCTGTGGCTGCAAAGTGTCGTCTTGTTGAGAAAGTTGAAATGCAGATCGAGTCAGACATTGCACAACATCTTGTTGATGAATCCGATTTCAACTTGGTAAAGATTCATCTCCTGAACTACTTCTTTGAACATATCCACCAGCTTGGCAACCTCTGAAATGCAAGCTCTGAACACCCAGAAAGAGCGATGATGGATCCTAAACAACTGTACCAACATTCGAATTATCATGAGGCCGCCTTCCAGATGTTGTGCACCAAAGCTCGACAGGAGGTGTTTCAGTATCGAGAGCTGAACGCAAACACTGCAAAACAACATTGCAACGATGAAATGTCTCTAACCGATGCGCCTATCAAGCGAATGATGAAAAACCCATGACCAGAAATCAAGACCCTTCATGACTTGGCCGAGTGGTGTGCAATGCCAAAAGGTGAGCTACAGAATTACATTGCTTGGTGTTTCAAGAGATTTGCCGACATCACAGACTACGTCGATCACGATCAGTGTTTCAGATGTCACAACAATGCAAAATTCATTTGGTACAACGCTGCAGTGATTCCAGTGATGTCTTTTCAATGCGACGTGCAAGCAGTTCATATGGTTCGTTGCACTGGATCCCCAAGGTGGAGACAGCATTAGCCACCACGAAAAGATACAGTGCTGCTCTGGATGGGGATGAGTCCAGATAGCAACTTTAAGTCGACTGCTGTATGCATGCTCACACTGTTGAAGTGTCTTTTCGTCGTCAAGGATGCTGAACCGAACATTAAAGGGCTTCTTGCTTTGGTTCAGAAGTGTGCAACAGGGCCGATTGGTCAGACTGCTGGTATGTTGATTGTTGAGGAAAGACATCAACCTCCAATGCAACTCTTGCACAATGGAAGCTACCGTCTTAAGCCTCCGTTCAGCGTCACAATCATGTATATCGTCCCGTAAGGCGCGATCCAAAGGGCTGTACACCCTGTTTCACTGATGACGCAGCCGGATAGCTCGCAGTTGTACTTGAGCAACACAATTGACTTCAATGCGTTCAATTTGTTTTGAGTGTAGATTATTCGACTCGATGCTTGAAATAATCGTTGCAGCGATATATTGAAATGTGATGAGTGTTTACTCTGGGTGTCTTAATTTTTGTAATGGGAGTTGCGCAAGCTTGCATATAATCAATGTCTCAAGGGATTATATAGTTAAGAATATTCTTGAAATCAATGGAACAGTTCAAAAAACTGTTGAAACGATTAAAATCTAGACGATAAACATGACAGAAACAAGTGCAGTTAATTAGCTTAACTGACTAAACAAGTTGTTGAAATGTCATGACGACATGATCACATCATTGAATGCTTCGAAGCATGGTGGGAGATTTCAAATAAGTAATTTGGATTGTTTGGGGAGAACGTGGAGAAAGATCGGTGCGTGCAGTCCATTCTCAGAAACGAATTTCGCTTTTTGCTGATGTTGACAGAAAGTTTTGTTTGCTACTAAAGAAGACTAGATAAAAAGGATGGCCTATGATGACCGTTTTTGGACGTGTGGTGAGGTGGTTGCGTGGGTGGCCCATATGGGCCAGGAACCATTACAATCCAGGGGATAGTTCATGAGAAATTTTGGTAAATATACCAATTGCAGTATATGATATACATTAATAATATTCATAACTTTAGTGTGAACTTGACTTGTAGTTGCCACACACCCATCATGTTATGACAAATTATCTATCCTTCTTCCAGTGGTATTTTCTAAATCCATAGATTTAGCATCAGCTGGACATGTAGTTGCTATGTACTCATTGTGTAATTGTAGAATATCCACCATGCATCAGGGAACATCACAGTGTTCCCAATTCACATAGCGGTTAAATGCCAGTAGTCATACTGGAACATTGAGGGCTATGTATGCCCACCAGATATCCAGATAAGTATTCAATTACTGTATAGAGCCTGCAGACATGCTTCTCACAAGATTAGTGTGATGGTAGTCCACTTATAGACCCACCAGCCATAAATGCTTTCATCGGCCCACATACAGATATCTATGTACTGACAATGAATGACTTTAAGCTCCAAGGTGTACATGGGACCACAGGAAGCTTGCTATTAGCTACATGTACATATGTGTGCATAGTGCAGTCTATAGTTGATTTGCACTGTTACCAAGTTTCCTTTTCCTGCCAATCTTCTTCAAAGTGTTGACTACTTTGATTCTCAACATCTATATAGTTGTGGTTGTGATTGTCACTCTGTTATAAGCATTGCACAGGTATAACAATGAAGCTGTCATACAAATCTCCAAGAACAAACTATATAACATGGCGTTCAGGTTTGATAGCACCTATCACGATGATCCTTCACAGCTGCTAGTGGAGAGATTGATACATAATAAAGTGAAATACTATTGAAATTTCTGCATGTTGTTTGACATGGTCAGCATACATCAACTTATAGACCATTTTGCAAATGAAGAAGTGTGAACAGTAACGATTTTCAATATACAGCTTGTGTCGATTCTTGACAAAATCCGCTGCATTTCAAATCGCTATTTCTGTTACGGCTCAGGAGGATTGGGAAGGAATCGGAGATGTGACAGGTTACATTCGTTTCGGTACGAAGGAAGAGGAGTGCAGGAACCAGGGGAAAAGAAGTCACTCATTTAGCAGAAGCGGGGACGA
>Ga0307515_10001975_pt1 | contig 45408 bp, 25 predicted proteins | sample 17_EM_MG_FD_194513 | JGI IMG/M metagenome (GOLD analysis project Ga0307515, IMG submission 194513) | Populus trichocarpa ectomycorrhiza microbial communities from riparian zone in the Pacific Northwest, United States - 17_EM | ecosystem: Host-associated > Plants > Roots > Unclassified | place... | reverse complement strand
CAAAACCATAAAAAAAAAAATTCAAAACAAACACGGTCAAGACATTAAAAAAACTTAATAATAATCCGAGAAAACACAATTTCAACAGTGTTCCCAGACACTTTTTCTGTGCTTCAGAAATAATGGCTAAAATCTTGCAAATCACAGAGCAAAGACACTGTTTTCTGCTAATCTACTTGAAAGCTTAGGTAAGGTTCTCAAGCTTCCCTTTAGAAACCCCATGATCTAGTGTTCGGACTTCGAATATCTCACTGCCTAAGTGGCGACAAGACTTTGTGCCAGTGTGGTAGATAGTGATTTTCACTTAAAAATACAAAAGCATCATAACAATCCGAAGCAATAACCAATAGTCCGCAACAAGTTCAACAAGTGAAACGCCAAACAGGCACTTCAAACAATGCAAACAACTGAGTTCTAAAGTACACAGAAAAAAAGACTCGCCAAGTTTTAAGTTAAGTCAAAAAGTTCAAAACATAAAATGACTCGTGCACAAGCAGACACTAATAGCAGGAGGGCTTCATGACAATTAGATAACTCCTCTTCCAATCATAAGCATGAACCGGGTAACAACACATTAATTATTATTGTTGTTGTTTTGCATCAAGCAACAAGTTCAACAGAGAGTTTTCCTAGCTAAACACATCCATGGTAATATCACGCCTTCAAACAGTTGCGGGTTCCCGCATAAATGATTGTTTATCTGGTGAGGACAGTAGTTTTAACTTCCAAGTTACAAATGAACTCAGAATGCTATGATTTGGCCGAACGACAACAATCTCAAATTTGTTTCCAAAATCCAATACACAAGGGAACCTGCATCCTAAAACTACGCCTAATTTATCTATAGGTTTCGACTCCGCAGACAAACTCCTATGACCAGATTAACATACTCATAAAAATGTACTTATTTGGTATTGTAGAATGGTACCGTAGTATTTATTACTTTTACAATGATCTTTTACTTTTTTCATTTTTTAAAATTTATTGTTGACGAAACAATCTAAAAACACACAAATTTTTTTTGAAAACACAGCAAAATTTTTGAAAACACACAGCCAGTCGTGTTCCTAATTGCTTCCTATGTCTCGAATGACTAGCAGGCAGAAACAAGGAACAATCTGATTCTCATTTCTCATGAAAATATATATACATGTCCATGGAAAAAATGCAAACCCTCATCACCACAAACAACATGATACAATGGGCACAGAAAAAGAACCACCAACACTGTCAAATTCGGAAAAACCATCAAACAAAGATCACCATAAACACGGGAAAATACAGAGCCTGATTAATATCAGCAACATAACACATCAGGCATGAAAATGAACCCACGACACTGTAAAAAAAGGAAAAATCATCAAACCAACTATTGAAACACTCGTGAAAATATGAACAATCCCAGCAACAACAACAAATCACTCCACACATCTACTACAAACAAAAAACAAAAACAGCAAGCAATACCATGACACATCGGGCATGAAAATGAACCCACAATGCTGTAAAAATAGGCAAAACCATCAAACCAACTATTGAAACACTCTCGAAAATATGAATGCTCCCAACAACAGCAACAACCAATCATTCCACGCATCTACTACAAACAACAACAAAACCAGCAAACAATCCCATAACCAAAATCCAAAATTAACAATTATATTGAAAACATTTAAAATTAAACTCCGTTATCTTAAATCCAAAAATCTGAAGCTCAAACAAGGTCTTGATATCATGGTAGCAAACTAAATAAAAAACTTGTAAATTATCCAACTACAAAACTAGAGAAATGAAAAACAAGACCGCCTCAAAACCGGACCTCTTAATCGAATAGACTGAAACCCATATCCTGCAACAACAGTAACAAAATATCCAGTCAGTCAAAAAACTTAATACCAACAGAGCAAAAGCCAAATAAAAATCAATTTCATAAATACAACAAGTGAAAACGAAAATGAAAAATGGCGCTTACATCATCAGACTCCTCTTTCTCTTCAACCTTCTCCTCTTTCTTTGCCTCGGCAGCAGGGGCAGCACCACCGGAAGCAGCAGCTGGAGCTCCACCGGCGGCGACAGCAACGCCACCACCGGAAGGGACGGAAGCCAACTTCTCCCTTCCGGAAGCAATCAGCTCAGTTATGTCCTTTCCTTTCACACTGGACAACAGCAGCTCAATCCTGTCATCGTCAGCATCTGCTCCAACTGCACATCCAAAAACCAAAAAACCGATCATTTTTCCAAAAAAAGATATAAGGATCTAATAACGGGAAAAGGAAAACATAATGTGGAGAGGGAAAGAAGAGATTACCAGATCCGAGGATGTGCTTCAAGTCCTCGGCGGTAGGGCAGGTGTTGCCACCGAGAACGGCGAGCAAGTAAGCGGCTACAACCTTCATTGTTTTTTTAGGATGAGGGGCTGAGAGCAAATAGCTAGAGACTGGTACTTGCTAGGGTTTTTGAAGGCTGGGAAGGATGGCACGGCTTACAAGCAAATATATATAGGGCTTTTGAAGAATGAGTTCTCGTGATTGAATCTTGTCCGTTCATTTTTTGTTTTGGCGGTTGTGTCCCTGGTTATGTTGTTTCTATGTTTGGTTGAGGAAAGAGGAATGTATCTGTCACGGTTAAGGTTAATCACTATGACAAGTCGAGGAAATTGGGAAACCGCTTTGTGGGTGTTATGACCCCTCTTTGTAATCTTTCTTCAGTTCTTCGAAATATTGAGTAAAAACAAATCTTGAAAATATGCAGGAAAGAGAAATCAGGCATTGTAACCCCTGGAGTTTCTGTTGTAATTTTATTTACATGTACAATGTTAGGCTAGGGATAAAAATTTTGTTTGAAATTATATTCACAGTTATTTTTTAAAGTATTTCACTTTAAAATATATTAAAATAATATTTTTTTTATTTTTTAAATTTTATTTTTAGTATTAGTACATCAATATAATTTAAAAACATAAAAAAAATTATTTTTTCTGCAAAGATGTTTTCCAATTACAAAAGAAAAAATTAAAAATTGTTTTTTCACATTGAAACAACATTTAAATAACTAGCTCTCGAACCCCATTACTTGCAAGGTAATTTTCATGAACTTTTTTTGAATCTTTTGAAAAATAATATATTTCATTGAGAATTTTGGTAAAATAACATCAGTTATAAAATATTTAGAAAATAACATGGTTTAAATACAACAGCATTTAAAAATATTATTTTTATATATAACAACTATTTAAAATTGCGATTGCATTTTGAATTATGTTTTGATAAGCAACTAATATTTTAAATAGTGATTGTGTTGGTCATGTTTCATGACATGTTCCTTTTATAAATTAATTGGCATGAACAAAAGTTAACCAAAATCTTTATGAAGATCTAATTGACAAAGGATAGAAAAAAAAATGGAGATATGGTGAAGTGAAAGGAGAGAAATGAAAATTTGAATATAAAGTAATTCTAATCACATCCTAAACAAACCAAAAAAAAAATTATAATTAACTATAAAGTAATAATAAACAAAATCTTTAATAAATTATACCTAGTAAAATTGTCAATGGCAATTATATTCAACAACCTTTTAAAACAACTCAATCACAAATTGTGTTTTAATCATATTATTTTTTTTATTATTATTAATGTTTATGTTTAGATCAGTTTGTATATATTTTAATTAATCTCATAAACTCTAAAATTAACATCTATATAAATTATTAGTGACTATTACATTACTTTTCTAATATTTTTTATAATTGGTGTTACTTTCCTATTACTTTTATCAAATTCTAAAATACCCGAATTTTTTACACAAACTCTCGTGCTGTGATGCATTGTCAGAGATGACTAGAATTGAAATATCACCATAATCAATTTATTTTTTTCATGCCAGAATAAAATATAAACAGTGTGAAAAAAAATTATGCCAGTCCATTCTTTATATATGTATATATTAGTGTACGGGTTGAATATTGTGTGGCCGCATTGTTCATATTTTAATTGTGAATGTTATTATTTATTAATTTTTTTACTATAAATTTTAGAGAAAAACATATAAAGTACTATATAGTTATATTGCTCACCCCTCGTGTTTTACCATAAATGATATTGTTTATTTTTTTTTAGATTTATTATAAATTTAAAAGGAAAAAAAATATCAAACTTGGTTGAGTTCATGATCTAAATTCACCCTAAATAAACTAAAGCGCATGGTGAAGACCGTGCAGATGCATTGTTCATCCCTTTACGTCTTGCTATGAATGACATTGATCATTGTTTTTTTTTAAGGTTTTGCTATAAATTTAAGGGGAAAACATGTGAAGTAAACACTATACAACTGCATTGTTTACCATGAACGACATTGTTTACTTTATCTTAGATTCACTCTAAATTTAAGGGGAAAAAATATTAAACCCAATTGAGTTCATGATCCAGGTTCATCCCGCAAGTTTTATTGTGGACGACATTGTTTACTTTTTTTGTTTAAGAAAAAATATTTTCTTTTTTTTTTGTTTCTATGTTTTAAAATTAATATTAATCTTATTTTTCTTTATATTTATATTAATATCTCTTCTCTCTTTTATGTTATTAAAAAAGCCTATTTGAAATGATGATTTTTTAATTACTTATTTAATTTTTAAAGAGGTTTTTTTTATTAATCTATATTTTTTTTTTATTTCTTGTATAGATAAACTTTATTTTTAAAAATAAAAAAATTATTTTCAAATAATATTTATAATATGTGCAACCTTGCATGCTATTTTTTTATTTTATCCAATCAATTTAATGTGTGTGTATATTTTTATTATCGTTTGATTAAATAACATGATTATTTTAATTAACAAAATTAGCAAACACAACTGTGTAGATGTCACGTCTTGCGAAATTAAATATCTTAATTTATACGTGTCTCTTGATTTTCTCAATTTTTATTTTTAGTTATCGCTTATGTTTTTTTTTCACTTATTAATATATATAGTTCTCAATTTATTTGATTTTATGCATGTATAAATTTTTTTATTTTCATTTAGAATTCTTTTAAATACAAAAATATATTGAAAAAGTTTATATATAAATTTTTTTATTAAAAAAAATCTAATCTGCGGTGAAATACACGTCAAATATCTAGTCTATGTACATAGCACATGGAATCCTAAATATTTTTTTCCGGGTAACATATTGCCGACATGATAAATATATTTTTTAATATCAGCTGGAATTACTATGACCTAAAACAAAATTGATGTTGCGTTAACTCCAAGGGGTGTAGTTTAATTGGTCAGATCCTGAGTTTGCTTTTCAAAGATCACCAGTTTGAGTCTCCCAAAGATCACCAGTTCGAGTTTCACAAACTTCAGGATTACTGGAGACTTACATAATTATTAACTTCAGGACCCGTGAAATTAGTCGACATGCATACAAGCTGACCAAATACCAATGTTAATCTAATAAAAAAAATTTGATGTTGCATTGTAGCCATTATTTCAAAGCTCATCGGTGCATCAACACATTTAAAATAAGACAAGTCCACGTACTCGAGATGATCTCTCCTCTGCGATGAGAAATACCGTGAAGAATTTTCCTGTAGTTCATGGATTTTGGAATTCGTAACAAGCTCCTCCAGGTATAATTATCGGTCCATTGGGCTACGTGCGTCACCCAGGATCAGGGGATGACTCGTGTAGATATATTGAAACTCCAGTCTTCAGTAATTGATGGTTTGGAAAATCTGAAAGTTTGTGATCTCATGTTACCTGAAGAGAGACGGTGGGATTATTGGGATCTCTTGGAAACACTGTTAATTTCTTCCACGAGATGTATTGGCAGTTGGAAGCACTCCATTAACTAATTCGGCTGTTGAAGATATGACGACTTGGCATTATAGAATGAAAGGGTTATATTCGGCCAAAACAGGTTATGGGGTTGCGCTGGAGATTGAGAAGCCAGATTTGGGAGAAAGTACTGCCGGACATCGGAGGAAATTGTGGAATATTAAGCTGCCACCTAAAATCAAGTTCTTTCTTAATTTAGAGGGCTTGTACTGATAGTATTCCCACTAGATTGAATCTAAGGCGGCGGGGAGTTGATATTGAAGATCGTAGGCCTTTTTTTTTTTTTTAGTTTAATGTGGGTGTCTGGGCCAGCTTGCGCGCACCTCGACTAATCCCACGGGTCCTGAAGTTAACGACCATGTAAGCCTCCAGTGGCCATCATATGAGCAACCACAGGGCTCGAACCTGAGATCACAGAGGAAACAAATCTCTTGATCCCAAACGTATTTTATATGTGGGCAAGATGATGAGTCTACAGATCATGTTCTCATGCAGTGTCACTTCGTAAATGCTTGCTGGAAGGAGATGAACATCCAATCAGTCACGGCAATGCCGCAAGGATTTAGAGAGTATATCTTCTTGCACTTGAACTTAGGAGTAGTAGGGAGGAGGCGTGCAAGGTTGCATTGGCGGCTTGGATTACTTGGAGACAACGTAATGATCGAATGTGGAATTCTACAGTACTTTCGCCTAATATATAGAGCTGTCAGATTGGGGTTGGAGCTTTATGAGCAATGGAAGGCAGCTCAATCAGCCCTTCTTCAAGCTGCTGGACAGGTTAGTTAGGAGTGAGGTGAGTAACATGGCAAGGCCTAGATGGTGCAAGCCAGGGGAAGGTTATATGAAATGCAACATTGATGCTGCAGTCTTCAACCAATTCCAGTCAAGGGATACGATGTTTTATTTTAAGGGACCATCGGGGACAAGTTATATGGTGTGGCTGCAGGCATAACAGAGGAATTTTTAATCCTTTAACAGCGGAGGTTTTGGCCCTTTACTATAGAAACTCTCCTCAATTTAATTTTTAAATATATATATATATATATATTTAAATATATTAAAATAATATTTTTATTTATTTTTAAAAATTATTTTTAATATCAATACATCAAAATGATTTAAAAATTAAAAAAATTAAAACAAAAAATTAATTCTTTTAATTCTTTTTAAAAATACTTTTACAATATAAAAACAAATAAATTTTTAATCTGAAAGCTAAGTATGCTGTTGACAACATTCTATCCATAACATCTGATATTTCTGAATTTAAGGCAATTATTTAAGACTGTTATTTTTTGCGGTCCTGTTTGTTTTTACGTTTTAAAAGTGCTTTTGAAAAAAATTAAAAGTTTTTTAATTTTTTTCTTTACTTCAAATTAATATTTTTTGGGTGTTTTAAAATTATTTTGATGTGCTAATATAAAAAAATTATTTTTAAAAAATACAAAAATATATTATTTTAATACATTTCTAAATAAAAAATACTTAAAAAAATAACTACAACTATATTTCGAAACATGCGTCTAGTATCTATTTGAAAGTATTGATATGGTTACGTTTTAAAATAATTTTCGTGCTAAAATACATCAAAATATTATGTACCTCTCGGTATTATGTATACTCATAGATCGAGCAATAGCGCAGCTAATTTGTTAGCAAGATTCTCTTGTAATGTTCTTGGTTGTGACTTGTGAAGTCATCTTCCTGACTTTGAGGGCGTTTGGCTCTGCGGCAGCTGTTTTTTTTTTTTTCAAACTTAATAATATAGTGTTTGGTTATAAGTAGCCGTTGTGGTTTGGCTCATGAGACCCACAAAAAAATGAGGTTTAACCGTAGGTTCGGCTGAAGCAATTTTTTCATGCTTTTTCCCTGCTATGTTTTTGTACAGTGTAGAGCAAACTCTCCACTGTTCCGGCCACTGTTTTGCTACGCCCGGGTCCGGTCCAAAGCTAAATGCATTGAATCGGGTCCGACCTAGTTAAAAAAATTCAATATTTATTTTCATTTTAATTGTGTTTTATTCAAAAAATTAGAAGGAGATCGCTTGATGACATAACATTTGCAGAATTTGATCGCAACCTCAATTTTGTTCTTGACGATATTTTACCTGATGTTGTTGCGCGCTTAAGAAACCATGAAAAATATAGTATTTGTTGAATAGATTTCGTACGTTATGAAATTGCACATAATTTAACGGAACAATAAAAATATTTGATATCAATACTATTTATTTCATGATGTAATAGCAGTAGTTAAATCTACAATATTTAAATTAAAAACCATCAATATATATATATATATATAATCTCAATTTGAAAAACATTATTTTAACCAAACACATCAAACTACTTTTTGTTCAATTTCAATTTCAACCACAGTTTTAACCAAATATATATTTTTCTAAACCAACCTCAACTAAAAGTACTTTTTATAAAAAAAATTTCAAACCATAAACAAAACAGTTACTACAATACCAAAGACACTAAAATTAAACTATAGCTGACGAAGCTTAATATATTAATGAGATTGATTTAAAAATAAAAACTTGACTATCCAAATTTAAAAAATCAAAATAGACAAACCCATAAATGTATCACGATTCATCGTAGCAATATAACACAATTAATAAGTTTTTGGAAATGTAATAATAATTAGTTCTAAATGTTTTTTAAATAAAAATATATTTAAATAATATATATATATTTTTTAAATTTTTTTAATAATAACATATCAAAACAATTAAAAAATATAAGAAATTTAATTTTAAATAAAAAAAGTTAATTTTAAATAATGTTTTTATATTATTTTAAAATACAATTTTAATTGCGTTCCAAAAACTACTTTACCACTGCACTTCCGTTCTTCCCCCTTTGTCCTTTGACTTCTTGGTCCACCCGAGAAGAGCAATGAAAGAGAGGACGCCATTACAAAACACGGACTCTGCAATTTACACCATTCCATAGGGACATTTACGTCATTAAGTAATTAAAATAAAGGGCAACGCGTTTGGGCGGGAAAATGCTGGATCCCTCCTACTTCACCCTCCCGGCATCACATCGCCAATCCCTTCACAGTCCACAAGGGTTTTCCAAACCAATTCCTCTTCCTCACTAAAAATCGCAATCTCTCCACTATAAATCCCATCAAGATCCTAAAAATGAACGGCGAGAGCCGGAGATGGGACCGCAAGGACCTACGGCGGAGCTCGAAGAAGCAAAAGCTGATGCGCACCGCCGAAGAAGAGTTGGAGTCCAAGCTCGGCTTTGATCTCTTCACCGAAGGTGATAAACGTCTCGGTTGGCTCCTCACTTTCTCTTCCGTAAGTCAATCGAACTTCTTTCCCTAATTCTTGTCACCTCAATATAATAATAAATTTTTTATTTTTATTTTTATTTTTTTTAAATCTTTAATGATTTGCAGTCTTCTTTGGATGATGAGGAGACCGGTAGAGTCTATAGTTGCGTCGATCTCTACTTCGTTTCTCAGGTGAAGAACCTTTACATAAGTCTCTAACTGTTTTTTACAATTCTTGAATTATTTTATTTTATTTTTTATTTACTTGGACCACTATCTCTCTCGAATTATAGGATGGTTCGGCTTTCAAGTCGAAGTACAAGTTCCGTCCTTACTTCTATGCGGCTACGAAGGTATATTGTTTTTTTTTCTGCCTTTGATTATATCTTTTTATTTTTTTGTTGGAGTTTTGATTTCAGTTAGAAATGCTTGTCTGATGCTGTTGGTACTGTGGTGATAAATTGCGAATGTTGTAGGAGAAAATGGAAATGGACGTGGAGGGCTATTTGCGACGGCGATATGAAAGTCAAATTGCTGATATTGAGATTGTAGAGAAGGAGGATTTAGATCTTGTGAGTGACTTTCTCTCTCTGTCTCTCTCTCTTTTAATTTTTAATGCATTGCTAGCCTTTTGCCTTTAGACTGTGATTTATATTTGTTTAGGTTGTATCCCTTTTGTGATCACATTTTCTTTTCTTTGCCTCCTCTGCCTGCTGTCACGACTTGGGATTTTGTTTAGCAATTTTAAAGCTTCAACGGTGCTCTGAAATGATTGGTTTATCTCATAATTATAATTTCCACACAGAGGTTCTTATTTTTTGGGATTTTGAAATTAGCAATAGAGGTGTTTATAACTGACGTGACATGTTTTGAGGCAGACCTGGTGCATGAAAATTGGAATGTTTTAGGGCTACTCTACAGGACCATGTTAGACGCATGTAGTAGAACCTAGATAAGTAACTATGTACAAGCAGAATAAAAACCTAGGTCACTAACAAATACAAGCAGAGTGGTAGAATAAGTTTTAAAGTTTCCTAGGAATCACTAGCTAGGATCTCAAAGTCACATATGGGATTGGATGCATCAATATCCACTGGATATTGAACTTAACTCTCACAGAGGAGGAGAGGTTGAAAACTTTCTGCTCAATTTTAAAATGAGACATGCAACCCTGAGCTTATCACTAAGGATGATACTTCTGAGTGAAGTGCCTCACGGCTAAATCTTGGAAGTACCTTTCCAAAGCCAACAAGAAGATAACTCACAATCTACTTAGATCCTTGAGGGAAAAATGTTCTAGGAGAGGCTATCTTAAAACTGGTCACTATACAACTAAATTCCTTAGGATTGAAGTGTTCTTGGGAGTAACTCTGCTACTAGCATCAAGACTTATCAGTAAGCATCTATTTTCCTAGATAATTCAACCGTTACTGATGACAGGTTTACCATTCTCATTTCCCCTTAAAGTGAACAAAGAAAATTTTCATTCCATAGAGGGATAAACAATGGTATTATTAACCCTTCACAAATTTGTGATCACAGGGACAATTCTTTGTCAGAACAATCAAGACTCTGATGTATGAGTCATTGGACTTTTGACTCTATATTTTATGACTTGACCATGCCCTGCAACATCATTTCAGAGTAGTTCTCAGGATTGAATAAATTGGAATTAATCAGTTACCATTGGTTTGCAGTTAGAATTTTGGGGATGATTGTGGCAGAAAGAATGGAATGACAAGATGATACAAAAGCTATTGAAAAGATCATAGATAGCAGAATTAGTTGCATCCACTATTATACTCCTTGAAAACTTGTTTGTTCCCTTTGCTGTTTTAAATAATCACTAGGTTCTCATTTTTTGATAACTTTACGTGTAGATTTTTTGTTCAAAGAAGAATTATATTTCATGAAAGATGCAAAAACAACACAACATATATTTTATGCACACAGCTGCTTGTTGTGTATATCTGAGATTCTTCCATAGTTTCATTCCTTTCAGTTGAAATAACATTTTAATTATTTGTCCCTGGTAAGATGAATTGGATTTGTTTCAACCTGCTGATTAACATTATCTATCATTTTCTGTTATCAGCGTGGTTGCATTCCAAGTTATTCTGCATTCACTGCCAAGCTAATGATGCCTGATTTCTTTTGTATGTTCATTGACAGAAAAACCATTTGTCTGGTTTACACAAATCATATTTAAAAATATCTTTTGCTACCGTACAACAATTAATGGATGTCAAGAGAGATCTGTTGCATGTTGTTGAAAGAAATCAGGCAAAGTCTGATGCAGCAGAAGCATACGAGTCCATATTAACAGGAAAAAGGTAAAAGCTTGCTGGTCCTACTTTACATTTCATATGCATGAAGCAACAAGTTGTCATGCTTGAAATGTTAATAGATCCCTTCTTCAGTAAACAACTGCCTGTCTTCCACAAGGCGATTTTAATGCAAGCATAGCCTTGACCTTTTGCATCTTATTCTTCGGTGGGTGTTGGTTCTAATTTGTTGTATGACTAGCAGGGAACAAAGACCTCAGGATTTTCTTGATTGCATCATTGACCTTCGGGAGTATGATGTCCCATACCATGTTCGCTTTGCCATTGATAATGGTATTTCTTATGTAATCCTGCTGGTTTTTAAACTAATTTATGATATAATTTTTGTGCAGTCATATGAAGTCGCATATTCTATTAATGAAACCCCAGAATTTCATGGTTTTCAGATATACGTTGTGGCCAGTGGTATGATGTTAGTGTCTCTAGTACTGGTGTCAAGCTTGAGAAGAGGACGGATCTTCTGCAACGTGCTGAGGTTCATGTTTGCGCATTTGATATTGAAACAACCAAGCTTCCTTTGAAATTTCCAGATGCTGACTATGATTTGATAATGATGATATCATACATGGTTGATGGACAAGGTTATCTGATTACCAACAGAGAGGTATCTAAGATGGGTTTTATCTTCTCTATTTTATTCATTTTTTGAGAAAAATGGCATTTTGTGATTTTTCTTTGTGGCACATGTTCTCATTCTCAGAGCCTTTCACTATTTAACAACTATATAGCAGTTGTCTCAAGACATCTTTGCTGAGTGCAATTGGCACTACTCATTCACTATATTTACAAGCAGATTCATCCACCGGGCTTGTATGCATGTTTTTGTATTTTTTATTTTTTTTGTGAGAAGACATGCCTGAGAATGTATGATTATTGTAAAATGAAAGTGGGATATGATATGGTTCTGATGAGTTTGGACAAGTTTGGACTTGTATGGGTGTTGCCCGAGGATTTGTTTTCACTTTATCATCTAATCACAAAATCTGAAGTTTCATTCATGTAAAGGGACATACCATCACCTGTGTCCGTGCATTAAAGGCTGTAACTTTCTATGTAAAAAATTCTTTGGTAAATTTGTAGGATATTGCAATTGATATATATGTATATATATGCATGCTTTTTATATGGCTGGTTTAACATCTAGACAAATCAACTTAAACTTAGTCCTAAACTAGTTGTGGTCAGTTGCCTGAAGCTGTTTCTCTATTCATCCTTGCTTAGGGTCATATTCTCTGTGGTGTGTTTAGAAATTATGTTCCTCTTATACCCTCAAACCACTTCACTTTGTCTCCCTCATCCTTTTTGTCCCCTGAACTTGCAGCTCAGCCAGTTTTCCTTATTTGACAATTTAATGGTCTATGTTGCATATAATTGACTGAACCATCTTAAATGACCTTAGTTAGATTTTCTTTTCTTGCATATACTTACAGCCTTTTATTTTACCATCCCATGCTATAATGATAGAATCAATACAAGTCAAACAAAGTGAAGAGTAAAAAATTGAAACACTTTATACAAAAAACGATAAGTCTACTATGCTTTATGGCGCAATGGTAGGTGCTAAACTACCATCATTTCATTAGATTGAACTGCACTGAAAATGCTTTCTTGGAACTCCTCTAATTCTATTGTTGACATTTTTCTGAAACTATTCTCATGGATTATAAACCTAAAAAACTGAAGTGAATAGCTCTTGATTATTTCTCATCCATTTAGTTGCACCACATCACTATCCTAAAATCTTTCCCGAGTTGATAAATAGAGCAGTTTAATGTAAATATTTTCTTTCTCAATTAACACAATTGCAAAAGAATTGACTCATGATCTCTCTTAGGTTGTCCATTTGTTTCCCCATCTCTTCTCTTTCATTCTCAATCTGTTTATTTGAACTCTTGACATCTATGTGTTATACACTAATCTTCAGTGCGTGGGGGAAGATATAGAGGATTTAGAATATACACCAAAACCCGAATATGAAGGCTGTTTCAAAGTGACAAATGTGAAAAATGAGGTAATGAAAGTTCTCTGTTTAGTTGCACTGTAGCACATCCTTTTCTTTGTGTGTGACTTGTCGTTGCTTGTAGGTTGAGCTTCTTAAACAGTGGTTTGCCCACATGCGAGAGGTGAAGCCTGGTATTTATGTTACATACAATGGGGATTATTTTGACTGGCCCTTCCTGGAAAGCAGAGCAGCTTATCACGGGTTCAAGATGGGTGATGTAAGCAGCCTTTTCTTGTTGCATCCACTTGGAACTCTGGGTTCAGCATTTTAGCTTGTTTGTATTGATAAAAAGTCACAACTTAAACAACATAAGATAAACCCAAGCACTGTGCTTTTTGTTATTTGCATGAACTCCCTACAGATTAAAAATTGACTTTGTTATTTTTTTAGTATTTTTTTGGCTCCATGTTATTCTTATCTGTTATCAGTGTATCTCTTGGTACATAACTGTGATAAGTAACACTAAGGCTTAGTCTTCAGGCATTCATCTTCTAGTGCTTTCACTAGCTATGAAATAGAGAGGGAAAAATCTAAAGCTACTCTTGCTCAGTTTCTTTCCTACGAACCTAATTCTTTTGATGGGACATGATCCCCTTTTTTCTGGTTGTTAGACAACAAATGGCAAATTCAAACTATAGGAATTGGCATTGTCTTTCCTGTTTTGCGAGAAAAAATTCAGTGATGTTTTTCTAGGAAAATAATGTTTCCTGTACATTTACTTCTGGAGGATTGTTTGATTCTAACTTCTCTGGGAAGCTTCACTTTATCCTTTCCTTTTCGAAAGCATTGTTATCTATTTTTTTCTCTCTCTGAATTTGTTGCTTGTTGCTTGCTTTGAGGTTAGAAATTTTCATTTTTCTATCTGAAGGATGACACTTTGTATTTCTTGAGTTCAATTATAAATCCATCTATTCATGCTTATTTTTATGTTGAGCGTTTAACTTATTGCTACTTTTTTTTTTCTGTTTTTCTTAACTGAGCTTTCAGGAGGTTGGATTCTCATGTGACAAGAATCAAGGGGAGTGCCGTGCTAAATTTGCTTGCCATTTGGATTGTTTTGCTTGGGTCAAACGTGATAGTTATTTGCCTCAGGGAAGCCAAGGCCTTAAGGTGCAAACATTTATTTTTGACATTATCACTTGTGATGAATTTATTTTTTGTTTGTTAGAAAACTGTTTTTCAAGCATTTTGCATTAAGTTTTCATGGTTTCTTTGCTATTGTACTTTAATTAAAGCCAATTCTTTTTTTGTATACCATTTTTGTGCTGACTATTTGAAGTAATCAAATGGATATTGGGTCTTCAGTATAACAATGGTACTCTTGTTTTTTTTTTTAAACAAACATGTCACTGTAGGCTCTGGGTTTATTCTTGTGCACACACTATCCGGCAGAAGATTTCTTCGAGCAATGCTGTTAGAATTTTTTTCTGTGTTAAGTTGGAACCATCAATGAATTTGTTCTCCTATTCATCATATAAGTTTTCATGATTGGATATATCCTAGTAGTCTCTCATGCATTGAAAAATTCTGTTCAGAGGATATGTAGCTAATGCATGATTCTTTGCATGATAGATGTGTTTGTCTTATGGTTACTTTTCGATTACTGTTTTTTTTGGTTATGTCAAATAAATATTCTTCAACCTGGGAAATTGCATGTGAAGTTACAATTCTAAAGTAAAACCTAGTGAATTAAATGCATCAAGTTCTTTTGCATTTCTTTGCTCGAGAGTATCTCAATACCCCAACAAACACTCACTTGTGATCCTTTTGGTTTGAACAAGTGGAGTACATGGATTTCCAAAGACTCTAAAGGACCAGTCCATATCCTGAGAAAAAAGTATGGTCTATAAAGGAAGCCTGTTTTTTAGTTTGTCACTTGTTAGGCATAGTTGATCCTGAAGTTGGATAGGAAAGAAGGGTTTCACATATCATGATTAGTATGGAACAACTCATGTCTTATATGACATGGACCCAACTGATACAGAAGTTGTTTGGGTAAACTGATCTATAATTGTGATTATTGCTGATTATGTCTAAAATGCTCTATTAGTTCTTTTGGTTGAAAGCCTCTTATGACTGGAAGACTAAATTGCCTGAATAACACCCTTAGTCTTCGGGTGGGGGATATTGCACTTCACATTTATATTACTCCTGTAATATTTGTAGTTTACTTTTGCAAGTAAGCTTGCTGTATCTCTCCATTTATTATTTATCGAGAAGTTATTAACTTCCTTTTCTTTAATCTGTTTCAGGCGGTTACGAAGGCAAAGTTGGGTTATGATCCGCTTGAGGTGAATCCAGAGGACATGGTTCGCTTTGCTAAAGAAAAGCCTCAGGTATTAGTTTGTGGAAACCAAAGAAACTTGCCGTGAAACATTTTTGATTAGTGCATTTCTTTTTTGGCAATGAGCACTGTCAGTTTTCACCCCCTCTGCATTCTTTCCATGAATCACAGCTCGGTGGTCTTTTCTTTTCAAGTTAAGATTGTTTAAACTTCATTCTCTACATTGAATAAATCCTAATACTGTCTTGTTTTTGCATAATTTATTATAGATGATGGCCTCCTATTCGGTTTCTGATGCTGTTGCAACTTATTATTTGTACATGACCTATGTGCATCCCTTCATTTTCTCTCTCGCAACCATAATTCCTATGTCACCAGATGAGGTCTTACGCAAAGGTAGTGGGACACTTTGTGAAATGCTTCTGATGGTGCAGGTGGGTTCTTGTGAACTCTATGGTGCTTGTTCATTGTGCTAAGTTTCCTTCTGTCTCTCACTTCTTTATTGCATTTTCTGCAGGCATATATGGCAAATGTTATCTGCCCTAACAAGCACCAATCTGACCAAGATAAGTTCTATAAGAGTCACCTTCTTGAGAGTGAGACGTATATAGGGGGTCATGTGGAGTGCCTTGAAAGTGGTGTTTTCAGATCTGATCTTCCAACCAGTTTTAAGCTTGATCCTTCTGCCTATGAAGTGAGTGTTTCTTTCAAGCAGTTGATAAGACTAACACACCGGCTATGACTTTATTTTTTATGTTCTCAAGTGTCATTTTCACCTGTGCGTTTATTCTGCAGAGGGGCCATTCCTTCTGGTTGAAACATTTCAAATTGTGCCAATAAAATGATTTATGTGCCCGAATACATTAATGCGTATTGTTTTGTTATGAAAATTATTTTCTTGAATAGGATTCATTTTCAGCTCATGTTAGCCAAGGCATTCTCTCTGTCTGGGCCTGACTCAATATTTCCTTCTTAGTAAACAATTTCATAATTAACATCATAGTTCCTACTTGGCTGATGCTGGGGCACTTTGATTTCCAGCTACTTATCAAAAACCTTGATCGAGATCTGCAATATGCTATAAGAGTAGAGGGTAAGATGGACCTGGATTTAATCTCCAATTATGATGAAGTGAAGAATGTTATCATGGAAAAGGTGCTGATACTCTCTCAAATCAAATGTTTTCATTCTTATGCCATGACTGTTCTCAACATTGCTTGATTTGATTGGCCTCTCTTGTTTATGGATTTCTGTATTCTTTATTATTTCTTGTTTTGCTTTGCTCTTTGGAGGATGTCAAATCATTGTTGTAGTCCTGGTTTCTCTTCCTTCTAATAAGATCTTCATCTGTTATCATATGGACAAAAAATCTTACTCACAATCCTTTATCTTGTGCAATCAATTATGCAGACATTTGTCTTATGTTGTCAACTATTTGTTTTACTTAATTATTCCATTTTCCCCTGAATTGTGGTGTTGCCATCTTCATGTTTTATGAAATATTGGGAAAGTTAATGTTATAGCCTGGATACACAATTACATGCAATAAGAACGAATATCGAGAGGATAATATGCATTCCTGAAATGTTTCTTCTTGTTCAGCTTGTGTGTCTGAGAGATGAACCTGTTCGTGAAGAATGTCCACTTATTTATCATCTTGATGTGGCTGCAATGTATCCAAACATTATCTTAACAAACAGGCTTCAGGTAAGATGGCTAATAAGTATGAATAGTAGTTTTTTTTAACAGTTCATGTTTTTTTAATTTTGTTTATCTTTGCATTTTGGTTAGTATATCAGCATGGGGAAATAGTGTTTGGTGTGAAAAATTGGTGGTTGGCTGTATGGGATGAAAATGGTGTATCTATAACTGAATGTCAAGATGCAATATCGATGTATACTTGAATGCAATATGCAGCAGTCCATTACATTAATATAGGATTTGCACTATGAGCAAAGTTGGAGCTGTGCTGTTTAAAATCCATGTAATTGGAATCCAATAAGTGTTATAAACAATCAGACAGTTTTGACTTGCCATAATCGTGTATTGGAAATATGTGGAAATCATAAGAAGTATTTATAGGTCTTACCGTCCAATGCTTAATTTGCTTTAATTGATGATAAGATGCAGTTTGATAACCTCATCATGTTTCCTTGAGTAACTTAGAATCTGAATAAGGCAGCCAGAAGACTGCCTTTTGTCCTACCATCATTTATCTGAAGTAAACATAAATTAGGTATGGGGTTTAATGTTATAGGTCTCGAAGCCTGTTCCCCACCTCTTAGGAAATAGTGCCTTGAATATTTAGGGCAGAAGGATTCTTCTATATTTATGGGAGTTGTTCATGTTTGTTTCATCTTATGATCATGATGCAGCACTGATCTTGACCATCGCTGGAACAGAATTCTCCAAGTTTAGTGAAGAAGCTTGTACCTTGCTTTGTTTTTAGATATGTTTTTGAAAAAACTCTTTTCTATATATTATGCTTTAAAATTGCCCTTTCTACTAGTATTCAATAGTGAAAGGCTCCTTTTGTCTTCAAATCTGGGTCAGTAACGAGTAATAACTTTGTTTGGGAGTGTCGGCATTTTACTCCATTGCACTACCAGAGTCTTTGTTATTTATGGCTAGTTGGTTATTCATTACGTGACTGGAATTTTCTGGTTTGCTTATGTGAGTGTCTACTTCATTTCTTCTGCCCTCTGCTACTCATTCCATGTTGTGGAATTCATTGTCCTGCCTTCTTCCATATTAGTCAATCATCATGCTGTACAATGTCAGGATACTAGATTGATGAATTCTAATGGCAATCTTTTGGCCTTCTGAGAACCATCTTTCTAGTTTGTACATCATAGGTATTCCATCAAATCAGACATACATAGAGAAGCACACTAAAAAAATACACATAATTAAGAGGCTTTGATTTTTTTTCTTTTCTGTTTATCCCTCTCCCTTTACGTACAAATCTTTGCAATCAACATGTAGTGAGGTTTCTTGCTCAATTGCAGCCCCCATCTATAGTTACAGACGAGATCTGTACTGCTTGTGACTTCAACCGCCCAGACAAAACTTGTCTACGGAAGCTTGAATGGGTTTGGCGTGGAGAGATATTTATGGCAAAGAAAAGGTTCACTCTTTTCCTCCATCTCCCTGTGTTTTGTTTTGTTTTTTTGTTTTTTTTTTTCTGTTTGGCGTGAGATCAGGAATAATGCTGATAATTGCTAACAACATGCGGACATCACTTCTCACAATTTCAGTGACTATTATCATTTGAAGAAGCAAATTGAGTCCGAGTTTGTTGATGGCACTGATGGTCAGTTTTCAAAATCTTTTCTTGATCTGTCCAAGATGGATCAACAATCAAAGCTGAAAGAGCGTCTTAAGAAATACTGTCAGAAGGTCTGTTTGTCTGCTTAAATTTTTTTGCCTAACGTAAACAATATCTATCTTACTAGTTTGTGCCTGCCATAGGCATATAAACGGGTACTCGACAAACCTGTTACTGAAGTTCGAGAAGCTGGGATCTGCATGCGGGAAAACTCATTTTATGTAGACACTGTTCGTAGGTATGTAATTTGGATTTGTTGTGTCATTAGTTTTCTGTGCTTAGTTTTTATTTCAACAGTCATTTCTTTCTGCGCACTGTTGCATTTTATTTCTGAAAGCATGACAGGCATTTAATTGTAGTTGAAACTTCATATTTTTGTATTTAAATAACCTCTTATACTTTCTATTTCCTTATTTCAAGCTTTCGAGATAGAAGGTATGAATATAAAGGGCTTAATAAGGTTTGGAAGGGGAAGCTGTCAGAAGCCAAGGCTAGTGGAAATTCTATTAAGATCCAAGAAGCACATGTATGGCTATTCTCCAATTTTTTTTAATATTGATAGTCACTTTGTCTTTTGATGGAGCTAGTTTCCCATACTATTCACCTTTGCTTATTGATACTTGCAGGACATGGTTGTGCTTTATGATTCGTTGCAACTTGCTCACAAATGTATTCTGAATTCATTCTATGGATATGTCATGCGCAAGTGAGTCGGTGACTTCTGTTTCTTTCAGATATCATAACATGTATTTGGTTGTTTACATGTGTCTTTGAAATGTTTGCATGATACTTTTAATTGTTTGTGTTTTAGGGGTGCAAGATGGTATTCAATGGAAATGGCTGGTGTAGTTACATATACAGGAGCAAAAATCATTCAGAATGCTCGTTTGCTTGTTGATAAAATTGGAAAGCCACTTGAATTGGACACAGATGGTATTTGGTGTGTCCTCCCTGGATGTTTTCCAGAGAACTTTACTTTTAAAACAAAGTAAGCTGCTGCTCCTTTATGATTCGCATGTCTGTACATAATTATGGCTGGTGATAGCGTCATCATTGCTTTATGCATCTTGTTTTCTTCATTTGTATAAAACTAGTCCGTAAAGCACTGGAAATGTTTTTTTTTTTTCTCTTCTATGTTAACTTTCATCTGGGAAATATGTAATTTCAGGGACTCGAAGAAAAAGCTGACAATCTCGTATCCATGTGTTATGCTCAATGTCGATGTGGCAAGAAACAACACAAATGAACAATACCAGGTTGACCTATATTTTTTAGATGATGTTCCTACATGTCTTACTTCCACAAGTTTCTTGTTGTCGTGGTTCTGGTATTCTCTATGTCATCATGAGTTTCTTTTTCACTGGAACTACAGCAATCATATGATGATCTTACTCTTTTTTTAAACAGACACTTGTAGACCCTGTAAATAAAACATATGCAACTCATAGTGAATGCTCAATTGAATTTGAAGTGGATGGCCCATACAAGGTAATTTGGAATTGTCATGTTGTCATTGAATTACAAATGCGTATTTTTTCTTGGTATTCTGTTATCATTTTATTTTTGTATGATATAGGCAATGATTCTTCCTGCTTCCAAGGAAGAAGGAATTTTAATTAAGAAGCGATATGCTGTTTTCAATGATGATGGAACCCTTGCAGAGCTTAAAGGTTTTGAGATCAAGCGTAGAGGTGAGCTGAAGCTCATCAAAGTTTTCCAGGTATCTCTTGTTCCCCATCTTGTTGTGTTCTGCAGTTACAAACTCTACATCTCAAAAGAGTTTTTAAAAATGTCTAAAACTAGAATGTTCAACCTGTAAAATTGATTGTTCAAAGATTGGTGGTTACACTGGGCCCAACCAGTTGGACTGTTATGGTGTTATGCCATAATTATTTCCATCTAGATTAACTAATTAATTGTATACTGTAAAATTCTTAAAAAGTAATTCTCCTGGAGCTTTTGTATTCCCACAGAAGTCTATTCTCCAGTTAGGCATGTGAAAATAATAATATAAGAAGATGCAAGTTGAATTGTAGTGCACATGTGGCGGTGGTAGCTCTCTGTCTCAGTCAAGGAGCGAAACATACTGGCATGTGCTTTTGGTGAATTTGTAGATCTAAAATAAGTCAAACTATTTCAAAATGCAGGAAAAAAAATATGATTATAAATTATATGGCCATGTCATTCAATTAATACTTTTATCTTGGCAGCATAAAAAAATGCCATGTACTTCCTTTTTTTCTTATATCATCAAAATCCATTTGCTTCTTATGGAGCTTTCAGAAGTGTGGCAGCAGATAAAAATTTGTAAATGTGAAGCACATTCGTTTAGGACTTTTATATTGGCAACATAAAAAAATCTCATGAATCCATGAACTTCCAATGACTAATCTGATAATTATAGAAACTATATTTAACAGAGAGTAAAGAGGGGCTCATTGAATACACTGCTTTCTGACAGATGACATTTAAATTTAGATTTTATCTTTTTATATGCGTGGGCTTATGTTCTTGTGACTTCTCCCCCTTGTTCGTTTATGCAAATCTTTATCACTATATACTATGAGCAAATGAATACATTTATTTTAGGTGATTACAACTTTAAATGCTAGAAAGTCTTTACCTAAATGTTTGTGTATTCTATAGAGGGAGTTGTTCTGAAATATAACTCAGTCTTGATGCTTCATTCTACTTTATGCTTTTCATAATTAATCTGTGTTTAGATGCCACATCTTTTTTATTGAAGTAAGAATATCGACTGATTGTGCATGAGATGCTTTTCTTGCTTGCAGGCTGAGCTTTTCGACAAGTTCCTCCATGGGTCAACCTTAGAGGAATGCTACTCAGCTGTAGCTGCTGTGGCAAACCGCTGGCTGGATCTTCTTGATGTATGTAAAATATCATTTTGTTTTAGTAATGATCTCCCCTAAGAAACAATGCTGCAAAGTTCCTCTGCGAACTTCTTTTTCCTTTTCCTTTCCTCCGGCATGCCCCTTTCTCTTCTTTTAAACTGAGGATGTTTTGTTTCTGAATGCATGGTTATTTCAAGGGCTCCTAGTGGGAATTCCTTTAATTGTATTATTCTCGTTTCACTCTCGTTTCAGAATCAAGGGAAGGATATTGCTGACAGTGAGTTGCTTGATTACATATCTGAATCAAGCACAATGAGCAAGTCCTTGTCCGACTATGGTCAACAAAAGTCATGTGCAGTAACTACTGCTAGGCGTCTTGCTGATTTTCTTGGTGATACAATGGTTAAAGATAAAGGATTGCGTTGCCAGTATATAGTTGCATGTGAACCAAGGGTATGTTTTTTGTTTTAGCTTAATGATGCACTGAATACTGATTATTTTAGGTGAGCATGGGGCTCAAATAATTTTATAGTTTTAATTGTCATTTTAGCTCCATCTTACTTCCACTATTGCTGTGGAATTAAGCAACTGGAGATAGGTTTCAGTATGATCATAGAATCACAATTTATATCTTGCACTATTGAATATAGCCATACTATCGAGTGTTGAATTGTTCATCCTCACCATGTAACAGGCAACAAGTGGGCTGATTCTATGGTTTAACAACAAAAATGAAATTAAATTGATGGCAAACTATGATGCTTTGTTAGTATCTATGCCTGCGAATGAACCAAACTCTTCATGACCTGCCTGGGTCTGATCCCAGAACTTGTTTGGTTCAGGTAATTTATTTAATAAACGAACCCAAGCTACTCATTTTTAGGTTTGTTTATTAACTGGATCATGCCCAAACAGATTTAACCTTGTTTTTCCATGTGAAACTACCTTGAGAAGGGAACTAATCAGAAAACTTTGGGCAATAGTCTACACTTTAAGTTACACCATTGAGTAGAACCAATTATATCTGGAAAATGGTTGTGATGTTTAACTTTGTTTCAGTTAATTTTTTATTTGAAGATGTTAAATGAATGAAAATTGAGCGCAATCTCTGCTAAACCTTGAGCTTGCATACTAAAAACAAGCACATCTGAGTTTGGTTATTCACGCATACAGCTCAAGCTTGAACCCAAATTGAGTTTACACCCTCATGTTTTGATCCAAGTGAAGCTTTAAATTTCCTAAATCCCTGTCATGATGGCAATCAACCCAATGATTTAATGTACTGGGAGGACAGGCCCATACATTCTATGATAAGGCAATATACCCCATACCTACCACTTGACTAATATGGATTATTCAACAATATCTTTTGGCTGCCATATCCATGTATAAATCTTGTTAGATGGTTAAGCGGTCGAGATTAATCAATCAATTTACCAGTGCTACATCCATGCCTCTTCAAGTATTTAAAATATAATTTCATTTTGTTTGGATGGATGATCGTGTTCAAGATTGCTTTAATTAATCAATTATGGTGTGTGCAGGGAACACCTGTTAGTGAGCGTGCTGTTCCTGTTGCAATATTTGAAACTGATCCCGGTAAAACTCAACCTTTTTTCCACTGATCACTTTCTGTTTCATTTATGTGCTTTACAGAGTAGGAATACATTTTCATTTTGCAGAAATAATGAAGTTCTATTTACGAAAATGGTGCAAGACTTCTTCAGATGTTGGTATCCGCTCCATCATTGACTGGTCTTATTACAAGCAACGACTTGGTTCAGCAATTCAAAAAATTGTTACAATTCCTGCTGCAATGCAAAAGGTTAGATGGCTTGTCTGTTTGGCAGCTGAACAGATGTATCCTCTTGTAGCCTTCTTGAAATGAATTGTGTCTTTTTAGGTTGCGAACCCTGTTCCTAGGGTAGTTCATCCTGATTGGCTGCACAGAAAAGTTCGTGAGAAGGAGGACAAATTTCGTCAGCGGAAATTGGTTGATATCTTCAACTTACGCAGCAGGGATGATCTCTCCAGAAAGATGGATGATGCCACCATCAAAAATCATGATGAGGCGAATGTTAAAGATTTGGAAGACTTCCAAATCAAAAGCAGTTCTATAAATAGGCCTAGACCAATTGTTCGTTGTTATGATGTCAATGAAAAACGTTCAGCAAAGAAAACTGGCCAATTGAATTCTGCAGAACAGCAAACTGATAGTGTGCATGAATTGTCTTCACAGCCGCAACACAATACTTCCTATGCTGAAAATATTGACAGAAATGTAGATTATCAAGGATGGCTTGAATTAAAGAAGAGAAAATGGAAAGATATTTTAGACAGGAGGAAGAAACAAAGGTACATTATAATTTAGCTAAGAATGCATGCATAAAGTCCTGTGCGCTTCGATTCAAATTGAAAAATAAAGAGCTGTTACTAGTCTTATATATTTCACTCTCTCTGAGGCAAGCTTAGTTTTAATACTCTCCACACATTTAGCTACTTGTCCAGGAGGGGATAAATTTCCCTATGATGACCTCAAATATTGTTCAAGTGCCATGGGCACTGTGAAAAAGAAAACAGCATACACTCTGATTCAAGCTTAGTTTTTCATGTCAGAGGATTGACCTTCTTGACAATTTATGATATGACAGTTCACTACATTTTCGAGCTCATTGAGGTCTTCCAGACAATGATTTTGCAGTGGATGCTCCTCCCTATGTTTTTTTTTGGTGCTTGTTCATCTACATGTCTTATGTCTTTATGTCTGAGGTTGCAGGATGCTCTACTGTGAGCTGTGGTATTTTTGTGAAGGGTGTTAATGATGTGCTTTGGTGAACTTTGGTAGGTTGAGCAATACAAGGACTTCACACCATATTACTGATGCATCTGAACTGCTGGGTGGTCTAACCAATCATAAAGGAGCTCAGCGCAGAACTGGAGTTGGTTCATATTTTACTACACATGAAGTAGCCCTAACACGATGCCACTGGCAGGTTTGTAATTTCTGTCATTTAAAAAATTTGGCAGCAATGAACTTAGAACATTTGGCCACAGTTATTGCTTTGTGACTGCTGTATCTCTTCTTGGGTTCAGATAATACAGCTACTTCCAAGTTCACGTTGTGGCCAATTTTTTGCATGGGTTGTTGTGGAGGGAATCATGCTTAAGATTCCTATAACTATTCCACGAGCATTTTACCTCAATGCTAAAGCACCCGCGATGGAAAATTTTCCTGGTAGGCGTGTCACCAAGACGCTTCCTCATGGAAGGCCGAGCTATAACCTAGTTGAGGTATGTCTATAGTACATCTCTTGTAGGTGGTTATTTCTGTTCTTGCCATTTGCCTCTCATTCTAATTCTTTTTGAGCTATGATTCCTTGATAGGTCATTATAGATGAAGACAAGTTTAGGAAGGAAAGCAAGAAACTAGCAGCTCTTCTTGCAGACCCAGAAGTTGAGGTAAGCATATTAGAATGCATATATGCTGCTGAACTTCACATGGTTCTCACTGTGTGGCTATTCATGTGCAGAAGCCATTGAGGTGGATCTGTGTTTGATGTATTTCCCTAACAAGATTTATGTTAATGCAGTCTTGAAACATGCTTCAGGAACTGCAGATAACCCTTTTATTTTTACACAAATTCCTTTGACCTGGCCCTTCAATTTCTGATATATTTCTCTTTGTGCACGCTTGCTTATTGTTACCGGTGCCCTCACACTTTTGAGTGATTAATTGTTATGAAGAGCGAGATTATTACTGAATCATGTGGATACCAAACCTGATCTGGTTGAGCTCTCCACTATGTCTTGTAGGAGATCTTTGCAGTGTTGCCCATCTCATATTTTATTATCACTAACTTCACTTTTGAATCTTTAAGAAGGTATTCCAACACTGGCAAGTATTTACAAGTTTTTATTAGTGACCTTCAGCTTTGATGATCTGTGATCTAATCCTCCTTTGAAATATATATCGTTACTGCATTTAAGTAATTAATGTCATGGCATGGATGTGATAAGTTATATATTGTGATACTTCTGTTTACATGTTTTGTTGAATTATAGTTCTGCTCAAGATGATATTTCATAGTGCTGCTTTAGTGGCTATTTTCTCCTTTTTGTTCCAAAATATAAATGGATATTCAAACGTTTCTGCAAAACATGTGGATTCATGAACTAGGTAAAGGGCAGTTGTTAGTAAGTTTCTAATGAGAGGGTTATTATAGTTTTTGAAATTGCAAGATTTTATTTGGTAATTGCTTATGATCGAGCAGTTGCAGTTTTCTTGTCCTGTGATATAATTTTGATTTCTCTTAATTTAAAAATTTTGATCAGGGGATATATGAATCAAAGGTGCCATTGGAGTTTAATGCGGTAATCCAAATTGGTTGTGTCTGTAAAGTGGATAAAACTGCTAAAAAACGAAATGCCCAGGATGGCTGGAGTCTGAGTGAGCTGCATATGAAGACTACAACAGAATGTTCCTATTTGGAGCAATCAATATCTTTCTTTTACATATATCATAGGTAACTCACTGTACCGTATAAAGATATTGCTTTATTATATATGAGTAGGCTAAGCAGTACTTTAATATTTCAATAGTTAAAAATTGACCAGGAGGCCTTTCCTTAATTCAAGCTTTAAAATTCTATTTGGAGCATATTTCACTGTTATTTGTCTTTGATTTAAATCATTAGCATAGAAGATGGATAGTTTAGGATTTTAAATGCTCCATAACTAATCAATCCAGCATACAACATCTGGAACTGGATTAAGTACCCTAAGGGGAGAGAGAAGGGGGTGTTAAGAACTATTGAACTATTTTTATCTTATGTGTAATGAGCAGGTTGGTTTAGTTTCTTAAACTGCATATTTTTCTGTTAAATGCTATTTTTCTTAAACAATAAATCCAATTTCTTCAAGAATATTTAAGTTTGTTGTCAGGTTCTTTTCCTATCCTGCTCATTTTCATTCTTATCTTGAAGCCTAGTATTCATGCTGATTGCTCATTTTTTTACTACCCACTACAGCATCTCTGAAGGACGTGCTATATATGTCATTTATTTGCCTGCATTGGGGACGGTATCTGTTGTGGTTGTTAATCCTTACCAAAATAAGGATATAACACCATCTTTTCTTGAAAGACAATTTCGGGAAGCTTGCCAAGCATTGTCAATTGAAGCAATACCTCCTAGGAATAGTATTGTTTTCAAGGTGAATTAGTAGCCTTCCTTTTCTTTACGTGGCTTGCTATCTTGGCTTTCTTCTACTGCAGTAGCTCTTATGTTTGTTGGTTAATCTTGGGTGCTAATTTCAGGTGGACTATGTTGGACATGTCAAGGATGCTGAAAAGATTTTACAAGGAACAATTAGCGAACTCAGGTTTTACTCATAGCAGCTAATATGTAGCTTCAAAATCTTGATAAAACACATAAGATTCTAAGGACAGCTGTTGCATTCATCTCTCTATATGATTTAGTTGCATCATCATGGATGCTGCATCTCTTCACCAACTGCAGAGAAAAGTGAATGGATTATGTCTACTAATTCCACAATGTTATAAACTCATAAAGACATGTAGGTAATAAAATGGTGTCTTCATTACACATCTGTGCTCATGTGATAATGTCATGTATAAGTGGCCTATTAAGTGATAATATCATGCGTGGTGCATTTAAAACTCCTGAAGGGCTTCAAATTCCTGAATTTGTTCTGAGTACATATCAGTGACTTCCTATCTGCTATATTGTAGGATTTTGCTGAACTTCCATCATCTAGATATAGTCAGATGAGATTTCATTTGTTTTTGCTAGCCAAATAAAATATGCTTGCTTATTTTCTTTGATTAACAGAGACAAGCATCATGGACCTACACTTGCTGTCATTGAATGCCCAAATGCACACTTGATGAAGTCAGGTGTACCAGCTCTTGATGATTTCCCTTGTGTGAGCATACCTTCGAATGCTCGTGATAGTCAGTATCAGGTAATATAATGCTAAATCAATAGCTTCTTCACATGCACAAGTTCCTTTGCATCGGGTTACATTCTTTTCACTGCTTAATTCTTGTGCTATGCATTGAATAGGTACTTGGGTGGCAACAAGCATCTGCAAAAATTGGCATGCAACGTTCTGCTGCATCATCTCAGTGGTTGAATGAAAGAATTTCTCTCTCAAGATATGCCCATGTAATTTTTTTCTTCTGGAGCAAATTGTTAGTCCATCTGTCCCTTTTACTTATATAAATATAAACTTTTTAAATCTGCTGTGCAGGTACCCTTGGGAAATTTTGAACTTGACTGGCTTATATTCACGGCAGATGTCTTCTTTTCGAGAGCATTACATGATCAACAACAGGTACTTTAATGGGACAATAGCTTCCATTTTTGTGTAAATTGATTAAGATTCTCTTGCACTTGTGCATTTATTCTGAGAGGCTGAAGTTGATGGCGGCAAACCAGCCACAGTTATTTCCATTACTCAAAGAGTTACTTTTATATATGCAAATTGTTTTACAATTTTTTCCGTTCCAGCTTAAGTGTATCAATTCTTGCAGGTGCTTTGGATATCTGATGATGGTGTTCCAGATTTAGGAGGTAATCATGAAGAATCTACATGTTTTGCTGATGAGGTTAGTTTCAAATAATCGCAAACAAAATTAGGAAAACCCCTAAGTTGTAGAAATCTGGAGATCATTTTGTTTTCCTTGTGTAAGAAAAGTTAGTTGAACTTATTTCTAGTACACTAGGGATTTTTCTTGTTTCTGTAGCAATATCTGTTTACTTTGTTGTTGTTTTTTGTGAACTTACTATTTGTTCTGAAATAGGTCCAACAACCTGTTCTAACATACCCTGGAGCATATAGGAAAGTTTCTGTCGAATTAAAGGTTCAGATTTTTTGTCATTCTCTCCTTTTATTTATGGTGTGATCTGGGGAGATGCTAATTGTCCTTGATTGCAAGTAACCAAGAGTAAATTTTCTGTGCAGATACATCACCTGGCTGTAGATGCTCTTCTGAAAAGTAACCAAATAAATGAAATGGAAGGAGGTGCTTTGTTAGGATTCGACCAGGACATGAATTCCAGTACAACTCTATATGATCAGAGTGGCTTTGACGAGGCTACCTCATCTGCATCTGGATTGCGTGTCCTGAAACAGCTGATCCAGAGGTGCCTTGCAGATGCAGTTACATCAGGAAATGTTTTTGCTGATGCAATTTTACAACATCTGTATCGTTGGCTTTGCAGGTCGTAGTGCTATAATCTTTAACATACACCTGTTATTTTTGGATTTGTTTATTCATTTCTTTTGCTTTAATGTCACAGCCCTCAATCAAAGCTTCATGATCCAGCTCTTCACCGTATACTCCACAAGGTAAATGCTGGCTTCACACGGATATTTTTGTGTCATGAGGAAAATGTCCCACCATTAGATTAGGGTCACAAGGATTCTCTGCCATCAGTCTTCCACCATCTCACTCATTTTTCTATTTTCTAGCTCTTCTCATATAATTGATGGTGTGTAGTAATTCTTTCAATATGTGAATGTATATTGACATTTTTCCATACCATTAAGTTGATGATAATTCCATTTTACATTCTTAGGTCATGCAAAAGGTTTTTGCTTTGCTGTTGGCTGAATTACGCAAATTAGGTGCCACAATCATATTTGCCAATTTTTCGAAGGTTATCATAGACACAGGAAAATTCGAATTAACTGCTGCCAAAGCTTACTGTGACAGCGTGCTCAAAACTTTGCAAAATAGGTTTGTTATGCCAACAATTATAAGATATATCTTCCGTTTTCTCTTCCTTCTTGTAATTCTTCTGTCTTTGCTGAATTGTAGAGAACTGTTCGAGTGGATTGAGCTTGAACCATTGCAGTTTTGGCATTCCTTGCTCTTTATGGATCAGGTTTGTAAAGACACTGATTGTGATCAATCATGATAAATAAATTTGTGACAGATCCTCCATATATTCAGTTTTTTGATGTGCTATTGACACTTTCAGAAATGAACTTTTTCACCAAAAATGTGTTGTACAACTTTTAAACTGTATTTGTTGTATTATCTTTTTCTAATTTCTACATTATATGAGAAGTTCCCAAGCTATGCTTTTCCCTTTTTTTTTTCAATTGTCAAGGGGCTTTGAATTTAGAATTCTTCTATCATTTACATAGACTTCTCTGACATTGTCATTCCATCATCGCACTCTTCAATTGACATTTTCCATTTTTTTTTCAAAAGCCTCCAAAATGATGCCAATGGAATTGAAATTTGATTTTTCCATTTGGATTTTGGATTTCTTCTATCATTTACATAGAGTTTCTTTGACGTTGTCCTTCTAGTATTGTACTCTTCAATTGATGTTTTCCTTTTTTTTTTTTCAAAAGCCTCCAAAATGATGCCATTGGAATTGAAAACTATATTAATAAAAGGGTTTGAATTCTTGTTGTTTGGAAATTACTGCATTTGCTTTGAAAGATCTTTCCTTTTCTTAATCTACTGAAATCATAAAAAAATGTTGGTTTTTTCGTGTTCCAATCAATTCATGGTCACTTCACTTTCTGGGTAACAGTATAACTACGGTGGCATTCCAGCCAGACCTGATGACAGTTCTCACAATGATTTGCATCATCACTCCCCAAGAGAAGAACCAAAAGTGGATATTGTGTCAAATTGGAATATTGCTGAATACCTGCCCAAGAAAATCCAGGTATCTTCTCTGCAACAATTGTGGCATGTTTAAGGGACTACTTTACTGGCCAACTAATATAATGATTTTGTTTGGTCAATATTAAGCCACCCATTTTAGAATATGGAACTTCTCTTTATGCTATGATTTGTTCTTTATTTTTTTGCTGGGTTGTCTTTTTCAATAATCTTTTGAGCCTTTTGCAGGATCATTTCGTTTTAATTGTCTCAGAATTCATGTTTATTCCCTGGGACTATGCACAAAAGCAAGCTGCAACAAGAGAAGCTTTGCGCGATGGCAACTCATGTACTCCATCAATCACCATTGTAGCTGCTGAGAATTTTGAATCACACATGGTGGAATATATTAAAGGGCAGGTATTAATGAGGATATTTGTCAGTGAAAGATGAATGATGTCTTGATTCCTTCATAAATTCTGAATTGATTCTTTTGATTTTCATATATGCAGATCGGCACACACTTCACAGACAAACTTCTAGGAATTGCTCGAGATACTGTTCTTCACATGAAGGGGATAAACAAATCTGAGAATGGCCAACAGATTTCACTCGGTATCCAGCAACCTGCGGGCATGAACCACAAAGGGGATCCTGCACTGGAATTCATTAAGCATGTTTGTGCTGTCCTGGCTCTTGACCAGCACGTGCAGCATGAAGTTCTGGTAATTTGTGCTTAACTGACCAGCACTAGAACATCGCATAAAATAAGAGCTAGCACAAAATTCTAATTTCTTTTTTGCTTCAACATACAACAAGTCTTTTTACTCCACAAGTAGTGTTTTGTTTGTCCATGATCTAAAAGATAAAAAAATATATAATATGTTTTTTAGTTGGAAGAATTAGAATTATATTTTAACCTTCTTACAAATTGATTATAGAATTAGTTTTCTAATTTAAAGTAAATTAAAATTTTTTTATCATTTTTTTGCATGATGGACAAACAAAACCTTATAGATGGAACTATAATTGGAAGCTAAACTCTTAAAGACAATTTATATTTGTGTTCCAGTTGTCTTTCAGAAATGACGCGATATCTCATTTGCTTGCCATCATTTTACAGGTGATGAGAAAGAATCTGTTAAAATATGTACGTGTTCGGGAGTTTGCTCCAGAAGCTGAGTTTCATGATCCCTGTCCTTCCTTTATCTTACCAAATGTAATTTGCAGGTAAGAATAACCATATAGGTTCTTGCATTATCCAGAAGAAGATTTATCTTTAAAAAATCCTAATAAGAATTAGACTGATCATATCATTTTTTACATCATTTTTAATCTTTAAGCTTGGATGATGCTTTTGAGTATTTTGGTTGGATGCAAGATGATGTCTAATTAGAGACAGACCTGAACCTTCTTGTGAAACCCATCCGTAAGAGTTCTAGTAGAGCTAAATTTTTCTGCTGGTTAAGGTTTCTGGAAATCTCTTTGTATAATATTTATTGTTGACTAGATTTGCTGGATTTGGATTTATATAACTGCCAATTATCTTATGAACATCTGCCTCCTGAAAAGTTCTTTATGACACAATTTAATCTTCTGAGCTGAATGAATATGAACCCGTACTCTTTTGAATTGGTTTCAAGTGTTAACTAGCCACCTCAAAATGGATTTTATTTGATTACTGATAAGAACAAATTTTCAAAAAGAGGAATGGAACTAGGTTGCATGGAGTGTAGCTTTTGGACTAGTGAGTTATGAGCTTAGTTTCCATCTGCCTTCAGTGGCATAGGTCTGGCACAGGGTAGCTAACACACTACCCCTGTTTTCAATTGAACAAATTGTATCTTGCTATGCTATGGGACTTTAATTTTATCTACTATTAGCTTTACTCTTACTACCAAGGATGCGATCGCATATTCAAGTAATTATGAAATTCATGATAATTCATTCTGGTGCTAAGAACTGAATTACCACCATAATTCATGCTATGCACTCAACCAGTTGTATTTTAATGCAAGTTACACTTAAGGGAAGCGATTGTAGTGGAAATATTGAACATTTTTTTCAACTGATATCCTTTGCCCTGGAGGAGAATCAGTTCAATAGTTCAGTTCTGTGAATATGTTGGGGGTACATTTACAAGACTCCAGATTCTAGAAAACAAGTTAACAATGACCATGCCAGGTCTCTCGTTGCAGTACTGGATCCTTCTAATACTTGGTTAAACCAGGGTTTGTAATAAATTAACTGTTGTTGTTGACATGCGCTAACTAGTTTTCTGTAGGAATTTTGTGACAGTGGATTGCTTTTTTTTTTAAAACTTTGTTTCTAATCATTTGATTCGTATTTTGATACAGTTGAAGCTGATAATTAGTTACATTTTTCTTCCATTTAGTTTTTGATCAGCTCAACATCTTGCTAACTCACAATTATGTTTGAACAGCTACTGCAATGACTGCAGAGACCTGGACTTGTGTCGTGACTCAGCTGTATTGGCAGAGGAGTGGCGTTGTGCCGTGCCACAGTGTGGCCAGCCTTATGACCGAGAAGTAATGGAGAATGCTCTTCTTCAAATTGTACGACAGAGGGAGCGTCTTTATCATTTGCAGGATCTGGTATGTCTTAGGTGCAATCAGGTCAAAGCTGCTCATTTATCAGAACAGTGTGCATGTGCTGGATCGTATAGGTGCAGGGAAGATGTGTCTGAATTCCGCAGAAAAATGCAAATTTTCTTGAATGTAGCCATTCGTCAGAAGTTTCAACTCCTCCAGGAGTGTACCTCTTGGATTTTAGAAGTCATCTTATAAGGAGCAAGATAAACATTAATCTTGTTTTCTATAAATCTGTAATCCTTAATTTTGTAGTGTTTCCAAATCCCTCATTAATTTAAAAAAAAAAGAAAATAAGAAATCCCCAGTTAATATCACGCGAACATCTTTCTTCCTTTAAATTAGGATAGCTAACATGGTTCTTGTTTGTCTCTGCCACCACCATCTAGTTATGCTATTGCTGGAGGTTGCATGTTAAAACTTATTGCGTTGTCAAGGAATTTTAGAGGACTAAGCACTTGAGGCCAAAAATGCATGTGAAATTGATTAAACATTAGATGCCAATTGTTTCCTTTTCCTAATTTTAACTTTCCCTCTTATTATTATTATTATTATTATTTTATGAAAATAAGATCAAAGCTCGAAACTTGGAACATTCTTGGAGGACGGTTCCTGTAATTTAACCTTCAGAAAGATGGCAAGCTACAAACGATACAGGACTAAATAATACACAACAGAATACAAGACTAGTTTTTTCACTTTCTGCAACATCGTCAAGATATTCAAAAGTAAATATGGCTCCTAGTACTACTTCTCCAACAATGAAGCTGCTTTTCTTGTTGTCTTGAAGATCTGTGAGCAACTGAAAAAGTATGTTTTATTCAATTTTAATAATCAAAACTCAAATTTATTGATATTAAAAATCAAAACTCAAATCCAGCTAGGCGTGATCGTGTAGACTTGGATTGCCTTGTGCTGTGGTTCAGCTGTTCCCGGGCCTAAAAGTCAAGGCCAGAAGTTCACATTGGGCTACGATTGGATCCACAAGGATTCCTTATTCGGGCTTTAACAGAATATATATACACACACACGCATACTGATAAATAATCAATTCTAAGAAATTTTTTATTATCTTATAGAAAAACACTAGTTAGAATGTCACGCCGATAAATATTTTTTAAAGCTCACAAATGGACGTGAGCTGCAGGTTTGCACGGGTTTTATTTGCATCTTTGATTTGTTGAAACCATCATTTGTGTTAGGAGGATAATTTCATTGTTGTAAAGCTTATAAAGATGGTTATTGTAAGTGTTGTTTGTAAGATTATCTCAAGAACATGAGTATTCACTATTTTTATGCTTGAATGAATCAAAGATGTTTATGCTTATATACAACTGCTCAACATAACCATCAATCCAGATTTTACCTCTCTAAAGATGTGACTTCTGATTCAAGTTGAGCAACTCTTTCCTTTGCTTCATCTAAAGGCATTGATGACCCCAATTTGCGCTCACTATCTTGTAGGCGTTGCCTTAGTTCCTTATCCTGCAACTCAGTTTTTCAAACAAACATCAAAAAGTTGATATCAGTCAACCTTTGAAAACATACATTTTACAAATTATACAAAGCGAGTTCATCTTGACAGAAAGGCTCAATATAATTCATTTGCAAGCCTGCAACATAAAGCAGAGAGATTTAGTTACAAATGAAGTTATTCTCCGTATTTGTATGGCATTAAATAGGCCGCATCAGCATATTTGAGCATAGCTTCAGCAGCACTGTCACGATCGATCTTTCCCCAACCACCACTTGTTTGCCACATCCCATTCACAACCCTACACGTATCTAATGAATCCTTTCCATTCTTCACCACCACAATTCGATCTCCTGTTATCCTCCTCAGTCAACACACATTGCAATGGTTTCAAACTCAGTTTTCTCACCCTTCCACTTGCCAGTACCATGCCCTTAAAGGTGAAGTTGCTAGATGGTACAAAAACCCATCTTCAAATGCAAAAAAGGCCTAAATAGAGAGAGAGAGAGGAAAAAAAGAATAAAAAACGGCAAGTGTTTTTGCTTCTTTTAAAACCCCAAAGCCATGTCTCTTGACTCTCTTCCCTTCTACTACTTTTCTTTTATCTTATCTGCTTCCTTGCCTCACCTCCCATCATTGATTCTATAGAAAGGCCTTCGCAGTTATGGAAGGGGGGAGAGGGCATTTTGGTCAAAGCATATAACCACATAGTTACAGATAGAAGAAAAAAAAGAGGCAAATGAGTAAATACTTAAATCCATAGGGACACCAAAGCAAAAAAAGTAAACTAAGAAATCCTACGTGACAAGCACATAAGCCCCAGGGCTTTCCTGTCCAATAAGAAAACACCACATAAACAATAAAAAACCCCCAAAACAGAAGGGTAAGGGATTTTTATTTTAATTTACAGTGATCGGCCAGCGCTGTCTAGGCCCCAGCCGCCGCTAGTCTTCTACATACCATTAAGGACTCTGCATACGTCAAGCGAATCGTTCCCCTTCTTCACCGTGATTCGCTGAGTCCCGGTGGCGGTGTCAGTGGTTTTCGTCGTCGTCCGCGCGCAGCACCGCAATGATTTGAAACTGAGTCATCTTGAATCGGGACGAGCGGGAGTTGTTATAGTGAATTTGGGGAAGGCGTGGTGTGCGGACGTTGCCATGATCACTGATGGAGGAGCAAAGAAAGGGGCGCTTGGATACGGCGATAATGAGGATAGGTAAGGATTTTGGCGCTCAATTGCCACATTTTCTTAAATGACTATTATACCTCAATTTCTAGTAACGAGTATTTATTTTATTTTATTTTTGTAGAGACTAGAAAATATAAGTATAAAGAAATTGATATTAGGTGAAAGTTATTTGTGTCATTTAATAATCTTTAACCCTTTAAACACACTGTTAAGATATTTAATTATTTGAGTGTTAATAAACTTATTCTGTTTTGGCAATCCACTTAGATTTTTAAAAAAATAGATTAGAGTTAATTTGTTATAATTTGATTTGAATTTTTTTAAAATTATATTATTTTTAATTGATTTAGATTAATTTAAATTAACTTAATTAATCAATGATTTAACTGCAACGAGTTTAATAATTTTAAATTTAACCATACAACTCTACCTTTCAAAACCCTCTTAAACAAACTGATTATACTCGAACTAATACATTTTAAACAAAAGTAATTATTATGAATGAGTGCATTTTGGAGATTTTTTTTTAGCAATCGTTCTAAGAATTCTTCTTCATAATATTTTTTTTTAAAATTAATAAAAAAATAAAAGATTTTTTTTTATATTATATCTCCTCACAAAACATTATTCATCATAATAGTATTTATTTCTTTTTTTCTTTGTTTTTTTTTCTAATCTATATATATATTTTTTATCAATCTCAATTCCATCCTTCAAAATTAGATTTAGTGAGGACTGAACTTCATAATCTTTTTTAATTTATTTTTTATAAAGTTATCACAATCTCATGACTCAGACCACAGGTTTAACGAGCTAACTCGATTGATTTCGAGTTTTGTTTTTCAATTTTATTCTTCAACATTTGATTGATTGAAAATTAGACTTTGTGATTTATTTTGGTTTGTTTTCTATGAGGTTATTCTCATCTCATGACCAGAGTTACGAGTTTCGCAGGTTAACCCTAATTAACTCAAGTTATTTTTTTTGTATTCTTTTTATTTATTTTTTCAATTTCGTCGTTCAACACTGAGTTGATTAAGAATTGAACTTTATAATTTATTTTAATTTGCTTTCTATTAAGTTATCCTAATCTCATGACCTGGATCACAAGTTTAACATATTAACCCGAGTTGACTCGTGTTATTTTTTTAATTGATTTCTTTTTAATTTTATCCTTTAACATTGAATTTATTGGAAATTGAGTTTCATTATTTATTTTGATTTGCTTTCTATGGAGTTATCATGGTCTTATGATTCAATATATAGATTGTCAGGTTAACTCGGTTTGACCTGAATCAATCCGATATGCTATCGTCTCAATGTTTATAAAAATAATTTCATCTTAAATATATATTTTGAGTCAAATATGTTTTCACTAATCATCTAGGTTGTCTTTAAATCTATCAAGCCGACTGATTTATATTGAATCAATCTCCACACGGTTAAAATTTTTTTTTTACTAGAAAAAACATTAGTGATATGTAGATATTTTTTTACATTAATTTTATTTTAATTCGCAGCATAGCATGAGCCTGATTAGTTTGAACTATATATATGATATCAAGTAAACTCACTTAGCACTCTAACTAAGTTTATATGAGAGGAAAAAGTTGAAATATATATCCATTATGCTGTATTTAAAAAGATAATTTAAATTGAATGTTTTTTTTTTCATGCTTGCTAATGATATATTTGTAGCTATGATTCCACGAATTGAGATATGAGAACGAAGCTACCAGTGAAGTGAAACTTCAAATTACTGTGATATGGAACCATATTTGATGGAAGCCAAATTTTTTTAAATATATCGAGCAACTTTTTTGGGCATTTTCCTGTTTGAAAATGTATATGTGAACTGTTAGCAGGCTGATTTGTTACCAGATCATGAATGCAGTTCTTACATGTGAACAAGATTCATTAAAGAGTTTCAATTCTTGACAAAGATTAATATATATTTTTTTAATCAAAACAATTAGCAAGACTTTCTTCAAAACAAATTTTCCTTGTTGAAATTAAATGATGCCACAACCGTGTCTTGTGTCAAGTGTCAAGTTAACGAGGAAAGTGTAACGAAAAGTGAAAAAGTGTATTCAAGACTTGACATGAAGCTTCCCCACCTCTTCCCCTTGTTGTTATCTGCTCGAAGTCAAGCGTTCTAGGATTACAGGTAAATTTCCTACTTTCCTTGTACTTGCTAGGAAGCACCTAAAAGTAACTATGGAAATGGAAATTCTTTGGTCATTCCTTTTAGGGGAATGCATTTTAGAAAATCTGAAGGTATATTTAAGCTTCTTGCATTCACTATGAAAGCATTTCGAAGCTACTTGCATTCACTAACTTTACTTCTTAGAGAACCATAAGGATATATGGAGTCAAGAGCAACGAGAATTGATGATTTTGATATGAGAACAAATGCGAGTACCCTGAGAAGAAAGGGGAAATCGTTGCTAAATGGGGAAAGTTCAAGCCAGATGAGAGGAGAGGAGGGAGTTCCTGAAGGCCAAGCAAGTCCAACGTGGTCAAGCCTAAGTGGAGATGAGGACCGAGTTTCTGTGCCGACCGAAATCCTACGCTACGAGGAGGATTTTCCTGAAGGCCAATCAAGACCATCATATGCGAACCTAAATAGAGAGGAGTACCAAGTTCCTTCTCCAACTGAAAGCCTATTGCATGAGGAATTTCAGCATGATTATCCGCTTTTTTCAGATCAACATTCTTTGAAACTTATTCAGCGCCGTCTTGAGGAAGGGCGTGGAATAGAAAGACAAGGAGGCCGGAGTTCATCCATATGCATCTTTCCATTTCCTCGTAGCTTTGACAAAATAAATCCTAACGCTTACCAACCTGAGCTCGTGTCATTAGGCCCTTACCACAGGGGCAAAGATCATGTACTGGAGTTTGAAGACCACAAGTGGTTCTTCCTTGGTAAGCTTCTTTCTCGATCAAGAACTGATTTAAGCAACTATCTTGGTGCATTAAAATTAAACGAAAGGTCCATAAGAGACTGCTACTCAGAGACTATCTCTATGTCAAGTCATGACTTTGTTGAAATGATGTTGCTTGACAGTTGCTTTGTTCTTGAACTTCTCCGAAATCTCAACCATAGTGAAGATATGATTGATGAGGGTGACCCCATCTTCACAAGGCCTTGGTTGATCCCGATTCTAATCAGGGATCTCCTTAAGTTTGAGAACCAACTTCCATATTTCCTTCTCCACTTAATATTGAACTTGTCTGGCGGTAATGGAGATATAAAACTAGAACCAGATCCTCTACCGATACTTGCATTAAAAGCCATTGATCTAGTCTTTCCAAGACGTGCAGAAATCCTGAACAAGTTCGGATCCTGGCATGGTAAGCATTTACTTGACCTATTCCACTTGAGCCTCCTTCCCACAGATCAGGTCATCATTTGCATTGATTTAGAGGAATATCATCCATCAGACCAGTCAATTCAAGGTGTCACGCAGCTTAGGCCATCAGGAATCAAGTTTCGTCCGAGAAAGTGCGATAGCTTCCTGGATATAAACTTCCGAAATTGTGTACTTGAAATTCCATCCGTCACCATTAATGACTTCACAAGCACCGTCCTCGTAAACTGTGTTGCCCTAGAACACTGCGAGGAAAAGAGATCCAAATACTTCACCGATTATGTCTCTTTCATGAATTGTCTCATTAACCAACCGAGAGATGTTACTTTTCTTTGTTCAGAAGGGATCATCACAAGATTCTCCCAAGATGACCAATACGTCGCCGATCTCTTCAACACTCTAGGGAAAAATGTTGCTTTCAATATTCGAGAGTGTTATCTCTCCAAGATATTCAGAGAAGTAGAGTCATATTACAGCAGCAACTGGGCAACAATGAGGCGAACTTATTTTAGCAGTCCTTGGTCATTCATCTCAGTTCTATCCGCCTCCATCCTCCTAGTTCTTACAATGGTACAAAGCATTATGTCTGTTCTAAGTTACAAGTGCCATTAGTGTAAGATAATAATGTTGTCCAATCTTGTTTAGCAGCTTGATGTATGGAAACACCAGGTCACGGTTCGACCTAATCCAACCCCCTTCCCCTTTAATATATGGAAAAACCATAACATATGGAAACACAATCTTTTAGATTAATGGACAACTTTCTACAACGAAATGAGTATATTATGTATATGTAGGAAATAAAGAAGAGAATTCTTCCTAATACAGCATGCATCCACTAATATACAGCTAAGTACAAGCAACAACTGATAGAAATATGGTAAGATATTTGTTTTAACATTTATATGGAATATACTTATAATTAAAACAAATTGCGGGTGAATAATAAATTAATCTCATTAAACCCTTGACTTGCATTCACGTAATAGAAACTATTTACCTAATTATATGTGATTGGTAAAATGATTATTGTCGGGTTTCTCGAAAGACATGAACAGTGAAAACGATAAATTTAAAATTTTTCAGGTGTCCTAAGGATCCCATTAAACAGATCTAGAGTTATTTAGGGTTTATACAAATATTACCTGAAGACCAAATGTTTTTTTGGGCTTTGAATAATTGCTTCAGGGCTAAGTTGTCGCAAACTACAAGTTGTCCTAGTGTTCGCCCTTTAACGGTAATTCACATGAATTATTAGTGAGAAATCTTCTAAATCTTTTTAAGAGAGAGAGATTACTATACCTTAGAGTGCTAACATTCTCTTAGGAAATAAGAGGCATAACATTCTAGTTATAGAAAAATCTAAAAACCCTATAAATAACAATATATCAATTTGCCTCTTAAAGAATATTACATATATTATTTTAGAATAATTTTAGAAATTTTTTCGATTAAATTCCTACTTGATTTTTTCTAGGTCTAGAATTGTAATCCCTTATATTAATTACATTCTAATCCTTAATTTCTAGAACTTATTTACATTGAAGTCATACTTGATTAATTATCCCACTTTAATTTCCGACCAATGGTTGCTATGTGTGTGACCCATTAGGTTCCCTAATAAATTGATCCAAATATAAATCATAATCCTAAATAAAATAAGATTAAATAAATTAAACAATTTGGTTTATTATCAATTTAACAATTGATTAATTTATATTTAAAAATTAAGTACGATATCTAGCAATCTGTTACGATCCCCCAAATAATAGAAAAACCATAAGTGGTTTGACTTAATATTTCAATGACTAGTTTTTCAATGTAATTTTTATTTATTCATCAAGAATGTTTTGATTTAGACTTTATATCATGAAGTATGTCTACTTTGTCAAATCAATAAATATGTTTTACCTGAAAAAAATAGTGTTACGTGTAACTATCCAATTGGTTAAATGTCACATTCACTAACAATTATTTGGTGAAATGAAAGGTAAATTCAATATGACATATACAAATGATGTCAATGAGAGTATTATTTGTTAAATATGAGTGTTGTACCTTTTCATCACAGGGACATGATGTTGCGGCGACCTTTCTTAGATGGGATTCTGGAAGGTTTTTTGGTTGGTTAGGAAGTCGCCACATACTATTACGGCTACTAGAATCCCTAACTGTTTTTTAGATATTTTAGGCAAGGGACTGGTTGCGTAAAAAAAAATATATTAACACCCTTAGTACGCCTTACCTAAGATAAGCTGCATTAGTTTTTATTGTTTGCTATGGTTTGATAATGTCTATTTCTACTAGCTTACTATAATGAGCTTGCTATGATGAACAAACTCTAGTTTTCTAGGTCAAGAACTCGGTCTAGGAAGGTGAAATATTCTCAATTATCGTCGAGGCTTCTTTCGGGGTAAAACTAGAATTTTTGCTACCATGTCATTTCAAGTGATTTTAGATGAAATTCCTTGCAGATTTTATCCTTATATTAAAAGTGAATGAGTTATATTATTCATAATAATATTTTGGATATTAATCTCATATATTTTTTAGTGTTTTCATTCTTTTTTATGCTTTGATTTTCCTTCTAAATCTAGAGCTTATATTCATTTTGTTGAGGGATATTGAAATTTCATATTCTTTGGTTCATAAAGCTTATTTAGAAGTGCATCTAAACCAAGATGATGTTGTAGGAATCTAGGAAGATATATTGTAAACATCTTAGTTGCACAAGTAATGAGTAATAAAGTTTTAAGGACAAATGATTCATCCTTAACAAGAACAAAAGTCTTATTACTTTAAAGTACTTCAAAAAATAAGTACTATTCTTTAATTTAATTTAAACATATATATTTTTATAATTAGTATGCATGGTGGAATTTTGAATTAGTATCAATTATACGTTTAGATATATACTTAGCATGCATGCTAGTATTATATTTGTGTTGATAACATATTTGTCATGAGTTATTATTTTACATGCTAATAGATTTAAACTTGCATTAACTCTAGGTTTTTTTTTCAAAACTTTTATGTTTACCCTATTTTATTATGATAAATTAAGCATCATTGTTCACTAATCTATAATACTTTGTTTTTGCACACCATCCTGGATATTTGCATCATCAAATGCAGCCATCAAGTCCAAGTCACGACACCCATCTACATAGCATACTATATAGATTGCAAGCCGGGATGATGGAACTCCACCTTGAGCAGCGCCTTGGCCCATGCTATACAGGCTTCCTCCTTCAACCGTGAAGCCAGCTACTGTGGAGGCTGCATGAGTGCCATGGCCTAGATAGGCATTTCTAAGTGAGTCCATTAGGCAATTTCATAATTCTTTTTTATTTTTTAAGAAATAAAAAGGAAAAGGAGAAGTAGGTCACCAGGGAGATTTGACGAGGACAGAAAACATTTTGGAATTAAAAAATTTAAAAAAAATTGAGGATGGTCGACCTTGAATGGTGGATTATTTAATAATTCTTGATAATATAGGGACTAATTGATTAGTTTTGATAACCTTATGATACTAAGTTATAATTATAGGAATAATGGAGGATTTGGAAGTAGCATCGGATAACCATTAACGGTGATTAAAGCCCAGCACGAAAGAAACGTAGGATGGGCCTGGGCCTGGGCCTACGTCGTTGATTGATCCAGGACATTATACTATGGGCCGGGCATGATAAGAATGGTAAGAATAAAGCCTATTTCGTTATAATTGGGCTTGAAACCCATCACTTCTGTTTCCCAAGATGGGACAGGTTATATTACACGGTAATTTTCTATTAATCCTGTTTATAATTTTTTACTAATACTCCCACCCCACAGTCCAGTCCTATCTCTTAACTACAACTCGAATAAAAAATAATCTCATGCTTAGGAAAGTTTTCTTGAGCACTTCAATTCGAAAAGAGAAAAAAAAAATAAATACAATAATGGATTAAAAATTAAGGATAGGAGAATAATTAGAGTGAGGAGCATGTTTCTTAATCTTTCTGGTTTTAAGTGTTAATTACCTTCCACTGTCTCAAAAAATAATAATAAAAAAATTCCAACTCAAGTGGGAAAGTTACAAACACAGATTAAACATGGTTAGGCTAGTATTAGCCACGTTTTGTTGCCTTTAATTTGCCTAATTAATCACCATATATTTATCCCAAACGTCGTCGGCCGGACGTGCATATTACAGCCTAGCATGAGAAAACAACACAAAGTTTTCCACAGCAGGCAGGCATGCACCGTTTTTAGGAATTAAGTCCAAATTTTCTCCTCTTTCTTCCCGACAAAAGACGTGTGAGCTAGGCTGGATCTAAAGTTAAACGAGGCTGAGAACACGAGTTCAAGAAAATACAACTCTAGATCTATTTTTTGCACTCAGTTTTGTAGGGGGAAAGCCATCCTGAGTCACAGCGATACATTCTACAGAGACATCAAATCTCGTATATGTTGAAAACACACATATAAGGTTTTCTTTTTCTTTTTTTCTTTGAATGGTGTAGAAGAACATGTTCTCCATGAATACATAATATAAGAATGTAGTTGACAGAGCCATGATGTTCTAATTAGGTCTTGGTTTTCCTTTCAATCAGTTGTTAGAATCTGTCAATTCATCAGATTTTTCGAAGCTAGAAGTTGCCAGGCCACTGTAGATATACCACGTTTCACACGATAGCTATCATATGGCAGGCAGACGGCACGGAGAGCAGTGGAATAAATTGCAGGTCATAGAAAATAGAAATCAAAGAAGCCGGTTTTCCTCCTGTTGCAATCACACTTTTTGAAAAGCGATATATATATATATATATATATATATATATATATAGTAATAAATTAAAGTAAAAGTACCGGCTTCTTTAATTTACGGCTGCAGCAATTAATCACAAGGGCTGCTGTCAAGATTCTATATATCTTATAAAACGGCTAGTGTGAAACCCTTGGAAAGAGCTTTGCTTTACGGCTTATTTATTTGTTTACGTTTGAAGTGTAAAAGGCCAATTTTATTTTGTATCAGCTGTGGTTTGACATTCTTGCATTAAAATAAATATAATGTGGTAATTATAGTTGAACTAATAACTTGAATTTAGTGGTTGTTTGGACTGCCATATATTAATTAGTTATATTATAATTTATATTATTTTTTAACACATTCATTTAAATTAAAAAAATTTAGACTTGAAACTTGCACAAATCTATACTACCTTACGATTAATTTTTTTATCAAATAAATAAAAAAGATGAAATTCAAATTCGTGACCGTTTGCTTATCAAAGTTCTGCTATCATATTAAAAAAAACTAATTTAATTTAAAAAATTAAGTTATTAGTTGAAGTTTTAAGATATGATTTATGTTATTTTCTAACACACCCCTTGAAATAAAAGTTTTTTCAATTTTATTTAAAAAATTTAAGTTATTAAGTTGTATTGATTTTTTAATATTTTTTTTTAGAATAAAAACATTTAAAGAGAAAAACACAAGCAAAAGTGAAGATGAGCGAAGCAATTTCATTAAATTGTGTTTGGTATTCTCCCGTCTTATGCTTGATTTCCACGTTTTACATATGGATGGAGCCGTGATATATATTTTCCAATTGATCCACCAGCTGTGTGCTAGAAATCATCTTTAACATGTTTAAAAATGAAAGAATCTGATTTTTTTGTTGTCTCAGGTTCGAGCCCTATGATTGTTTATATGATGACCGCCGGAGACTTACATGGTCGTTAACTTCAGGGCCCGTGGGATTAGTCGAGGTGTGCGTAAACTGACCCGAACACCCACGTTAAATTAAAAATAAAATAAAATGAAAGAATCTAAGAACTTACATAAATGGTTAGCCTAGGCACGCTTATCTTCCTTGTCGACCCTCGTGAGAGAAGTGGTCAAGATGTTAGGTTCAACTATTCCCAGGTTGATCTTGGATCTACACATATGCTTGCTGCTAGGACTCAGTACAAGAATTGACAAGCTAATTAAACTGAAAAAACTAAAAAAATAATAATTAACAAAATCGAAATCATAAAAAAATTAATTAAAATATTTTTAAAAAATTCGGTTTGGTTCGGTTTCAGTTTCATAACCGAACCGAAACTAGTCAGTTGGGTTTAAGTTTTTAATTTAAAATAATCAAACCGAATTAAAACCGGTCAGTTGGAGTCAATTTTGGTTTAGTTTCGGGTTTTTTTTTT
>Ga0307515_10001974_pt1 | contig 45447 bp, 8 predicted proteins | sample 17_EM_MG_FD_194513 | JGI IMG/M metagenome (GOLD analysis project Ga0307515, IMG submission 194513) | Populus trichocarpa ectomycorrhiza microbial communities from riparian zone in the Pacific Northwest, United States - 17_EM | ecosystem: Host-associated > Plants > Roots > Unclassified | place... | reverse complement strand
AACAATTACGAAAACTATGTCTATGATACAACCTGTTGTTCGGGTATCGCCCCCCGTTTTACCCGTCCGCCCTTTTTTTCTTTCTTCACTTCAGTCTGAATCACAGAACATAAGCAGTGCAGCTCACGAAAGACCTAGAAGCCCATTCCTCGCACAAAGAAAACACACACGAACTAAAATTGGAAAAAAAGCAGAGCAAAGCAAGCAAGCAGGTAGGAAAGATAAACGACAGCACGTTCCGCGCGAAAAATATTCGGCACCAAAATGCGGGAAAAGCTGGTAGAGAAATATCATCCGTAAATCCCGCCTTTGAGCAAGTAAGAGAGAGGGAAAGGAGAGGGGAAGCAAGGAAACGCCGGACTCCGATCCAAAAGTATGAACAAATGCGTAGCCCCCGCGCTTTTCCCCGTCAACGAAGAATGGGAAAGCGATAGGCGTAATACTTGCACAGCTGCGGACACTCCCCAAAAAAGAAAACAAAGGAAGAAAGATAAAAATGGGAAACTGTGTATCTACAAACGTACAACCCCACATCAAAACCCCCGATATCGCTAGTCTGGAAACCGAGCTTCTCGCCAGATCTCAAAAATCCTACGACCTCACGTCCGCCGCTTCTGGCTTGGGCCCGTGTAGCTCCTAAACTCGCTCCCTGCAATCCCTGGATAGTTCCGCTGCCTCCGCTTCGGCTGGTTCTCCGGCTGCGGGTTCTGCTGCGGGCCAGGCGGAGGCGCATGCTCGTACGGCGGTTTCTGCTGCTGCGACGGCGGCTGCTGGGAAAATGCGGGAGGGTGTGGGGGCTGGCCGTACGGCGGGGCTGGTTGAGCATTGCGCGGGTCCATGTTTGCGGGCAAGATGGGCTGACCGCCATATTGGGAGTATTTAAGCGGCGGATACTGCAATGGTGGGGGGTGCGGAGGTGGTGGCAGGTACCCTTGCGGAGGCTGGTGTTGGTATATATTGTATGATGTCGGGCCAGTGGTGACGAAGGGTTGGTTATGTTGCGGAGGTGGTTGGGGTGGATAAGGGCTTTGGTGGGTGGAAGGAGGGCCCTGCTGATGCTGTGGAGGACCCTGTTGATGCGGCGGAGGACCCTGCTGGTGCGGAGGGCCTTGTTGGTGTGGTGGACCGTAGCTACCGCTGACAGGAGGAGGCCTTGAATATTGATGACCTTGGGAGTCGTAGTGCGCGAACTGATATCTATATGGTGTCTGAACGAAGGGAGGGAGTTGTGGGCCAGCTTGGGGTGGTGGCCGCGCTTGGCCATTATAATCAGGCGCGTAACCCTGAGGTGGTGGGCCATATGGAGAGACATGTGGAGGGTGCGCTTGTGGAGGATGCGTTGGTGGAGGATGCGTTTGCGGGGTGTGCGCTTGTGGAGGGTGCTGCGACGGAGCAGGGCCAGGCCCACTTGGCCTTCTGTTATCTTCCCACAGTGGGCGATGCCCATGTTCCATGGAACTAGGACGTCCATTATGTCCATGCTGTGCGTGTTGTCCGTGTTGTCCGTGTTGTCCGTGCTGATCAACTGAAGACTGAGAAATTGGGAAATGTCCAGTTGATGGAGATACAGCACTATGACTTCCTGACAAGCGGCGAGAGCCACTTCCACTCCGTTCATGAGGAATCATAATTCGAGAGGGTGGAGGGCCCATATGAGGTTTTTCTGTACTACCTCGTCTAGCATTGGAGGTATCTGATGTGCTCTCGCTGCCTGCTCTGTCTGTAACTCTATCCGGGGTCGTGTGTCTGTTGGGATCTAAAATTTGACGTAGCCTTGAAAATTGTTTCTTTTCCGGAGTCATTTCTCTAGACCCTCTCCGACCGGCTAGCCTGGAATTTGACAAAAATTGGCCACCCGGTGGAGGCCTGTCCAGTAACCGGCCTACCTCGGTGGAAGCGGTCACTGGCTTTTGCTCAGCGGTATGTCCGTACCTTTCTTCTTGTCCGCGATCATCTGTAAAGTCTCTCCTCAAAGCTCCATTAAGAGAGGACTGTGTCGAAGGATCTGCGTTTACAGGGGCATTGGCAGGAGGCTGTGAGTCGTAATTCAATGCTGCAGGCCTCATTCCACGCATTCGTTGTCCAGGGTCATCATGTTCGTTGTTCAGTAAGTCAGTTATCTTGTTTGAGTACGATTTGGCCGGCACCTCGCTCTTGATCACTTCATTCCCATTAGGCATTCCGACGCCATTCGTATTCATAGTAGGAGGGGCCTGGATCGGGATTTCCACTGTTTCAGATGGTTTGGCAGGGCTACTATTCGCCGTCTCCAAAGACATGGCCGTTGAAGTCGCTGAAGGTGGTCCATAAGGCGAAGTTGGTGAAATATTCCCAGCTTTCCTGGAAGGAGTCGTAGTCGTAGAAGTAGCCGGTCTCTTCCCTTTTCCATTTTTCTCAATCGGCGTCGCAGGAGGGGCCTCCTCAGATAATGAAGCAAGCATAAGCAGTGCGGTAGCTTCGGAATTTGGAATGACTTTAATTCTTGCTTTCTCTGCTGCTGCGCGTTCCACTAGCTTCGCCGCTTTGGCTAGAGTTTCGACGTTGTATGACGCATCTGCGTACTCTCGGTCGGGGCCAGTGAAAGCTGCAAATCCTCCTGGAAGATTCTCAATAGAGTCATCATAATCAGCGTTCTCTTTCAAAAACGCTTTTCGTTCTTTTGCTAGAGCGCGTCGCTGTTCTGCCTCTTTCCACATTCTTTTGGTCTCAATAAATGCTCTACTACGAGAGTCAAATTTGGCTGGTAAAGGCCCCGTTGATTTATCAGGATACTGCACACCATGTCTTGGGGGTACCACAAAATCCTGATATCACGTCAGACTGTTCAAAATTTACACCGCGGCAGAAACTCACTTCATCATCAGTCCCAACGCCATCTTGGCCTTTCGCTTCCCGGTCAAGCTGGAGAAGGCGATGCAGGCACTTGAGGAAAAAATCCTCTTGCAAGTTACGTACAGTTAACTATTTATTGTTAATTTTATTATTATTAGGCGGGGACGCAAAACATACTTCAAATTGCTTCCTCTGAATTTGTTCTTCGGCCTCTCGAATGCGGTCAAGGCTGGCAAGCTTCTCCTCACGCGTGTGGTCCAGCACAGCTAGTCTTTGCTTTAGACCGTCATCGAGTTCTGCGCTAACCACATGGTACTGATTACTTCGTTTGTGGAAGTCTGGATCATTTTCTAGGCCGGTGATGGATCTCTCGGCCAATTCGCCAAGCAAAGGTTTTAACGCTTTGACCACACTGCGATATGCTGTCTTGAGCTGAAGTTGACGGCGAAGGTCAGCCTCTATGTTAATGTCAGAATGCGGTTGTCGCCGTCGTCCTGGAAGTCGCTTTACTATCTTGACAGGCTCCTGGCTCGTTGTTGGCAATACGTTTTGGAGATCTTGGGTGATGGCATTCTCCAGATTTGGTTCCGGGGACCCCGGCGCGGTTGTCGCATCTGTTAATTCAGGTGGTGCCTCTGTAGAATCAGGCGGTGGTTCTGTTGATGCAAATTTTGGTCTTCTGCCGCGACGTGTGATTGGAGGTCGCTTTTCTGACAGATCGCTTTCGCTTTTCTTTAGTAGAGTGCCATTTGGTTCACTGTTGACACTGTTGACACTGTTGACGCTGTTGACACTGTTGATACTGTTGACGCTGTTGACGCTGTTGGCACTGTTGTCGATTTGGTCAGAGTCATTGGAAGCGTCGGATAATCGGCTTCCATTAGTCGATCTCCTCAATTCATTTGAGCTTGCTCGCGATTCCGGCTTTAGGCCTTCTGCAGGTTGCACCGAGTTCACGGGAGACTGAAAAACAGCGTCCGGAGATGAATCGGTTTCTGTTGATGCCCGGCTGCGCTTGGCGGGTCGGTCGTTTTCCGTGTCGTAATGCGCGTCTTGCTGGCTGGCCTCAGCAAGAGAGCTGCGTCGACTATCTGCGCTAGCAACAGAACCAGCAACGGAATTTGTTGCTTGAGAAGCTGCTCGTGAGGCAGCACGCGTTGTCATATGCAGCGGTTCTGATGGTTGCAGTCTAGAGAGTTTCGCAGGTGTAGGACTACTTGCTCGCTTAGACCTGCGTAACCTCGTCTCCAGAGATGTGGCTGCCAAGTGAAGCCATGCTTAGCAGAAATTTCTCCATAGAGACAAGCAGCAAGGCCGCCGAGGAGGGGAAACATACCTGACTTGATGCTGTGTGATGTGCTTGGCTCTGATCGTGGGTGATGTCGCCTTCGTTTCATTTTTCGATTGTTCGATGTGGCTTAAACAAGGACTTCATTAGCTTGCTCGTGACCATTATGCGTGTCTAAAAGACACTAGGCAATCCCGAAATCTGAATATTGACAATATTAACAATATCGCAAATGAAACTTACGATGAGATGTCGACTTCTAGTCGTCTGAAATGCAAAATCCCTACACTTGAAGACTGCTTGATAATCTGTGGATATCCGCAAGCGTCAGCAGCGGAACGAGGTTTACTCGCTGTATAAGCAAAGCCCAAGTCGATTAAGCACAACGATTTACGAACGCAGACTCTAGCGAAGCTAAAAGACCTCCGATCGTGAGGATGTATCAGTAGAGGAACGAGGAATAGTGCCACTCACGAATCAGATCTGACTCTGTGTTGGCTGGTTCCGCTAGTCCCGTGTTAGAATTTGTTCTGCGGGGATCGGACAATGCAATAAGGGTAGGAATGAAGCGAAGAGGTTCAATAATCCCGATGTAAAGACAAGATACGTCCACATACCGGGAATTTCGAACGGTGTGGTTAGTTGAATTCTTTGAAGCGGTTGTGTTGGTGAAGGAGGCACCCTGGTAAGAAGCAATAAAATGCTCGTCGACCCGGGGCTAAGGAGGACAATGGTGGCAATGAGGACACGACGAGACGATCAACGGTTGGCCTCCAGTCAAAAGGAAGGGAAGCACAAGACGAGGAGCAGCCAGCAGCCCAAGTCGCTGTGGGTATATGGGACCGTAGTGATGCGAGTGATTGTATTGATGGACAGCTCTAGAGTTTGGTCTGGTGCGGCTAGTCCGAAACGAGAGCACCCCGGTCATCCAACAAGGCTTGGTCAAGCCAAAGGAATTGTTGCCACGGCACACTTTCTGACACCATCTATTCAATTCTATCAATAGCATCTAACTGCAATCTTCCCACTACAACAGCTATTTCCAAAACAATCCCCGACGACTGGTCGCAATTATAATCGACGCAAGCAATTCCTAGCCGAAGTAACCGTGATGCTTGATACCGGCAAGCCAGCCAGCCACAATGAGCCTGCAGCCGCTGGCGTAAAGGTTTCCCAAAGCAGAATATGTAGAGGGAGCATTGGGGGTTTTGGTTCTACCACGAACTATTTCAACAAAGACTATCTGCGACTGTATAATAGCTATGAGCGATAATCGAATCCGTGATCTTGACTTGTTACCGTTGACTGAATATCGCAAGACAAACTTCTTTTTTTTCCCCCTTTACAGGAGCGTTCCTCCTAATCCCTGATTCAGATCATCTCCGGTAGAGGAGAGTTCCAACGAATCTAGGAACTCAGGTCTTCAATTTGGTTATCTTTAAGGGTAGTGCGACGTACAAACACATTCTGGAGAACGTAATATCGAATCGCTTACTGCTGGCTCCGAGAGGTTTCTCACCTTGTGCATAATTTATATCGACGAATCGCAACAGCCCAGGAGCATGATAACCCAGAGTCCCGATAAGGCCAAATTAGTTCACAAATAGCAATACGTCCAGAGCACACTTTTCACTCCCACTGTTTGCATCAGGACGGATATATTTTAAGAAATTAATATTTATCTCAACTATTTTCTTTGTAATCGTTTTCCTCTGTCTCAGCGCTAGCTTCCCGTACGCCAAAAAAGACGTTCAAAAGAGGCCCAGGGCTTTCTTCAAACCCTGCAGGCAGCTAAGGAGATGATTCTAAGGAATGAGGGGGTATCGAGCATTGGACTCGTTTAAATGATCGTATCTCATAAAGAGTCGCAGACTATACATTAGACCTGAATCCTTCTATCGTCATACACATTCAACTCAACAACGTGATACTGAGATATTTATAAAGAAAAAAAAATCAGAGCTTGTTTCACCAGCCTGCATCGGAATGTAGACTAATTTTAAGTGGTGCATTTTCTCCACCATAACTATTTCGTGGGGAGGAGGTCAAAATAAAATCAGGTATGGGAGGAGTCATTTCCCGACTGGGGGGTGAAGGCGTCCGTGATGACGAACCGTGGAAGCCTTGCGAATTAATCAAAGGACTGGAACTTGCCGTGCGGCTATTCGAGCGCGTGCGGCTATTCGAGCGCATGCGGCTGTAAGGTCTGGTAGGGCAGGTTATGACCTGCCCACTCAAAGGTGATGCTGTAACTATTGTCCCAGGGGTTGTGGCTGGTGGCGGCGTAGGGCTATCGGTTCTAAAAAGAGGGTGGATGTGAGCTTCGCTGAGGGCCGGGCTCGGTGGACGAGATGAATCGGCGTAGACCTTAGGAGGAAGGGAAAGCGTGGGTGAGTTCCGCCCGGAAGACAGTAGTGAGAAAGGTCCTTCTAAAGTACGTGCTGGTGAGGCGGGGCGGCTTCCTGGTATAGTTTCCAGAACTGTGCCGCGGCAAGGTGCTGATTGCATGATGGTGTCCCGGGCCTGAGAATCCACGCTGGATGTATCCCACGTGTCAAAGCCATCTGGCTGGGAAGTGAGATCAGTCGATTGCGCATCGGAATGACTGCTCTTGGATTCTCGGCCATACGAATGCCGACCAATTAGTTTTGTTTGAGATGTGACAGGACGAACAGCTTGCTGCAACGACTCTCGCCAGGACTTAAGAGACTGAGATGAAGTAGTTGAAAAGGTCGGCGATGGGAGAGATCCCAAAGAGCCTTTCTGAGTATAGAGCGGCGTTAGAATTTCCAAGAGTGTCGGAGGTGTGGGTTCTCGAACTTCTGAGATCATCCCGTCTCTTGATTCTGCAGCGTGCACCGCCTGTCGAGTCTCCTGCGAACTTTGACTACCGACGAGCCCTGAAGAGTAGAATGTAACTTGACTAACAGCTTCCAGAGCCCATATTGCGAACTTAGCAGCAAGCTGATCGGTCCAACTGCCAGTCTCTGCGCGAGCAATCTCGTTAAGATTTATCTTCATCAAGATAAGTGTGACTAGCGATACAGCAAGGGATACTGCAGAAGGAAGAATGCAGGCGACGGCAAAAGAACGTCGTCGATACCAGGATTGAGGCCCGATTCTGTCTCTTTTCCATACGTTCTGTATGAAGAATAACCCCATACAGCAAAGCGAGACCACATCCAATGAAGCAGCGGCAACCGCCACTACGCGAAACGAGATCTTCGCGATAAATAACGAGGTTGAGTCAAGGATCGCGAACACCGTGGAGGCAGCGGTGATGACCCAAGCAATAACGCCAAGGATACAAAGGAAGGGACGATGGGACCCAAGCTTGCTCTTGCCTGCAATAGCCATGACTGCGACTCCAAACGGGGCTGTGAAGGGAATATATGTAAAGTTGCGAGGATGACACCGATATAAGCTGGGATGCAAGAGATGTCTTAAGTTTGGTCAAATAGATGTCCCGATTATTGGGAGCACAGGTGCAAAAATGACAGTTCCTGCAGCCAACCACGAGAAACGAACGAGTACTTTGCGGACCAAATGGCTAAAACGAGTGTGAGGTGCGCACCAGCTCTTAATTCCTACAACGAAGACGAGACCTTCTCAACCATGGCAATGGTTTTCTCGCCGTGGTGGTTTGGTGGTTTCTTTCGTGGGGATGACACGACGGGAAGTTAGGACGGAGGCGGCATCAATTCCTGCGTGACGGGTTGCTGGTAGTGTGGTGAAAGTCTGGCGCGAGATTTAATGCGTGCGAGAAGCGAAGGTGGATTTGTTGGTATATGTGAAATCTTACGAGCCAACTTGGTCGAGTGCTGCGGGGGCCACGAGAACGTTTCACACTCCCGAGACCCAAGTGTGGCTTGCGCAGCAGCGTACACTTGGGAGCGTCCCAAGCTGCGATGGCTATTCAAGATGCCGGACTCGTGCACAGAACCGATGTATAAGCGGCGAGAAAAGAGTGGGAAGATTAATGGGAGAGTGTATGGATAAAAGAGTGGGAGTAAGGAACGAAAGGCGGAGCATTCGTTGGGGTCCCACAAGCAAATAAATTTAGATTTCATGACTTAGGCTATTGTTTTGTAGTGGAGCACTCCAGGGGTGTGGATGCGCACATCCTGGAGGCGCGGCATGCATTCGGAGAAGGAGTGGCTGGTCGGATGGATGCGTAGTCTGCCACTTGCACTAACAAGACCTATGACGCTGCAAGACTTCGGGTTGTCATCATCGCGGCGATATCATAGGCGCCGGTGATAGAGGCAAGTGGAACAGGAGGTTGCTATTTTCAAGACAGCGAGAGGGACGGTTGGCGGTGTTCTAGAAAGCAATTGACAGGCAATTGACAGGTGAGAGGCGAGCGAAACGAGAAAATAAAACACGGGGATGCAGTGACGTGCATCCAATGACCTGCCTGGCTGTTTGACGGGATTTACGATCACCAACGAAAGCGCACTTTGTCCTGGGAGGGCCCGGCCACTGGTTAACGACAGCCCGTGACGGTCGAACGTTCAGGGAAGCCTTGATTAGGGACCTTTAGCCGTTGAACTTGACGGAATACTAACGCTGTTTTGGTGTGCATAGCCACGACTCAGTCCTAATTAAGGAGTCACCTCCGAGGATCATCGAACTCAATAATGCCAAGATTAATACCGTGTTTAACGGCCGCTTATAGTTAGATCTTAATGTTACGGACCTCACAAGGGGGTGACATGAACGGGCTGCCCGCCCTCCCTGCAAGTTTTGGTGGCATTATAGTAGCGTCCCGCTAAAATGCTGCCGATATGGTTATAATGCCACCAAAACTTGTAGGGAGGGCGGGCAGCCCGCTTATGTCACCCCCTTGTATATCGGAAGTAGTGCAACTACTAAGAAGAGACATGAATAGGTTGGTTGAGATAGTATAGGAGGCGCTGGAACCGATTGAGCCATGGGATGAGGGGTAGCCGAGTTATGTGGCTAGTTACGTTACAAGTGCGGAACGTGGGAACGTGGGACGTACTGTGAGGGGACTTTGTAGATAGGGGGCTATAAGGCACGATTGTAGGAACAGGATAGATTGGTGAGAGAGACGAATCCTTAAGGAGGTAAGGCCTTTGGGATTATGGAGACTATATACTACGGGCACGTGCCTCTAGTACGTGACCGATGACTATCTAAGGGGCGTCCGGGGGTTGTCCTAAGGGCAACCCAAGGTGTTTATAATAATATCCCTTATATTGCCCCCCCCCCTTTTTATAGTTGGCCCCTAATTGCTATTACCTTGCGATAGGGAGATTATAAAGGCTTGTCCTAGAAGAGGTTTGAAGAAATATTAAAGAGGTATTAGTATACCATTATATATTATCTATCTATTTAACCCCTACTTTAAACTCCTAAAAAACCTTAATAAGGAAAAGATATAACTAGAGAAAAGATATTAGAAGCCTATTAGAAGTATATTAGTAACTATTATAAACCTTATATTAGCAGTAGTATAACTACTAAGAAGAGATATAAACGGGTTAGTTAAGATAGTATAGGAGGCACTAGAACCGATCGAGCTATAGAATAAGGGGTAGCTGAGTTATATAGCTAGTTACGTTATAAGTTCGGAACGTAGGAATATAGGAACGTAGGAATGTAGGAACGTAGGAACGTAATATACTAACGTATTAACGTATTTAACCTTTACTATAGGGAGGAGTTATATATTTAAGGACACACGGCCTTTATAGATAGTTTCTCTTCCTTATAGTAAATCTTAGAATATAATTAGAGTTAATCTATTAGGTAACTACTCTACTAGTTATATTTACGTTATTAACTATTCTATACCTATATACCTAGCCTATTAATAAGTCTACCATAGTATTTTCTATAAGGCTTTATTATATATTTACTACTAAGGTTATAGTAAAAAAAGTTAAATAATATGCTACTAAAAGTAGTAGTTATAACGCCGTTAACGGCAGCAGCTATATTGAGATTACGTAATAATACTAGTATAGCAGATACTAACTCTTAGCTAGTTATAGTTAGGCAATTATAAGCTATAGTTAATTAATTAACAGATAATAATGAGATACTTAAGGAAAGAATTAATGGGATAGGAGTAGCGAAGATTAAGGCTCTACATTCGGCTCTGCGCGAAGCTCTGCGCGAGGCTCTGCACGAAGCTCTGCACGAAGCTCTGTATACAAAAGCTCTGCACGACAGCTCTGCGTACGACGGTTCTGTCCTATTCCGCCCGGTTGGGGTAGCCCCGCACAGGGCATTTTATGCTCGCTTATTCGCATCATCCAAAACCACCCTGCCCATGTTTCTTAACATCCCCGACTCTATCCATTATTGTATTTTCCCTAGGTTTGCTTTTACGGGTTCGTACAATCGCAATTACTTTTACATGTCATTAACGCATATTTGTTGCACGTTCCCGGCATTTCGGCCTCATCAGGGCAATCAAGGTTCTGGCCGTTACAACCGCAATCACAGTCATTGACGCAGACATTGGAAGAAACACCGTTCCTACAACCGACATTTCCGAAAATGTCGACAGAACCGTCCCACTGATATGTGTCAGCAGTTGGTACGCATAGAAGACTAAAGACTAGACAAATTCTTGAGAGAACTGGAGGACTTACATCACAGTGGAAGGACTTATAGTTCGCCCAACCCATGTCTTTAGCAGTCAATCAACCATCCCACACAGCCTTCCCAATGACACAGTCGCTATCCGCGTAAAGGAAGCATGCTTTGTTGTCGTTTTGTACGCGTACTGATTTCGGCAACAGCGAACCGGAATCGCACCCCGCGTGATTGGCGCCTCCGTTGGTATATTGTACACAATCTGTGCCGGGCATGGCCTGGTCAAAGGTGTGGCAGGTTCCATCGCTTATACCGTTAATGATACGATATTCGGTTTGGTGGTTAGCGTCGCAGCCATCGATATTGTTGTAAATCATAACTTATTAACGGACTTAGCCTCTGAGTTTGTTGCCCGAAGAGAGAATAATGAACTAGCGGCACTAATAGGAGATTATACTAAGGGGAGCTGACCCTCAAAAGCGATACCGCTTACGCTCAAGAGAGCTATAATACCGAAGGTGAAGAAGCGCATCTTGCTAAACAGGGTCGTATTTTAATTCTGGCTAAGAGGAGGGACTATCAAGATAGAGAACTTAATAAGATGTTGTGATAAGTTTGATTCTAGTAACAAGTCGAGGATCCAGGACTGCTTTTATAGTTAGTGTTGGAGATAGCGGTATAAGAGGCACGTATGAAATGTGTAATACGTATATTGGAAGCACGAATAGAAGAAATTAAGGCACAGGAAGCTATTATTAGAAGTGACAGCATAAGAGGCATGTCTAAGACATATAAACGAAGTACTGCGGCATAAAAAAGTGTAAAAAGCACGATAGAGGCGTGTACTGAAGGAATTAAGGAACGGGTAGCTATTGTTAGAGGTAGCGGTACAAGAGGCACGACGTCGAAGGCGTAAATCGAAGGATTGCGGAACGAGAGACATACAAATAGAGAATTACAGCACAGGAGATCGTTAGAATGGACGAGGATGACGAAGTAAACGCCTCCACCATAAATCCGGTTAGCGGGAGCGTTAGATAACGTTACTGAGGGATAGTGCTACTACCATTGTTAATCTCCCAAAACACCCGCATCAAAACCGTCCAACAAGACCATGCAACACGATCCACGCCGCACCACGCTATCTACAAATGATACTGCCCCAAAGATAGAATACGCAATGGAAAGATATGTGGAAGAATTCAGTACTACGCCGCCTCCTTTAAAGTCTTCGCCGCCTCCCAACGACAGTTCTCTAAAGATAGAGCGTTCAGTAGAAAGGTATGTGGAGTTCTGTACTACGCCGCCTTCATTAAAGACTTTGCCGCTTCCTTCAAGTCTTCGCTGTTAGTCTACACCCGAGTCTCCATATAGTTCACCACCAAACCCCAGCTAAACGGACAGTCATGAGTTTGAGGAGACTATCGATTACAGTGATTAGATCTGAATCACTATTCTGCGCATACGTCCGCTCATTGTATCCGTCACATGAGGTGGTCTAAGTCTTACGTTAACAGAGTCCCATCGCCGACGGCAATATCATGGATTTACACAGTTGCAAAATGCCAGGCAGAGCTCGTACGCCGCTGGGGTACATCTTAAGGATTTAGGGGGGCAAATAAGGATCTGGCCGTTGCACACGCAGTTGCAATCATTGACGCAAACGTTGGTCGACACTCCGTCATGGCAACCAACATTGCCCAGAATATCAACCCTCTGGTCCCACTTCACCGAGAATCAGCAAGCTGCGTTTAGACACCCTCGTTAACGTGGCAAACTTACCGTGCAGGAGAACGATTTGAAGTTCTTAATGCCAACAAAGGCACCATCCACACACTTATCAATGGTTTGGACTGAGCCGCCTTGGCAGCTTCCTTGTGAGTAGAAAGTGCAAGCAACATTACCGTTTTCCTGAATGACCGACATTGGGAGAAGCGATTCGCTGGTGCAGCCTGTGGGCCCTTCGGCGCCACCCTTGTTATACTGCACGCAATCGGTACCCGGCATAGCGTCATCAAAGGTGTAACAGGTACCGTTGCTGGCGCCACTTGTAGTACGATATATAGTATCATCGTTTGTATCGCACTTCCCAACATTGTTAAAGATGGTGACTTATTTTAGGCCAAGTTAGCGCGTGCCGGAAGAGAATGGGTTCTAGGAACGTGTGGCTCACTTTCGAAGGCTTTAATATTAAAGCTAAGAAGTCCAAATAACGCAAATTTGAGAGGCTGCATGTTGCAAACGAGTTTATGTCGACTTAGTTTACTAAGGAACAAAAGACAGACCAAGGGTTGGTCAGGTAGTGATTGCAGAGGCTCAAGATGGAACGGTACTTTAGTGTACGGAAATGCGACTATTCAAGGTAAACGAAGTCCACATTTGTGACTGTACAAAGTGTAATTAATGGCTCACAATTGCAATGTTGCTCTCGCAATAGAATTTATATAATAACAACTTGGCTAAAAATAACTGGCTTCGCAGATTTATGCCCAACTATAGAAGGAATCTGACGAAATGTTAGAAAGCTTGGAGGAGCGAACAGAAATCCTTGTTGTCACGCCCAAAAAAAAGAGTGTTGGCGGCACAGAAAGTTGGAAGCGAAGTGAAGGATTGCGGCACAGTGAATCAAACACGTCTCCTGTGACCGTGGGAGACCTCGAGGGCGCTTAAATCCCTATGACTCCAAGCCCTTGGTAGGGCTAGCTGGAGGCCGCGGGGTAAGGGGCACAAATTGGAAGCAAAGTGAAGGATTACGGCACAGTAAATCGCTGATGTGTTGTTATACACAGTGATGGCAATAATCAGTTAGTTAGTTACGATTATGTTGTATTATATAGGAACATAACTAACCTAATTATAATCGCACCTGGTGATTATATTATGTAGATATAACTATATAATCACCCGCGGTAAGACTACCATATAGTGGTGATAGAGACTTGGTGTTAAGAACTGGATTTTGGCGATTATTGCTAGGGGTGCTCTAGATATCCGTGCCCAGCGCTAAACTAATTAAAATATATACAATATACATCTGTGCGGGCTCGTAGAAGATCTAGCGTATATAACGCGTTATGATACCTCCCTTACCCTTTTATTTACTACTGATCTGCCTTATCTTCGCTACCTACTCCCTAAGCTATACCCCCCTAAGCTAATACTTGCGAGCTAACTACCACCTAAAAGAGACCTTAAGAAGCAGATACTACTAGTTTAATACTAAGTAATTACGATTCGCGCGAGTTTAATAATATAACGGCTGCCCGCGAGGATCTTTACTATAAGATTAGTACACCACCTATAAAATGACGGCGTAAGTGTAAGGATAATACTCTTTAGTTATACGCGCTTAATAAGGCTCTAAAGGGCTTACTAGCAAGAGGGAAATCTAAGTAAGAGCTCTTTTACTATAAGCGGTGCTTGTAATAAAGCCTTATAGTAGGAACTACGGTAGACTTATTAATAGGCTGGGTATATAGGTAAATAAGAAGTCAATAATATAATAATAACTGGTAGAGTGGTTACCTAACAGATTAACTCTAATTATATTCTAAGATTTACTATAAAGGAGAGAACTATCTAGATAGGGACTGTAGTCCTTTAAATATATAACCGTACTTCTAAGAAATCCCCTTTATATATAAGGTACGTGTGCTTTATCTACTCTATTACGGATTATATAGATCCTATAGATTATATAAATTACGTTATATAACCTTAGTTACTATTCCTTATTATATAGCTCTACTAGCTCTATTCTAAACCGTATTTAAATTAACTAACTAGCTTCTTCTAACTCTTCTCTAAATAGTCGTAATATTGTACTTAAAGCGTTTATAACACTATCTCCCTTCTCTCTATCTTCGTTTTTAAAGATCCTAAATATCTCTAAGTTATTTATTAGAGGTATAATATCTATCTAATTAATTTAGTTAATATCGTTGCTTATTATACCTAAAGCTTCTTCTTCCTCTTTAACTACTTGTTATATTTACACTATTGCTATAATACTATCTCTTAGTAAGATTATACCATCTCTATATTCTTACTGTTTAAAAAAGGGGTTAGTCTGTATTATATTAGCAAGTCCATCTTTACAGCAATTGTTTTTTTACTTAGAGTGCACAAAAGTAAATATTTATTTATTCTATAACGTTCGCTTTATCTCTAATGCTAAATATATATAACCTATTACTTTTAATAGTCGTCTAATTCCTTAATTAATTTGTTTTAGAGTTTTATATTTAATCTACTACTACATAGCTAGATAATAAACTATCTATTACTTTAGCGGAACTATATTATTCTTATAACGCTAAATAAGAGGCTATTAATACTTAGCAACGGGCCCTAGAGTCTTATCTTACGGCGTCCGCTTAACTAATCTATCTTAAGAAGGTTTATAAGAAGGTTTATTTTAAGGAATAAAAACTTATAGAATAAGGTTTATAGGAACTTAGTAACAAAAAAACGGATTCTTTTCTATCTAAAAAGAAAATAGATTTAAGTAGTTTGGTAACTGCTCTTCTTAGGTCCCCCTTAAGTAACTTATTCTTTAGCGATCCTTCTTTATTAATACTACTTAACCTAATTTCTTCTAATACTCCTATACCTTTCTTATAGCGTTCTTTAAATTCTTTAGTAGTTCCTAGGTAGTTTTATTATAGCCTATCTACTTAACCTTATACTATATTTTATTATTAATGTCATTATAACTAATAATCTTTAAAACTTACTATTTGTCTTCTTCTTATCCTTTATATATATCTGCTTTATAAACTAGTGGCTTAATATTCCTATATGCTAGCTCTAGCATTACGATATACTATATAAGGTAGATCTTTATCCTAGCTAGTAGGTTTAACTTAAATATAACTAGTAAAATCCTTTAAATAATTTTAAAAGGTCTTAGTCTAACGTAGTCTAACTTCTTACTTAATTATTAACTCTTAAATTTTTTATATAGTAGCTATACTTTATCTCCCTCCTTAAGATCTAGTCCCTTAGATCTTTTAGTATAATGGAACCTTGTAGCAGGTACTACGGTGGGCTTGTTATTAGGCTAGGTGTGTAGGTAAAGTAAGTTAAAGTTAATAAAGTAATAATAACTAGTGGAGTAGTTGCCTAATAGATTAACTCTAATTATATTCTAAGAATTACTACAAGGAAGGAACTATCTAGGTAGGGACTAAGGGTCCTTAAATACACAACTGTACTCCTATGAAATCCTTTTTATATGTAATGTACGTCTTATATATAAGGTACGTAAGTTCCTTTTATTCCTCTTATTTAATACGTAGCATATTATATAACCTTAGTTACTATTCCTTGTTATATAGTTCTACCGGTTTTATTCTAAACTATACCTAAATTAACTAACTAGCTTCTTCTAACTCTTCCCTAAGTAGTTATAATATTATAGTTAAAGCGTCCGTAATACTATCTCCCTCCTCTTTATTTTTGTCCTTAAAGATTCCTAATATCTCTAAGTTATTTATTAGAGGTGTAATATCCATCTAATTAATTTAGTTAATATTATTACTTATTATACCTAAAGTAATTTCTTCTTTATACGCCTAACGTCGTGCTCGCACTGTCGCTGTAATATTATCTCTTAGTAAGATTATACTATCTCCGTATTCTTATTGTTTAAAAGAGGGGTTAGTTTATATTATATTAGCGAACCCATCTTCGCGATAACCGTCCTCTTATTTAAAGTGCACTAAAGCGAATATTTGTTCGTCCTATAACGTTTGCTTTACCTCTAATGCTAAATATACGCGACCTATTACTCTTAATAGTCGTCTAGTTCCCTAATTAATTTATCTTGGGGTCTCGTATTTAATCTGCTACTACGCGGCTAGATAGTAAACTGTCTTAAGCCCTTGCTAAGTTAGAATGTTCTTATAACGCTAAATAAAAGGCCTTAGATGCTTATATTGCGGCATTTACTTATCTACTCCGTCTTAAAAAGGTATATAAGAAGGTTTATTCTAAGGAGTGGAAACTTATAAAATAGGGTCTATAGGAACTTAGTGATAAAAGAATGGATTCTCTTTTAACTAAGAAGGAAATAGATCTAAGTAGTTTAGTAACTGCTCTTTCTAGGTCCCTCTTAGGTAACTTATTTTTTAGCAATCCTTTTTTATTAATACTGCCTAACCTAATCTCCTCTAATACTCCTATACCTTTCCTATAGCGTTCTTTAAATTCTCTAGTAGTTCCTAGGTAGTCTTAGTATAGCCTATCTACTTTACCTTATACTATATTTTATCGTTAATGTCCTTATAGCTAATAATCTTTAAAACTTACTATTTGTCTTCTTCTTGCCCTCTATACGTGTCTGCTTTATAAATTAGTAGCTTAATATTCCTATATGCTAGCTCTAGCATTGCGATATACTATATAGGGTAGATTTTTATTTTAGTTAATAAGTTTAACTTAAACATAACTAGTAAAATCCTTTAGTTAATTTTAAAAGGTCCTAGTCTAACATAGTCTAACTTCTTACTTAGTTGTTAACTCTTAAAATTTTTATATAGTAGCTATACTTTATTTCCCTCCTTAAGATCTAGTCCCTTAGATCTCTTAGCATTATAGTACCTTTTTATTCTTTACTATTTCTATAAGGTTCCTATAAAGATTTATTAATATCTCTATTTTTTATTTAGCTATGCTACTCGTCTTTTTTACTTAATGTAGCGATAATAATATTCTTGGCTTATATCCGTAATTCGCCTTAAATAGTAATATGCCTATTCCTTCCTATAGTGTTATATTGTATATAAACTATATAACTAGTAATAATAATACCTAATTATTCTATACGTAATTAATATAGTGTTTTAGATACTGCTCTAGTGTCTAATTTAGTCTTTCCATTTAACCGTCTATCTGCGAATAATACGCGGTAGAAGTTGCTGCTCTAACTCCTTGCTCTGCTAAAAATACCTCCTAAAATGCTACTATAAATCTTAGATCCCTATCTAATATAATCTTACTTAGTGCTCTATATCTTATAAACACTTCTTTAATATAGATTCTAGCAACATCTTCTACTAATATTTCTTCTGTATATGCTATAAAGTATCCCCACTTTATAAGCTTGTCTACTATTACTAAAATTACATTATAATCTTATCCGGTAATAGGATCTCTTAACTTTAGTAACTTAATAATAAAGTCCTATAATATAACCTCCTATAGTCTCTCTAGTATTTTAATAGGTTATAGCCCTCCGTATAGCTTATACCTTATTAGTTTATTCCTTTAGCAATCTAGATATTCCTTTATAACTTTTCTTACTAAGCCCTAAATTCTATTAATAATGTACTCCTCCTAAAGTCTTAACACTAAGCCCGTGGCTCTATTATGTCCTTAAGTTAATCCCTTATAAAAATCTTCCACAAATTACTCTACTATGCTCTTTGGGATATATGTTACTTCCTAACTCTTATATATATCTATTTATAGATCTTCTAGCTATACTTCTAGAATTCTTTATACCTAAAAGCTTTCTAGTATCTTATAGACTCTATCTAACTCTTCTTAAGTAGCTGTGATTTTTAGATAATTGTACCTAATTAATCTGTCTATGTCTTTTTATAGTAAAGCCCCTAATAGCTTTTTGTTATTTTACAGTTTAGCTTTTTAACTTAGAGCATCTGCTTATATATTGTCTGTACCCTTAGTATACTAAATCTTAAAATAGTATTCTATAAGCATCTCTACCCATCTAACCTATCTTTAGTTAAGTTCCTTTATTATTAGAAATCCTATTAGGTTCTTATAATCTATCTTAACTATAAATAGTTTCTCTGTGCCTTATAAGAATACTCTTTATTCCTTTAATACTATAACTATACCTAATAACTCCTTATTATAAATGTTATAGTTTAATTCTAGTAGTGTTATCTTCCAACTATAGTATACCACTAGGTGCTATTTATCTTAATATTTCTATATAAAGCACGCCCCTAGTATATAGTCTAATGTATTTATTTCTACAACCGTTTCTAGTCCTAGTTAATAGATTTTAAGAACTGGCTCCTAGGTAAATAATTCTTTAACTCTCTTAAAGAGTTCCCTTTATTCCTCTCCCCATGCCTATAGTTCTTCTTTCTTTATTAGTTACATAAATGGCTTAATATTCTTTAACCATTACGCTATAAACCTTCTACAGTAATTGCAAAACCCTAGAAACGATCTTAACTATATAACGTTCTCTAGTTCTTACTAATTTACTATAGCCTTAATTTTCTTTAGATCTATGCTAAGTTGGCCTAGTTTAATAATAAATTTAATAAAATCGGTTTTCCTAGTAAAGAACTTGTATTTCTTAATTGCTACTAGTATCTATTCTTCTTATAGTCTCTTTAAAACCCATTTAACATATTCCCCGTATTCTTCCTTAGTTATTAAGTAGATAATAATATTATTAAAGTATACTATAATAAATTTATTTAAGTGTTCTCCTAATACATTATTAATACGCTTCTAGAATATTACTAGTGCATTTATAAGCCTAAATTGCATAACTAATAGTTTATATAGTCCTTCCTTTAACCTAAAGGCTGCCTTTTATTTATTGCCTTCCTTAATTCTAATCTAATGGTACGCCTATCTTAGATCTATCTTTATAAAGATTTATACGTTGCCTATCCTATCTTAAATTTCGCTAATTAAGGGTAAAGGATACCTATCCTTCCTAGTAATGCTGTTTAATTGTCTATAGTTAATATACAGCCTTAGTTTACCATTCTTCTTTAATACAAATAGTACTAGATAACCCGCTAATGACTATAATGGTCTAATATATCCTTTTCGTAGATTTTCTTAGATAAACTCTTTTAATGCTCTACCCTCTTCTTTAGTAAGCTTATAGATTAGAAAGAACCTTAGACTTATTCCTAGTTCTAATTCTATCTTATAGTCCTATACTATATACTCTAACAGCTTTTTACTTTCTGGTAACTATAGTTTCTTACCATACTTATAGTATCTCTTTAGTACGTAACTTAGTCCTTTTTCTATTTCTTTATAGGTTGCTCCTACTTAGTACCATACTATCTTAGCTTATTATTACATCTTATAGCGTTAAGTATTCTTAATATCGACCTAACCTATAATCTAATTAATTTTTAGATTGTATTCCTATAACTAAGGCATTCCTAGTACTGCCTTATTATTCCCCAATAGTAATATATCGAAAGACATCTTAATTTATTTCCCTTTAATAGTTAACTAAATAGGTCCTATTTTAAGATTAATAATCCCTCCTTTATAGGTTATTAGATCTCCTAAAATCGTTACTAATAGGTAAGGGTGCTCCTTTTTTTTATGTAGTAAACCTATTCTTCTAACTGCTATTAGCAAGATATGGTTCCTTATTACTCCACTATCTATTAATGCCTTAAACTGTTAATCTTACTATTTAACTTATAAATTTAGGTATTAACCTTAAATTCCTTTAAGGGTCTAAGGCTCTACTACTAGCTCCCTCTAGTCTTATAGGCCTCTACTTTTCCTAATAATTGGCTGCTTAATCTAGTTTGTACTTAGTCTAACTTAGGCTAATACTTAGTTCGATTTTTGTCTTTAATATGCTATAGATATATATTCTTTAGGTATTCCCACCACTATTATCTATCTAGGTATTCTTCCGCAAGGAATCTTTTTAGCTAAAGTATTAAGTCTCCTAACTCCTAAACTTCTACTAGATGCCAACTATATATATACTTAGTATTTCTATATCTTTATTTATCTACTATCTAATATATTCTTATAGGGTATTTCTAGTGCTTTTCCTTAGGTGCTCTATGTATATTATATATATTATCCACATATATAATCTATAATAGCGTATAATATGCCTAGTATTTTAGGTTAACTTTTAGCTCATCTTTATCCCTAAGTTTAAACCTCTGTTATATTAATCTAAACGTTATAACTTTATTTATAGGTACTAAGATGCGTCTCTCGCTTCTCTAGTCCTCTAAGCGTTCCTTTAGATCTTTTAATATTATAATTAAGGCTCCTTTAATGTAATTTATGGCCTTTTCTGTAATTAGGTGGTCTTAGATAACTTTCTCATCCAACTACATATAGAAATCTTCCCACTTATTATTATGCCTTTGCCTATACTACCTTTAGTACAGCTACTAGAGTATATACGGCTTATCCGTAAGGAAGTATCTTCTTATTACTACGTCGTAATAACCCTTTATATATTATTCCTTAAACCTAGTTAAAATCCCTAAATCCTCTTTATTTTCTAGTTTGGTAAGCCACTTAGCTTTTAGTATGCCTACTCTTAGCCTACTAGTAATTCTTTATATTGGCGCTCTATCCTTTATACGTCCTAATATGCTAGATCTCTTATCTAGTTTCTTTTCTTACTATATAATAATTCTTGCTCTAAACTCCTTTATAGTTTCTTTTAGTTTGCGTCTTGCGCTTAGATCCTTAAAGTCTTCTTACTTCTTAATCTTAGTATCGGTCTTCCGATCTTTAGGCTAAATACTATATTCCCCTAGTAAGTCCTCTAGGTCTATATATCTATCTCCTAGTCTAGTTGCTATTTATATTACAGATTCTCTAATCTCGTTAATAGTCCTTATTTATATCTTAAAGTCTTAGTTCTATAGAATTCTTAATCCTAAGCTCGCTTCTAACTTAAGCTTTACTCCTGCCTTAGTTTAACTAGGCTTACTTAGTGTTCTCATCTTATCTTAAAAGTCTTAAATCTCACTTATCTTATCTTAAGAGTCTTATGCCTATAGGAAACTCTATCCTAAGCTCATTTATATATCTTTAAACTAAGCTGCTACTCTGCTCCATTGGTTTTCGTCTATTATAGGTCCTTAAGCTTACCTTATCTTGTCTTAAGAATCTTAGTTGTCTCTTATCTTATCCTAAGAATCTTAAGCCTTTAGCCTTTTGCCTTTATTAAGTGCCGAAGTAGTTTACTATCCTACTTCTCTTGCGTCTTATAAAGCGATAGATATTATATCTAGCGGGGTCTTAATCCCTACTAATGTTCCCTGTTCTATAGTGGAATTATCCTCTACCTCTTATATAACATCTTTAAGGTCTATATATTCCTAGTAAACCGCCCTTATTGCCTTATTATTATAAAATGTTTTACCTACGTTAAAATCATTATCCTTAATATCCGATCTGCGAACTGGTTTATTAGTTCCTCTATACTCTATAGATTTTAGCTCCTATAGCTAATAGCTTACGCCGTACTTAGCGTCTTTATAAATTCGGCATACGTTATTATAACAGAACGCGAAACTTCTAATTAAATATTCTTTTGTTCCTCGTAGTATACTATTATCCCTCTATACGTGTATATCTTCTACCGTTAGTCTAGTTCCCTTTATTATATAGTAACTCTAACTATCTTTATAATCCCTTATAAAGTAACTTTATTTTCCGCAATTTATATAAGCTCTATCTTTAAACCATTAACTTTACTATAGAGTCCGCCTAAACATCTTCTGCTACTAAGATCCCTAGTTTAGCCTCTGCTCCTTAGTCCTCTAATTATTAAATCCTTAACCTTTAGGTTTCTATAGTTTCTTACTTTATCTCTTATAGGCTTCTTTAGTACCACTTAGGTCTATTAGCTCTACGCCATACTATATTTTCTAATTTAGCTTTAGTTATTATGTACTCTATGTCTTATATAACTATAGAACTCTATTCTAACCTCTCTTAGTCTATTCCCTTTAATAGATCTAATTATTAATCTTAATCGCCTAATCTATTAACTCCCGTAGGGTGTTTATATCTTATATTAGGATAATTACGTCCTAAACTTTAGCCTTAAGTCCCTATTTATACTATACTATAAGCGCCCTATTATTCCACTTAACTTATATTACTAGCGTTTAGAACTATATTATATACTTAATTGCTAAGGTTTATTAGGTAATATCTTAGAGTTTTCTTTCCGCCGTAGTTATTAACTCTAAGTCTCTAAATATTTACGTAAGTTATTCCGCGAATCCTTTCTAGCTTAAGAACATAAATCGCACGTCTTAATTAGTGGTTATTATTCCGTTCGTTTATATCTCTATAAGATAAGGTTTAAACCACTTAAGTGCTCTTCCTAACAAGAATAGTCCTGCGTAGGCTATTCAATCTATAGGTATTAGTAGCTTTACCCCTTCCTATAAAACCTTAAAGTGCATTTATATAAGAAATCCTTTAAGCTTTAACCTTTCTCCTAAGAATCTCTTAATTAATGGTAACTTAACCTTTACTACTTTAATCCCGTTAACCCTTTTTTCTAACACTGCATTATTAGCTATTAACTAGTTAATTACCTCTTATAACTATCTAATCGTCACAGGTTGCTATAAGTTAGTATTTACCATACTAGTATTACCTAACCTTAAAGTAGTTGCCGCCGTTAATAGCGTTATAGTAGCTGCTTTTAGTGATATGTTATTTAACTTTTTATACTTATTACCGTAACTAGGTAGTAATTATATAATGGAACCTTATAGTAGGTACTACGGTGGGCTCGTTATTAGGCTAGGTATATAGGTAAAGTAAGTTAAAGTTAACAAAGTAATAATAACTAGTGGAGTGGTTGCCTAATAGATTAACTTTAATTATATTCTAAGAATCACTATAAGGAAGGAACTATCTAGGTAGGGACTAAGGGTCCTTAAATACACAACCGTACTCCTACGAAATCCTTTTTATACGTGATGTACGTCTTATACGTAAGGTATATAAGTTCCTCTTATTCCTCTTATTTCTCTTATTTAATACGTAGCACATTATATAACCTTGGTTACTATTCCTCATTATATAGTTCTATTAGTTCTATCCTAAACTATGCCTAAATTAACTAACTAGCTTCTTCCGACTCTTCCCTAAGTAGTTATAACATCGTAGTTAAAGCGTCCGTAACATTTAGCATTATAGTACTTTTTTATTTTTTCTTATACCTTCTTTATTAATTCTATAAGGTCTATATAAAGATTTATTAGTATCTTTATCCTTTTTTTAGCTATACTACTTATTTTCTTTACTTACTGTAGTAATAATAATATTCTTAGCTTATATCCATAATTTGCCTTAAATAGTAATATGCCTATTCCTTCCTATAGTGTTATATTATATATAAACTATATAACTAGTAATAGCAATACCTAATTATTTTATGTATAATTAATATAATATTTTAGATACTATTCTAGCATCTAATTTAATCTTTCCATTTAACCGTCCGTCTATAGGTAATATACGGTAGAAGTTACTACTCTAACTCCTTACTCCGCTAAGAATACCTCCTAAAATACTACTATAAATCTTAAATCTCTATCTAATATAATCTTACTTAGTGCTTTATATCTTATAAACACTTCTTTAATATAGATTCTAGTAATATCTTCCGCTAAGATATTAGGTAAAACCTAAGTAGATAGTTATATAGCCGTAAGGTATAGGCGACCCTAGGGCAACCTAGGGGTAACTCGCCTATAAGGTACGTGCTCTATATATACCTAAGGAAAACCCTTCCTACCTTACACATAGACTCCTCCTTTTCCCTTAAGGATTCGTCTCTGTCTATATAATATACCCATTATTCTATTATTGGACTCCCTATCTATATTCTTACCTTATATTTAAATCCTTACCAATCCCCTTAGGAGAATAGCCGGTTTAATTTTTCCACAATACCTCTAAAAAGAAAACCGACGCCTATACCTAATAGTAATACGCTAGCAATATAACTGCAAAACGCCTTAGGATCTAGTATAGACGAAACCGCTAGAAGCATGCTAGTAGCATCTAAGCCATTCTCTAAATCTTAAAATAATTAAATATCTATAAACACTAGAGACTAGTTTAACTTATATACCTAGGCTTAATAGGAGCTTAGTAAGATTATTAGCGTCCTACCTAATACTACTAATATAAAGGAGCTAGATAAGCTAGCTAAGAAAATAGCTAACTTATAAAGCATTATTGATTTAATAAAGCCCTCCCGTTACCTCTTTAGTAAAGAGTATAAGTTATATAGCGAATATATACGCTAATTAAATCTCAATACCCTAGTTAAGAAGTTACTACCCAATATTAGTGGTACTACTTAACAGCATTTTAACCGGTAGATTACCGTAGTTAAGAACCAATTTAAGGTTAATAACGCTAACTACAACTATAAGTAACGCACGCGCTAGGCTATTAAAGGTCTTATAAAAGAGAAGACAATTGCCTAACTAGTTTATCGCCGGTTAGGCACTAAGGATAAGGGTCCTTTACTATAGGATAAATTTAAGACTATAGTCTAAGACTAGATTAGGAACCCTATATTAAGACGCTTTAATAACGCTATAATATACTATATAGCTGTTATAAAGGAGAACTAGAGGTTTAATATCTTCCTAGCCTATATACGTAGCTTAGAGGACCTCTTCTTATATACCCCTTTTTATTAATCCTAAATAACAGGTAGACTTCTAGTTCTTATATTTCCCAGCCCACCTATAAGCAGAGCTCTTCCGCCAGAACTTTACCCAACGGGTAAAAACCGCTAAAAACCTCTTTAACGAAATCCGCTGTGTAGAGTAATTGCTTAATACTATAAAGCTCGCGAAAGATTACGTAAGTAGTAGCGGCAAATTATTACGTACGAAGCGCTATTACGGACGCTTTAAGTACAATACTATAACTACTTAGAGAAGAGACGGAAGAAGCTAGTTGGTTAATATAAGCATAGTCCAGAATGGAACCAATAGAGCTATATGACGAGAAATAGTAACCAAGGTCACGTGATATAATTTATATAATCTGTAGGATCTGTATAATCCGTAATAGAGTAGATAAAGTATATATATATTACGTACAAGAAGGATTTTATAGGAGTACGGTTATATATTTAAGGACCCTTAGTCCCTACCTAGATAGTTCCTTCCTTATAGTAATTCTTAAAATATAATTAGAGTTAATCTATTAGGCAACTACTCCACCAGTTATTATTACGTTATTAACTTTAATTTACATTACCTATATACCTAGCCCATTAACAAGCCTATTGTAGTTCTTACTATAAGGTTCCGTTACACAATTACTACCTAGTTATAGTATTAAATATAGAAAGTTAAATAATATACCACCAAAAGCACCAGCTATAACGTTATTAACGGCGGCAACTACTTCGAGATTAGGTAATAATACTAGTATAGCAAATACTAACTTATAGTAACCTGTAACGGTCAGACAACTATAAGAGATAGTTAACTAGCTAATAGAAAATAATACGACGTTAAAAAATAGGATTAATAGGATAGGCGCAGCAAAGGTTAAGTTACTATTAATTAAAAGATACTTAGAAGAGAGATTAAAGCTTAAAGGATTCCTTATGTAAATACACTTTAAAGTAGCACAGGAAGAAGCTAAGCTGGTAATATTTATAGATTAAATAGCGTATACGGGACTGTTCTTAATAGGAAGGGCACTTAAGTAGTTTAAGCCTTACCTTATAGAAATCTAGGTAAATAGAATAACAACTACGAACTAAGAGGTATAGTTTATGTTCTTAAGCTAGAATAGATTTATAGAACAACTTACGCAAATATTTAGAGACCTAGAGGCAACAACTATAGCGGAAAGAAAACTCTAAGACATTACGTAATAAACCTTAGCAATTAAGTATACAACGTAGTTCTAGACGTTAGCGATATAAGTAAAGTGGAATAATAGGGCGCTTATAGTACAGTACAAGTAAGGACTTAAGGCTAAAGTTTAGGACGTAATTATCCTAATAGAAGATGCGGACACCCTAAGAAAACTAATAGATTAAGTAATTAAGATTAACAATTGGATTTACTAAAGGGAATAGGCTAAAAGAGGCTAGGATAGAGTTTTATAGTTATATAAGGCGTAGAGTATATAACAACTAAAGCTAAGTTAAAAACTATAGTATAGCGTAGAGCTAATAGACCTAAGTAGTACTAAAGAAGCCTATAAGAGATAGAGTAAGAAACTATAAAAACCTAAAGGTTAAGGATCTAGTAATTATAGGACTAAGGAGTAGAGGCTAAACTAGGGATCTTAGTAGTAGAAGACGTTTAGGCGAACTCTATAGTAAAGTTAATGGTTTAAAGAAGGAGCTTATATAAATTGCGGAAAATAGAGTTATTTCGCAAGGGATTATAAAGATAGTTAGAGATATTATATAATAAAGGGAACCTAACTAATAGCAGAAAATATATATATATAGAGGGATAATAGTGTACTATAAGGAACAAAGGAATATTTAATTAAAAGTTTTACGTTTTATTATAATAACATATACTAAATTTATAAAGACGCTAAGTATGGCGTAAGCTATTAGCTATAGAAGCTAAAATCTATAAAGTATAGAGGAATTAACAAACTAGTTTATAGATTGGATATTAAAGATAATAAATTTAATAAAGGTAAAACATTCTATAACAATAAGGTAATATAAGCGGTTTACTAGAAATATATAGCCATTAAAGATATTATATAAGAGGTAGAGGATAATTCCACTACAGAATAGGGAATATTAGTAGGGATTAAGACCCCACTAGATATAATGTCTATTACTTTATAAAACGTAAGAGAAGTAGGATAGTAAACCACTTTGGCACTTAATAAAGGCAAAAGGCTAAAGACTTAAGATTCTTAAGACAAGATAAGAAATAACTAAGATTCTTAAGATAAGATAAGGTAAGCTTAAAGACCTATAATGGATAATAACTAATAGAGCAGAGCAGTAGCTTAGTTTAAAGATATACAAATAAGCTTGGGATAGAGTTTCCTATAAGTATAAGACTCTCAAAATAAGATAAGTGAGATTTAAGACTTTTAAGATAAGATAAGAACACTAAGTAAGCCTAGTTAGACTAAGGCAGGAGTAAGGCTTAAGAAAGAAATAAGCTTAGAATTAAAGAATCTAAAAGACTAAGAATTTGGAAAATAAATAAAGACACCTATAAGCAAGAGGCGAGGAACTTCTTTATAGATTAGAGAATCTATAATACAAACAGTAACTAGACTAGAAGATAGATATATAGACCTAAAGGACTTACTAGGGGAACACAGCGTTCGGCCTAAAGATTAAAAAGTTAATACTAAGATTAAGAAGCAAGACAACTTTAAGGATCCGTTAGTAAGACGTAAACTAAAAAAAACTATAAAAGAATTTAGATAAAGAATTATCGTATAGCAAGAATAAAAACTAGATAAGAGATCTAGCACATTAGGATATATAAGAGATAGAGTACTAGTACAACAAATTACTAATAGGCCTAAAGCAGGTATACTAAAAGCTAAGTAGCTTACTAAACTAGAACAAGAAGAGAATTTAGGAATTCCTACTAGATTTAAAGAACGGTATATAAAGGGCTGTTATAACATAGTAATAAGAAGATACTTCCTTACAGACAAGCCATATACACTCTAGCAGCTATACTAAAAGTAATATAGGCAAAGGCACAACAATAAGTGGGAAGATTTCTATATATAGTTGGATAAGAAAGTTATCTAAAACCACCCGATTATAGAGAAGGCTATAAGTTATATTAAAGGAGCCTTAATTATAATATTAAAAGATCTAAAGAAGCAATTAGAGGACTGAAAAAGTAAAAGGTAAATCACAATACCTATAAATAAAGTTATAACGCTCAGATTAATATAAGAGAGGTTTAAACTTAAGGATAAAGACAAGCTAAGAGTTAACCTAAAACACCTAGTATATTATACATTAGTATAGATTATATACGTGGATAATGCGTATAACATATATAAAGCACTAAAGGATAAGAACTAAAAGTACCCAGTAAGGATGTATTAGTTATTAGACAAGGCAAAATATAGAAATACTAAGTATATATATAGTTGGCACTTAGTAGAAGTTTAGAAATTAGGAGACTTAATACTTTAACTAGGAAGATTCCTTACGGAAGAATACTTAGACGGATAATAGTAGTAGGAATACCCAGAGAATATATATCTATAGTATATTAAAGATAAAAAGCAAACTAAGCATTAGCTAAAGAGTAAGCCAAGTATAATAGGATTAAGTAGCTAATAGTTAGGAAAAGTAGAGGCCTACGGGACCAAAGGGAGCTAGTAGTAAAGCCTTAGACCCTTAAAGGAATTTAAGGACAATACCTAAATTTACAAGTTAAATAGCAAGATTAACAGTTTAAGGCGCTAATAGATAGTAGAGTAATATAAAACTATATCTTACTAATAACAGTTAAAAGAATAGGATTACCTTACAGATAGAAGGAGCAACTTTACCTATTAGTTATAATTTTAGAAGATCTAATAGCCTATAGAGGAGGGATTATTAACCTTAAAACAGAACCTATTTAGTTAACCATTAAAGGGAGATAGATTAAGATGTCTTTTAATATATTACTATTAGGGAATAATAAGGCAGTACTAGGGATACCTTAGTTATAGGAATACAATCTAAAGATTAATTAGATTATAGGTCAAGTTAATATTAGAGATACTTAATGCTATAAGATATAACAATAAGCTAAGTTAGTATAGTACTAAGTAGAAGCAACCTATAAAGAAATAGAAAAAGGGCTAAGCTATATATTAAAGAGATACCACAAGTATAGTAAGAAACTATAGTCACCAGAAAGTAAAAAGCTATTAAAGTATATAGCATAGGACTATAAAATAAAATTAAAACTAGAAATAAATTTAAGGTTCTTTCCAATCTATAAGCTCACTAAAGAAGAAAAAAGAGCGCTTAAGGAGTTTGTCTAAGAAAACCTATAAAAGGGATATATTAGACCATCGTAGTCATTAGCGGGTTATCTAGTACTGTTCGTACTAAAGAAGAATAGTAAACTAAGGCTATACATTAACTATAGACAGTTAAATAGCATTACTTAAAAGGATAGGTATTCTTTACCCTTAATTAGCAAAATTTAAGACAGAATAGGTAACGTATAAATCTTTATAAAGATAGATCTAAAATAGGCGTACTATTAAATTAGAATTAAGGAAGGCAATAAATAGAAGGCAGCCTTTAGGTTAAATAAAGGACTATATAAACTATTAGTTATATAATTCGGGCTTATAAACGCACTAGCAATGTTCTAGAAGCGTATTAACAATATATTAGGAGAATACTTAGATAAATTTATTATGGCATATTTTAACAATATTATTATCTACTTAATAACTAAGGGAGAGTACGGAGAACATATTAAATAGGTCTTAGAGAGACTATAAGAAGAATAAATACTAGTAGTAATTAAGAAATATAAGTTCTTTATAAGGAAAACCAATTTCGTTAGATTTATTATTAAACTAGGCCAACTTAGTATAGATCTAAAGAAGATTAAGGCTATAGTAAATTAGCAAGAACTAAAGAATATTACGCAGTTAAGATTGTTTCTAGGGTTTTATAATTACTACAGAAGGTTTATAGCATAGTAGTTAAAGGATATTAAACCATTTACGCGATTAATAAAGAAAGAAAAACTATAGGTATAGGGAAAAGAGTAGTGGAAACTGTTTAAATAAGTTAAAGAGATATTTACCCAGGAGCTAGTTCTTAAGATCTATTAACTAGAACTAAAGACGGTTATAAAAACGGATGCATTAGACTATATACTAGAAGCGTACTTTATATAGAAATATTAAGATAGATAGTACCTAGTAGCATACTATAGTCAAAAAATAACACTACTAAAGTTAAGCTATAACATTTATAATAAGAAGTTGTTAGGTATGGTTATAGCATTAAAGGAATAAAGAGTATTCTTATAAGGCATAAAGAAACTATTTATAGTTAAAACAGACTATAAAAACCTAATAGAATTCCTAATAATAAAGGAACTTAACTAATAACAGGTTAGATGGGCAGAGATGCTTACAAAATACTATTTTAAGATTTAGTATATTAGGGGTATAGATAATATAAAAGCAGATACTCTAAGTTAAAAGGCTAAACTATAAAATGATGAAAAACTATTAGGGGCCTTACTACGAAACGACACAGACGGATTGATTAGATATAATTATCCAAAAATTATAGTAACTTAGAAGGAACTAGAGAAAGTTTACAAGTCACTAAAGAGCTTTTAGGCATAAAGAATTCTAAAGGCATAGCTAGAAGATCTATAGACAGATATATATAATAATTAAGAAGTAAAGTATATCCTAAAAAGTATAGCAAAACAATTTATAGAAGAATTCTATAAGGGATTAACTTAAGGATATAACGGAGTAATAGGCTTAGTGTTAAGACTTTAGGAGGAGTATATTATTAACGGAATCTAGGGCTTAGCATAAAAAGTTATAAAGGAATATTTAAATTGCTAAAGAAATAAACTAATAAGGTATAAGCCGTATAGAGGGCTATAACCTATTAAAATACTAAAGAGACTATAGGAGGTTATATTATAGGACTTTATTATTAAGTTACTAAAGTTAAGAGACCCTATTACCAGATAAGATTATAACGTAATTTTAGTAATAGTAAATAAGCTTATAAAGTAGGGATACTTTATAGTATGCATAGAAGAAATCTCAGCGGAAGATATCGCTAAAATCTATGTTAAAGAAGTATTCGCAAAATATAGAGTACTAAATAAAATTATATCGGACAGAGATCTAAGATTTATAGCAGCATTTTAGGAGGTATTCTTAGCGGAACAAAAAGTTCGAGTAGTAACTTCTACTGCATATTATCTGCAGACAGACGGTTAAATAGAAAGATTAAATTAGATACTAGAATAGTATTTAAGGCATTATATTAATTATACACAGAATAATTAGGTATTATTATTACCAGTTATATAGTTTACATATAATATAATACCTTAAGAAGAAATAGGCATATTACTATTTAAGACAAATTATGGATATAAACTAAGAATATTATTATTACTATAGTAAGTAAAAAAAATAAGTAGTAAAGCTAAAAAAAGAATAAAGATATTAATAAATCTTTATATAAACCTTATAGAATTAATAAAGAAAGTATAAAAGAAAATAAAAAAGTACTATAATGCTAAGAGATCTAAGGGACCTGATCTTAAGGAGGGAAATAAAATATAGCTACTACATAAAAATTTTAAAAGTTAACGGCTAAGTAAGAAGTTAGACCACGTTAGACTAGGACCTTTTAAAATCATCTAGAGGATTTCACTAGTTACGTTTAAGTTAAACCTACTAGCCAAAATAAAGATCTACCCTGTATAGTATATTATAATACTAGAGCTAGTATATAGGAATATTAAGCCACCGGTCTAGAAGGAAGATATATATAGAGGATAGAAAGAAGATAAATAGTAAGTTTTAAAGATTATTAGTTATAAGGATGTTAACAATAAAATATAGTACGAGGTTAAGTAGATAGGCTATAATAAGACTACCTAGGAACTACTAAAAAATTTAAAGAACGCTATAGAAAAGGTATAGAAGTATTAGAAGAGATTAGGTTAGATAGTATTAATAAAGAAAGATTGCTAAAGAATAAGTCACCTAAGGGGGACCTAAAAAGATTAGTTGCCGAGTTATTTAGATATATTTCCTTCTCTATTAGAGGAGAATCCGTTCTTTTATTACTAAGTTCCTATAGACCCTATTCTACAAGCTTCTACTCCTTAAAACAGACCTTTTTATAAACCTTTTTAAAACAGATTAACTAAGTGGACGCCGTAAGACGAGACTTAAAAGCCCGTTACTAAGCATTAGCAGCCTCCTATTCTACGTTATAAGAACGGCATAATTCCGCCAGAGCAATAGACAGTTTATTATCTAGCCGCGTAGCAGCAGACTAAATATAAGACCCTAAGATAAATTAATTAGGGAACTAGACGACTATTAAGAGTAATAGGTCGTGTATATTTAGCATTAGAGATAGAGCGAACGTTATAAGACAAACAAATATTCGCTTTAGTGTACTTTAAGTAAAAGGACGGTTATTATAAAGATAGGTTTACCAATACAATATAAACTAACCCCTTTTTTAAGCAGCGAGAATATAGAGACGGTATAATCTCACTAAGAGATAATATCGTAGCGACAGTACGAATACGACAAGCAGTTAAAGAAGAAGAAATTGCTTTAGGTATAATAAGCAATAATATTAACCAAATTAATTAGACGGATATTACACCTCTAGTAAACAACTTAGAGATATTAGGAATCTTTAAGGACGAAGATAAAAAGGAGGGAGATAGTATTACGGACGCTTTAAGTACAATACTATAACTACTTAGAGAAGAGACAAAAGAAGCTAGTTAGTTAATATAAGTATAGTCTAGAATAAAACCGATAGAGCTATATAACGAGGAATAGTAACTAAGGTTACGTAATATAATCTATATAATCTATAAAATCTATAAAATCCGTAATAAAAGTAGATAGAGCATACGTATATTACGTATAAAAAGGATTTTATAGGAGTACGGTTGTGTATTTAAGGACCCTTAGTCCCTACCTAGATAGTTCCTTCCTTATAGTAATTCTTAGAATACAATTAGAGTTAATCTGTTAGGCAACTACTCCACCAGTTATTATTACGTTGTTAACTTTAATTTACATTACCTATACACCTAGCCTATTAACGAGCCTATTATAGTTCCTACTATAAGGTTCCGTTATAAGCGCGGTCGTAATATAGGCTTTATAGACTTAGGCTTAGGGAACAGAACCTAAAAAGGGCGACGCTTTTCTAAGTAAACTCTTAGGAAGACCACCTAAAAGCCGGACGGCTTAGGGGACCCCCTAGACACTAGTGCTACGTAGGCAAGTTAAAGGACCGTAGGCGGCTACTATAAGAAACACTAGAAGCAGGCTAATAAAGAGAAGTCAGCTTAGCCTTTAGAAAACCTAAAGCCCTAGTAGCGTATCTCTTTTAACTATAACTAGGGCCTAATATAGAGGGGGAGAGAAAACGCATTATAGTATATGTTATAATAGATACGCCCCAAGGCAAAGTCCGCCTATATAATAATAGGTACTAAATTAACCTTATTAATTAAGATATTATCTATAGGTTTAACCTACCTATATACTATACGCTATATTTACGTAAACCTATTATACGTTTCCTTAATAGCAACCAGATAATAATCTAGGATGCTTATAATCTAACGGTCACTACTAGCGACTCCTAGGGTACCTCTTGTACTATTAGCCCGCAGACCTTTTAGGGCGGCTTATTTAATAGTTATAATATAGTTCTTAAATAGGATTAGCTTACAAAAGCAGATCTATTAATTAGCTTCCATTTTAGATAATTTATTTAGGGTACTTCGGACCCTAGACACCTTTAGATAGTTATCCTTAATGCTCTTCTAGTAGATATTAAGGCTAGTAAAATAGTCTATTTGCTATAGCCAGAAGACTCCTTCTCTACATTAATCGTAAATATAATAAAGGACCTATTATTACTGGCAGTAAGTACCTATATAGACCCTCTGGACGTAAAGACACTAATTATAAACATAGTAGAGGACCTGCCATTACTAGCAGCAAATACCTATAGAGACCCTCCGGTGCTAGCGTAGATTACTTATATATAAGGGGGAGGTAATCAAAACCCTAAAACTATTAAGTATACTATAGCAGAGCTATATATACTCTTAGTGCGAGCACACCTATAAAACGCATATTGGCTGTACCCTTTTCTCTACTAGCTCCTAAAAGTACACTACTATATAATAGTTACTTTAACCTCTATAGCCCCTAGCCTACTAGATATATAGATACCATCTACGTAGTTTACCTAGATAATATCCTTATCTACTTAAATAACAAGGATAAGCACGTTAAGTACGTTAAGTAGGTACTACAACAGCTCTACGCTTAGGGCCTATACGCTAAGCTATTAAAATATATCTTTTATACTAAGAACGTTAAGTTCCTAGGCTTTATTATTACCTATAAGGGTATTATAATGGACCCTAACCGCGTAAAAGCTATTAAGGAATAGCCTAAGCCTAAGTCCTATAGGGATATCTAGGTCTTCCTTAGCTTTGCTAACTTCTATAAGCAATTTATCTAGAACTACTTAGATACCGTATACCCCCTATACGCATATTTTATATAGGCATATCGCAACCCAATATTAGATAGGGAGAAGAAGAAGAAGCGCAAGTTAAAAGGGCCTATTAAATAGTATTAACCCTAGTCCTAGCCTAATAACGCGCAGTAGGCGTTCCGTAAGCTACGTACTGCGTTTATATAGGCTTCTCTACTTCGCCACTTTAACCCTAATTTACCCCTAATAGTAATTACTAACGCTTCTAACTATACCTATAGCGGTATACTTCTACAGCCTTTAGGGCAGGGAGATTAACTCTACTAGCACCTAATCGCCTATTATAGTTAAAAGCTTACTAGCCTAAAAGTATAGTATAATACGCATAATAAAGAACTACTTGCTATAGTATAATACTTTAAGACGTAGCGCCATTACCTTAAATACGCCGCACATGTAACGCGCATACTCTACAATTATAACAATCTTAAGTACTTTATAACCACTAAGAGCTTATCTACTCGCTAGGCCTAGTACACTAAGAAACTAGCTAAGTTCGATTTTAAGATTAAATATAAGCTAGGTAAGATAAATCCTACTAATATACTATCCCGGCGCCTAAATTATACTAAAGGCTTTAAAAATAGCAGTAAGAGGACAATCCTTAATGCTATACTGCCTATATTATAGCAAAAGTTGCGGGTTATAGGCCTTATAGACGGCCCTAGTACTACTATACTATACTAGTGAGTAGCATACATATAGCATGCGAGTGACCCTTATAAACTTGGCGCTAGTAGACTAGAGCGTCCTACCATTCTATTTAAGACCACTTTAACTAGCCTAATAGCGCTTAACCCTAGGGAAGACCCCTTAGCTTAGGCTATGGTCCCCTATAACAACCTAGTAAGTTACCTACGCATTATATGTTACTTTACTAGCACTAACTTTACGCAGAGTCTCGTACTACAGCAAGAGGTAGTAGTAGCTACTTTAGCTAAAACGGCGTTTACGGAATACCCCCCTAAGTTACTAGTTAATTTTATTTATAAAGTATAAAAAAGGGACGCCTTTATACGCTTTATATATAATCAGTTAACCTAGAAATAAGTTCTTACTAATAATAAGAACTATACCCTTAATAATTAAGGACTCCTAAGGCAAAATAATAAAGTCTAGGTGCTAAATTGTACACTACTATAATAGGAGATCCTTAAGTGGAATTATAACAATCCTATAGGCGGCCACTATAGGTTTAACCGTACTTTTAAGGTAATTATATAAAAGTATACTTAGAACGGCCTTACCTAGGACCTCCGTAAATACCTAGATAATTATAATACCTACTAACACTCTAAATCGCGCCGCTATAAACCCTATAGTAAGCTATAGCCTCTCTAGGTCCCTACCTAAGCCTAGTAGCATTATTTATTTAACTTTATTATAGATCTCCCAGAGTTTAAGACTTCTAATAGCGTAAAGTACAACTCCGTCTTTATCCTTATAAACTATTTTATAAAGCTAGTACGCTACTATCTAGTGTATAAGATAATTAATGCTACGCAACTTGCAGAACTCTTATTTAGAGTTTTTACGTAAATAGGGCCTTTAGATAATATTATCTTTAATAGGGGTAGTATATTTATAAGCGAGTACTAAAGCACTATATACTACCACCTCCGCGTTTAATATAAACTTAGCACTGCATTTTACCTATAAATAGATAGTTAGATAGAGCGTTAGAACTAGGAGCTTAAGGTATACCTACGTATATTTACAAACTAGGAATAGTCTAATTAGGCCTCCCTACTTAAAGAAGTAGCCTTTGCCTATAACTCTAAGGTCTATACCATAACGAAGCGTTCCCCTATTAAGCTCGCCTATAGCTAGCTACTAAATATCCTAGATAAAGTCCCGGACGGCGTCTAAAACACCTAGTAAGGTGGGGAAAGGTCTAAATTAATAAATATTAAACTTGTAGAAATATATCTATAACGCCTACGCCTTATATATAAGGTAGCGGCGGCGTTAATAATGTACGCCTAATAGCTTTAGGCAAAATACTATAATCGTCACCATCTAGCTAAGCATTTCGCCGTTAGTAAATAAGTCCTACTCTCTTCCAAGAATATCTACACAAAACGTCCCTATAAAAAGCTTAACTATAAGTTTATAGGACCGTTTTAAATCCTAAAGCGCGTAGGGTAGCAAGTATATAAGCTAGAGCTCCTACCTACTATAGCACGGCTTTACCTAGTCTTCTATATCTCCCTACTAGAGCCTTATAGGTCACGCCCTAGGTTTTAACCCCTGGCAGTAAAAGAGCTTAAGGAAGGCAGCTATGAAGTAAAAGCAATCGTTACCTACTAAAATCGTACTAGATAACCGCAGTACCTTATTAAATAGCTAGGATGGCTAAATAAGTATAATAAATAGAAATATAAGACAGAACTTAAGAATTATTAATAATTACTAAATAAGTACCGTAAGCGGGACACCTTAGCCTTATAGCCGAAGCGTAGGCGAAAAGTAAGCGCCGCTATTAAAATATAACCTATATTAAAGCGGAACAGAGGACGTCTAAAGGGATTAAAAAACAAGTAATAATTACTATAACTTATAGGCAAGGCCATGGCGTATACTGGCAACGAAGCTTAATTTAGAAAGCACCCTTCCTAGACTTAATCCGTTACTCTATACCAGCTAAGCAGATTATTTATATATTAGAGAATAGGTCCATTTAACTAGGGTCTACAACCTACTAGTAACCCGCTAGTAGTAACCTATACTAACAACTTACACTATTTCACGTATATGCTATATAGATAACGCATAAAGCTAAAATATAGGTCAGCGGCGGGTCTAATGGGCATATAGCCTTACCATCCTAATCTGGCTATATATAAATAACCTATAACCTACCTATAAAGTATACACGGCGCTACGCCGGTATAGCGTAAGGCCAAAGTAGGGTTAACGGCGGATTTAATAGGTATATAGCCTTATTGTTTACAAATCTGGCTGTATGCAAATAACCTATAACCTACCCGCAAGGTACTAGCAACCTACCTATATAAGCGAGCTTTAGAATATTTCTAGTCTACTAAATTTAGGTAACAGTATTAAGCTCCACTAGCTCTACCTGTTAAATAGACTAATTAGGATTTTCTATACTAGGTATATAAAATTACTACTAGCTTAGTTAAATATAGGGGAGTCTTAGCAAGACAAATCTAACCAATTAGACAACTTTAACCGCCGGTCAAAGTTCCTTAATATCTTCACGCCGCGTATATATATTACCCGTCTCTCTATACGCAAAATTAAGACACTCTTTCCCCTCTAAATTTTTTCCTTACTAAGGTTTTTTATAAGGTTTTATTAAGGCTTAAGTATATAAAGGATTGGGGACAACCCTTTTTAAAGGGGGGGGCATTATTAGGTAAAACCTAAGTAGATAGTTATATAGCCGCAAAGTACGGGCGACCCTAGGGCAACCTAGGGGTAACTCGCCTATAAGGTACGTGCTCTATATATACCTAGGAAAAACCCTTCCTACCTTGTATACAAACTCCTCCTTTTCCCTTAAGGATTCGTCTCTGTCTATATAATATACCCATTATTCTATTATTAGACTCCCTATCTATATCCTTACCTTATATAAGATTTCTTTTATATATACTACAAAGTAGCCCTATTTAGTTAACTTATTTACTATTACTAAGATTATATTATAATCTTATCCGGTAATAAAATCTCTTAACTTTAGTAACTTAATAATAAAGTCCTATAATATAACCTCCTATAGTCTCTCTAGTATTTTAATAGGTTATAGCCCTCTATACGGCTTATACCTTATTAGTTTATTCCTTTAGCAATCTAAACACTCTTTTATTACTTTTCTTGCGATATTCTAAATTCCATTAATAATATATTCTTCCTAAAGTCTTAATACTAAGCCTATTGCTCTATTATATCCTTAGGTTATTCCCTTATAGAAATCTTCTATAAAATGCTCTGCTATACTTCTTAGGATATACTTTACTTCCCAATACTTATATAGTATTTCTTCTTTAGGATATTCTAACTACTCTTCTAGTTATACTTTAAAAATTCTTTATACCTAAAAGCTTTCTAGTATCTCGTAAACTCTTCCTAGTTTATTATCCTCTTAAGTTGCTACTAGTTTAGGGTAATTATATCTAATTAATCCGTCCTTATCTCTGCGTAGTATTACTCCTAATAGTTTCTCGTTATTTTATAGTTTAGCCTTTCTACTAAGTACATCTGCCCTTATATTCTTAGTTCCCTTAATATACTAAATCTTAAAATGGTATTTTATAAGTATTTATACCTATCTAACCTATCTATAATTAAGTTCTTTTGTTATTAGGAACCCTATTAGGTTCTTATAATCCGTCTTAACTATAAATAGTTTCTCTACGCCTTATAAGAATACTCTCTATTCCTTAAGTGCTGTAACTATACTTAATAACTCCTTATTATAGACGTTATAGTTTAACTCTAGTAGTGTTATCTTTCTACTATAGTATGCTACTAGGTACTATATATCCTTATACTTCTATAGTAAGTATACTCCTAGTGCGTAGTCTAATGTGTCCGTTTCTACAACCGTATCTAGTCCTAGTTAGTAAATTTTAAGGATTAGTTCTTAGGTAAATAGCTCCTTAAGTTCCTTAAACAACTTCCTTTATTTATCTCCCTATACCTATAGTTCCTCTTTCTTTATAAGCCTAGTAAATAGTTTAATATTCTTTAACTATTATGCTATAAACCTTCTATAGTAGTTGCAAAACCCTAAAAATAACCTTAACTATATTACATTCTCTAGTTTTTACTAACTTACTATAGCTTTAATATTCTTTAGGTCCATACTAATATAACCTAGTTTAATAATAAATTTAATAAAATTGGTTTTCCTTATAAAGAACTTGCATTTCTTAATTACTACTAGCATTTATTCTTCTTATAATCTCTTTAAAACCTATTTAACGTATTCCCCGTACTCTTCCTTAGTTATTAAGTAGATAATAATATTATTAAGGTATACTATAATAAATTTATTAAGGTATTCTCCTAACACATTATTAATTCTTTTCTAAAATATTACGGGTGCATTTATTAATCTAAACTATATAACTAATAGTTTATATAGTCCTTCTCTTAATTTAAAGGCTGCTTTCTATTTATTACCTTCCTTAATTCTAATCTAATAGTACGCCTATTTTAGATTTATCTTTATAAAGATTTACGCGTTACCTATCTAATTTTAGATTTTGCTAATTAAGGGTAAAGGATACCTATCCTTCTAAGTAATGCTATTTAACTGCTTATAGTTAATGCGTAACCTAAATTTCCCGTTTTTCTTTAGTACGAATAGTACTAAATAACCTACTAATAACTACGATAGTCTAATATATCCCTTTTATAAGTTTTCCTAGATAAACTCTTTAAGTGCGCTTACCTCCTTTTAAGTAAGCTTATAGGTTAGAAAGAACCTTAGATTTATTCCTAGTTCTAACTCTATTTTATAATCTTATACTATATAATTTACTAGCTTTTTACTTTTTAGGCTCTATAGCTTCTTACCATACTTATAGTATCTCTTCGGTATATAACTTAAGCCTTACTTAGTCTCTTTGTATATCGCTCTAACTTAGTATTATACTAACTTAGTTTATTATCGCATCTTACAGCATTAAGTATCTTTAATATTAACCTAACCTAAAGGAACACCAAAAGCGAGATCCGACCCATACTGTCCTATGGGGGTTCCTTTCCGTCTTATCTTGTCCGTACGGTCAAGCTAAGAGTGAGGATCTCGTCTGTTACTAATGCAGCGGCGTTACGTCGTGGCTAGAGGGCGCTTTTGAATGCGTCGTCCTTAACGCCGTTAGAACAGCAGAGTTTTCGCGGGTCTTAGCGCTTGTTAACAACATAAGGCAACTTATCAAGAACAGAGGAATGGTCTTAAAAACTACCCGACGTCTCTCTACCTAGGCACCAACCTAGGGCTATAAGCTAGCGCTTGCATTTGCTAGTAGAAGCAATAGAAATCTAAGGAGACGACAGGGTACCTCTGTACTTGTTCCGCTCTAAAACTATACCTACAGTAAGGGCATAGGAAGAATCTCAACACCATTAACCACATTTAGCGACGTTAATCCTCCCTTTCTACGCAGCGGCGTTAACCTTTCTCTAGGCAGTAACGTTAATCTAAAACGGACTAAAAAAGAGCTGGGGGCACCCTTCTCTAGGCGGCGACGTTAATCCGGAACGGACTAAGAAAGAGCTAGGACAAACCTATATAGGCAGGCTGGAACGGACTTAGATGCAGGTGTTGGTTAAGATAGGAGGACAACAAGTTTGGTTAGTAGGCGGCTAAGGGACAATAGCTGCGCGGCGTCAAGTTATCTAGGCCTACGCCTACAAGACACAGTCGGCCTATTATTACGAGAGCGTCACAGGTAACGCGAAGCAGCTAGATAATGGCTGTGGGGCGTAGTATACAATGGCAGTAACGGACGACTCTAGGGACCTTACCCCTTTACTAGGCTCTAACCCCTAGTAGACCTATCTCAGAGGAAGGATCAACACCTTATTAACGACACTGTCTATATAGCCCGAAAGGACGGATGCGCGTGTCGGTTTATCTAGGCAGGGGCAGGCTGTAAGGATAGGCTTATAGAGCAAATTAGGTGCATACGGGTAGGAGCTAGCTTTGTCCACCAGCTGCTGCGTTAACCGTGGCAAGGAACTAGGCAAGCAGTTCAGGCAAACTTACTATATATAGTAGTTTTACAATGCATATATATTCTAGACAGGAATAATAGGACTAAAAGACTAGCTCTACTGGGTGGGTGTCCTAGTAGGTAGCCTAAGATGCAAATGTAGCTGGCCAAGACAGACACCAAAACACGTAATACTGTTATGCCCCTTACGCACTAACTAAGAAGCAATGCTCTTAGTAGCTAGCACAGAGAATTATAATACACTACTCTCGATATAAAAAGGCCTTAAGGCGGTTACCTAGTGGCTTATTAGCTAAAATATACTAAACTAGTTCCGGGTTATAAAGGAAATAGTAATAAAGGGCGGGGGGGGCGAGTAACGGGCGCCCCCTAATAACTCTACAGTGGTAGAGTAAAGTTTGCAATACTAGCGCGTCCGTAGGCTTGTTACGGCAGCAGTGGTTCCTAAAGAGGTTAAAAAGTAAGGTAGTAGAGCACCACAGGTGACTCATAGGCGCCTCGCAGGCGCCTTATAGGCGAGTCCCAAAAGGCAGGGAGATAGATTACGGGGTTTTCTTAAATAGAGTTTTCTCCCCACATGTATATAAGGAGTAGTCCGCGTAGGCCCAATAGGGATCCGAATCGGACGTTAAGCAATAAATAATAATATTAACCTAACCTATAATCTAATTAATCCTTAGATTATATTCCTATAACTAAGGTATTCCTAGTACTGCCTTACCCTATCCCAATAATAGGATATTAAAAGACATTTTAATTTGTCTTTCTTTAATAGTTATTAGAATAGGTCCTATTTTAAGATTAATAATCCCTCCTTTATAGGCTATTAGATCTCCTAAAATTATAACTAATAGGTAAAGTTGCTCCTTCTATTTATAAGGTAATCCCATTCTTTTAACTACTACTAGTAAGATATAGTTTTGTATTACTCTACTATCTATTAACACTTTAAACTATTAATTTTACCAATTAACTTATAAATTTAGGTATTGTCCTTAAATTCCTTTAAGGGTCTAAGGCTTTACTACTAGCTTTCTCTAGTTTTATAGGCCTCTACTTTTCCTAACTATTAGCTGTTTAATCCTATTATATTTAGCTTACTCTTTAGCCAATACCTAGTTCGCTTTTTATCTTTAATATACTATAAACACATATTCTTTAGGTATTCCCACTACTATTATTTATTTAAGCATTCTTTTATAAGGAATCTTTCTAGTTAAAGTATTAAGTCTTCTAACTCCTAAACTTCCGCTAGATGCCATCTATGCATATATTTAGCATTTTTATACTATTACTTATCTAGCGCCCAATACATCCTTATAGGGTATTTCTAAAAAAAATTCTTTTAGATTCTTATACATTTTATATATATTGTCTATATATATAATCCATAATAGCGTATAATATGCTAGGTGCTTTAGGTTAACTCTTAACTTATTTTTATCTTTAAGTTTAAACCTTTACCGTGTTAATCTAAATATTATAACTTTATTTATAGGTACTAAGATACGTCTCTCGCTTCTCTAGTCCTCTAATTATTCCTTTAGATCCTTTAACATTATAATTAAGGCTCCTTTAATACAAGTTATAGCCTTCTCTATAATTGGGTGGTTTTAGATAACTCATTTATCTAACTACATATAGAAATCTTCCTACTTATTATTCTATCGTTGCCTATACTACTTTTAGTATAGCTGCTAGAGTATATATAGCTTATCCATAAAGAAGTATCTTCTTATTACTATATTATAATAGCCCTTTATATATCATTCTTTAAACCTAATAAGGATCCCTAAATCCTCTTTATTTTCTAGTTTAGTAAGCTACTTAGCTCTTAATATACCTACCCTAGGCCTATTAGTAATTCTTTATACTAGCGCTCTATCCCTTATACGGCCTAGTATACTAGATCTTTTATCTAGTTTCTATTCTTACTATATAATAATTCTTTACCTAAATTCTTCTATAGTTTCTTTTAGTTTATATCTTATAGATAAATCCTTAAAGTCTTCCCGCTTTTTAATCTTAGTATTAATATTTTAATCTAGTTACTAAGCCTTACTTATAATTTCTTTAATAGTCCTTATCCTATTACTAGAATCTTGGTACTATAAAATTCTTAATCCTAAGCTCGCTTCTATCTTAAGCTTAGCTTTAGCCTTAGTCTAACTAGGCTTACTTAGTGTTCTTATCTTATCTTAAGAGTCTTAAATCTTACTTATCTTGTCTTAAGAGTCTTATATTTTTAGGAAACTTTATCCTAAGCTTATTTATATATTACTAAACTAAGCTATTGCTCTACTCTATTGGTTATTATCCGTTATAGGTCCTTAAGCTTACTTTATCTCGTTCTAAAGTCTTAGTTATCTTACATCTTATCTTAAGAATCTTAAGCCTTTGGCCTTTTGCCTTTATTGAGTGCTAAAGTAGTTTACTACCCTACTTCTCTTACGTCTTGCGAAGTAATAGATATTATATTTAGTGGGGTCTTAATCCCTACTAATATTCCCTATTCTATAGTGGAATTATTCTCTACCTCTTATATAATATCTCTAAGGTTTATATACTCCTAGTAAGCCGCCCTTATTACTTTATCGTTATAAAATATTTCGCCTATATTAAATTTATTGTCCTTAATATCCAATCTACGAACTAGTTTATTAGTTTCTTTATATTCTACTAAATATAGCTCCTATAGCTAATAGCTTACGCCATACTTAGCGTCCTTATAAATTTGGTATATGTTATTATAATAAAACGCAAAACTTTTAATTAAACATTCTTTTATTCCTTATAGTATATTATTATCCCTTTATACGTATATATCGTCTACTAATCTTATTCCTTTTACTACGTAGTAACTCTAACTACTTCTATAGTCTCTAATATAATAACCTTATTTTCCGCAATTTATATAAGCTCCTTCTTTAAACCATTTTTCTTGCTATAAAGTCCGCCTAAACGTCTTTTGCTATTAAGATCCCTAATTCGGCCTCTACTCCTTAAACCTTTAATTACTTAATCCTTATCCTCTAGGTTTCTATAGTTGTTTATTCTATTTCTTATTTTCTTTAGTACTGCTTAGGTCTATTAGGTCTACGCTATACTATAGTTTCTAACTTAGCTTTAGTCATTATATACTTTACGCCTTATATAACTATAAAACTTTATCCTAGCCTCTCTTAGCCTATTCCCTTTAGTAGATCTAATTATTAATCTTAATCGCTTAATCTATTAACTCTTATAGGGTTTCCGCATCTTCTATTAGGATAATTACGTCCTAGACTTTAGCCTTAAGTCCTTACTTATACTATGCTATAAGCGCCTTATTATTCTACTTAACTTACGTTACTAATGTTTGGAACTACGTTATATACTTAATTGCTAAGGTTCGCTGCGTAATATCTTAGAGTTTTCTTTTCGCTGTAGTTACTGCCTCTAGGTCTCTAAATATCTATATAAGTCGTTTTATAAACCCTTCCTAGCTTATAAATATAAACCATACTTCTTAATTAGTGGTTATTATACTATTTGCTTATATTTCCGTAAGGTAAAGCTTAAACTACTTAAATACCCTTCCTAATAGGAATAGTCCTGTATATACTATTTAATCTATAAGTGTTAGCAGCTTCGCCCCTTCTTATATAACTTTAAAGTACATTTATATAAGGAATCCTTTAAGTTTTAATCTTTCCCCTAAGTACCTTTTAATTAATAGTAGCTTAATATTTACTACTCCTATCCCATTAATCCTATTTTTTAATATTATATTATTTTCTATTAACTAGTTAACTATCTTTTATAACTGTCTAACCGTGGCCGTCGAAATCGGACTCTACACCTGTACGTGGTGACGGCTACGAACCTGGTCTTCGAAGTTCAGATCCAGAGCCAACGCAGAGACGTCGCACAGCGTGCGGACAGGACCTGTGGTGGTTGTAGGCGTTGAGGGCGGTGGTGAAAAA
>Ga0307515_10001973_pt1 | contig 45450 bp, 62 predicted proteins | sample 17_EM_MG_FD_194513 | JGI IMG/M metagenome (GOLD analysis project Ga0307515, IMG submission 194513) | Populus trichocarpa ectomycorrhiza microbial communities from riparian zone in the Pacific Northwest, United States - 17_EM | ecosystem: Host-associated > Plants > Roots > Unclassified | place... | reverse complement strand
TTTCGCATCTCGTGGATGGACACTGACGCTGACGGTGTTACCTGCGCAACAGCCCTTGAGTCTCCAAAGGTGTCTCTTAGAACGAGCTGACCACACCGGCTACGACAGGATATCGCGCGCCCGAGCCCGGGGCGTGGTCAATAGAGATATCGATTCCATTATTTAGGACGAGTGTGGCTGACAAGCCGATGCACGGTCAGCCGAGTGACACCGGCAAGCGGCACGGCGAGATGACGTAATTCTTGCCACGTTTATGACTGCCTCATGATTTCAATCTGGCCACATGGATGAGTCCCATCACGCGTGTCAAAATGGGCTATTTGTTATTGTTATTCATAAGGTATTGCGCCAACCCACCTCGACTCTCACCTCTCCTCCTTCTTAAGGCATGGCGTTTCTAACAGGAACCGCGCGCGCAGTAGAGACCAGAGAATCACCGGATACGAGTGATGTAGTCGGGTGTCCAACTCTTATAATACTGTACGGGGGATTTCATACCTGACACCCTGTTCCCATCATATAGACAAGGGACAAGCGCAGGCAGCAATTGAATACTGCCACCGCCGCCGCCGCCAATGCGCCAATAACGAGGTGACCCGAGGACCCGAGACAATTGTAGTGCATCTACTAGTGGGCCATAACCCCAGAACACGTCGACCGTGCCTCCCATGGAGAATGAGAATAATCCATTCCCGCCGTTGCGTCAATGCCGGGCGATTCACCCAGCCAAGCCAAGCCACGCCACGCGACGATGAGATCGTTTCATGGCGGGCGTTCCAGCTCAATCAAGTGGAGAAAATGATCTTCGAGAAGTGAGACAGATGGACGGTATAGAGAGGTAGCACATCCAGGAGTTTTAACTGTACGTGTAGCAGAGTCCGAGTAGTGTAATTCCGATCAACGAGATTTAAAATTTCAAAAAGTCCTCTTTCTTTCCGACACTGGAAGGTGCGCTTCTCGACTATTTACGATAGACTCGGCGGAGGCGCTTGTGAAAGGAGCGGCCAGCCGCACCAATTGACGTGCTTGACGTTGCACTACTAATGGGGGTATTATTTTGCTCCCTGCACACACGCGGAGGAATGTAAATCAGCGTCTCCGTCTCGTCTCGTTTCGTTTGCGCATTTGCATTTTTTGGTGGTGGTGCACGGGGGGGTGGGACTTACACTGCAACAAACGACGCAGGCTGGACGATCCGCGTGTCGTTCAAGTGCGCGACCTCCTTGAGCCAGCCCTGCGCCTCGCTCACGCGCTCGTACACCTTGATGCCGCCACCGAGCATGCCGGCCGCGAGGAGGAACTGGTCGTTTTTCCCCAGGAACGCCATGCCGCGGACGTGGGCGAGCCCCGTCTTGACGAACCCGACGGGCTTGAGCGCGGGCGCCGTGCTCAGGATCGTGATGGTGTCGCCGTCGCCGATGTTCTTTGGGTCGACTGTGATGTTGCGGTTCGACGCGTAGAGCAGCGGGGTTGGAGCGGGCGCGTAGAGGAGCTCTGCTGCGCCCATCTTTGAGTTGGCGGGGAGGTTCGGAGGGAGGATGGAGACGTTGGCTACTTGCGGCGTTGCCGTCACGCCCGAGGACAGCGGCGCGATGGTATGCTGCGTGACCGTGTTTCCCATCTCATGGATAGTGTAGACCGTGTTATCTGCGTAACGGCCATTGGGTCAGTTGGAGGTTGCTTTTTGAAACTTTTGAGACTGTGTTGGTGAACGTACTGGCGACAACGAGATGCCGGGGACCCGAGCCAGGTGCTTGGTCAATGGAGCCCTTGGTTACCCATGTGCCGCCCTGCTGCACAAGGCGCCAAATCTTGTCCGAACCGAGGTCCGGGACAAGCACCTCGTCGCCGAATGGCACAACCTGGAAAAAACAAAAGCAAAAATGCCCGATCTGTAAGCTCGGTACGTAGGCGACGTGGATCGGAATAGTACTATTCCCACCCACTCACCTGGTGCGAGTGTGAGCTGAGTTGGTTGGGCAGCGGACCAAAGCCCTGGAAGGACACCAAAGCGCTGTTCTGAGTAAACTGGCCGGTTCCGGCGGCGTCGAGGTTGACCACGAATGCAGACCCGGTGCCAAAGTTGGCGGCTCCCAGCGCCGTGCCGTTGTTGATGAAGCCAAGATGGGTTGGTGCGCCGCCTTTAGTGGATATGTTTGCGAGAGGCGACAAACCGCCAGTTTTGAGGTCGAGCGCGAGAGAGTTGATGGACCCAGTGTCTGTCTCGTCCGTTGCGTATATCGTTGTAGGGAATTTAGAAGAATAGGCGAGCCATGTTGGGCTCGTTCCAGACTTGTACTGGGAGACGAAGGAGAGGGATGGTGGAGACGGCGTAAACTGAAGCGTGGTGATTAATGGGTTAAAGCTCCCGACAAGTAACCAATATTTGGACATTATTAGCGCGTCGCGGACGGTCGTAAAAGCAGGCGGGCGGGAAGGAGGAAGGGGAAGGGAGAGGGAGAGGGAGGTGAAGTGGAGGGTCGTGAGTGAAACGTTGTCTGTACGGGACGTGGACTAGGCGCTTTAAGGTAAAAGTGGAGCAAGAATAAGAAATAAGAAGGCGAAGCGCCGCCCGGATCCGCGTTCCGTGACGTGTTGCGATTGATTGTATTACCTAAATAGGAACAAGAATAACAAGCAAGGAAATGCCAAGCAAAGAAGGTGATTGGTTGGTCCCCACTCGAATCAATCCTTAAGTGCGCACTGACTACACCTCCGCATCTTCTGGTTGCCCACTCGCCACTAGCTTGCTACTCGCTACTCGCTACTCGCTACTCGCTACCCGCCACACTATCCTAACGTGTTACCGACAATTAGTTCGACATGTATGACTTCCCCTACAAATACCACAACTGCTTTGTATGCTCTTTCTCTTAACGCTATTCAATTCAGGTGCCACATAGTTTCGAACGAGAGGCAGTTTGTGTGTGGTAACGCCTTGCCCGGTAGATGTGATCTCGGTGAGGCCAGTTGGTTATAATATCGTCTTCCTAGCCAAGGCTAAAACAGGCACTCTCCCAAAAGGAAAACAAAGGAAAACCCACCGACAAATTTGAGATTTTGGAATTCTCAAAAGTTTGGACGGGTCGAGGATGGCAGATATAAATAAATAAAATTTACATTATACTCATACTATTTTTGAACTACGCAGCCTATGAAAGATATCCAGAGGAAGGGTGCGATGGCATGATATTTACGATTAGCCCAAGCAGCGTCTGCTCCAGTCAATCCTTTCCGATAAACATCACGACGTTTCCTGCGGCCCATAGTGAATTCTTGGTGGATTTTCGATGCCCACAGACAAGTACGTACCGGTGAAGAGAATAAGGTTATTCAAACTCCGATTGAATAGAACTAAGACAAAGGAAAAGACCGCCAAATATTGAAAGCCCGCAAAGTAAAACTTTGCCAATCGACCAGATTATGACTTTAGCACCTAAATCTGATCCTCCAAAAAGAGTTGCGTATTTTGCCATAGCGAAGGACATTATCCCGCTTTGAAGCTCTAAAATTATATCTAAAAATCATTTACAAGAGTTGTATGAACGAGTTTTAAGTTGTGGGGCTGGGCGGAGCGAGTTATTAGGGGGGTACCTATTTTAGATGGCGCCTACCTTATGAAAGCCATGAAAGCTATTTATTCCCCGACACCCGAGCTCCCTCGCTTGACGATTTCTGTCCGGTACATACCATGACAACGGCAGATCGACTATCGCCAACTCGCCAACTCGATCACCAGCTAGACCAACAGACCAAAGCCTCAATCCACTCCACTCACTCCTACCCCCACCAACTCTACCACCCGTGCCCACCTCTCCCACTCGTCCGTCCCTTTATTTAATCCTCACCCTAGCATTTGCAGGCGATGCAGAGAACACGGGGTCTACTATACACACGGCAACGGTCCTTGCGCAGGAATAAATCGGCCCATCATTCAATTCCTTGTTCACCACACAGGCCACCGTTTTGCTGCTCTACCAAATTGCCTCCACAACCCTTGCCCTGTGCACTCGCTTTCCGCAGGTGATGCGCTCTCTAAGCTGACGCACTAGGCTTGAAGCTACTCCCCCGACGCCACGCACTCTATACCAATACTCTCAAGAAGGCCTTCTTTGTCAGTCCCTCGGGCTCCGACGCGTGGATGTTTGGAGTGCGCGCAGACTGCACGTCCGTCGCGCACTCGCCTATCATTTGTATTCCACCTTCGAGTTTTGGTCTTCCGAGGCCGAAGACGAAGACGACGACTTTGGGTCCCCTTGTAAGTCCAGGTCCACCCTGAAATACACCCAACCCCTCATCATAAGCGATGAGGACTCCGGCTCTGGTATATAGCGGTGGGGGCAGAGAGTATTCTCGATCTCGTTCAGAGCCTCCCCTTGTCCGTGTTCGGTCTCCACCGCCCTTCTCCACCATTTCTGTGAACCGGCCGAACCTTTCATTATTTGCTTCCACAATGAGACTCGACGCTCCAGCATCTGCCACCTGACGCAACAAGCTCTGGACGACCACGAATAACCATCTGAAGACCTTTTGCTCAGTTTATGGGCCCCAATCCTTGTGTTCTGTGCATATATTCGTTGAATGGGTCCAGGATATGTTATTTATTTCCACACGGGTTAGTCACCCCAAGAGTGATTTATGCTTTGCTCGCTCGCTAGTCTTCCTCGATGTCACCCAAACCTTTATTATATACCAGTAGACGTTTATGTTTTGTCCACTGACTTGTCCTCCGTCTTCGCAACCAAAGTTACCCTAAATAGTATTGCACCCACAAACTACAACTTCAAAGAAACATGTCCGTCCTATCACACTTCACTACCTCCTCCCTGAATTGTCCGAAGTCCTTCTCACCACCGGTCGGGGCGTTGATAGCGAAGACCATCGCTAGGCTTTGCAGTAGTACTGCTCCTTCTTACCAAACTCCAATGCGTTCTCTACGAATTTGTCGAAGCTCCGCTCGCCCTCGTGTGGAGGGTTGATAGCAAAGACCATCCCTGGAGAACAATGAGCAAGCGCACACTGGATTTTGCATGGTCCAACATACCCTGTCCACAATGGAGTGTCTGCCTACAGTAGAAATAGCCTGGCTCCTTATTCTGTACAGCGAAGTCGAAGATGGGGAAATTGTCTATCTTCTCAGGGGCAACGGGCATGAAACCGGTATCGAAGATAGGGTGGCCGACCGCGTTGAGGCTAGCTTTGCAGGGTTCATCAAAAGAGGAGCGCGTGACTGTATGATTCTTCTGCTTGAAGACGAAGCGGACAATGTCGCCGGCTTCAGCGATCACATTATTTGGTACGAATGAAATCTCGTTTGGAGATGCGCCACCGAGGGTCACTTCGTGCACCTTGGGTTCGTAGGTGACAGCAGCGACTGCGAGAGAGATGAGGGGGAGAGCAGAGAGAAAAGCGGCAAACATTATGGATGTGTTGTACGTCGTAAAGTGGGTTCTGTGAAGGTATCTGTGGAGGTATCTGGAGCTGCGACGAGACCTGGCTTTTAAGGACGGAACCAGCGCTTGGGCCGAAAGCTAAAACGTGTGGGTGGAAGCGATTAAAAAGCTGTACATGCATCGAGTGAGTTACACTCACCGATGTGAGCGAGAAGATGATCCGGGAAAGCCTTGATGGTCACACAAGGATATGGCCAAAAAATAGTACGGTAATTACCTGAGGATCTCCTATACATAGTCTAGACTGTCGTTGATCTAGTTGTGTTGTTTACGTTTTTTCTTTTCTTTTTCTTCATTTTTCTTTCATTTTTCTTTTCTTTTTCGCTCTCTTCACGGGCGTTTGAGCACCACGCCACGCCGACGCTCATTGTGCACCGATGAGACTGACCAAGCACGGCACGGCTTAGTGTAGAGTTGTGGCCGGTGGCCCCGCCGCCTCGGCCCCACGTGCTGTCCGCTCGCAATAGAATACCGGCACCAACGGCAAATTGAGGCCATCGGGGAGGCCGTACGCCAAGCTGTCCCATCATAATTGAGCACAGGAGCAAGATACCTGGCTATCCCGCCGCCAAGAAATTGAGTAGTTCTAGTTCGGGATTGTGGGAACGGCCTCGAAGGCGGTAAAGGTCATCTGCACATTATAGTCTGCAGATCAAGGTCTGTAGGCGCACGTGTTACCGGTTTTCACGTGCAATAGCTGTATTCACTCTCTCCTCTCCTCTCCTCTCCTCTCCCTCTCCCTCTCCCTCTCCTCTAGCCCCAGTCCGAGCCTTATTCTGCGTGGTTCATTTAAGGCCTCAACGATTCATCGAGGAACTCGTAGGGGGGACCCCGTGAGAGGCAGACGAACGTGGACAAAAGCGACGGCGTGGGCAGCACCAGTATGAAGTATGAATCAAGCAAGAAAGCAAGAAAAGCAAGAAAAGCATGGATCAGATCAGGAAAGGCATCGCGCGGAATTGGAGCCGACTCGGCTCAGCTGGACGAAACGGAGCGGCCGCGCACCATGGATACTGGATCTATCTGCGCTCTGCCGATTTGGGTGATGATCAGAGCACCTCTTACCTGATCAGGTGATAGCAATCTTGGCGGGCGACGGCGTCATTCGTCCCCCCGTCTCCGCCATGCGATGCTGCGCCCCCCAATGCCCCAATGCCCCAATGTTCTAATGTTCTAATGTCCCACTGCATCCTGCGTCTTGCATGCGACAGACAGTTCAGCTACGAGACTTCCTCGAAGATCGCCACGGATAGAATTGAAACCTTTGTCTCGCCAGAATCCAGATTCAATCTGAGCTGGCCACTATAAAGCGCCCGCTTTCAATGGGTCCCGTTGTCAGTCCCTTCCGTGTCGCCGCAAGATCTGAGGAACCCTCACACGGCGCCACAACTGCCACGCGCTGGCTGGCACTCTCGGTAATACTATTGTTTTGAAACTAACTCGACCTTCCAAGTGCGTACCAAATTGTTCATGCGCGTCATGCTACCTGCCCACCCTTCCCGCGCTGTCTCTCGTTGTCAGACTGACAGCGAGGAACACACCTCGATTGGCGATTCGCTTATTTAAATTTCTGATCCAATCCCTTACGGCCACGGCTGAACAGAAGGGCTGAGTCCGGCATTCTGTACACGCCGCGGGCACGTATTAATGCCTTTTCTGACATAGCCAGTTGATGACCGAAATGACAACTGACCTGTTGTAGTGCTCCTGGGTGCAGCCCTTAACGCTGGCGAGTCGCCAGAATCTTCGACTCCACCCGCCCAATTCGAGATTTCGCCCGCGAGCCCAGTTCCCAATGGCTCGCTCGTACAATCATTGGTTGCTGAATATGGTCCCGATGCACTTATCCCAAGTGATTCCACAATGCCTTGTATTTGTACCAACCAGTGGTGGTTCGCTTGGTGCCCCCAAGCTCTAGAGCACTTCAACCTCTACTCCACTTGGTTCACACACTACACGTGTTATTGTGAATGGACGCCGTTGATGCCAGGGTTCCCAAGGTGGTGCCCCAAAGCCGCCGACCATTTTCTCGACTGGGTGAGCCACGATCGTCCAATAAGTCCAAGGGGTGTTGGCTAACGGGGAGTCGTCAATAGCTGCGTCTGCCGGGAACCATACTTGACAACCAGATCAATGTGTTCGAAAATGTCCTCATCAACGACTCGATCGCACCGGGGGCTACCAATGTGGCAAATGTCGACCCACCATACCATCCTCGTAAGTGAGAAACTCAAGATTCTCGCATCTCCTACACTAACAACGTCATACCAATTTCTTATACATCCTCTCTCCCCTCTGCGTCTCTTTTCACTCGCGAAACCTCTGCTTCAACTCATGAAATTGGCCAACCTACCGACGCCGACTGGAATCCGCATCTAGCCGCCGTGGAAGCAGTGAATGCAGAGGATGAAGTACTCGGCTTCAGAGCCACCGACCCCCCGCCAGGTGTCCAGCGGGCAATGAGGCTCGTTGTCCGCGAGATTTGGCGCACCGAATTATCCGGCTTCAGAACCACCGACCTCCCGTCAGACGTCCAGCAGGCGATGAGGCTCGTTATACCCAACCAGCTTCTTCGCCCAGCAGGACAATGAGCCGACTCTTGGTACCTCCGACGCCGATGCTCTGATGGCGGTTCCTTCGTCCGATCTCTTGACCGGCTATGGAACCAAGGGGCAGAGCATTTACTCGCTTTTCATCAAAGTGGACGGCAATGACTACACGTGCCTGTGGTGTGGTGATCTGCAGCGCGGAAAGCCACTACGGGCTCTCGGGCATTTCCGCGCAAAGCACTTAGGCCACAAGCCATTTCCTTGTGGCTTAGTCCACGCTGATCAGCAAGTCTGGTGAGTCTGCCACTTTGGTCGTCTACGTCGCTTTGACCCGAGGCCTCCTTTTTTTGGGGGGGGGACAGCAATGCCCGATTCTCGACGTCGGAGGCCATGAAGGACCACCAGCAGAAGAAGAAGAAACAAGCAAAGGAAGGAGAGCTCCTGTGTTCACTGTGGTACGTTTTATAAGAGAGTTTTCAATTAATGTCCACTGACAAGGCCCTGTTCAGTGGTCGCTCCTATGCTTCTGTTTCGAACCTAAACCGCCATAAGTGTCCCAATAAGTAGCATGTCACCAACATCTTTGTACGCATTCTCTTTCTCGTTCGGACGACAGAATGGCTTTCACATCTCAGTCTTTTTGGGGCCAAATAGTACTAGACTCAGTGCGTAAACAGCGAACTCGGAATGTATCTAGTACCTAAATAGTACTCTACGATACTTGGTCAGAACTGTACATAGAAACTGCAATACCGATAATGGACCAGTGCTTGAACAGCGAACTGAGTCTAGTAAGTCCGTCGACGAGCGGTATCTATACTAGATTGCCCATACCACAGGAACTGGCACATTACGATTATCCGTGAATTGACGGAAGGGAGGGAATGTCCGCCGAGAGAAACGCGTACCAGAACGCATTAACGAATATTATACCTAGGCGAAGTAGGCACAGAGCGCTGCGCTTAGTTGAGACTGAGACATTGCGTTAAACAGCCCGTCCTACGGTCCTTGTTGGATTTGGTTAGGTTCCGCGTCGCAGCTCCACTTTTCGGATCGGAGGAACAGTTGGTCTCCTTGGTTATCACACGGTCGGTTTCGGTTTCCTTAGCTATCTCGAGACTCGGCCCCACTTGCTTTAACACATGCATCGACCCCTTGCTTTTGATTCCGATCCCCGTTCTATATAAACATCCATAACTTGGTACATTTGTCGCTCAGCGTTTGTCTTATCTCGCTGAGCAGTACGTTTCTCATTTCTTATATTCTTAATACGTTTGTCTAATCATCTGTAGTCCTATGATTAATATCATAGCGTTTGTCTTATCTCGCTGAGCATCCTATTACACAGCCGTTGCCTAAAAGGTTACTGAGCCCTGAGCTCCCATACGCTCACTCCCATGTCGACCGCCCCTGCCACTGCCGCAGCTGCCGCTGCCGCCGCTCAGAATACCGCCCCTGACCCACCCCCATACACATTCAGCACTGGGAACGCGTTCGCATCCTTTCCAAAGTTCAATGGAAAAACTACTTCGCGTGGAGACGCAATATGGAGACGCAACTGAAGGCCCTTGGCCAATGGGAAGTCATCCAGGGTACCACCACGGCCCCAGTGCCAGCGATCCCAGCGACTCCAACCCAAGAGGAGATAAAGTCAGCAGTCGCATGGAACTACGTGCTGCACAGGCTTATGCCGAAATTGTGCTCCGGGTCGAGGAAGACATCGGCGATGTGTTCGGAACGGACGACGACCTTCACAACGCCTGGGTAATGATTGAAAGTAGCTATGGGTCGCGCCAATCTGGCATCCAGGCGGTTATCAACGCGGAGCTAACGCTCGCCCGATGGGATGGCCAGACTCCCATTACAGCCTTCCGTGATCGCACGAAGGCTCTCTGCACATGGCTAGCTGCGGCTGGCCTCACCATCACTCCCCAGCAGTTCTATCAGTACTCCATCAATTCTTTACCTGCCGAATATGACATGGTCATTGCGGTACATAACCGCACTCTATCCAACTACTCGGTTGATGACCTATGCGACGCGTTCCGCGCCATTGAGCCCCGCAAGGAGCTGCGTACCCCCGCAGCGGGAAGTATTAGAGGATCCAGTTGGACTGCTTGCGAAGCAGAAAGGCTCCAAGGGCAGCGGAAAGGCAGATATAGGTCATGGAAGAGGGTCATCTGGCGGCAAGGGAAAGAAGGCGAATGTTACCTGCTATGGGTGCGGAAAGACGGGACACTATAAGCACGAGTGTCGATCTTTGAAGAAAGGCGGAGAGAAGGGCGGACCGAATATGGCTTCAACGAGCGGATCGAATGCTCAAGCGAGTGGCAGTGGAAACAACAAGTCGATCCCGGCAAAACCGGCCGGAGGAGTTCTCCTATGCCTAATGGAATCAGGGGAAGTTGCATATTCTGCAAATACCGACGGCAAGGCACAGTATTACCTTGACACTGGTGCCTCCAGCCATTTCATCGAGGAGATCGGTGCACTCTACGACTACATTCCCTTTGGGGTGCATCCACTCAGTTCTGGCACCCTCAAATGGAATGTAGTCGTGGAGTGCACCGATCTCCTCGATGAAATGGCTGGAGGCACCAGTGTCAAGGTAATATATACTGTGCCTTGCCGCCAGTATTTGCAGAATATGCAACTTCCCGTGATTCCATTAGGCATCCTCGATTCAAATACACGGTTATAAATTATAATTCAATGCCACATAGGGCAGCATACTGTAACTACAAAACCATAACAATGCGTAATGTCACGGGAGGGCTGGTGGTTGCTATGGAACCTACGAAGTAACGTAATGCAAGGGGGTCCATTGTATCCGAGAACAAAGTATCGGAACGGGGAGAAAAGTCGAATAATTGCGGGTGTGGATTTAGGAAGAGATATGTTACCAAAGAGCCCAAAGGTGTTAAATGCTGTGGTTCTTATGATCCTAAACCATATGTCCTCCATATGAACAACGACTTCACGTTTGCGTAACGCAAACGGCGCCCCTCAGTTGTTGTTGCATCCGGCTTGGTGCGTAACGTAACGGAGACCTTCGGTTATTATAAATTTGCAGTTACAGTACAAGACCTATGGAGATGCAAATACGACAAATATACTAGATATCAGGCGGACCGTGATATATCTAGGGTCTGTAAATGTTCTTCGAATGGTGTCTAGAGGGGAAGGAGTATTGGCGTTGATGTTATGTCATGTACATCCATTCTAAATTTGTATCTAGACTTACCAAATCAAGCCTGGGCTTAAAAATGCATTATCAAAATATCACAATTGCATCAACCACGCACCCCAACGGCATGTATACTTACCTATATTCACCCTGATAAATTCCGTCACCCGTATTTTCAATATTGGCTTCACCAAGCAAGTATACTGCATAGTGGCCCACTCATTTCCGCCACCCCGTGCCATAATACGGGACCTGTACGTACTAGACGCCCACGCAACGTGACCTTTCAACGGTAATCTTGAGACTTCGTCTGCCAGGCGAATGTTACCACTGAAAACAGATATATCCTCAACAACCCCAAGCTCTGGGAGTGAACGACTCGTTTGGGGCGTCCCTACATTTCATGAGACGTCCATGTACACTGCCGTAGTCTTTTCGGCGGCAAGTGATGAGATCATTTTCCTTTCGTCAGCTTGCAATATGCTTGGAGCGACATCTCGATCCTTCGGTGTCCAAGTGTAGCATCTAGAGTGTGTGGAGTATGGAGAACGTAGCACAGCAAGATCTTGGGCTGAATGGACGACAGGAACACTAACCAACCTTCGGGAGCCCACTAGACGCTCATTCTCACCCAATCTGTCTCCGGCGCCACATGGAAACACGTCTCTGTTGTTTTCCTTCATGTGCACAAGTTGAGGTGCGAAGCAAGGACACGACCACGACCAGTTGCCAGTTGCACAGCACACCCACGAAAGACGAAAGAGAAACATTTCAAGAACCGCTCGGTGAGAATGTGCTCTTCAAAAATACCTTCTGCTTCTTCCCCCGGACAGCCTCTAATGACGTTCCAGTCTAGACCGCAATGAGGGGGGCATTTTTATAAAAGTCAAGCTGTTCACTGGGCGATTTGGCGAGCGGTCTTCCCGAATACATTGAGCTAGCCAAGGGTGCAATCGTAAGTGCCATGCCGTTGTTGATGAAGCCAAGGTGGGTTGGTGCGCCGCCTTTGGTGGACAAGTTTGCGAAAGACGACAAACCGCCAGCTTTGAGGTCGAGCGCAAAAGAGTTGACGGATCCAGTGTCTGTCTCGTCCGTTGCATATATAGCTATAGGGAATTTAGAAGAATAGGCGAGCCATTTCCGGACTTGAACTGGAACGCCGTAAACTGAAGCGTGGTGATTACTGGGTTAAAGCTCCCGACAAGTAACCAATATTTGAGTGGACTTTATTTGAAAAAGGGGTGTATGGGACGTGGACTAGGCGTAAGAATAAGAAATAACAATGCAAGCGTCGCCCGCATCCGCGTGCCGCGTTACGATTGTATTACCAAAATAGGAACAAGAATAGCAAGCAAGGAAATGCCAAGCAAGAAGGTGATTGGATGGTTCCCACTCGAATACTCAAGTGCGTTCTGACTATTAATACACCTCCGTTTTCCATCCGCACCTTCTGGTTGCCCACTCGTCACTAGCTCGCTGCTCGCTACCCATCACACTATCATGACGTGTTGCCTATTAGTCCAACATGTATGACTTCCCCGACAAATACCACAACTGCTTTGTATGCCCTTTCTCTGAACAGGCAACATAACTACCGACTCAATTCGGGCACCACCTCTTGCGCCATGTATGCACGATATTACTTACAGCCAGGAATAAGCAATACCATAACTTCGAGCGAGAGGCAGTTTGTAGCTCTAGTTCTAGTTCATTGGAAATCGGCATTGGAGGCGTTGTGGGAACGGCCTTGTAGGCGGTAAAGGTTATGTATTTATGGTTTGTACAGGCTGCACAGGCTCCAAGATCAAGATTAGTAAGTGCACGTGTTTTCGACCTGGACAGGTTATCACGTGCAATAGCTGTATTCACTCTCTCCTCTCCTCTCCCAGGGCTACAGCCTCGGCCCCAGCCTTATTCTGCGTGGTTTATCTCAGGCCTCAACGATTCATCGAGGGACTCGTAGGCGAGACCCCGTGAGAGGTGGAGAAACGTGGACAAAGCGACGGCGTGGGCAGCATCAGTACGAAGTATGAAGTGGGGAAGAATAGGAAGATCCTTGCGCAAAAGGCGTGGATCAGGCATTGCGCGGAACCAAAGCCGACTCGGCTAAGCTCGACGAAGCGTAGCGGCCGAGCACGATGATGGATGCTGGATACTATATGCGCTACGCCGATTTGTTCCACATCCTCTGGGGTGGCTGCGAACTGTATCCGGATGATCAGAGGGCCTCTCACGTCATCAGGTGATGGCGATCTTGGCGGACAACGACACCGTCATTCGTCCCCGCCTCCAGCATGCGACAGTGCGCTCCCCAATGCCCCGCTGCCTCCTGCATGTGGCAGACGGTCCAGGCACGAGAATTACTGGCAGGGCGCCATTGAAACCACTGCCTTTCCAGATTCCAATCTACTAAGCCCGCAACCCTTGCTGTATCCACGCCTCTGGCCTCTGGACGTCACTGTAGAGGCTGGCTACTATAAAGCGCTCTCAATGGGTCCCCGTTCGTCCGTCTCTGTCAACTGCCCAGTCGCCCGCAAAGACGTACGACTGAGATCGGAAGATGTCCCGTTTTCCCCACACGGCACAACAACCGCTGCACGCTGGCACTCTCAGCAATACTACTACTTTGGGCAAGCGTAACCTTCAAGCCCGCCACTTGAGTGCGTACCAAGATATTCATGCGCGTCATCGTACCCGCTCCCGCGCCGTCCCCCGTTGTCAGACTGACAACGAAGAACGAATTTTGACTGGCGATTCCCTTAAGTTTCTGATCCAACCCCTTCCAGCCACGGCCGACGGAAGGGCTGGGTCCGGCACTATGGATGTTTTTTTACTTGCCGCGAGCAAGCAGGTTTTAATACCTTTCCTGACATACCTAGTGGTTGCTCGAAATGACAACTAACCTGCCGTAGTGCTCCTGGATGCTACTGCTGGCGCTGGCCAGGCGCCAGGATCTTGGACTCCACCCGCTCCACCCGCGTTAACGAGTCCGCCTCTCGTCAGCAGCGCCGGACCTTCCCAAGTCCCGCGTCCAGGTGAACTCCCTACCAGCCCCTCATATCGGCCGCTGGTCCACGGTTAGTCGCATTTTTTCGATCCTTCGCCTCATTTTTTTATGATGCTTGGATGACAGATGCACAAGCACGCGTCAATGCCTTCTGTCAACCTTCCGACGTGTGCCCATCAAACGATCCGGGCTTGCGACTACGGAATGCCCCAAGGATTGCTCCAAACTTCAGCCCCGACACTCAGGCCTCCGCGCTGGTCCATTGTAATATACCTGGCCGGAATACGTATGCTTCCAGTACTCTACCCGATCCAAGGATCGGAGAGGTCAACCATGCGACCTTCGAGACCTCGCCCGCTCGCCCAGTTCCTGCATCACTCATTGAAAACAATGGCTCGCTCGTACAATGTTTAGCTGCTGGATATGGCCTCGCACCGTTCCTCACTGGACCTATCCCAAATATCACAAATGATCCCACAAAGCCTTGCGTTTGTACCAGCGAGTGGTGGTTCGCTTGGTGCCCCCGACCTCTAGAGCACCTCAGCCTCGAAATATTGTACTCCTCTTGGTTCATACACTACCCGTGTTATTGTGGATGGGCGCTGTCGATGCCACGGTTCTCAAGGTGGTGCCCCAAAGTCGCCAGCCATTTTCTCGACTGGGTGAGCCACGATCGTCTAATGAGTACAAGGGGTGTTGGCTAACGGGTAGTCGTCAATAGCTGCGTGTGCCGGAAACCATACGCCTCAGCCAGATTACCGCGTTCAAAAATGCCTTCATGAACGACTCCATCGCACCGAGAGCTATCTATAGGAACCATCAGGATACCGTCGTGGCAAATGTTGACCCGCCATACCATTCTCGCGAGGAAGAAACTCAAGAAGTTCGCCTCTCCCACACTAGCAACTTCACCCCAATTTCTCATACCTCTCCACTCTCCTCTGCATCTCCTTTTACTCGCGATACTTCTCCTACAACTCAAGAAATTGGCCAACATGCCGACCCCGACTGGAATCCGCATCTACCCGCGATGGCGCTGCGTCCAACACCAGCGCGGTCTGATGCAGACCCATCCAGGAATAGTAGCGTCGAACCTGCGGTTGGTGAAATGGATGAAGCCCTCGGCTTCAGAAACACCGGCCTCCCGCCAGAGGTCCAACAGGCGATGAGGCTCCTAGTACGCAAGATTCGACTCTCTGCATTCTTCACCAATGGGGAGTTAGAACCCATTCTTGGTGGTCCCTTCGACGCCAGTGCTCTGATGGCGGTTGTTTCGTCCGATCTCTGGACCGGCTATGGAACCAAAGGGCAGAGCATTTACTCGCTTTTCATCAAAATGGACGGAGAAGACTACACGTGCCTGTGGTGTGGTGATGTGCAGCACGCAAAGCCACTACGGGCTCTCGGGCATTTCCGCAAGAAACACTTACGCCACAAGCCATTTACTTGTGGCTCAGTCCACGCTGATGAGAACGTCTGGTGAGTTTTGCCACTTTGGTCGTCTACGGTCACTTTGAACCGACCTCCTTTTTTTGGGGGGGGAAACAGCCATTCCCGATTTTCGACGTCGGAGGCCATGAAGGACCACCGGCAGAAGAAGAAGAAACAAGCAAAGGAAGGAAAGCTCCTGTGTTCACTGTGGTACGTTTTATAAGAGATTTAAAAAAAAATTAATGTCCACTGAACCGGCCCTGTTCAGTGGTCGCCCCTTTGCTTCTCGCTCCAACCTAAACCGCCACAAGTGTCCTGCCAAGCCCAAGCCCAAGCCTTGATGAGTAGCACGTCACCGACATCTTTGTACGGATTCTTTCTCTTTCTCGTTTGAACGACAGATCGCCGTTCACATCAGTCTCAAGGTTGGCATCGGTGTTATGTTCTTATGTCCACACTCTCATGTCCATGCATTCCGAATTTGTATCTGGAGTTACCAACAACCCACAAAATCAAGCCCGGACTTAAAAATCCATCATCAGAATATCACAACCGCATCAACCACGCGCCTCAATGGCATGTATATTCATCTGTACCCACCTTGATGAATTGCGTCACACCTATTTTCAATATTGGCTTCACCAATCATGTACTTATACTACTTATTGGCCCACTCATTTCCGCCACCCCGTGCCATAGTACGGGACCTGTATGTACTAAACGCCCATGAACAATAAACGCAACGTGACCTTTTAACGGTAACTTTGAGACTTCGTCTGCCAGACGAATGTTATTGGTCATCTAAAGGTGTCACCGACAATCTGAATGGACCATAAATTTGCGTGATACTTGCCACTGAAAACACATATACCCTCAACAACCCCAAGCTTTGGAAGTGGACGACTCGCTCGGGGCGTCCCTGCATTTCATGAGACGTCCGTGTACACTGCCGTTATATACCTTGGCGGCAAGTGATGAGATTAAAAATAATCCGTTTGAATAGCGACGTCTTCCTTTCGCCAGATTGCAATATGCTTGGAGCGACAGCCCGATCCTTCGGTGTCTAAGTGTGCATGTGGCATCTGGAGTGTGTGGAATGTGGAGAACGTAGCACAGCCGGATCCTGGGCTGAATGGACGACAGGAGCACTGATTAACCTTCGGGAGCCTACTAGACGCTCATTCTCACCCAACATGTCTCCGGTGCCACATGGAAAAACGTCTCTGTTATTTTCCTTCATGTACACAAGTTAAGGCGCGAAGGAAGGACACGGGACACGACCAGGTGCCAGTTGCACAGCACACCCAAGAAAAGAACAACATTCCAAGAACCGCTCGGTGAAAATTTTGCTCTTCAAAAATACCTTCTCCTTCTTCCCCCGAACAGCCTCTGATGACGTTCCGGTCTAGCAATGAGGACGGAGGACAGCATTTTTGCATAAGCCAAGCTGTAAACTGTGCGACTTGGCGGGCGGTTCTTCTCAAATACATTGGGCTAGCCAAGGGTGCAATCGTATGATGCATGCCACTACAAATGGTCGAAGCTGTCGCAACCGTCGTCCCAGAGCCTGTTTGTTAAGCACGATCGTATGGAAACTTACCTTGCCAAGTCCCCCACATCAGGAGCTCAGAGCCGATTGCGCTCTAGCACGTCTTGGTGGGTATCGTATAAAGTTTCTACCAAATCCAGCATTCTGGACATCACGTCGTTGATCAAGGGACGGCGGCCCTTCATTATTTCCAGGAGGCGGCCCTGCCTCAATGTCAGGCTTTCCTTCGGGAATTAATGAACGTGGCTTACCTGTGACGGTACAGGGAACCAGTAACCTGCATGGTCATCACATCCTTGCCGATGCCGATTCCTACCATAAAAAGTGGGAGACTGCGGAATCGACTAATGGCCGAGACAGGAGGCCGAGCGCCGCGGTTGCGACCGCTGGTGACTGAGCACACTAATTAATCAAGACGCACATGCTTCAATCGCTTCTGCGACGAGGGGCCGGCCACGCCGTTCTCAAACAGGAAAAATAGGCGTCAATCCGTGGCCGGATAACTTACTAGAGACGCTTTGGGGGGGAACTTCGCAGGGCCGAAAGAACGAATCGGCCAATCACAAAGAGAAATTAAGTTTGCTGGAAAACCCTGTGATGCGAACTCCTGCGCACTTAGTCGGGGCGAGAGTTGAGGGACACTTCGAAGCCTATTGTGAGAACATGTCAGGACCCCCAGGAGCTTCTGCATCCAGAAGATTAGACTTTTTCATCGCGGCCTATCAATTTGATTACACGCTTTAACAGGGTAGGGGCATTAGTTATGGGACATTCACGTGAAATAGAGAGAATACCACAACGTACCTCGTAGACAGAAAACGTGACACCTCCCGCGATCACTAGCCTCACCAATCTCGGGGTCGTTCCAGTCCAAAACCGCGGCACACCTTCCTCTTTGAAGATCCGATAAGCACAGTGGAACGAGCTGCGATATTGTGCTCGTGCGTTCAACGATTGCATTCGGGTTTTGATGACACTGTGGAAAAGGCGGGAAAGGGTAAATCAAACGAGAGAGGACACTGAGAACCGTGGATTACTCCAGTGGCATGGTAACATAGACTGTGACAAGCCCGGCCATACTTCCGATTGCGAACGTTAGGCTAGTAGGCAGGCTTTGGCCTGGTCGCATATTGCTCTGTACAAACTGCTTGAGCGTCGTGTACGTTGTAAATCGAACAGCCGAGTTCGCTCCTTGCCGCATCATCTAAAAATCTCCCTCAAAACTCCTGGTTTGTTGCTTGGAGGGAGAGGCTTACGACAGGAAAAAGCCCTCTATAAATCCCACTCAGACCTTCTTGTCTAACGATCTCACGTGTGCCGTGTACTAATCCCCGGTATTGGGGATTCGGTCGTTTAGCGTCGTCTATCAATTTTGTTCTGGTCGAAGATTGAGGGATTGTGAAGTAATAAAGATTATAGTGACATACTTAATCGTTTCGCTAGGTGTGACAGCTACGATAACTGTTAGTCTCCCTGAGCCCACCAAGACAAATGCCCACACACCAAAAATGGCTTCCATCATACCAGCCCCAAGCCCAGCTGAAGGTCATACTCAATACCGATTCCATGTAGGGTTTTCGGCCGCATACCTAGAAGACTGCGTGGCGTGCTGACTTTACCCTGAGATGCCCCTCAATAACGTTCGCAACTTGGAACGAATTGCTGACCTCTTTGTCCGCTAGCGCATGTTTGAACGAGTCGTAAGTCAAAAACCGAACCCCCGCCTGTCAAAGTCACTCTTCCCGTTAAGCATCGCCACCCCCATGCAGAATGGATTCCGCTCGCCTTCACGGCATTCCCAATGATGAGCGCAGACGCGCCAGAATACAACCCAGTAAAACCCTTTGTCTTGAGAGTAGACCTTATGATTTCAAACGGCCTTTCTCGCTTCAAAGACGCGTTAACATGAGAATTCGACCTTGACGCGCCTCGAGCTTACCTTGCCATCGAATTGACTCCGGACTTTAACAAACTCCGTAGGATATGTTACGAAACCTTCTACAGCGCCTTGATTGGCCCATCGAGACGCGGTTCAGTGTGCTCGTCTCTCAAACATTGGACAATGTTCGAACCTGCAGTTGCGCCTGCGATTAGCGAATGAAGGGGCTTTTCTCGTTTCACCATTAGCTAAAGAACACGCGACAGTGCCCCCTGATGGTTATGCCAAAAGTAATCAGGTCCAAGTGGTGGTATCATATCGGAAATGGCTTCGATCCGAACCACCTCCGCTGTACTTGTCTGCAAGGAATACTCAGACACGTATAAAATCGCTCTAGAGGCGAAAGGGTTTCAACCATACTTTATCCAAGTACTCGCAACCCACTTCGTCGGCGTTGAACGCTTGCAACACATTGTTCGAGCGGGGCCCGAGTCAGCATTCAGTGGAGTGATTGTGACCAGCAGTAGGGGAGCGGATGCATGGACCAATGTCGTTCACAAAATACTTGAACTGGATTCGGACGACATGACGAGCGGTGCGCAGTTGGCTGGTGCATCTGTCTTGCTGTTCTGATTTCACGAAAAGCCAGTAGCTGGTCAGAGATACCATTCTACACCGTTGGAAAGGCCTCCGAGAAATCCCTGAAAGCCTGCCCTCCATGCAAGTATTCACCTGCATTGATTCTTGGAGCAAACGAAACAGGGACAGGAGAGGCACTTGCTCACTATATACTGAAACACCATAGTGCCTATGATACGTCTCTTCCTCTCCTATATTTGACTGGAGACAAGAATCGAGACACAGTACCTGTGGCTTTGGCAGAAGGTGGATTAAAGACAACTCCAACGCAAGTATATGAGACAGGAAAGCGCGATAGACTCGAAGCAGATCTCCACGATACTATATCGACGATCCTTTCAGGTGTGCTGGTGTTGTTGAACGGAAGTGTTGCTATTTAACCATATGATACAGCTTCTCAACAGCCTATCTGGCTTGTCCTATTCTCGCCATCCACCTCGGATATAGTGCTCCCTATTGCAGATTCCCAGCTGAGCATCCCGAGGGCAACCACACCGCCTTCCGCTTCTCGGGCAACTGCTCTCCTGGCCGGTATCGGCCCGACCACTTCTAAGCATCTTACGTCATCTGGCTATACTGTAGCAGTGACCTCACCAAAACCAGATGCAGATTCTTTAGCCTCAGCCCTCTTACTCTTTGCAGGATAACTGTGAATGGGAGACTTCATTCGTGTAAATATATTATACTGATTCATATGGAATTGACCCTCAGGAATACAGCAAGAGGACATAGCATAGGTCAGAACGAAACATGTAACGACAGATCCACCTCAGACATTAGTATTTCCACTCCACACTCTGGCTGTGTATTGCTTCCCTCCATTCGCGGACATCGCGGTGTCTGACCCTCTTCTCTGCATCTCTATTACACTAAGCCCGTTCGAGACACCGGCTGTGGTGCCCGAGAGGCCACTGCTGAGCGGGTAGCTAGCTGCCACCAAAGGTTGCCCACTAATACTACCGATAGCTCTCTTCTTCCCGCTACTCCCGCTGCTGCCGTTCAGAGTCGGATCATCTGACACTTGGAGCCTACGCGGCTGGTAACTCTTCTCCCCCGTCCTCCTCAAGTTGATAACCAATCGATGTGCGCAGATGGTCAGGATCACCACGCTCCAATGCCGTGGAATCGCGTTGTATACTGGCGGTGCAAAGAGTCCGAAGAAGACGTTCCAAAGGATGAGGCCGAACACGATGAAGAAGTATATCAAGCCGTCATGGATGATCCTGTTGATGATCGTGGTATGGAGAGTTTGTTGAATATCGTGGCGGTATTTACGAATTATCATAATAAGTAGAGGAAACTCGACAATGAGGAAGGCGCAGTGAATCGCCGGCTATAGATGTCGTGGTTTAGGGTAAGCCTCATCGTTGGGAGGCAGATGACATACCAGCCAGGTAGGGAAGACTGCTACGCAGAGCTTCAAGGTAGGTTCAAACTGGGATGTAGCTGAGACAACACAAGACATCAGCGCCGTGTATGACATATATTCCAGGAGGACGTACGTATAATCTCCTTGAGAGCAACGGTAAGCTCCACAAAGGTCGCGCAAAAGGCAATAGCCCAGAGAGACGAGAGTACCCAGAAAAGCTTTTGGTTACGTCCGTAGTAGGCGTATACACGCAGCAAGACAAGCCCTGCGATGCCCGAGCCAGGTGTCATTAAGAAGTCGAGGGCATGCACGAAGGTGCGTACAGTGCATTGATGCATAGACGAAGAACGTCCAGTAGGAGCCAACCCCGAACCATCTTTTACAAAAACCATCCGTGTGTGTTACGATACCGATACTTTCTGTGGAATATCAGCATTTGAGTTTGGAAACCGCCGAAAGGTACTCGCCATAAAGCGTGAGTATCATAAAGGGGAGAAATGAGTATCGAATAAAGAAGGATATGACCTTGACCGCCGACCAGGGCATAGTCCATATATATTTCATCCTGGTGAATCCTCAGTACACGGAGCCGACAAGTACGAGGGCACCTACTCAGACTGGAAGGCCAGGGTCTGCTCCCATACACCCAGTGCAATACAGGCCACATTGGTGTAGCGTATGGTTTGTAGCTGTTCTAGGACGAGGAGGAGCGCACGCAGTTGCGCCTTGGGGTCCTCCTGTGGTGTAGCCATAGTGGTACAAATTTCCCAATATCTGTTCAGCGCGCGACCTTGCAGGGTCTACCTGTTCGATTGCACCCTCGGGAGAGACCTGAGGGGCGCTGGATGGAAGAGCTCATCGATTATAATAGAAAGAGGAAGGCGTGTTGGACGGCTTCCTGTGGCATGGTTTGGTGTCATGCGAAGATTGGAAACGATCACCGGCGTCTGATAATGACACCGAATGGTGGAGCAGTTGACAATAGATTAACCGATGTCATAGCCCCGGGCATAACCGCTCACGGGATTGAAAGCTCGATGTTGGGACGCAGGAGTTGGTTCGTCTGGCAGGAGAGTCAAACTTGTCCATACAAAGAAGCAAAGAAGCTCCCTATTCAGTGGCGACACTTCGGTGACCACCGCAGAAGACTGCACGGTCGGTCACAACGTCGTTAATTCTAGTTTCGGCGCTTTGAGTCATCGGGTAGAACGTTGATTCCGGACGATCCCCCACTTCTTGATAGACGCGCGCCAATATTCGTGAAAGGACGAAAGGACGTTGAAGCAGCTCCGGAGGGCTGGTCCTCATTACGCTGGATTGACGGATGGACAAGTTGTGATAAGGAAATAGGGCACGGTTCGTGAGGTCACTTTGAATAAAGAAGATTGAGTTCCTCATGGTGAAAGGTGCAGTGGGACAAAAGGGTGTTGGATAATCGCGTCCGTTTGCCATGCCCACGCATGCCAAAATGGCTATGTTACGCCGAATAGGCTATATTTGCTACGCCTGATCGTTATGTCTGATTGTTGGAGGCGAGGTGGCACAACTTCTGGGCGCCTGCTGTGCCGCAGACTGCGGTTATTCCGTAATCACACGCTGATGTGTATAGCTCGACTTCTAGTTACGAATACGAGTGGATATGCAGGCGAATATCCTTCCTCTCATATTTTTAGAAAGGGTCGCGGAGGGAAAATTCGAGGCAAACAGGGTCAAACAGGCATTGCGATTTCAAGGAATGGATTAGTCGGCGATTCATCCCGCAAAGCTGAAGAACGGTTCACATCGTTGCATCATTCCCGTCTCAGGCTTTTTGCTCCATATTCCACATCTCCTATAAATGGTTATATTATTCGAAGCGGGCGGATCCAGGATGGTGAGGGTCGCATAAGAGGCATTAAGAACAGGAAGAGATCACTGATGTTTGGCCACTTCCCCGGTATCGATAACGGCCCAAAACCACAACCTTCAGCCAGTTGTGTGTGCGAGTGTGATCGCGCGAGTGGGAATGTTATTTTGCCCAGTACGATCATCGTGGCACTCGCGTTCCTTATGTACAAAACACTCCATACTGCACAAAGGGCTCCCCAATAAGAACCGGTCACATTTAGAGGTGTACCAGAGGCGAATCTCGATCGGAATGAGCGAATCGTCTCAGGTGCGATCCACAGGTGTTAGATCTGCGACTTCTCTTCCTCTTCCTCATCTGTAACTTCGTGATGCCTAGTATGTTGGTCTGCCTTGCTCGATGACTTGGACCCGACTCTAACTTTTGATTGTGTCGATTTGACGCGACATTGTCACTGGCGATAATAAAGGCCATCCAAAATCTCTTCCTGCGATACCCTGTACTATACCACTCGCGATCGTTGACCACAATGGCCGCCGCCCCCGCACCAGAAGAAAAGGTCAGTCTCACCATCTCGCCTACCACTCGCGATCTTGCGGCTCAACTTATGGTATTGAGACCGCGAAACGAGATTTCTTGATCGACCTGGAGAAGAAGTACCAGAAGGAATGGGAAGAAGCCCGGTACTTTGAAACGGACGCGCCGCTCGAAGAAACCACCTTGACGCCTGAAGAGCTTCAAGCAAAGTATCCAAAATGGATGGGAACATTTGCCTACCCGTATATGAACGGTAGTCTGCACCTTGGACACGCGTTTACCGTCTCAAAAATCGAGTTCAACGCCGGCTTTCAGCGATTGCTTGGGAAAAGAGTTCTTTTCCCTCTGGGATACCATGCTACCGGTATGCCTATCAAGGTCTGTCCTTTTTTTTTTCCAGGTTCATTGCGGGCCCTCTTGTAAGCGTCGAGTTCCGCTCATATGCACCACGGGACACGCGTTCTCATCCTCTGACTCACGCTATATACGTTCCTACGCCCATTTAAACTCTCTTCATCCTTTCCCTCATGTCGCTTACGCCCTTTTCTAGGCCGCCTCAGACAAAATCATTCGTGAAATTGAGCGATTCGGGCCCGATTTTGAAAGATATGTTGAGGCTTCTGTAGACGAGGAGCCGATAGAGGATAAGGGCGCACCGAAAAGTCAAGCGGATGGCGTTGCTGTAGACAAGGCAAAGAAAGGCAAGATCGCTGCAAAGAGCACTGGTCTTACATATCAGTTCCAAATTATGGAAGCCAGTGATATACCTCGGAGCGAGATCAAAAAGTTTGCCGACCCTCTTTACTGGCTGAAATACTTCCCCCCGATTGCAACGGTAAGTTGAGCGTCTTTTGGGCTCCAGGAAGACATAGGCCTAATTTTGACTCAGAGTGACTTGAAATCCCTTGGTGCACGTATCGATTGGAGGCGCGTGTTCCTGACAACCGACGCGAACCCCTACTACGACGGTTTCGTCCGATGGCAAATCAATAAGTTGCACAAATTGGACAAGATCAGATTCGGCAAGCGGTATACCATCTATAGTCCTTGGGACGGCCAGCCATGCATGGACCATGATCGATCTGAGGGTGAAGGAGGTGCTCCCACCGAGTACACTGGTATCAAGATGGAGGTTGTAGAGTGGAGCAAGGCTGCAAAGGAAATCCTCGGTACTGCGGTTGAAGGCAGCAAGGTATTCTTGGTAGCGGCCACTTTGAGACCAGAAACCATGTCCGTCGATCGATCCTTTCCAGCACCGCTACTCCTGACTTGGAAACAGGTACGGCCAGACAAATTGTTACGTCGGTACTGGCCTGGAGTATGGCCTCTGGCGTGCCAATGATCAAGAGGTCTATGTCTGCTCGTACCGCGCCGCTCGTAATATGGCTTTCCAAGATATCATCAAACCGCAGGGCAACCCCAAGGCGTTGCTTACCCTGAAGGGCTCGGATATCATCGGCACGAAGATCAAAGCACCGTTCAGCATCCACCCCGAAGTCTATGTTTTGCCCATGGAAGGTGTGCTACCTTCGAAGGTAAGTAGTCCCCCCAATCGTCATTCTATAACCTAAATAATACCTTGATAGGGTACTGGCGTCGTCACATCTGTACCCTCTGACTCTCCGGATGACTACGCAACGTTGGTGGATCTTCGTAAGAAGTCTGAGTTCTACAAGATCGATCCTTCATGGGCGGCCATCGATCCCGACCCCATCCTCTCTACTCCCACCTACGGCGAACTCACCGCTCCTGCCTTGGTCAAGCAGCTCAAAATCCAATCCCAGAAAGACACTCAGCGTCTCGCAGAGGCCAAAGAAATCGCGTACAAGGAGGGCTTCTATCAGGGTACCATGCTTGTCGGCGAGTTCAAGGGCCTGTCTGTGAGTGAGGCCAAGCCGAGGGTTCGGGATCGGTTGATCGAGGCTGGTCTGGCGTTCGCATATGCCGAACCGGACAAGTTCGTGAAGAGTCGAAGCGGGGACGAGTGCGTTGTCGCGCTCATGGACCAGTGGTACTTGGACTATGGTGAAGAGAACTGGAAAGCTCAAGCATTCAGGTGAGTGAGTTCTCTTTGGTTGTGAGAAACTGCCTGGTTGACATCGTTACAGGCTCTTGGAGAAGATGGAGACATATGGCGTTGAGACCCGACACGGTTTCGAGGCGACTCTGAACTGGTTGAACCAGTGGGCTTGCGCGAGAACCTACGGGCTTGGTTCCAAGCTGCCGTGGGATCCTCAGTTCTTGATCGAGAGCCTCAGTGACTCGACGGTCTATATGAGCTATTATACCGTCGCCAACCTCCTCCACGGTTCGTTTGAACCCAGTTAGATGACACTTTGGTCTTCACTGATGGCTTCCAATTATAGCCGACATCGAGGGCAAGACTCCTGGGCCGTTGGGTATCACAGTTGAGCAGATGACCGACGAGGTTTGGGACTACGTCCTCGCTTCTGGCTCCTTCCCCGAGTCCTCCGACATCCCGAAAGACAAACTCGAAACTCTCCGACGTGCCTTCACGTACTTCTACCCATTCGATATCCGTTCCTCCGGCAAGGACCTCATACCCAACCACCTTACCTTCTGCATTTATAACCACGCGACTATCTTCCCGGAGAAGCACTGGCCACTCAGTATGCGAACGAACGGTCACTTAATGTTGAATGGGAAGAAGATGTCGAAGAGTACCGGTAATTTCTTGACAATGGCTCAGGCTATCAGGAAATGGGGGGCTGACGCCACTCGGTTGAGCTTGGCTGATGCCGGAGACGGAATCGAGGATGCGAACTTTGACGATAAAACAGCCAATGCATCCATCCTGAGATTGCATACTCTCATTGATTGGAGTGAGGTAGGTTAACGACTTTCCGTACATCCAACCTGCGGCTGATATGGTTCACTCCAGGAAATGATCGCAAGCAAAAACGTCCTTCGAACAGGGGAGTACAACTATCATGACTGTGTCTTCGAGGAGGAGATGATGACCTTGTCAATCGATGCCAAAAAGCATTACGCCGCGTGAGTTTCCACGTTAATATGCTTGAAGTGTGCTGATATTTCCCTAGGACTAATTACAAGGAAGCCTTGAAGTCGGCGCTCTATGAGCCTCTACTCTCTCGTGACTGGTACCGAGAGGTGACTTTCGATCAGGGCATGCACGCCGAGCTGGTCTTCAAATTCATCCGAATCCTGGCCTTGACAGTCGCGCCGATCACTCCCCACTTCTCTGAACATATCTGGAAGACCGTTCTGAAGGAGGAGGGCAGCATCCAAACCGCTCTCTGGCCAGATGCGCCAGTCGACTACCAACCTCAGCCCGGGTTGAACCATGCTGCCGCCTACATGCGAGGGACGCTGAAGTCAATGCGCGATGCCGAACTCGCCCTTGCTAAGCGGAAAGCAAAGAAGGGAGGACCGACCGAAGGTGTTTACGATCCGCAGAAACCCAAAGGCTTGAACATCTTCGTCGCTAGTTCGTTTCCCCCATGGCAGGACCAGAGCGTGGCAATTGCCCAGGGTGCCTATGATACGACCACTGGAACCATCGACGATGCCAAGGTCAAGGACGAACTGACTCAGTTGGGCTTGTTGAAGGATAAGCGCGTCATGCCGTTTATACAAATGCTGAAGGTAAGGGACTTCAGGTCAAATCATCCAATAACCATCACCTAATCAGCCTTCCACTTTAGAAACGGATCGCGCAGATCGGTGCAGAGGCGACCTTCCAACGACAGCTCTCCTTCTCGGAGATTGAGGTGCTGAAGGTGTTGGTGCCGTACATCAAGAGGAACTTGAAGATAGATACGGTGAATGTAATGGCCGTAGATGAGGCAAAGGCGAGGGCGGATGAGCGAGGTTTCACGTCTTCCCTCGTGGAGCTAGCAGAACCAGGTACTCCTGCATTCATATTCTTCAACACTGGGTAGTCGGGTGTCTGTCACCTCTTCGCAATATAATCTTACTCATGTATGTTGCATGTTAGCGTGCTCGTATGAGATGCGAGGGTATAGATTGCTGTTCACAGTACTTGACCTGCCATATCTAACGGTGGTGTTCTACATGAGAGCAACGGGTAGAGGTCGTCTGAGTGGAGCAGAGGAGCGTGGTTAATTTACCAGACCCCGATCAGCCCCAGAACATTCGCTGATTCAGAGAGACTCCACAAGAAGAGTATTGCGCCCCAAATCAAGCACTACATCGACCCCATCACTGCTCTTCTCGTCCTCGTCGTCCCGCGACGCAGTTTCTACATTGCTGCCATTTCCCCAAATCCCTGGCCAGCAACACCACCTTCACGTCAGCGGGTCTCCAAATTCACATATCTCTGCAACCTGCCCGATTGCCGCTCGAACTCATGCCTCCCGCCCTTTTACCCTGATGATGCTCCTCCTGCGGTCGGGGCGTGGCACGTACAACCACTCCCACCACTCCCATTCTTACATACCTCACGTTTGAGTGAAAGGGAAGGATACGCACACACTGGTGGGCAACGTAACGGTAGAAGAAAGAAATACGAGGTGGCCAAGGCGAAGAAGGAGGACACAGAGTTGCTCTTTGCGAGGTATGAAGGTGCACTGGAAGCTCTCACCCATGACATGGATAAGGCTGTGGGCGACCTACCACAGTTCGCGAAAGGCTATGGTATGCTTTAGCTTTCGAGGACATTCCCAGCCCATGTAGAGAGGGCAACCTGGATTCTGGAACAGAGGTACAACTACATGGAAAGTATCAGTGATGAGCAGCTGAATGAATGGAGGATAGCCTGGACTTTGATGGAACGGAAGTTGGGGCTCGTGACTAAGGTGAAGGCACAGGAGATGTAAGAGCCAAGGAGCGGCTTAGGTGGTAAGAGGATATTATTTTTTCAGGGCTCCATTAATCTCATCCGCTCCAATAGATCCCTGATTTGTCACTACGGTGAATTAATGCTGGACATTACACCCTGAATGAGCTTACTTATAAGGAGTAACGTTCTATATTACACCCACTATACTAATGAGAGTTCACGCCTCCATATGGGCGGCGAGAATTTGACTATTGAGAACGAGCCGCAAGCCGCGCACCCTTTGACGCATTCCATCGCGGTTTACAAATCTGAAAGAGGCTTCTGACCCAAGTGTGGCTTAAAAAATGGTTAAGTGTATTCCTCGGCGATGTGCGTTCGGCTAGACTATATCACCTCACCTTAACCTCCGATCAGTTCTATATGTGATGTTAATACACATACCAAAGCGGCCATAGTACTTATGGGCTTGCCAGCGAAGGGTGACGACGGTTTCTCCGAATACCAGCGGCGGGGGTTTGCAAGCGTGCTCTTCAAGCGGATTCTGGACCACACGGAATAATATGGCATCAATGAGGTCTACTTCACGGCTCGGTGCCCTGCTGGGAATCGAGTCCCACAAGAGGACGGGTTTCACACTCGTCAAGAATGTGAATTTGAAGGTATCACGAGAGTTTAGGGATTAAATTAGGACTATAAAGCAGGTTGGAAGCCCAATGAACAATTGCACTGACGAAAAGAATCAGAATATTTGTGTTCTGGCCGGGTCTAGACTAAGCAGTGATCACCTCCGCTACTACACTCGACTCAAGAAGTGGATTGAAAGAAGGAAGCCGCCCATCGGCACACACGAACCGGTATGTACCATGGAGATTCCAGTCGGCTCTGGACGGCAAAGCTCCCTAGAGCCGGCGAAAAGCAAGAAGTGGTGATGAGGTGATTGGGTTATGACAAAGAGTGTCCCGCCGTTGTCAGAATCGCCGTCAGAAAATTTCGAGCTGCCCGCCCCTTTGTGATAAACAAGGTAAAATGGGTGCCGGACGAGCGATATCAACGCCAAGTCTGCCTGCAGAGCAAGCGACGAGTGCTCATATCGCTGCGAGTTCATCACTGGCGATTCTGAATACAGGAAGGATTCAAAGTTTGCAATCATTCTTCAGTAAGCAAAGGACAAAGCAATCATGCTTACTACTCGGTCACTCTTCTTTTCCGGATACATTGGAGCAGGCTTGAGAATTAATGTCGAGACCAAATAGCTTCGCATCTTCTTGTTTACGGCAGCGAAGTTTGAACAGCCAGAACTCAAGATACGCCGAGGTTTCCGCGACTTGGAAACGTTTCACCTCCTTGTGCGACTTGAGTGAACGCGCCGGGCGTCCCACATGCATGCAACGAAGCAGATAAACGACAGGGCACGCACGACAGCACATCAAGTATATTTCTTGTCAAGGTGTCGCCTCCCGTCGTCTCGTAGACATCTGCCAGCTTTTAGGTTTACACTGACTACCTTTCTGCCTTGTGGGTCCGATCATATGAACATAATCTTATTGGTGGACCGCCCGAGTCACTGCCCCATCCCAAGAATATCCTCCGTTTTATTACACCGGACGTGGTGCGCGGTTCAGCGGTCGGCAATCAAGGGAACGGTTCGAGATTCTCCCATGATGCATTGATCGCGTCCAAACGACAGGAAGAAGGCCTTCACATAAGTTTCATTGCACGGTGAACGGGCGAATGAATGCACGCCGGTCCGTTGGAACCTCGATGCAGACCCCTTTCGGCACATCCTAGCCCGGGTGTATGCGTTGCGCGCTTTTTCATAGGAACCCACGCCAATATTGGCTTGCCGTGTCCTGCTACCCATAAGAGGACAACGTCGAGCCAGCGTACACTGCAGGCGGAGCAATACGTCCCACCTTTCCCCTCGCCTTTGCCTCTCCCCCTCCTCCCTACTCCAGTATCCTCATCGGTGCCCAAAAATGAAGTCCTTTTTGGCTCTTCTTCTCACTGTTACTTCCGTCCTTGCTCATCCCGTCCCCGAACCCGAACCTATTCCGGCCAATGTGACTATGGTACGACTCCTCAAGCGCGCCGGAGCGGTATTCTCTTCTTGCACTGTGCCCAACACGGTTGCCCTCACGTATATAAACTCCTATTTCCTCCCTTCACCGACTTATCTCCGCTTTGTAGCTTCGATGACGGCCCATATAACTACATGGTACTTCCACGAATCTCTTCCTGTCTCCTCTGCTCATTACTCATAGACCGACATCGCCGACACCCTCAACAACGCCGGTGCAAAGGGGACTTTCTTCATCAACGGTCAGAATTGGGATTGCGTCTAGTACGTGAATTTGAATATGCGATTGTCACCCTTCGCAGATCTAACCTTTGGAACTAGCAACTACCAGTCGCAAATCAAGCATGTTTATGCTCAAGGTCACCAGCTCGGTCCGTGCTTCTTCGCCCACCTTGCCACTTCCAACTAACATTTATCTGTACATAGGTTCCCATACTTGGTCCCACGCGCACTTAGATACTGTATGTACCCGGCCCACCCCCACCCCCGAGGCTTGATCAAAATTTCTTCTCTCGCAGCTCTCATGGGACCAAATCAATGACGAAATGTAGGCATTTCGTATAATATTTTGGTTTGATTTTTACTCACACCACGGGTGATACATTCAGGGGGCGCGTTGAATGTACGCACCCTATCACTGTAGCGTACTCAACAGCAATTCACCTCACCTCACCATCTTGTAGTGGCCCTGCAACGTATCATTGGTGTCCAGCCCGCCTGGATGCGCCCTCCTTACGGCGACCTCAACGACCTGGTCATTGCCGCCGCGAACGCCCGTGGACAGAACAGTACGTCATTTCTCTTGGTTCCAACCCTCCTTTTCATTGACGAGACCACATCTTCCAGTCGCTCTCTGGGACTTCGATTCTGGAGATTCTTCTGGTACCCCTCCAGAACAGTCTAAAAACATGTACCAAGACATCGCCAACCAGCACCCGAGTTCTATCCTGGCTCTCAACCACGAAACCAGTGACAGCACGGCGTACGCTCTCATCTCTGATAGTATACCCTTGGCCGGCACTCACCGTTCCTCTCCTCTGCCTAATAGATTTGATGTGCTCCCTTTTGCTATCAATGTTTTGCAACAAGCAGGTTACAGGCTGGTCACTCTAGCTGAGTGTGTTGGCCAGAACCCCTATCAGTCGGTTGGGAGCCCACAGACCCCTGCAGTACGTTTTACTTCCTTTACACCATCTATATACCTCGGACCCGTGTACTGACGATGGCCACTAGCCTGATTGGCACTGCTGAATCCAGCCATTGGTGCGCCGTGACAAGACTGCAATGAATATCGATGAGTTGACTCGTTTTCTTTGCGATTTGGTACGGACATGTCTGTTGTCTTTGCGTTAATGGACGTTTGTCACTCCCTATACCTTGGGCAATACCTTGTTTCGTTCTGTTGAATTCACTGTCGAAGAGAAGTAAAGAAATGAAACTATTTATCCTCTCTCTTTTGTTAAATGTCGATTTGTGTCCAACAGATAAAGGTGCACCATGTGTTGGATGACGAAAACTACGGCGAAAAGGTGAATATGTTTGTGGGTGTCACTGTCGATATTGATTGGTCGCTGAAAGTAAGTGCTCTGTGTGTTTGGCAATGGTGGTTGCAGAAAGTTCTTCTCGAAATTGAACGACGGGGAGGAGGTCCGGCTCACACAATTCCCCATAGCAGCAATAACAATGCGTCAGGCCTAGGCTTCCATCCATCAGAAAAAATACAAGAAAACAAAAGAGTATTCAAACGAGGGCAAGTCAAAACGTGAAGCGACAATGGGAAGTTTCATGACTGTAGGCAAAGGAGAATACGATGTCCTTGGATGTACAAAATATTCTACAGGAGAGGTGTCCGGATGAGGTAATGGGACCTACTATCGGAGCAGCGCACCCAAAAAAGGACTCGTGAAGACACGTGGAGTCGTCAATGAGGACATCGCAATGCATCCTGGTTCGTCGTGCGCGACGAGGATGGGCGCTGAGACAGGACTTATAGCAGGAGAGGCCAAGAGGCGAAAGTACCTTGATGGCGACGCCGGAGGTATTGGTTTGGCTCAACTTGAATGTCAACCGATGTCGCTCCGCCCGCGGCAGGCGCATTGGCCATTATAGTTGTGATCTACGTCGCCCCGACCGCGGCTAGTAAGTACTTCATGATTGTCGGTGTTGGCCAATGGAGCTCCAACCACGGCGACGGGTTGTCGCGAATGTTGCTACGGATCATCAAGTGGCTGAAAGACTCCATTGATAATCTTTATTGTATCTACCAAGCACTTTTATGACATATATTTGACAGTTCAAGCGGAGTTGAAAAAAGTTCGGGGAGCTATAGGACTTTCATATATGTGTTATGGTTGTAGAATGCCTTGTGGCTTTGTAGAAGCACATTATAATTTTCATGGTGTGTAAATACAACTAAAAAGATACTCTTTGTGGCTGATGAGATTTCCGCGAGAGCAATATCGTGTTTGTTGAGGCCCACATCAAATACGTGGAGATACAACAGGATCGAGACCTTATATACCCGAAGCGTTGCATGTGATACTCAACCGACAGCGCACAGATCGCACCATTGCCAACATTGGCGTTTGGTTACTATCAGGCACCATTTGAATCTTCGCGGCATGCGTATTGGGTGCTGGAATATTCGGCCCAAAAACCGTGCCCACCCAAACGCCTTGTTCCTCCATTCACGCGAGAGCAGTAGTATAAATTCCGACAACATTGACGAACCGCTCATTGGGAGAATGCATGATAGCATTGGAGAATATCTCCGTTGACCAAATTCGCGCGGAAATAGCGGAATGCGTGCGCTTTCGGGCGTCGCGCCGCGCCCTCTGCGGCAATTTGAAGCGTGTAATGGATGTGGGTACCCCGCCACCACCAAAAGTGTCTATCGAGTACGGCGGCTCGTCGCGACCGAGCTTGACGGATCACAACACCATCGTTCGAATCTGACCGACACCTCGTCCGTGATCCAAACGGTGGTCGACTGTCCCGTCCTTGGAAACAATGGCTATGACCGATAAACATGATTGGGAGTCGGCGAAGGCGACGTTAGGCATGTGTCCCTCGAAAGTTTGGGTGCCGCTTTTCGAGGTGTTGTCATCGCCAATCGTAACTATGTCGAGTGGACGTCTTGGGACATGTGAAGCGCATCGAGTATGGGTGGAAAACGAGACCCCTGGGTTGAAAGGCTACCCGAGAAACGTCTTTCAATTCACATGTGAACAAGGGGCTTATGTACAATGGACGAGTGAAGCCGTAACAATCGAGACGTATATACTATGTGACGAGGACAATAATATTCCAACACTGTCTGCAACTTTGGCACGCTCAATGGATATTGTTCTAGAATATTCGTGGTTATGCCTGCATAATCCATCAATTGATTGGATAATGCACGATATTACGTTCCGACCCTCAGTCCGTGAGTAAACCATCGTTCGATGCATTCGACTCAACATTTCCTGGCACGCATCCTGAGCTGGGTGACCCCATCAAGCCCTTAGCTCCTTCTGTCTCACCACCTGAGTTACCGTCTGCCCTTAGTCCTTCCGACAAGTTACAAGCCGCCGGTTCTGACATCCAGCCTCCTTCGTGAACGCACCCGCCCTCAGCCTCCTATCTCATCTAGCGCCCTCTCATCTTCAAGCCATTCTATGCATGGGCGTCATTGAGCCGCCGACTTGCAGCACACGCCACGCCCTCCCTGAGCCTGATATACTGCGTTTGGACCCGCGCTGGCTACAGATTACAAAGGCCTGATCCCACAGATCCCTGAAGCCCACCATTCGTACTTGGGTGTCTTCAGCAAGCAGAAAGCCGTCACGCTGCCGCCCCGCTGCCCTTCCTATCAGAGCATAGATCTCGAAGATGGCACGACCCCTCCGTTCGGGCCAATTTACTTGTTATCTGAAGTCGAGCAATTAGCTCTTCACAACTTCCTTGACGAGAACTTTGCTAGCAAGTTCATTAGCCCCTCCGAGGCTGCAGCCAGCGCCCCCATCCTTCTCATCAAAAAGAAGGACAGTTCGCTGCGCCTCGCTGTGAGCTATTGCAGTCTTAATTGTATCACCAGAAAGGACCATTACCCCCTTCTGCTCATCCCTGACTTGCTCGATCGGATTTGCTCAGCATGCTCATTCACCAAGACTGATCTTCGAGGTTCCTACAACCTAGTCTACATAATACTGCATTCTGAACCTGTTATGGCTTATACAAGTTCCAGGTTATGCACTATGGGCTCACCAATGCTTCGTGAACAATGTTGGCCTATTGGACATCTGCATAGTAGTCTACTGTTATGATCTTTGGTGAATATGTTTTCTTTATGGTGGAAAAGTTTGGTTTCTTTGTGTTTTCTTTGATGGAATAGGGGTGGGGTTGGTTCTTTGTGTGAATAGGTATGGAATAGGTATGGAATAGGTGGTATGTAGCCAATCAACTATCCCATGACATTGCATGATAAGATGCCATAAATAGGTGGTGGTGGATGCTTGGAATAACAATAGGAGAAATTCCAGGAATAAGGTTGTATAAACACTTGAATATTATGTAAATAGCTGGGGAAATATGCTGGATTTTGCAAAGGATCGGGCAGGAGTTTTACATGGAAGGTGGGTCGAGTGGAGATCCGGAATCATACACTGAAAAAGTTCAACAATAGGACGTAACAAAGAGCAAAATATTCATGGATTATTCATTGAATAGCGTGCTGAATAGCTTGCTGAATTGAAATGCCTGTATTGTCGCAACATGACAATTAAGGTGGAGTAGCTAAGGAATGTCGTTGATAGGCCATCAAAAAACCATGGATTATTATATGTATATCTAACAGTGGAGGAGGTCTTTATGCGGGTGACCAGTGACACACTCAAGGCGACGACAAGTTCATTCAGAGCCGTATAACCCTGGCCCACTATCCCAGTTCTTCTGGGTACCATGTCTGGAGTTGTTCTATCGTCATTACCCGCATCCATGACCGCTACCTTTGGCGTGTACACCAACACGAAGCGCCGGACAACCGTGCATCGTTAGATAGGAGCGCAAGTAAGTGGAGTGGAACGAATAGTCTGCTGCAAGCTTCCCCGCCCATATGTAGCTCGCGGGCCTCCCCTCGGTCTTGACACTCTCCCCCCTTCACTTGCTACGATCTGATCGGGTACCGTTTCCGCCTCACTCACCCCTGTTCACTTCCGCTGGTAATCCTCGCATTACAACGCGCTCATACATTGTGTTCGATTGGCCTATCCTATGTACGGATGCTTGTGGCGGCTAGGGGCAAGAAGGAACGCCAAGGTGGCATGGACACGGCCCGTTGCGTTGTTTTGAATCTACGGTGTGCTTGTATCGCTCTCTTAGTGGGCTTATGAGGTGAAGGGTCGCACCATTGGGTCAGGGTGGGTGGAAATTTTAGTGGACAATGAGGAGGCCAGTGCAGTTGGCTGCGTGGGGAGGTATCTTGGTAGAGGAGGCTGCCGGTAGAACCCCGTGTGATTTCTTCCCGTGTTTGACGATCGTGGCCCACAGAGTGGGTTAGAATAACGGGGCAAATGGACTGGTTGGGTCCTAAAACAGTCATTACGTTCCAATATATCCACACCCTTAGAGTCATTGTCTCTCCCGCATCCGCACTGGACGCTGCTTGCTAATTGCAAAACCGCTATCTGGGGTTGGCTCAAGCCGTGGCAGTCTTTGCTTGGAACGGTAACGCATCTGGACTCAGTCATCATGTATGATATTGTTGCGAGAGATAAAGGCGCTCTCGGTGTTGATGTGATGTAGCCGATCAAACGAATCCAGGGCTGTCTGGAAATTCTTTGGAGGCGGAGGACGTTGTCGGGAGATATGTGGATATAGGATGTGTCTGAGAATGCACTGATGGAGATGTCGTTTAGGTTGGGGTGAAATGCTGCGATTGGCGTAGAGTCCAAGACTCGCGTTGAAACTTGAAACTTGAAAGACCGCAAGAATATATGTGTGTATATATGATCAAGGTTGGTGGCTGGTGGCTGGTGGGTGTACAATAACGCTAATGCCAACCTTCCAGAATGAAATTCGAGTTGGAATCCCCGGAATCATCCGAGAAAGGAACGTGGGAAGATTTGTTTGATGAAGGTTTGGATTTCGCAAACGCATACGATCAAAGCCCGAAAACTGTTCGCCATCACCATCACCAGCTCGAAAGCCTCGAAAGCGTTCGCCAGTCGCGACAGCCGCAAGCACCAAGTCGTCCCAGTCGAAGTCGACCGTTGTATTCCCTCTGAAAATGGTCACAGCTCCACCCTCAACTCTGGCCTCACCCGTGGCGAGCTCTATCGCTGACAGTCAACCCAAGGATGTTATTGTTATCGACGACGACGACGACGATGAGGCCGTCTCAGTCGAGCGACGCCTGGCGACTGGGTCGAGCCCCGACGCTGTAGTGAAACAGGAAGAGGATGAGGGAGCTACCGTCACCAATGGACACGTCCATGAGGACAAGATGGAGGTCGACGATGCCGACCTCAAGCCAGTTATCCCGCCAACGACGACAGCGCCCGCGCAGGCGCAGAAACTGAGCGTGTCGGTGACGACGGTGACGACGCAGCCGACGCAACCAACCACCGCGCCGGCCGTAGTTCCCATTCCAGAGACAGAGGCCTTCCAGACCGTCCAAATACCCTCAGCAGACGACCACCACAACCAACACTATCTACAACCACAACAGGCGGTGCCCCTGCCCCCAGACCCCCAGCAGCAGCAACAACCGCAACAGCAAAAAACAACCAAAAATAAGAAGCCAAAGGAAGACTCGTCCCCGCCACAGCTCCCCCCTCGCCCACCTCCAATCCCGACTATCAGACTCGAATTCTTCCCAGATGAAGAATCAGAGGACGGATACTTGTTCGACGTCCTTGGCCTCTCAAAGGTCGCCGGTCAGCGACTCCCCACCCCCCCGCCCGTCGACCGTGACAGCAGCGATAGCGACGATGATGACGAGCCTCCAGAGGCTCCCCAGCCGCTCCCTATGCCCGTCGAGCCCCTACCAGGCGTCTTCCCTATTCGCAGGCGTCGCAAAAAGGTTCGTCCTCTCGTCTTTCGCCTTCGATTAGCCCAGTTGTCCAAGCTCATATCCATGTCGCCCTTTCTGTCCATATAGCAAGTAGATTACGATCTGGATGACCCATTTATCGACGATGAAGAGCTCGCAATCAATCAACGCACGCATTTTGCCCAGACGACCCAAACTGGCTTCTACGTCTCACGGGGAGACGTCGATCTCATTGAAGACCCTTCTGCCCCAGTCATTATCGCCCCTATGCCACTCGGTCCTAGTGTGTCTGTCCAGCCCATGCTCCTACCCGCTCCAGACATCGTTCAAGAGAAGCGACCCACCGGAAGGCCACCCCGACGCGCACCAGTCAATGCGACGATGATTGCACAGGTTATCCTTAACCGACCACTTGGAAGTGGAGAGGCGAGCGTTGCGGGTCACATGCTAGAAATCACAGAGCAGGCACGGGCTGCTGCTGCTGCCACCACTGCCGCTGCGCTCGTTAACGGGCATGGCACGAAGGAGAGTCCTATTATGCTGGGAGATGAGGCCGACCCCAATGCGAACGCGGGTGCAAGCGGTTCTACTCCCAACGATAAGAAGCGCAAGGCCTCCCCGAAAGAGAATGATGACCCGAAGAAGAAGCGCAAGACAAATGAACTGGTGTGTTATCGCATTCCTCGTATTTTTCGTTTGTGGGTCCTTATTCATACGTGTGCAGCTTCCATTCAGTCCCCCCATGGAAGCGGAGTTTGCATCTCTCATCGACACTATCAAGCAGTTCTCCTTCGAACAGAAGGGCAAATTCCCGCCTGAGCTTAAACCCCGCCTGACTACCTGCGCCGTACGTGCGATCCAGCTCAGCGAGTATGGCGACAACTTCTTCAACCGGCTCCCTCGGCTCTTCCCGTACAACCGATACACGATGTTCAAGCTCACCAAGCGGCTGGTCTACGCCGAGCACGTCAAGATGATTGTCGAGCGACAGGACCAGCTGCTCGAGGAGCTGGGCAAAATGGTCACCGAGGGCATGGAGGGCGCACAGGCCGAGTACGATAGGGCGCTCTCTATCTGGGAAGAGAAGCGGGAGAAGCGTAAACGTGAGTCGTTGGTCGCACACCCCGAGGGCCAATCCGCCGTGCACTCGCCCGCGTCCGCCCCGGTCCCCATGGAGGAGGATAAGAAAGAAGGCGAAGAGAAGGAACACGAGGAAGGGGAGGAGGGCGAAAAGGAGGACAAGGATAAACCCCCGCAAAAGAGGTTCCGCCTTACTGAGCCGATGAAGGGACTCATCTGGGCCCTGGTGGTGCTCAATAATGAGATTGTCGCGCTCTCTAACGAGAAGAAGTACGTAGTTAACCCCCTCCCTCATGTACTGATACTGATACTGGTGCGCGTTCGCACGATAGCTCACTGGAAGGAAGTGTGGAAGTCGTCTCTGAGCAGAGTCAACGTAAAGCTCTCTATCAGAAGATCATGCCGCTGTTCCCAGATGGCTGGATGAACACTGGGTACATTTCAAGAGAAGGTGCGTACCCACCTCTTTCCCTACTGCCGGTGCTGCTGATGCTGATACCTCCATATCTGGCAGTATCGATCATGAAGAAGAAATTCGAGTCGCTGCATAAGACGGCTGAAGAAAATACGACAGGCAAGGCGGCAGCCGAAAAATGAGCAAGTTGCGGTGGTTATCATAACCATTATGGACCCATCTGCCGTCTGATTGTCCGGTTGTTGCACTTGCATCTATCGCCGTCCTGAGCGTTGCGCATTTCGTAGAACTTTTTTTTTTTTCTGAATACTTGCTTGGCCTGAGCGGAAACATTGTATTATTTGTCGTAAATATGTCGAATCGAATATGAATGAGATAATAACTCCTGAGCTGTGTTCTGAGCTGATCTCGCGCTACTCTCGATCAGTTCGATTCGACCTTTCCATTCAAGCGGATATTGTCCATTACATGTCTAGAATACCAGAGCCGAGCACTAATACCGAGGGATTATTAACAAAGAGGAGTTGCACACGTCGCAAAGGAATGGGATACATTAGATCATTGATGCATACGCTCACTCAAACGAGGATAAGAAGCTCTCCCAGCCCTGGTTGGGCCCATTGTTATCCAACGCAGCCATTTGGGTAGAGAAGAATTGCTGGAAGTAACTCGAATCGTCCTCGGCAGTGCCTGATGCAGCTCCATGAGAAAGCCCGGGTGGGGGCAGATGCGCCCCTTGACCTTGACCTTGACCTTGACCAAGAAAGGCACCTCCATGGCCCTGACTTACCCCCGCCATAGCGTCGGTTTGAAGGGGCGCGTTTACGTTTGCTAGACCGAACGGAAATGATGAAGGATTGACCTGAGGCCAGCCACCATATCTGGTATCCATAGGTTCAAAGAGAGTAGAGTGAGGCTCGTTAGTTGATGATATGACCGACGGAGTATGAACGTTGGTGAATGTGTCGCCGTTGTTCAGAGGGTCGGCGGATAGAGTCGACCGAGAGTCTCGTATAAGATCTTGACCTGGATCTTCGTTCCTTTGGAAAGCATTGAGGTATTCAAGAAGCGCCGGATGCACATGACCCGATGACTGAGGGTTGGGTACGAAGGGAGCCTTCGTGCCCGCCTTGGGGAGCTCGCTATCCTTCGCCATAACGAGCATCGAGGCTCCTGCGAGGCGAAGGACGTGACTATCGCCATCCTCTGCTTCGTCCTGGTCGGCAGAATTCCCAGTGGAGCGATTGTGTGGTCTCCATAACCCTGTTTGATATGCTTTGAAAGCGGTATGAGCTTGTTCATGAAGTTTATTGATCATTTTCTGGGCATGGTATCGGTCAATGAGGCAACGTGCAACAAGCGAATATATTTTACCTTGGCACGAAATATATTCTCCACCTGCATCATAGTTGGTTTCATCTCGTCGAACATCTTCTTGGTGTTGTTGATCTCGAGAAGTGAAGACGGTGACAACGGACATCCAGGGGATCGAATCGCGATGGCACAAAGACAGACATATGCGGAAATAGTCTGGGCGATGCGGGTCAGCGAGAAGTTGCGAGAGGACTGGAATTCCACTCACGTACATCCAGATATCTAGCACTTTGGGTATCATGTTCGGGTACAGTTCATAGAAACGGCGGAATGATACCATGATGATCAGCGCAGACCGATGAACGGCATAAACAGAAACCCCCCATTTGCAGCTCAAGGGAGCCCCCGGATAGCGTGTCAGAGCTTCTACTAGATAGGTGCGATGCAAGTACATCATGGCTGACAAATAGTCTAAGTACGACGGTCTCCGATTTAGGTTACGGTGCATACCGGCTTCCTTGTACCCATCCATCTCAAATCCGAGCAATATAAGGTCCGATGTCCCGCCGTTCACTGGATCATAAATATGCGCAAAATGATCAGCGAAGTTTGGAAGTTTGTGATCCCGCATATTACGATCTAACTGAAGCAACCGGTCATACTTCGGTGGTTTGGGGGAGAAGGCTTCGTCAAAAACTGGGAAGAGATTTTCTGTAGGTCGTATAACAACCAGTCAGGTGCCTGACGCAAACCTGTATTCAGGTTTGTACCTACCTTGCATCCACTTGTATAGAGCTCTATGAACTGAGCATAAGTCAGCGATCAATGGTCGTCACGAGGGTGACACTACGAACATCCTGTTGGACCACCGTTGTCTTCCGCATCGTGGGGCATTTTTACATCGCATTGTCTGAAATAACAGATGAGCCTTTGAAACTGGTGCCACAAAACATGACCGACGAAGTGGAGACTGCTCGGGGCTGGCCCATCCCATAGCATAGGATACACTCGAATGTAATCATTTCCCACCATAGTCGCCTTCTTCGTTCCGCTTCAAGAGGGAACTTGTTCCATCGATCACTGTCACGGTCTGTAGTCCCTTATGAGCTATGCGTCCGAAATCACAATAAGAGACTTACGCAAACCTGCCTGAATGAATGTCAGAAATGCCCGAAATATAATGATAACGTAGCTACTCACTGATTGCGCCATCCTCAAGGCCACGGATGTGAGCATCCATGCTTGAGAGTTACCGTGATAACCACCGGACATATGATAGTAGAAGGCCATCAGGTGCTGAGAGACATGTCAGCATTTAGAGAAGGAGGAAGGCCAACACTTACGAGCGCATAAATGATCAGTAATGACCTCGAACAGAAAATGTCTTCACCCAGCATGATGGATACCCGAGCCAAATGAATAAAACGCTTGCCCAAAGGATCGCCATACTGCGAACCCAGATTCAATGACATTGGAAACTATAGACCTGATGGAAGAGTTCGACTAACCTGTCGTCTGGTGTCTGTAACGATCACCACGGCGAAAACACAGAAGACAAGGGCAACTTGATCATCCCGAGCGGGCCTTCCCTCCTCAGGGTGGTATACCGGGTTGAAGGCAAATTCCATAAACTCTTCCATGTGGAGAATTTCGCCCCTGCTGTAAGCTCCAGTGTCGGCTTTGGACGATCGTAGCGCGAGCGACTCACAGTCGGCAAACCCGTAGCTTCCAGTGATTGGCTAGTTCAGTTGCCTCATCAAGACTAGGGAGACATTCCCGAATGCGATGTCGAAGTTCTTCATTGACCTGACGTGTCTCCTGGAAAGGAAACATCTTGCTGACGAGCATCAAGTCTAGAGGCAACGGTTCTTCCTGAGAAGGCTGAGGTGACCCTTGTGGCGATGAATGACTCTGGCCATTCCGTGAATAAACCCACCGTGGCCGTGTGGTAAATAACGCACCTCGATCAAAAATTCTGTGCCGCCGTGTCGACCATACCTCGAAACAGCGTCAGCACGAAGTTTCACCAGCCCGGTAAATGGCAGTACCATCGTGAGGACCCGTCATCTGGGTTTAAAGTCAGCGAACCGAAGGTATCAATAAGCCCGTCTTCATCGTCGTTTTCGTCAGTCTCGCGTGTTCTAGTCTTGGTCGAAGGTTGAAGGGTAGTGGCTATAGGAAACCCTTGCTCGAGTAAGGGGTGAGGTTCCTGGCTTGTCTGGGCTTGCAGAGTCGCCAAGGCTTGCTCCAGCTCTCGAATGCGAGTGCGTAAACGATCAACCTCATCGTGCAGGTCTTGGGTGTCTGCAAGGATAAAGCTGAGGAAACATTGAGCACAAACTTGCTGGGAGAAGGCGTTGGTCATCACGGACCGAGTACCCCGCCCAGCCGTCAATCGGCCGTCTGGACAAATGGTTTCACATCCTCGTCGTGTGCACGACTCGCATGGGACTGTTCGGCTACACTAAACCCTCGTGTCAACTCCCGTTGTCGATTAAAGCAGGTCCCCTTCCGTCACGCCTCTGCACACCTTGAGCTTAAGTCGCCGACATTCCGCACACGCAACTGCCAGCGTTCGTGGTTTCGAAGATTTCGGTGGCGGCACTGGAGGCATCGTACCCAATATCTCGGGGACGCGAACGCAGTGGTTGCTAAGTAAGTTAAGTGTCAACGGCAGCCGCGACCTACCTTTAATTTTGGGACGTACGCGTATAAACGTACAGTCGCTCCGGTGCAGACGTGGCAAATCCTAGGGACACTAGTATTGTGCCGTGGGATAGCAGATGAATACAGCTACTGTACACCATTGAATTGGATGCGAAATTCAGCAATAACGGACAAGCTCGAATGCCATCTACTTCGCGCCCCGGCCCCCACGGGAGACTGCGGACGTGCTGCGCTGTGTCGTTTGCTGTGCAATTTAATTAGTCAACGAGCGCTCCGTGGCGGAGGTACATACTTCAACAATGCTTGTACCGTCTCTGAACTTAGTCCGGAACAATACGTTGGCATTATTAAACAGGCCGTCCTTCAAACTGACCACAATAAACTGCGAATTCTTGAACCGATTCTTGAACAGCTCCCCGATATGCTGGGTATGGGAGAGATCGAGAGCGGCATCGATTTCGTCCAAAATGTACATTGGAGCGGGTTTGAATTGGAGCAAGGACATAATCAGGGAGAGGGCGATGAGGGATCGCTGTCCGCCGCTGAGTTCTGTCAGGCTCTGCTTCCAGACGGTACCAATCTGAACCTTGACCTCGAGCCCAGCTGCGATGTTGCCGCGTTCCGCATACTGCAATTTGGCACTATTGCCGGGCAGCAGGTCCCCGAAGATCTCACCAAAATCTCTGGAGAGGTACGTTGAGCATCCGTGTGGCTATACGGAATTCGTCATGTGCTTTCCACTTACTTGCTGACTTTGCTCCATGTTTTTTCGAGTGTGTCGAACTTGTACCGATCGAGCTCTTCGATGGTCTCTTCGATCTTCGTCTTGTCTTTGAGAACAATCTGGAGATTGAGCTTGAGCCCCGCTTCTCTCTTTTCAACGCTACATGAAAGTTTTGAATTGGTTAAACCCACACGACATAAGCAGCCCTCACTTGTCGATCATGTTCATGACCTTGGGGTTAATCTTCTTCTTCATGCCTTTCTGTAGGTCTTCGAGTTCTTTGGCCTTCTCGCGAACCTTTGGAATATCGTGTTGGGCAAAATCGAACATCCCTCCAGCCTTGCCAAATTGCCTGGATCGCTCAGTGGTTAGCACGAGGTGTCAATGAGGATCCTGGACACACTTCTTCTCATCTGGGATCCAGGGGTTTTGCTTCTCGAGCTGGGCGACCATGGCTTGACTCGATTGTCGATCCTTCGTAGCCGTTGCAATATCGTGCTCTGTCTTCTTGATCTCCACATCCAAGTCGGTAAGGACCTCTTGGATCCGTGTGATCGTCGCGTCCAGTGCCTTGACTTCCTCATCGAACTGACTTAGGACCGCTCGTTCACGTTGCAAAGCCGCATCCGCGTCCGCAAAGTCGCTCTGAGGTCACTTGGTAAAATTAGGTACTATGGTTCAATGAAAGGCACTGACCTTTGCCTGCTCCAACTCTCGCTCCATCTTCGCGAGCTCTTTCTTTTGGGTTGTAAGAGCTTTGTGAGCCTGTTCGATCTCCTTGGCAGAAGTCTCGATATCAGCCTTGTGTTGGTCTGAAGATCCTTATCAGCCTCACACAAAGAGGATCTAATCGACGTACAACATACCAAGCTCGAGTTGAGCGGCATGCCGCTCGTGCTGTTTGACTTTTAGCACAGCGGTAACCTGCGCAAGATCTTTCTTGTACTTTTGGACATCGCTCTAATGGAGTTACGGTCGGTAGACGTTGGCTCAAAGGAGGCCAATGCCCACCTTCAATTGGTTCATTTTCCCAGTCCTATCGCCCTCGAATTCTCTCATATCTTTCTCCAGCTTCGCACACTCTGCCTTGGCATCTGCAAATTTCTTTTGTGCAGCCGTGATCGTTAGCTTGAGCTCTTCCATCGAATTCTTGTGTTGAGTGACTTCAGCAGCGATCTAGGCGTTTGGTAGTATCTGCCAGAATGATAAACCAAATGAACCTGTACGTACCATAGCCGCGTTGCTACCGGCTACTTGCTCTTCAAGCAACTTGACTTCGTGTTGCTTCATCTCAAGGTCTCGTTTTGCCTTTGTCCAAGCATCACGAGCGGCCTTTCCGGATTGTTCTTCATGCTCAAGCCTCCTGAGTTCATCCTTCGCTTCCTGCAAAGCCGCCTCCGCTCGTTTCAACGCCTGCACCTTCACCAAGAGGCCCGAGCTGCTGGGAGCGCTTCCACCGCTAATCGTTCCGGATGGGTCGTATACGTCGCCTTGTATTGTAACGGCGCGAAGGCCGACCTGAGGGTTGAACGTCACGGCTTTGGCAGATGCGGCATCGTCACAGATGAGGGTGTTTCCAAACACAAAGGTCATCGCAGCAGAGACTTCGCGATCATGACCAATAAGGGTAAGAGCAAGCTTCGCTTTGCCTTTGGAAACGCTCGTCGCAGCATTCAATGTCTGGGCATTGTCAGAACCCATTTCAGGATCCAAATAAATGGATGGTAGATACCTGAGCGGATGCCTTGAAGGCACTGATCTTGTTGAGTGGGATAAGCGTAACGCGTTTTCGGAGTTGGCCCTTGCTGAGCAGTTGAGTACCGACTTGCTCATTGTCGACAACGACATTGTAGAGGCGACCGCCTGCAGTAATCTCGAGCGCCATTGATTTGTCATAGTCCGAGTCATCGA
>Ga0307515_10001972_pt1 | contig 45455 bp, 28 predicted proteins | sample 17_EM_MG_FD_194513 | JGI IMG/M metagenome (GOLD analysis project Ga0307515, IMG submission 194513) | Populus trichocarpa ectomycorrhiza microbial communities from riparian zone in the Pacific Northwest, United States - 17_EM | ecosystem: Host-associated > Plants > Roots > Unclassified | place... | reverse complement strand
GTCGACGCCGATCGCGCTGCCGGAGATGAGCATGCCCAGCGGCAGCACGACCGCCGCCGACACGAAGCTCTGCAGCGCCCCGAACACCAGCTTCTCCAGCGCGATCGCCCACACCGGCAGCGGCGCGGTGACCCGGTCCTCGATCTCCCGGGTCGCGCCGAACTCGATCGCCAGCGGCAGGCTCACCGTGGAGACGCCGGCGAAGACCGCGGTCACGGCGACCAGCCCCGGGATCAGCACGCTGGCGAAGCGCGCCGAGCCACCGCCGATGCCCTGGCCGATGTGCGGGAACAGATACGCGAAGACGAACACGAACAACACCGGCTGGGCCAGCGTACGCAGGAGAAACTCGGACACGTTGTGCCGCAGCACCGAGACGTCGCGGGCCAGCAGGCCGCCGAACGACCTCAACTGCCGTGCGGCGGACGACTTATTCACGCAGATCCCTCCCGGTCAGGTTGATGAAGACGGTCTCCAGGGTGGGCTCGCGTACCGCGATGTCCTGGACCTGCCCGGCCAGCGCGGCCGGGACCAGGTGGGCGAGGCCGTGCTCGGCGCCGTCGGTGTCGATCCGGAAGCCGGTCGCCGTGACCTCCACGGCCCGTACGCCCGGCGCCGAGCGCAATTCCTCGACGGACACCGCCTCCGGCCGGGCGACCGTGATGGTCACGACCGTGCCGCTGCCGTTGTCCCGCTTGAGCTGCTCCGGCGAGCCGGTGGTGAGGATCCGGCCCTGGTCGATGATGGCGAGCCGGTCGCAGAGCCCGTCCGCTTCCTCCATGTAGTGCGTGGTCAGCAGGATCGTGGTGCCGTCCCGCTTGAGTTTGTCCAGCTGGTCCCAGAGCGCCAGCCGGCTCTGCGGATCCAGCCCGGCGGTCGGCTCGTCGAGGAACAGCACCCGCGGGCGGTGCGCGATCGCGCGGGCGATCTGCAGCCGCTGCACCATGCCGCCGGAGAGCACGATCGGCGGCGCCCCGGCCTTGGCGGTGAGCCGGAACGTCTCCAGCAACTCCCCGGTCCGGGCCTTGGCCTGCTTGCGGCTCCAGCCGAAGTAGCGGCAGTGGAAGTACAGGTTGTCGGCCACCGAACACGAGCGGTCCAGGGTGTTGTACTGGGTGACCACGCCGATGTTGGCGCGCACGTCGAGCGGCGCCGCGCGCACGTCGTGCCCGGCGACCGACACGCTGCCCGCGGTCGGCGGGGTGCGGGTCGTGCACACGTTGACGAGCGTGGTCTTGCCGGCGCCGTTGGGGCCCAGCAGCCCGAACGCCTCGCCGGCGTCGACGGTGAGGCTGAGCCCGTCGACGGCCGGGCGGTCGGTGCGCGGATAGCGCTTAGTGAGGTCCTGGATGGCCACCGCCATAGTCGCTCCTTGCTCGTGCAGTAGACCGATGTCCCCCGGGAGAGGACGGCACCGGCCAACTTGATCCGTTCGGACGGAAAGCCGTCAGCGGCTAATCACCGGGCCGGTCCGGGCGGTCTGGCCCGGCATGGATTCCGACATCTTCGGATGGGCCGCCGGCGCGCCGGCCGACCTGCCCGACTGCTCGCTCGCGGAACTCGTCGCGGCCGCCGCCAGCACCAGACCGGACGCGGTCGCCGTCGTGCACGGCTCGACCGCGCTGACCTACGGCGAGCTGGACCGCTCGGCCGCCGCGCTGGCCGCATCACTGACTGCCGCGGGCGCCGGGGCGGAGGTCGCGGTCGGGGTCTGCGTCTCGCGTACGCCCCAGCTGATCGTGGCGTTGCTCGCGGTGCTCAAGTCCGGGGCGTACTACGTGCCGCTCGACCCGGAGCTGCCGGCGGCCCGGCTCGCGCTCATCGCCGGTGACGCCGCGCCGGTCGCGTGCATTGTGGACGCGGCCACGCGGTCGCGGCTGCCGGAGGGTGGCTGGCGACTGATCGACGCCGCCGACACCGGCGCCTGCGGGCCCGCTCCGGCGCCGGCGCGGCCCGATCAGCTCGCCTACGTGATCTACACCTCCGGCAGCACCGGGCGGCCCAAGGGGGTCTGCGTCGAGCACCGCAGCGTCGTGGACCTGGTGCTCGGCAGCGCGCGCGCCTACCGGATCGGACCGGACGACCGCATTCTTGCGTACGCGAGCATCGGTTTTGATATCTCGGTCGCCGAGATCTTTCCGGCGCTCGCGGTCGGCGCCACCCTGGTCCTCGCCGATGAACAGGACCGGCTCGCCCCGGACCGGTTGCAGGCGCTGCTGCACCGGCAGCGCGTCACCGTCGCCGAGGTTCCGCCCAGCCTGCTCGGCCTGCTGGATCCGGCCGCGCTGCCGGCGCTGAAGTTGATGATCGTCGGGGGCGAGGCGCCCAGTGCCGCGCAGATCGCCCGGTGGGTGGCCGCCGGGCCGCGGGTGCTGAACGCCTACGGGCCGACCGAGACCACGGTCACCGCGACCTTGATGGAATGCACCGCCGACGCGGCCGGCAGCGTCCCGATCGGCCGGCCGATGGACAACCACCGGGTGTACGTCCTCGACGAGACCGGCGCGCCGGTCGCCGCGGGCGAGCCGGGGGAGCTGTGGATCAGCGGGCCGGGGGTCGCCCGCGGATACCTGCACCTGCGCGAGCTGACCGCCGAACGGTTCCGCAGCGATCCGTTCGTCGCCGGGGCCCGGATGTACGGCACCGGCGACCGGGGCCGGCTCAACCCGGACGGCACGCTGCAGTTCCTCGGCCGGGTCGACGGCCAGCTCAACGTGCGCGGCTTCCGGATCGAACCGGGCGATGTGGAGGCCCGGCTGCGCGCCCACCCCGAGGTGCGCGCGGCGGCTGTCGCCACGCACGGCACCGGCGACGACGTCCGGCTGGTCGGCTACGTCGTGGCCGCCGGCCGTACGCCCGCGGACGCCGACCTGGCGGCCTGGTGCGCGCACGGCCTGCCCGCCGCGTTCGTGCCGTCCGCCTTCGTCGGGCTCGGCGCGCTGCCGCTGGACGCCAACGGCAAGGTGGACCGGGCCGCGCTGCCCGCACCCGCCGCCGACACCCGGCGGCCGATCGTCGCGGCCCGCACCGGCACCGAGGCCCGGCTGCTCGTGGCCTGGGCGGACCTGCTGCCCGGCGCCCGGATCGGCGTCGACGACGACTTCTTCGCCCTCGGCGGGCACTCGCTGCTCGCGATGCGGCTGCTCGCCCGGGTCCGCCGGGACTTCGGCGTGGCGCTGGACCCGGCCGCGATCCACCGGCACCGCAGCGTCGCCACCCTCGCGGCCGAGATCGACGCCGCCGCGCCGCGGGCCGAGGCCGACCCGATCGCCGGGCCCGCCGACGCCCCGGCCGCGCTCTCCTACGGCCAGCGGCAGTTGTGGTTCGTCGACCGGCTCAACCCGGACCAGGCCACCTACAACCTGCCGGTGGGCCTGCGCCTGCACGGCGAACTGGACCCGGCGGCGCTGGCCGGCGCGCTCGGCGACGTCGCCGAGCGGCACGAGACGCTGCGCTGCTCGATCGCCATGGCCGGCGACCAGCCCGTCGCGGTCGTCGCCGCGCCCGGCCCCGTCGAGCTGCCGGTCGAGGACCTGCGCGGGCTGCCGGACGCGGAGCAGATCCTCGCGAAGCTCGCCGATACGGACGCCAACGCGCCGTTCGCCCTCGCCGACGGCCCGCTCTGGCGGGCCCGGCTGATCCGCCTCGCCGACGCCGAATGGGCCCTGGTGCTGGTCCTGCACCACGCCATCGCGGACGGCTGGTCGCTGAGCCTGCTGCTGACGGAGCTGGGCGACCGCTACGCCGACCGGCTCGCCGGCGCACCGAGCCCGGTCGTGCCGACCGCCGCGCGCTACCGCGACTTCGCCGCCTGGCAGCAGCGCCGGCTCGCCGGGACCGAGGGCGCCGCGGCGCGGGACTTCTGGCGTACCGCGCTCGCCGGGGCGCCGGCCGCGCTCGACCTGCCCGCCGACCGGGCCCGGCCGCTGCTGCAGACGCACACCCCCGGCCGGGTCCGGCAGGCCCTGCCCGGCGCGCTCACCCAGCGCGTACGCGACCTCGCCGCCGCCCACCGGGTGACTCCGTTCGTGGTGCTGCTGAGCCTCTTCCAGGTCCTGCTCGCCCGCCTGGCCGGCACCGAGGACCTGGTCGTCGCCTGCCCGGTCGCCGGCCGCGGCGAGCCGGAACTGGAGGAGCTGATCGGCCTGTTCGTCAACACCGTCCCGGTCCGCGCCGACCTGTCCGGCGACCCCACCGTGGCGCAGCTGTTCGAGCGCACCGGCGTCGCCACGCTCGCCGCGTTCGGCCACGCGGAGCTGCCGTTCAGCCTCATCGTCGAGGCCGTGCGCCCGGACCGCGACCTGCGCCGGGCCCCGCTCGCGCAGGTGGCGTTCAACCTGCTCAACTACCCCGCCGAACGGCTCGCCCTGGCCGGGGTGCGCACCGCCGAGCTGCCGATCGAGCCGCCCGGCGCGCTGCTGGACCTGACCCTCTACGTCCACGAGGCGGGCCGCGACCTGCGCCTCGAAGTGGTCTACAACCGCGACCTGTTCGACCGGGCCCGGATCGAGGCGATGCTGGCCCAGTACGTCCTGCTGATCGAGCAGGCCGAGGGCGGCGCGCGGGCCGGGCGGCTCTCCCTCGTGCCACCGGCCGCCCGCCGCGTGCTGCCCGACCCCGCCGCGCCGCTGACCGCGTACGCCGGCCCGACCGTGGTCGACCGCTTCCGTGACCAGGCCCGGCACGCCCCGGACGCGCCGGCCGTCGAAGGGCATGACATCACCCTGACGTACGCCCAGCTCGACGCCGCCACCGACCGGGTCGCCGCACACCTGGCCGCGCACGGGGTACGCGCCGGCGACCTGGTCGCCGTTCCCGCGGTGCGGGCGGGCCGGCTCGCGGTCGCCCTGCTGGGCATCGTCAAGGCCGGCGCGGTCGCCTGCCTGCTCGACGCGAGCCACCCCGCGCCCCGGCTGGCCGGCATGCTGGCCCGGGTCCGGCCGCACGCCTGGCTCGCCGTCGACGACACCCCGCCACCGGCTGCGATCACCGCGTTCCTGCGCGGCGCCGCGCTGGCCTGCGCGGCGACCGTGCCGGGCATCCTCGCCGCGCCGCCGGCCGGCCCGGTGCCGGGCGCGCCCGCCCTGGACGACCCGGCCTACGTGCTGTTCACCTCCGGCTCCACCGGCCACCCCAACGCGGTCGTCGCCACGCACCGCCCGCTGGCCCACTTCACCGGCTGGTACGCGCGCCGCTTCGGCCTCGGCCCGGCGGACCGGTTCGCGGTGGCCTCCGGCGTCGCCCACGACCCGGTGCTGCGCGACATCGTGGTCGCGCTGTGCGTCGGCGCGACCGTCTGCGTTCCCGCGCCGGAGGTGCACCGCGCCCCGGACGAACTGCTGCGCTGGCTGCGTACCCGGCGCGTCACCGTGCTGCACGTCCCGCCGCAGCTGGCCCGGCTGCTCGCCGCCGCCGACGGCGCGCTGCCCGCACTGCGGCTGCTCGCCACCGGCGGCGACGTGCTGCGCGGCGCGGACGTCCCGGCCCTGGTGGGCACCGCTCCCGGCGCCGAGCTGGTCGCCTTCTACGGGGCCACCGAGACGCCGCAGGCCGTCGGCTGGCAGCGGGTCGCCGACGACCCCGGCCGCACCCAGGTCCCGCTCGGCACCGGCGTCGACGCCGCGCAACTGCTCGTCGTCGACTGCCACGGCAAGCCCGCCGGAGTAGGCGAGCTGGGCGAGATCGTGGTGCGCAGCCCGCACCTCGCGCTCGGCTACCTCGGCGACCCGGCCGCCACCGCCGCGAAGTTCGGGACCCAGGCGCTGGAAGCGGCGCACACCCGGCGCGGCTACCGCACCGGCGACCTCGCGCGGTACCTGAGCGACGGGCGGGTCGAGTTCGCCGGGCGGCGCGACGCCCAGGTCAAGGTGCGCGGGCACCGGGTCGAGCCGGGCGAGGTGGCGGCCGTGCTGGACCGGCATCCGGGCGTGCGCCAGGCGATCGTGGTGGCGGTCGATGCCGCCGACGACGGCAAACGGCTTGCGGCGTACGTCGTTCCGCGCGACGGCGCCCGGCCGCACCCCGACGATCTGTGCCGGCACCTCGCGGCGGCGCTGCCCCCGTACGCGATCCCGGTTTCCGTGGTGTTGATCGCGACCGTGCCGCTCGGGCCGAACGGCAAGCTGGACCGCGCCGCGCTGCCGGTGCCGCAGCCCCGGACCGCCGGGCACCAACCGCCGCGCAGCCGCGCCGAACAGGCCGTCGCCCAGGTCTGGCGGGACGTGCTCGGCACGGTGGCGCCGGGGCTGGACGACAACTTCTTCGACCTCGGCGGCAGCTCCCTGCACCTGATCAAGGTGCAGCGGCGGCTCACGGCCGCGCTGGACCGCCCCGTCGCCGTGGTCGACCTGTTCCGCTATCCGACCGTTCGCGGCCTCGCCGCCCACCTCGGCGACACGCCCCTGACCAGCAGAGACACCGGCGCAGCCCACCGTGCGGCCCGCCGTTCCGACCTGCGGAGGGCCGGCCTGGCCCACCGCGCACACCAGGCCGCCGACCAGCGGCAGACGGGAACACGATGAACAAGCAAGACCCCGCCGAGCACACCTCGTCGATGGAGCCGATCGCGATCATCGGGATGGCCTGCCGGGTGCCGGGCGCCGCCGACCTCGGCGAGTTCTGGGCCAACCTGCGCGACGGCGTCGAGTCGATCCGGACCTTCACCGAGGAGGAGGCCCTGGCCGCGGGCGCCAGCCGGCGGCGGGTCGCCAACCCGCAGCTGGTCCGGGCCGCGCCGGTGCTGGACGGCATCGAGGACTTCGACGCCGGCCAGTTCGGGCTCAGCCGCCGCGAGGCCGAGATCCTGGGCCCGGCGCACCGGGTGTTCCTGGAGTGCGCCGTCGCCGCGCTGGATCACGCCGGCTACGACCCGGCCCGCTACCCCGGCGAGATCGGCGTCTACGGCGGCGTCGGCTCCGGCGAGTACCAGTGGCACAACCTGCTCAACGACCGCGCGTTCGTGGCCGCCGTCGGCACCATGGCCATCGCGCTGGGCAACAACCGCGACTACGCGCCGACCTACCTGTCCTACAAGCTGAACCTGCGCGGGCCCAGCGTCGCGGTCTCCACCGCCTGCTCGACCGGCCTGGTCTCGGTGCACATGGCCAGCGAGGCCGTGCGCAACGGGGAATGCGACATGGCCCTCGCCGGCGCCGCCTCGATCGAGCTGGGCCAGCTGCGCGGCTACATGTATCAGGAGGGCAGCATCCTGTCGCCCGACGGGCACTGCCGCTCCTTCGACGCCGACGCGCACGGCACGCTGTGGGGCAGCGGCGGCGGCATGGTCCTGCTCAAGCGGCTCTCCGACGCGCTCGCCGACGGCGACACCGTGCACGCCCTGCTGCTCGGCTCGGCCATCAACAACGACGGCTCGGACAAGGTCGGCTTCTCCGCGCCGAGCGTCTCCGGCCAGTCCGAGGTCATCGCGCAGGCGCTCGGCGTCGCCGGGGTCAAGCCCGCCGACATCGACTACGTCGAGGCGCACGGCACCGGCACCCAGGTCGGCGACCCGATCGAGGTCCGCGCGCTGGCCGACGCGTTCGGCGCCGACTCGCTGCCGCCGGGCTCCTGCCGGCTGGGCACCGTGAAGCCCAACATCGGGCACCTGGCCGCCGCGGCGGGCGTGGTCGGCCTGATCAAGACGGTGCTGGCGCTGGAGCACGAGCAGCTGCCGCCGACCCTGCACTTCAAGCGGCCGAACCCGGCCATCCACTTCGAGCAGACGCCGTTCCGGGTGGTCGCGGCCGCCGAGCCGTGGCCCGGTGGCGCCCTGACCCGGCGCGCCGGGGTCAGCTCGTTCGGCATGGGCGGCACCAACGCGCATGCCATCGTGGAGGAGGCGCCGTCCGTGCCGGAGCTGCCGGCCAGCGGCAAGCCGCAGGTGATCACGCTGTCCGCGAAGACCCCGTCGGCGCTGGACCGGATGACCGCCGACCTGGTCGCGCACCTGCGTACCCACCCGGGCCGGTCCCTCGACGATGTGGCGTACACCCTGCAGGTCGGGCGGCGCACGTTCGGCTACCGCCGGGCCGTCGTCGCGGCCGATTCCGCCGACGCCGCCGAGGTGCTGTCCGGCGCCGCGCCCCGCCGGCTGCTGACCGGGCGGGCCAGCGACACGGCCGGGCCGGTGTTCCTCTTCCCCGGCCAGGGCACCCAGCGGGTGGGCATGGCCGCCGAGCTGTACCGGCAGTACCCGGTCGTCCGCGAGCACATCGACGCCGGGCTGCGGATCCTCGACGGGCTGCTCGAGGTCGACCTGCGGGCGATCCTGTTCGCCGGCCCGGACGACGCCGCGGCGGCCGCCGAGCTGCGCGAGACCCGCACCACCCAGCCGGCCCTGTTCCTGGTCGAGTACGCGCTGGCCCAGCTCTGGATGTCGCTGGGCGTCCGCCCCACCGCGATGCTCGGGCACAGCCTCGGCGAATACGTCGCGGCCTGCCTCGCCGGGGTGTTCAGCTTCGCCGACGCGCTGCGGCTGGTCGCCGTCCGCGCCAAGCTCATGCAGGAGCAGCCGGCCGGCGCGATGCTGGCCGTCCAGCTCGACCCCGAGATGCTGGAGCTGGCCGCCGCCGGGCTCGACCTGGCCGCGGTCAACGCGCCGATGACCTGCGTGGCCAGCGGTCCGGTCGAGGCCGTGGAGGCGTACGAGCGGGCGCTCGCCGCCGAGGGCATCCCCGCCAAGCGGCTGCGCACCTCGCACGCCTTCCACTCCGCGATGATGAGCCCGGTGGCCGCCGCGTTCGCCGCCGAACTGCGCCGCACCGGCCTGCGCGCCCCGCAGCTGCCGATCGTGTCCAACCTGACCGGCGGCTGGCTCACCGCCGAGCAGGCCACCGACCCCGAGTACTGGGTGGAGCACCTGCTGTCCGCCGTCCAGTTCGGACCCGGCATCGAGACCCTGCTCAGCGACGGTTTCCGGATCATGCTCGAGGTCGGCCCGGCCGCCGCGCTGACCGGCCTGGCCCGGATGCAGCCGCGCGCCGACGTGCCCGAGCCGGTCACCACCATGCCGGTCCCCGGGGACGGCGAGCACCAGGCCTTCCTGGCCGCGGCCGGCCGGTTGTGGGCGCTCGGCGTACCGGTCGACTGGGCCGCCACGCACGAGGTGGCGCGCCGGCGGGTGCCGCTGCCCGGGCACCCGTTCGAGCGGCAGCGGCACTGGATCGAGGCCCAGAGCGACCCGGCCACCACCGCGGCGACCGGCTGGGCGGCGACCGCCGACGTCGAGGGCCGGCTGAGCATGCCGCAGTGGTACTGGGTGCCGGTGTGGCGCCAGACCGCCCGGCCGGTTCCGGCGGAGACGGGCGGCCCCGACGGCCCCTGGCTGGTGCTGCGCGGCCCCGACGGATACACCGACCCGCTGGTGGCCCGCCTGCGCGAGCGCGGCGACGTGGTCGTCACGGTCACGCCGGGCCCGGCGTACGCCGCGGGGGAGGACGGTTTCACGGTCCGGCCGGACAGCGCCGACGACTTCGAGCGGTTGTTCGCCGACCTGCCGGCCCCGGCCGCCACCCCGGCCCGGATCCTGCACGCCTGGGCGGCCGGGCCCGGCGGCCCCGCCCCGCTCGACGCGGACGCCACCCGCGCCACCGTGCCGCTGGCGTTCACCAGCCTGGTCGCCCTCGCCCAGGCGCTGGCCACCCGGGACCGGACCGAGAAGATCGACCTCACCGTGCTGACCGGCGGCGCGCACGGCGTCACCGGCGACGACCTGCGCAGCCCGGCCCGGGCCCTGGTCACCGGCCCGCTCAAGGTGCTGCCGCTGGAGTTCCCCGGGATGACCTGCCGGCAGCTCGACCTCGACACCGCCGTGCTCGACCCCGACCTGGTCCTCGACGAGCTGGCCGGGCCGGGCGCCGAGGTGGTCGCCTACCGCCGGGACCGGCGCTGGCTGCCCGAGTACGACGCCACCACCCTGGAGGCACCGACCGCGGCGCGGGCCGGGCTGCGCGAGGGCGGCACCTACGTGATCACCGGCGGCTTCGGCGGTGTCGGGCTGAGCATCGCCGAGGACCTCGCCAAGCGGGTGCACGCCAAGCTGGTCCTGGTCGGCCGCTCGGCCCCGGGCGAGCGCGCGGACTGGCCCCGGCTGGCCCGCGAACCGGGCCGCACCGGCCGGCAGGCCCGTACGCTGCTGCGGATCGAGCAGCTCGGCGGCGAGGTCCTCGGCGTCGCGGCCGACGTCACCGACCCGGCCGAGGCGCGCCGGGTCCGGGACCTGACGGTCGAACGGTTCGGCGCGGTGCACGGCGTGATCCACGCGGCGGGCGTCGCGGGCGGCACGATGATCGAGGCGCAGACCGCCCCGGTCGCCGCGGGCGTGCTCGAGCCGAAGCTGTTCGCCACGCTCGCGCTGGTCGGCGCGTTCGACGCGGACCGGCTGGACTTCCTGGCCCTGTGCTCCTCGGTCACCGCCATCGCCGGCGGGCTGGGCCAGGTCGACTACTGCGCCGGCAACGCCTACTTGGACGCCTTCGCGCACAGCCGCTCGGCGCCCTGGCCGGTCGTCTCGATCAACTGGGGCGGCTGGCTGGAGGTCGGGATGGCCGCCGAGACCGCCGCGCCGGCCGCGTTCCGCGAGGTCCAGGCCGGGGCGCGGCAGGAGCCGTTCGACCACCCGCTGCTGGAGGCGGTGCGGGTCCGCGAGGGCAGCAACCGGCAGGTCTTCTCGGCGCGGCTGGCGGCGGACACCCACTGGCTGCTCGACGAGCACCGGATCGCCGGGACGCCGACGGTGCCGGGGACCGGTTATCTCGAGATGGTCCGCGCGGCGTTCGCCGCCACCCAGCCCGGCCGCGCGGTCGAGCTGCAGGACGTCGTCTTCCTCGCCCCGCTGGGCGTGCCGGACGGCACCAGCTGCGAGCTGCGGGTGGTTCTCGAGGACGTGGCCGACGGCGGAGAGTTCCGGGTGGAGAGCCAGGCCGGCGACCACCAGCAGGTGCATGTGCGGGGCCAGGTCCGCTGGGCGGCCCCGGCCACGCCGGCGGCGGTGGATCTCGCGGCGGTCCGGTCCCGCTGCGACCGCGATCTGCGTACGGCGTCCATGCAGGAATCCGCCAGTGGACTGCTGAGTTTCGGGCCGCGCTGGAGCAGTCTCGCCGAGGTCCGCGTCGGCGACAGCGAGGAACTGGCCCGGCTGAGCGCGGGCGACCTGGTCGCCGGCGAGCTGGCCGGCTACGGGCTGCACCCGGCACTGCTCGACGAGGCGACCGCGTTCGGTGCCTTCGCCGGCGCGCAGGGCCGCTACCTGCCGCTGGGATACGGCCGGCTGGTCGTGCACCGGGCGTTGCCGGCGACCGTGTTCAGCCACCTGCGGCACCGTGACACCGCCACGGCCGAGTTGCTGACCTGCGACATCATCCTGCTGGACGCCGAGGGTGAGGTGCTGGCCGAGATCGCCGACTTCATGCTGCGCCGGGTCGACGTGGCGGAGATCTCGGCGGCGGTCGGAGAAGCCCCGGCCCCCGCCGCGGTTGAAGTCGGCACCGACACGGACAAGGTCGGCATCCGGCCGGTCGAGGGTGGCGAGGCGCTGGCCCGGCTGCTCGGCGCCCGCCTCGGCCCGCAGGCCGCCGTCACGGCCCTGCACCTGCCGACGCTGATCGCCAAGGTGCGCCGGCTGACCCGGGCCAAGCTGACCGAGGAACTGGACGGGCAACTACTCACCGAAGACGCCGGCAACCCGGTGCTCAGCGACGGGTACGTGGCCCCGCGCACCCCGCTCGAGCAGCAGCTCGCCAAGCTGTGGGAGGAGGCGACCGGGGCGGTCGGCATCGGCGTCGAGCACAACTTCTTCGACGTCGGCGGAAACTCCCTGGTGGCGTCCCAGCTGATCAACCGGATCCGGGGCGAGTTCGGGGTCAAGCTGCCGATGCGGGTGCTCTTCGAGTCGCCCACGATCGCCGGCATGGCCGAGATGATCGAGGCGAGCCGGCGGGCCACCGCCTGACCGTACGACGAAAAGCCGCCCCCGGGCCGAGCTGGCCCGGGGGCGGTGCGTGCAGCGGATCCTCAGGCGCAGAGCTGGTCACCGCGGTAGACGCCGGCCTCGCCCAGCAGCGCCTCCAGTTGGCGCAGCGCCCGCTGCCGGGCCGGGCCGATCGAGCCGATCGCCGTCGACATGGCGACCGCGATCTCCCCGTACGACTGCTCGTGCGCCGCGAAGAGGTTCTGCACGAGCTGGCGCTGGCGCTGCGGCAGCCGGTCCACCGCCGCCCACAGCACCCGGTCGCGTTCGGCGGTGAGCACGTCGCGGTCCAGCGCCGCCGACTCGTCGGGCAGGCTCCACTGCGTCCAGTCGTCGCGCAGCAGCTCCCGGCGGCGCTGGCGCAGCATCCGCAGGCAGTTGCGGCGCATCGTGGTGGCCAGCCAGCCCACCGCGGCCTCCGGCGTACGCAGCGTCCCGACATGCTGCACCAGGCCCAGCCAGGTCATCTGCGCCGCGTCCTCGGCGTCGCCCGCGCTCAGCCGATAGCCCGCCGCGATCGAGCGCAGCAGCCCGCCGAACTCCTCGACGAGGGCCTCCCACGCGCGTTCGTCGCCAGTCGTCGCCCGTTGCACCAGGTCTGCGACTCCGGTCATTCGATTTATCCCCCTTGATCTTCCCCCAGGTGGTGCCGTGCTGTAGCCATGGTCGGGATTCGGTCTGGACCAACCGCTGGACTGGGCACCGGACTCGTCGGATCGTCGACACGGCGACCGGGCCGGGCCTGACACACTGGCCTCCGAACACACGGACGGGGCGAACTTGGTGCGCACTGTGGACACCGGCGCGAGCGGCGCGAGTCGATCGGTGCTGCGTTTCGAACTGCTGGGACCGCTGCGCGCCTGGCTGGGCGACGAGAGCATCGCCCTGGGCCCCGTCCAGCAGCGCGCCGTGCTCGCCGTGCTGCTGCTCAACGCCAACAAACCCGTCGGCCGCCAGCAGCTGATCAACGCGATCTGGGGCAGCGCGGCGCCCGTGTACGCGGTGAATCTGGTCCAGAAGCACGTCTCGGCCCTGCGCCGGCTGCTGGAGCCGGACCGCTCCCGGCGCGCCCCGTCGCGCCTGCTGTCCTGGACCGACAACGGCTATCTGCTGAGCATCGAAGCGCAGCGGCTCGACACGACCGGCTTCGAGCGCGAGGTCGCCGCGGCCCGGACCGCCCGCGCCGCCGGCGACCTGCCCACCGCCGCCGAGGCGCTGCGCCGCGCGCTGGAGCTGTGCCGGGGACCGCTCTGCGACGGGCTGACCGGCCCGCTGATCGAGGCTGCCCGGGACGCCTTCGCCGAGCAGCGGATCACCGTGCTCGAGCGGCGGATCGAGGCCGACCTGGTGCTCGGCACCGAGACCGACCTGGTCGCCGAGCTGCGCGGGCTGCTCACCGAGCATCCGCTGCGCGAACGCGTGCACGGCCTGCTGATGCAGGCACTCGACCGCACCGGCCGCCGCGCGGACGCCCTGACCGCGTTCCGCGACGCCCGCCGCCGGCTGCACGACGAGCTGGGTGTCGAGCCCAGCGCCGAGCTGCAGCAGCTCCACCGGCGGCTGCTCGCCGACGCCGACGGCGCCCCGGCCGAGCCGCCCCCGGCCATGGCCGTCGCGGCGCCGAGCCTGCCGCGCCCGTCGCAGCTGCCCCGGGCGCCGCGCGACTTCGTGGGCCGGGCCGGCGAGCTGGCCGAGCTGGACGCCGTGCTCGCCGACGTGCCGCAGGCCATGATGGTCGCCGCCGTGATCGGCACGGCCGGCGTCGGCAAGACCGCCCTCGCGGTGCACTGGGCGCACAGCGTCCGCGACCGCTTCCCCGACGGCCAGCTCTACGTCAACCTGCGCGGCTTCGACCCGACCGGCGCGGCCACCGAAGCGAGCGAGGCGATCCGCGGCTTCCTCGACGCGTTCGCGGTCCCGCCGCAGCTCATCCCGGTCGGGCTCGAGGCGCAGGCGGCCCTCTACCGCAGCCTGCTCGCCGGCAGCCGGGTGCTCGTCGTGCTCGACAACGCCCGCGCCGCCGACCAGGTCCGCCCGCTGCTGCCCGGCTCGCCCGGCTGCCTCGCCGTCGTCACCAGCCGGGACAGCCTGATCGGCCTGGTCGCCGAGGGCGCCCGCGCGGTGCCCGTCGATCTGCTCAGCCCCGCCGACGCCAAGCTGTTGCTTCGGCACCGGCTCGGCTCCGCGCGGATCGACGCCGACCCGCAGGCGGTGCACGACCTGACGGTGGCCTGCGCCCGGCTGCCGCTGGCGCTGAGCATCGTCGCCGCCCGGGTCGCGGCGCACAGCCGCTTCCCGCTCGCGGTGCTGGCCGACCAGATCCGCCGGGCGCCCAGCGGCCTCGACGCGTTCGACGGGGCCGACCCGGCAACCGACGTACGCGCGGTGCTGTCCTGGTCGTACCGGACGCTGAGCGAGCCGACCGCCCGGCTGTTCCGGCTGCTCGGGCTGCACCCGGGGCCTGACATCGACACCGCCGCGGCCGCCAGCCTGGCCGGAGTGCCCGTGCGCGGCACCGCAGCCGCGCTGGCCGAGCTGACCCGGGCGCACCTGATCGGCGAGCACCAGCCCGGCCGCTTCCTGGCCCACGATCTGGTCCGGGCGTACGCCGCCGAGCAGGCCGAGCGGCTGGACCCGGACCCGGAGCGGGCCGCCGCGCTGCGCCGGCTGCTCGACCACTACCTGCACTCCGCGCACCTCGCCGACCGGCTCGTCAACCCGCACCGCGACCCGGTGCAACCGCCCACGCCGCTGCCCGGGGTGGTGGTCGCCCCGCTGGCCGACGCCGCCGACGCGCTCGGCTGGCTCGCCGCCGAGCACGCCGCGCTGGTCGCCGCGGTCGCGTTCGCCGCCGCCGAGGGCTTCGACACGCACGCCTGGCAGCTGGTCTGGGGGCTGACGACGTACTTCGACCGGGCCGGCCTGTGGGACCACGCCGAGGTGCAGCGCACCGCGCTGGCCGCCGCGCAGCGCACCGGCGACCCGCGCGCCGTGGCTTGGGCCGACCGCAACCTGGCCCGGGTCTACGTCCGGCTGGGCCGCCCCGACGACGCCGAGCGGCACCTGCGGCACGCGCTGCAGGTCAACGAGCAGATCGGCGACCTGGTCGGCCAGGCCCGCACCCACCACAACCTGGCCCGGGTCGCCGAGGACCGGGGCGGGCCCGACGTCGCGCTGCGGCACGCCGAGCGCGCCCTGGAGCTGTTCCGCGCGGCCGACCACCCGGTCGGGCAGGCCGACGCGCTGAACGCGATCGGCTGGTACGAGGCCCGCCGCGGCGCCCTGGCCGAAGCTTTACAACACTGCGAACAGGCCCTCGCGCTGAACGTCAAGACCGGGGACCGCGAGGGCGAGGCGCACACCTGGGACAGCCTCGGCTACATCAACCACGAGCTGGCCGACGAGCCGCAGGCCCGGGACTGCTACGTCCGCGCGGTCGCGCTCTGGCGCGAGCTGGGTGACCGCTACTCGGAGGCCGACACGCTGGTCCGGCTCGGCGACAGCCATCAGTCGGCGGGCGACCCGGTGGCGGCGCGGGCCTGCTGGCGCGAGGCGATAACGCTGATGGAGGCGTACGGCCACCCCGACGTCGCCCGGATCGAGGCCAAGCTGCACGCCACTCCGGGAGCCGAGATCTCCGCCCCCTCGGCCGGCTAAGAGGGGGCGTTTGAGATCTGTCGACCGGCGCGATCCCGATCACGCCGCCGAGGACGCCAACATCATCGACCTTGGTCACTGGGCGCCCCCCAGGAGGGCGGAATGCGACCAAGCCCTAGCGGCCGCCGATGGCTGGTAGGGCCAGGGCCAGTGCCTGGTCGCCGTCGAGCATCAGCAGGCCGCGGCGGGCGAACTCCGTGCACACCTCGGCCACCTGCGCCACCGTCAGGGCCGGGGTGATCGCCGCGTGCACGACCGCCGCGCTCATCGGGCGGTCGCTGCAGGCCAGGTATATCGCCGCCAGATCGCCCTCGAACGTGTACGTGCCCTCGGCGCCCGGCACCCGCTCGTCGTGGATCTGCAGGAAGCCCGGCGCCGACCAGTACGTCAGCGCGGGGCGGTCGCCGCCGGTCCACCGCTGCTGCCACTGCTCGATCGCCGTCGCCAGGGGTGCATAGGTAGATTCGTCCAGTTTGTCGGCCTGGTCGTGGCCGAAGTAGTAGGCGATCTTGTCGTGGTCGATCGTGTCCGGATACACGCGGCGGTAGCCGGGGTCGGCGTGCACCCCGTGGATGCCGAAGCTCTCCGCGTCGGTGAACATCGGGCTGAACCGGCCCAGCCAGAACCGGCCGAAGGCTTCCGGCGGGGCGAGATGGGCCAACTGTGGCACCAGCTCGGCCTGGCTCGCGTACTCCGCGGCGGTCTCGCCCGGGAAGCCCCAGAGGATGTTCCAGGTCACCTCGATGCCGTAGTAGCGCGCCCAGCGCAGCAGATTGACGTTCTGCACCGCCCGCACGCCCTTGCGCATCAGGCCGAGCACCGGCGAGCTCAGCGACTCCAGCCCGGGCTGCAGCCGCAACACCCCGGCGGCCGCGAGCAGGCGCAACTGTTCGCGGGTCAGGTTTGCCTTGACCTCGTAGAACAGCTCATAGTCCGAGCGGTCGTCGACCAGGTCGGGAAAAAGCTCTTTCAGATAGCGTACGTCGAGGATGTTGTCGACCGCCTCGAAGCGGAAGCTGCGGTAGCGGCGGGCCAGCAGCGCCAACTCGTCGCGGACCCGGCCCGGCGACTTGGCCCGGAACGCCATCGACGTGCCGTTGAGCCCGCAGAACGTGCAATGGTGCTTGGCGCCCCACCAGCAGCCGCGGGCCGATTCGAAGGGCAGCCACACGTCGCGGTGCCCGGCCCGGGGCTGCACTCCCAGCGCTTCGGCCCGCTCGAAGTACTCGTCGTACTCCGGCGGCGGCAGCTCGTCCAGGTTGGGCGTCGGCGGCGCGGGCACCCCGGTCACGCTGCCGTCGGCGGTGCGGCGGGCCACCCCGGGGATCGCCGCGGGGTCGGCGCCCGCCGCGATGGCGTCCAGCAGGCGCGGGAACGCCACATCGCCCTCGCCGATCACCGCGTAGTCGACGCACTCCATCGCCCGGACCAGCTCGAGGCCCATCTCGCCGTCGAAGTTGGCCCCGCCGAACACCGTGACGATCTCCGGCCAGCGCTGCTTGAGCCGGCGGGCCAGGGCGAACGACGCGGCGTTCTGCTGGAACGTGGAGCTGAAGCCGGCCACCCGCACGCCGGTCCAGATCGGATCGTCCACAAGGGCGTCCAGATAGGCCGGCACCTCGTGGTCGCGGATGTGCTTGAGCAGTTCGAGCGGGGTGCCCATCCGCTGCAGCCGGGCCGCGATCTCCGCGAGCTGCACCGCCTCCGGGTCGGGCGCCGCCTTGCCGAACGCCTCCACGGCGAACAGCCACTCGCCGAGCAGTTGCCGCTGGCCCTCGCCGATCGTCGCGTACGCCTCGAGCCCGATCCGGGCGGCGAAGTCCAGGTTGGCGTGCAGTGTGCGGACCGCGAAACCGGCCCGCCGGACGATCGCGCCGAGCAGCCCGAGCTGGATCGACGGCCGGTGCGCGTCCATGAACGGCATCGACACCAGCACCACCGGGCAGGCCGCGCGCCGCTCGGCGTCGGCCAGCGGCGCCGGCGGCAGCAGCGGCAGCATCACGGCTCGTGCGGCGGCAGCTTGATGCTCAGCGCCCCCGCCGCGGCCCGGGTGCCCGGGGCGAAGGCGGCGGCGAACTGCTCCTGCACGGAGGCGGTGCCGTTGCTCGCGGGCGTGCGACCGGCGGCCTCCACTATGGTCGGCGCCGGCTCGGGCGCGGGCAGGACCGGGGTGAGCATGCCGGCGGTCGCGGCCGCGGCCATCACGCTGGACAGCAGCCTGCGTTCCCGGTCCGGCAGCTGCGCCTTCAGGGCGTTGAGCTTCCGGGTCAACCCGGCGACGTCACGCGGATCTACGTCCGGTCCGGACATGCGCACTCCCCAACCTCGATGTATGACAGGTCCGAAGAGTGTCAACACTCGATGCGACCGTCAACCCCGGGGGGCCGTCGCATGGTTGATAGTGGTTGCTGTATTAAGCCGCGCGCGGGTTGGCTCAGCCGGCCTCGACGGGCACCCAGTCGACGTACTTGCCCGTCCGGTTGTCGCCGGAGGAGCGGCCGCGCACCCGGCGGCTCAGCCACGGCAGCACGTGCTCGCGGTAGTAGCGGGCCTCGGCGAGGACCCGGCGGCTTTCGGCCGGTCCCGGATCGACCACGTGCGCGACGCCGGGATAGCCGAGCGCGGTCAGCACGAGGCCGGCGACGCGCTGGTGCCCGGCGGAGTTGAGGTGCAGCCGGTCCGGCGACCAGTAGGCCGGGTGGCGGATCTCGGCGTCGTGGAAGACGTCCACCATCTCGAGGTCGTAGCGGGCGGCCAGCTCGGCGGTCGCGGCGGTGAGCACCGTTCCCCGGCGGCGGATGAGGCCACCGAGCGGCAGCCGGGCCGACGGGTCCGCGCCGCTGAGCACCACCAGCCGCACGCCCGCGTCGACGCAGCGCCGGATCGCCCGCTCGATCAGGCCGACCAGGCGCGCCGTGTCGGTGCCGGCGCGCATCATGTCGTTGCCGCCGCCGTTGAGGGTGATCAGCGTAGGCGCGGGCGACAGCGTCAGCGCCCGCTCCAACTGCCCGGTCACGATCGGCTCGAGCAGCCGGCCGCGGATCGCCAGGTTGGCATACTGCACCGGCTCGGCGAGCGCGGTGGCCAGCCCGCCGGCCACCCGGTCGGCCCAGCCGCGCATCGAGCCGTCCGGCAACTCGTCGCCCATGCCCTCGGTGAAGCTGTCCCCGATCGCCACGTACCGCATCGCCACGCCCCCATGATCTCGACCGGGGTCCACGTTACCCGGGCCGTGGACCCGCGCCGACGGGGTCAGCTGGCCTCGCGGCCCGCCGGGACGGAATCGCTGTCGAGCTCCTGCAACTGCTGGGCGATGTGACTGTCCAGCGCGGCCTGATAACTCTGCGCGAGCTGGCCCAGCCGCTCGATCTCGTCCAGCAGGGCGGCGCGCTTGGCACCCAGGCTGTTCATCGCCTCGGTGTGGTTGCGCCGGGCGTTGCCCTCGATCGTGCCGGCCTTGAGCAGCGCCTCGCTGGTGATCTGCTCCGACTTGTTGCGGGCGTCGGAGAGCAGCGCCGCCGACTCCTGATTCGCGTCGCGCATGTGGTCGTCGGCCGTGCGCTGGGCCATCATCAGGACCGCGGACGTGCGGTCGTCTCCACCGGAGCGGGTGGGTGCGCTCGGGACGGCGACGCGGGCCTGCTCGAGCCGGGCCTGCAGGCTGCGGGCGTTCTGCTCGGCCCGGGCGCGGGCCTCCTGCATGCGCTCCAGCTGGGCGGCGAGCTCGGAATACTCCGCGTTCATCGCCGCGGTCGCGGCCGCGGGGCCGGGGCCGGCGTTGCCGGCGGAGACCCGCTCGAACTGGTCGTGCAGGGACCGGTTTTCCTCGACGAGGCGGCTCAGCTCCTGCTCGAGCTCGTCGAGGAAGGCGTCGACCTCTTCCTCATCGTATCCACGCTTGCCGATCGGTTGCTTCTTGAAAGCCATGTTGTGGATGTCGGCTGGAGTTAACGGCATGGTGCTCCCTGCATCATCTCGGCGGCGGCCGTACGTTTCCGAATCCTACGCAGCCGCCGCCGACCGCCGACTTGGGTGCATTTACGAGGTGGGGGGCGGTGCGTGAGGCACCCTTCCATCGCGGTAGGGTTATCGGCTCGCTACTCGCGGTAGCCGTCGGCGCTCCCGCCACGACTCGTAGTGGTCCAGGACCGTCTCCTCGACGGAGCGGTACGAGATGCCGAGCTCTTCGACGCTGCGGCGGTTGTCCACGGCGAAGTGGATACCCAGATGCTTGCGGATGTAGTCCTGGGTCAGCCCGAAGCGGGGCCCGAGGACGCGGACCGCCCAGTCCGGCACCGAGTGCCGGGGGAGCAGCAGCCGGCCGCGGTGCCGGTCCCGGATGATGTTCGACATCCGGGCGAACGACACCATCTCCGGCCGGGCCAGGATGTAGCGACCGGCGGCCGAGTCCACTTCGGCGGCCCGGATGTGCGCGGCGGCCACCTCGCGGACATCCACGAAGGTGAAGCTGAAGTTCGGCGCGCCGTAGAAGAACTGGCCGCTGAGCAGCTCGTTCATCAGGAAGAGGCTGCCCGAGTCGGAGCCCGGGACCAGCGCCGGGCCGAGGATCAGCCCCGGGTTGACGACGACCAGGCTCCACCGGTCCTGCGCGCCCGCGGCAGCGCACGCCTCCTGCTCGGCGACGGTCTTCGCGTAGTGGTACGGGTTGTTCTCCAGCGTGCTCGTCGTGTTGACGTACGCCTCGGTCAGGGTCTGGTCTTTCATCTCGAGCACGTCGGCGTAGTCACCGAAGATCGCGCCCACGGTCGAGGTGAGCACGAGCCGGCGCAGCTCGGGCGTGCGGTTGACGCTCGCGATGACGTTCCGGGTGCCCGCCACGGCCGGCTCGAGCACGTCCCGCCGGGCGTCGCGGATCTGCTCCGGCATGAGGAACGGCGAGGCGACGTGGAACGCGAACCGGCAGCCGGCCATGGCGTCGTCGAACGCGTGCGGCCGCAGCAGGTCGGCCTCGAACAACTCGAGCCGGCCCGGGTAAGCCGCGCCGAGCCGCCGCAACCCGTCGACCTTGGCCGGGTTGCCCAGGCTGCGCACGCTCGCGCGGACCGGATAGCCGCGCGCCAGCAGTTGGCTGACCAGGTGGCTGGCGACGAATCCGGTGCCGCCGGTGACCAGAACGGGCGCGGGAGTCACGCTGGCGAGACCCGGGGCGAGTCGTCGTCCCCGTGCGAGCGGGCCTGCCGGGGCAGGCGCGTCGCCAGCAGCACGCCCGGCACGGCCACCGCCGACATCGCGGCGAGCGCCAGATACGGGTTGCCGATCAGCACCTGCACCAGCAGGACGAGCACCACGCCGCCGAGGTTGCCGGCGAGCAGCAGGAAGCCCGTCGCCGTGCCGGCCCGGGTCGGGCCGGCGTCCAGCTCCGACCAGTCCAGCGCGACCGGCAGCCCGGCGAGCAGCACGAAGCCCTCGATGGCCAGGGCGACGCCGACGAACACCACGTTGTGCACCAGCGCTATCGCGAGGAAGACCAGCACGGTGGTCAGCGTCGTGGCCAGCAGCACCTCGCGCCGGCGGTTGCGCCGGGCGGCCGCGCCGGGCAGCACCGCGGCGCCGGCGATCCCGGCCACGGTCATGACGGCGATCAGGGTGCCGGAGACGCCCGGATGGCCGAGATCGGTGAGGATGGTCTCGAGCCAGGTGGCCACCGCGTTGAAGACGCCGACGCCGACGAACAGCAGGGCGCCGAGCCGCCACATCAGCCGGTCGTGCCGCAGCCAGCCCAGCGACGACGCGGCGGTGGCGTCGACCGGGAACGCCGGCGGCAGCCGCAACGCGAAGCCGACGGCCACGGCGCCGGCCACGGCGATCGCGGCGTGGGTCCCCAGCACGAGCCGCAGCCCGCCGGCGTCCAGCAGCGCCGCACCGCTCAACGCGGCCACCAGGATGCCGACGAACTGCGCGGCGGTCGCCACCGAGATCGCCGCGGTGCGCTCGGCCGGCGGGAAGTACCGGGCGGCGATCTTCGTGCTCGCGTTCAGGACCAGCGGCTGCCCGGCGGAGAAGAGCAGCTGCCCGGCGAGCGCCCAGCCGTACGACGACGAGTCCACGATGCGCAGGGCCGCACCGAGCGCGGTGAGCAGCGCCCCGGCGGCCAGCGCCGAGCCGAACCGGCGGTCCAGCCACCGGCCGGTCGGGATGGCGAGCAGCACGTACATCAGCGGGTTGATCACGGCCAGGTCGCCGATGGCGCCCTCGGAGACCCCGAGGGCCTGGGCGGCCTGGGGCGTGATCGGCGCGTACGAAAGCCACAGGATCTGGGTGCTGCAGACGAGCAGCCCGAAGGCGGCCAGGGCGAACCAGCGACCGCGTCGGGTCGGCGCCAGGCCCTCGGCGGCGGTTGTCTGGGTCATGTCGATCCCTCACCTGGGCTGCGTCGACTGGAAGGGGCCATCGTCGCCCTGGCGGGGGGCGAATTCTTCGTCCCGGCGTCAGCGAAAATGCGGCAGCAACTTATCACCCGATGACAAACCTTGGCTGCACCCGGCGCGGGGTTTCACGGCCGCGGCGCCGGACGATACGAAGCCATCCAGCCGGCGGTGCGCGGAGCCGAGGTTGCGGCCGAGCTCGTCGAGGATCAGCAGCAGCGGCCGGTCGCCCGAGCCGGCCAGGGCGGCGGCGCAGACGAGCTTGACGGCCTTGTCGTCCATCTGCGCGGTGTTGCCCCGCAGCCGGTACGACGAGGGCGGCTTGCCCTCGCCGCGGCGCCATTTCGGGGTGACCGACCAGCGCCAGGGCTTCTGCGGGTCGGCGGGCGGCTCGGGCTCCGGGAAGTCGAGTCCGCCGCCGTACCCGCCGTAGTTCTCGTCGATCTTGTTGAACTCCTCCGACACCAGCTTCAGCTTGGCCTTGATGGCGGTGGCGATCGTGGCCCGCAGCGCCGCGGAGGCCTGCCGCGCCTCGGCCAGGGCGGTCTCCGCGCTGCGCAGGGTGGCGGTCTTCTCGGCCCGTTCGGCCTCGATCTGCGTGGCGGTCTGCCGGTCCAGCAGGGCGTGCTGGTCGTCGTCGGCCGCCGCCAGCCGGGTGCGGGCGGCGCTGATCCGCCCCGCCCGGCCGGTCATCGGCTCGGGGAAGCCCGCGACGGCGTGCAGGCCGGCGAGTTCGTCGATCTGTCCCGGGCCATCGCCCGCCCGCTCGGCCAGCGCGGTCAGAAACGCATTGATCGCGTACGCCGGGTCCGCGCTGCCCGGCAGCCCGGCAGTCGCCGGCGGGTGGCCGGCCCGGTCGGCCCGCACCAGCAGCGAGCCCGGTATAGGTGCCAGCGCCGCGGCCGCGTTCGCGGTGTCATCGGCGCGGACCACGACGGCGGTGCGGTACGGCAGCAGCCGCGGCTCCCACACCGGGCGCTGGCCGTCCGCGAGGACCACCACGTCGACCAGCGGCGCGGCGTCGATGTCGACGGCACGCAGCGCCTGGATCTGCCGGTCGGCGACATCCTGGCCCCGTTCCGCGGCGGCCAGGGCGCGCCGCGCGTCGGCGTACACCGAAGCGGTCAGGCCCTTGGCCCGCTGGGCCCGCTCGAGCTCGGTCTCGGCGGAGCGCCGCACCGTCTGCGCCTCGTCGACGGTCAGGCCGTCGGCGGCCTGGGCCTGCGCGCGCAGCGTGTGCTGCTGGGCGGTGAGCGTCTCGAGCTGGCCGACGGTCTGGTCGTGCGAGCGCTGCAGCTCCTCGATCTCCTGCCGCAGCTTGGTGTAGCCGGCGATCCGGGTGTCGATGCCGGCCTTGAACGACTTGTCGTCGCTGAGCCGCCCCAGCTCGCGTTGCGCCGCGTCGACGGCCGACTCCAGCTCGTCGCGGAGCGTCTCGTTGCCGGCCAGGTCCAGGGCGATGCTCTCGGCTTCGGCCACGCCGTCGACGAGGTGCCGGGCGCTGCGGGCGCGCCAGGCCGCGCGGGCCTCGGCCAGCAGTCCCCGGGCGTGTTCCCGGGACCGGATGCCGTCCTCGAGGTCGGCCATCCGGCGATCCCACTCCGCGTACTCGTCGCGGGCGCGCGCGGCCGTGCTGGCGTGCTCGTGTTCCTCGGCGCGGGCCTTCTGCTCCTGGTCCAGCTCCCGGGTGAGCCCGGTCAGGGCGCCGATCGCGTCGAAGATCCGTTCCGGGCTCAGCTCGTTCAGCGGCTGGGCGAGCAGGTTCGCCGTCGGGCTCGCCCGCACCGAGGTGGACAGGAACGACACACAGCGCACCGCGCCGCCGTACAGCGTCTTCGCCAGCCGGTTGGCCCGCAGGTCGCTGCGCCCGTTACTGCGCGGCAACGCCTCCCAGAGCGCGTCGGCGCCACCGGCGCGCTCGTTCTCGGTGTCGCCGTACGGCAGGTGCAGGGTGTGCGACCAGCGCAGCTCGACGTGCGGGCTCTGCCGGTTGATCCGCAACCACACGGTCAGCACCTCGGCCGCCAGCTCCGCCTCGGTGGCGCACTCCGGCGGCACGAAGACGCCGATCAGGTAGCCGTGGTCGGCGTTCGCGTGCATCGCCTCCTGCCCGGCGAGCTCGGCCGTGAACAGCAGCTCCGCCGCGGCCTGGGCGCCGGACTGCAAGCGCCACTGGTCGTCGGCGTGCAGCAGGCTCAGACCCGCGATGAACGAGGACTTCCCGGCGCCGTTGGAGTCCGTCGGGCCTTGTCCCGCCACGGTGATCAGGCCGCGCGAGGTGATCGGCACCGGGTGGGTGGAGAGCCGGGAGATGTTGACCATCTGGACGCCGGCGAGCACCCGCGGGCCGACGAGGTCCTCGGTGGGCAGGGGAGCGGTCAACGATCAGCCCTTCTGGTCCTGGCGGCGGCGCCGTTCGCGGACCGCGGCGGCGAGCGGGTGGTCCGGGGCGGCGGCCAGGATCAGCTGATCCTGCAGGCGTTCCCGGGCGGCCGGGGTGAGCCGCTGCAGCTGTGGCCCGGGCACGTAGCCGCCGTCGCTGTCGCCGCGGCGCACCGTGCGCAGCAGCCCGGCGGCGACCAGCCGGGCCAGGGCGGCGCGGGCCTCGGTGGACGGCAGCTTGCTGTGCCGCAGGATCTCCTCCGCCGCGGTCGGGTGCGCGCTGGCCCAGGTGTCCGCGGCGAGCTGCTCCTCGCTGCGCGGCACGGCCACCGAGTACACGAGCACCAGCGTCAGCACGGCCCGGTCGATCTCGGCGAGCGGCTGCCAGCCGGCCGCCGTCAGATCGGCCGCGACCGCGTCGGCGAAGCCGGAGGTCCAGTGCACGCCGTCGACCGAGAGCAACGTACGGCCGGTGCGCAGCAGCAACTGCTCGAGGCTGTCCCGGGTGGTGGCGTCCTCCAGGGCGAGCAGATACTGCCGGTGCACCGGTTCGCTGCTGTGCTCGACGGCGGCATAGGCGGCCTCGACGAGTTCGCGCTGGCGGTCGCTGAGGTGCGCGAGCGCCTGCTCGAAGAGTGGGTTCGGCCGGGTCACGAGCCGTCCCGGCCGTCGTCGTCGGCGGGGATCATCCGCCACAGCTCGCGCAGCGTGCTCAACTCCAGCGTTCCCCAGGACGCCACCCTCGGCCCCATCCGCACGGTCCGGTTCGCCTCGTCGAACAGCAGCCAGCCCGACCCGGCGAGGCGGCGCAGCGCACCCAGCAGCGTCCGGCGCCGGGTCAGCGGGTCACGGCCCGGCACTCGCCGGCCTCGGCCAGCAGGCTCGCCACCGTGGCTTCGGCGCGACCGGCCAGCAGATCCTCGGCCAGCGCCAGCAACACCGCACCCTCCTGATCGGCGTCGAACCCGGCCGGCGGCGGTTCGTCGTCCAGCCGCGGTCGCGGCGGCGGGATCCGGCTCGCGTCCACGTGCAGGCCCTCCTCCACCGCGTCCAGCAGCGCCTCGACGGTGAACTGCGGGGCCGGCGCGTCGAACACCAGGCCGTCCAACGGCCGGGCCAAGGCGGCAAGGTCGCTCGTCCGGGCGAAGCTGCGCCAGCGCTCCGCCGGTAGCAGGCCCAGCGCCCGGGTCTTCCCGGCGTGCGCGAGCAGCCGCTGGGCGGCCGTGCTCACCGCGTCGCGATAGGCGGCCAGCGCCATCCGCAGCTCCGCGCACTCGCTGAGCAGCTCGGGCCGGAGCGTCGCCGCGGCATCGTGGTACTCCTGCGCCTTGGTCAGCAGCTCGCCGTTGCCCAGCAGCGGCCGGGCCTGAGCGCGCAGCGACTCGATCGACGCGGACTTCGCCAGTTGCGCCAGCGGGTTCGCGAGCAGCCGGAACAGGTTGGTCATCTGGCCGAGCTGGGCGCGGACCGCCTCGGCGCCGATCTCGCCGTCGTCCAGCGAGAGCCGGGCGACGGACAACAGCTGGTGCAGCTCCGCCTGCCCGCCCGAGTCACCGAGCCGGCGCGGGAACAGCAGCATCACGTACGGGGCGAAGGTGGCCTGGTAGAACATCTCGTTCGGGCGCTCGTTGGCCCGCACCACCGCGCGGTAGGAGCGCAGCACTTCGAAGCGCCGCCGGACCCGGGCCGCGGGATATCCCCGGCAGGCCGCCACCACCTGATCCACGCTCATCCCGCCCGGCCCGGCGCCCACGAACGAGGTCAGGATCGCCTCGTCGACGCCGATCGACTCGGCGTCGTCGACCATCGCGTTGGACTCGCGGGCCAGCACCGCGAAAATCTGCTGATAGATGCCCACGACGGCCGCATCGGCGGCGTAATCGTCGAAGGTCGGCGCGGATACCTCAGTCATGACCGCAAGACGATAACCCAGTCACCGAGGGTGGCCGCACCGTGGCTGAAGTGCTGTTTCTCGCTATAGAGTCAGTGATCATCAAATCGCCGAGCGGCGGAGGACGGCCTTGGCACACGAGATGGGCGTGCGGGTCGGCTCGCTGCCGCCGGGGCCGTACGACGCGATCACCGACGTCGCCGGCGTGCTGGTCGGCCACACCACCCTCGTCAGCGGGGACGGGCCGCTGCGCCGCGGTGCTGGTCCCGTCCGGACCGGGGTGACGGTGCTCCGCCCGCACGGCGGCAGCCTGGCCGGCGAGCCGCTCTTCGCCGGCCATCACGTGCTCAACGGCAACGGGGAAATGACCGGCCTGGGCTGGCTGACCGAGTCGGGCCTGCTGACCTCGGCGATCGCTCTGACGAACACGCACAGCGTCGGGGTCGTCCGCGACGAGCTGGCGATGATCGAGGCGGCGGCCTTTCCCGACCCGGGCAACCGGTGGTTCATGCCGATCGTCGCCGAGACGTGGGACGGGGTGCTCAACGACATCGACGGCGGGCATGTCCGGGCGGAGCACGCTCGGGCCGCGTACGACTCGGCGGCGGGCGGGGCGGTGGCGCAAGGCGGCGTCGGCGGCGGCACCGGGATGATCTGCCACGGCTTCAAGGGCGGGATCGGCAGCGCCTCCCGGGTCGTGCACACCCTCGCCGGCGCGTTCACGGTGGGCGTGCTGGTGCAGGCCAACCACGGCCGGCGCGAACGGTTCCAGATCGACGGCGTCCCGGTCGGCCGGCTCGTCGGGCCCGATGTCGTGCCGCTGCCGGGCACCGCGCCGGGCGCCGGCTCGATTGTCGCCGTGCTGGCCACCGACGCGCCGCTGTTGCCGCACCAGTGCCGCCGTCTCGCCCAACGGGCCGCGCTGGGAGTGGCCCGGACCGGCGGGACCGGCGAACACAGCAGCGGCGACCTGTTCCTGGCCTTCGCCACCGGCAACCGGGCCGTGCCCGCCGACCTGAACGATGTCGCGGCCCCGCCGCTGTATCAGGTGACGGTGCTGCACAACCAGGCCATCACCGCCCTGTTCGACGCGGCCGTCGAGGCGACCGAGCAGGCCATTGTGAACGCCGTACTGGCGGCCGACACGATGGTGGGCCGCGACGGCAACACGGCCCACGCGGCGGGCCCGCACGTGCTCGCCGCGCTGCGCGGCTAGCACCTCCGTAAGTACTTCGTATAACGGTATTCACAACGGCGAAACAAAGTCGTAGCGTGTCATCACCTTCGATGTATCCCCCCTCGACGGAGGATCTGTGATGAAGCTTCGTGTCCTGTTCGTCGTCCTGCTCGGCCTGCTCCTGCCGACCGCGTGGGCCGGTGCCGCCCACGCCGCCGCGGCCACTGTCACCAACGGCACCCAGTTCAGCGACACCGCCGGCAACCCGGTCCAGGCGCACGGCGGCGGCGTCCTCAAGGTCGGCTCCTACTACTACTGGTTCGGCGAGAACCGCAACTCCGACGGCACGTTCAAGTACGTCTCGGTGTACCGGTCCACCGACCTGAGCACCTGGGTGCACGACAACGACGTGCTCACCCAGAGCTCCGCCAGCGAGCTCGCGGTGGCCAACATCGAGCGGCCGAAGGTCATCTACAACAGCACCACCGGCACGTACGTGCTGTGGATGCACTGGGAGAACGGCTCCGACTACGGCCAGGCCCGGGTCGCGGTGGCCGAATCGTCGACAGTGGACGGCGACTACACCTATCAGGGCAGCTTCCGGCCGCTGGGCTACGACTCCCGGGACATGACCGTGTTCCGCGACGACGACGGCACGGCGTACCTCATCTCCGCGACCAGCGTCAACGCGGACCTCAACGTCTATCAGCTCACCGCCGACTACCTCGGCGTCGACCACCTGGTGCAGACGCTGTGGGCGGGCTCCTACCGCGAGGCGCCGGCGATGTTCAAACGCAACGGCGTCTATTTCCTGCTGACCTCGGGGGCCACCGGCTGGGCGCCGAACCAGCAGAAGTACGCGACCGCGACCAGCGTCGCGGGCACCTGGAGCAGCCTGAGCAACGTGGGCGACAGCACCGGCTACGCGTCGCAGGCCGCCTACGTCCTGCCGGTCCAGGGCAGCTCGACGACCTCCTACCTCTACCTCGGCGACCGCTGGGCGGGTGCGTGGGGCGGCTCGGTGAACAGCTCCAACTACGTCTGGCTGCCGCTGACGTTCGCCAGCAACACCAGCATCTCGATGAGCTATTACGGCTCCATCTCGGTCGACACCGCGACCGGGGCCGTGGCGGGCCTCACCAGCGGGTACAACAACCTGATAGCCAGGCACAGCGGTAAATGTGGCGACGTGGCCGGCGCTTCGACGGCCAACAATGCCGCGGTGATCCAGTACACCTGTTCCGGCGGCACCAACCAGCAGTGGCGATTGCAGAATCTCAACAACGGCTATTACCAGATCGTCGCCCGGCACAGCGAGAAATGCGCCGACGTCACCAGCGCCTCGACCACCGCCGGAGCCGCCGTCATCCAGTACACCTGCGGCAGCGGCACCAATCAGCAGTGGCAGTTGTCGAGCACGGGCGGCTACTACACCCTCGTCTCCCGCAACAGTGGCCTGTGCCTGGACGTGACCAGCGCCTCCACGGCCGACCACGCCGCGTTCGACCAGTACACCTGCTCCGGTGCCACCAACCAGCAGTGGTCGTTGCCGGCGGTATAGGTTTATCCGACACCTTAGAATAAGGGCCAGCAGAGAGCTGTCTCCCGGGCCACGGTCACGGTTGCCCAGGAGACAGCCCTTCTGCGTGTGCCCCTCACGCGGGCGCACGCGCGTCGGTGTGAGACATTGCGGCGGGGGTGGGGCAACGATGAAACGCACATCTCGGGATATCCGGGTCGCCAATCGTTTCGAGGTGCTGCGACACATCGTCGCGGCCGGCGTGGTGGCGCGGCAGGAGATCGCGGTCGAGACCGGGCTGAGCCTGGCGACCGTGTCCAATCTCGTCGGCGAGCTGATCCAGGTCGGGCTGCTGGAGGAGGTCGGCTTTCAGGACTCCGGGGGCGGCCGTCCGCGCGGGCTGGTGGCCGTGCACCGGGCGGGCGGAGTGCTGGCCGGCGTCGACGTCGCGGAGACGTACGTGCATGTCGAGCTCTTCGACACCGGCCTGAACGTGCTGGCCAGCGTCGAGGAGCCGCTGCACCCGCAGGAGAACAGGCCGGAGCAGGTGGTCGCGCACATCGTCTCCAGCCTGCGGACCGCGGGCGTCCAGGCCGGTGTCGACCTCGACCGGGCGCTCGGGGTGGGCGTCAGCGTGCCGGGCCAGGTCGATCGCGACGGCGGCGTGTCGGTGTTCGCGCCCAACTGGGCCTGGCACGACGTGCCGCTGCGCGAGCAACTGGCCGCCGAGCTGCACCTGCCGCTGTATCTGGACAATCCGCTGCGCGCCAGCGTGGTGGCGGAGCTGTGGTTCGGCGGGGGCCGGGGGCACGACGACGTCGCGGTGCTGACGCTGGGCACCGGGGTCGGCGCGGGCCTCGCCTTCCACGGCATGCTCTACCGGGGCGCCACGAACAGTGCCGGCGAGTGGGGGCACATGACGCTGGTGATGGACGGCCGGCTGTGCCGGTGCGGCAGCCGCGGCTGCGTGGAGGCGTACGTGGGCGCGCCCGGCATCATGGCGCAGCTGCACGACCTGGCGCCGGAGAGCCCGCTGCTGCACCCGGACGACCAGACCGCGACGATCGACGCGCTGGCCCGCGCGCACCAGGCCGGCGACCCGGTGGCGGTCGCAGTGATCGGCGAGACGGCACGCTACCTGGCGGTGGCGATCGGCGACCTGATCAACCTGGCCAACCCGGAGGTCGTGGTGCTCAGCAGCTGGGTGGCGGCCCGGCTGGGTGAGCCGCTGCTGGAGCGGGTCCGGGCCCTGCTGGCCCGGCACGCGCTGAGCCGGCCGCTGGCGAATACCGAGATCACCCTGTGCCAGATCGCCGGCAACCCGGTCAGCCTGGGGGCGGCGACGTTCGCGCTGGAGGGGTATCTGTCCGCGATCGGCACCGGCGGGGCGCTGCGCGGTGCGGTGCCGGCGCTCGGGATGCCGTCGCTGCCGGGGCGGCGCCCGGCTCCCTGAGCGGGCCCGCCGACCCGGCTCGGCTATGGGAGCGGTCGTGCCGGCGCGTAACGGCTCGACCGGCCTGTCACCGGCGGGCCTGGCGAAAACCGGCTGTTTCCGAATCTGCCGCTCGGTCGACGGCGCTGAGCCGATGATGATGGCGCTCCGCGCCGCCGCCCGCAAGGTCGAGCCGGACGTCCGCGGTGCCGGGCGCGCTCAGCGTCACGACCGTCGCGGGGCCGGGGCGTACGTAGACGACCGCGCGGGCGTCCTGCGTGCGACGGCACGGCTCCGGGTACGGCGTCGGGTCGCCGAGGTCCCCGTTGTCCAGGCCGAGGAGGTCGCCGTCGGACACCTCGACGGAGACGGGCCGGTCGTCAGCGGCGACGTTCCCGTGCTCGTCGCGCAAGGCGACCTCGACCTGGACCACGTCGTCGGTCGCGAGCCCGAGCGTGGCGCAGAGCGCGGCGACCTCGCTCGGGAGGCTCCACACCTGGGCGTCGAGCCGCGTGGCCTGGCCGCGCGGTCCGAGCGCGTCGCGCACGACGACGTCGCCCGTTCGCCCGACCACGGCCAGCGGCGCGGCCCGGTACGGCACGACCGCGCGCCACCACCCGGCCGCGTCGTCGAAGGTCAGCGGAACCTCCTCGTCGCCGCAGGTCAGGACCAGTTCGTCGGCGTCGCCGCAGCAGATCACCTCGACCTCCTGCCCGGGCTCGTGGTCCCACGTCCGCGAGACGGGATGGGTCCAGAGCTGCTTCTCCGCGTCGGCTGTGTGCAGGCGCGTGACCAGGTACGCCGTCGGCTCGCCGGACCACCAGGACCGGCGCAGGTGGTAGGCCGGCTTCTCGAAACCGGCGGTGGTGAGCAGGCCCGCCGAGGAACCGTGGACGGGCCAGCCGTGCGCCTCGCCGAGGTAGTCGATCCCGGTCCAGAGGAACTGGCCCGCGACGTAGTCCTTCTCAACAACGTGCCGCCACGCCTCGTAGGAGTGCGAGTTCTCGGAGCCGACGAACGACTGGTCCGGGAAGCGGGCGTGGTCGGATTTGTACAAGTGCTCCTTGTAGTTGTAGCCGATCAGGTCGAAGCGGTCGAGGAGCCCCGTCAGGCTCGACAACTCGGGGAACGCGGCGGCGAGCGTGACGGGCCGCGTCGGGTCCGCGGCCCTGACCAGGTCGATCAGGCGGGCCGCGATCGTCGTCAGGCGGCGCACGTCGGGCCGGGCCGGATCGTAGACCCGCTCGGCCGCGGGCTTGGAGGCGTCGTTGTTGCCGGTCATCTCCGCGAACAGCGGGCTCGCGTAGGGGTCGTTGGGGTAGTCGACCTCGTTGCCGACGCTCCACGCGACGACGCACGGGTGGTGCCGGTGCGCCTCGACCATCGCGGTGAGGTCGGCGGCGTGCCAGGTGGGGAATTCCTTCGCGGGGCCCTCGTGCCGCGGCGGGTAGACGTTGTGCCCCTGCCACCATTTGTTCTTCGGGTTCTCCCACTCGTCGAACGCCTCGTCGACGACGTAGAAGCCGAGGGCGTCGCACAGCGTGTAGAGCTCAGGGGCGTGCGGGTTGTGCGCCATCCGGACGGCGTTGCAGCCCATCGCCTTGAGGCTGAGCAGGCGTCGGGCCCAGACGGCCACGGGCACGGCCGTGCCGAGGACGCCCGCGTCTTCGTGCAGGCACACACCTTTCAGGGTCCGCGGCGCGTCGTTGATGAAGAAGCCGTAGTCGGGGTCGAAGCGGATGGTCCGCAGCCCGACAACAAGTTCGGACGCCTCACCAAAGGGTCGCAGCGTGGTCGTCAGCCGGTACAGGTGCGGGTGCTCGGCGGACCACGGCTCGGGGCCGGCGACGCGCTCGACCGTCTCGACCTCGCGGGTCGCCCCCGCCGGCACCCGCACCTCGCACGCGAACCGGTGGACCCGGTCCGACGTCAGCGAACGCAACTCGTGGTCCAGCGTGACGGTCGTGTCCTCGGCGCCGTCGTTCACGACGACCTGCCGGACCCGCACGGTCGCCTCGGCCGCGTCGAGCGCAACCGTCTCGAAGGTGGTGCCGTGTTCGGCGAGGTGCACGGCGTCGTGGACCTCCAGGTCCACGCGCCGCGTGAGGCCGGAGCCGTTGTACCAGCGCGAGTCGGACACCTCCGTGCGGTCGACGCGGACCGCGACGACGAGGTCGTCGTCGGGCGCGTAGGCGAGGAACTCGCTGAGGTCGAACGAGAAGCGCGCGTGGCCGGAGGGCCGCGAGCCGAGGTGGTAGCCGTTCACCCACACGTCGGCGTTCTTGTACACACCGTGGAACACCAGCCGAAGCCGCTGCAAGGGGGCGAGGCCGAGTGCCGCGAGCGAGACGTGGCCGCGGTACCAGCCCACGCCGCCGGGCAGGTAGCCGGTGCCGCTCGAGCAGGACGGGTCGAAGGCGTGCTCGACGCTCCAGTCGTGCGGCACGACGACGGGGCGCCACGCGGAGTCGTCGAAGCCCTTGGCCCAGGCCTCGGGCTCGTCGGCGAGGAGAAAGGACCACCGACGGATCGGGGAGGTGCGCACAGGAAGGAACCTTCGGTTTCGGGGGCGGCCGGAGGCCGACAGACACGGCAAAAGAGCGGTCAGGACACGGTCACGAGGGTCAGGACCGGGCCGGGTCGTCCGGCTCGTCCGACGGCACCAGGGCGAGCTCGGGAGCGTAGGTGGCGAAGACGCCGGTGAGCACGATCCCGACCAGGAACGCGACGCCCGCGAAGCCGATGAGGAACCAGAGCAGCCCGTACACCGTGACCTTCGGATAGAAGACCGTGACGACGACGGGCAGGCCGGTCACGGCGAGCAGCGCCAGCGACGCGAAAGCATGCCGGACGGACATCCGCCGTGCGTTCCGGAGCACTGTGCGCAGATCGTCGTCGAACGTGGCGAGGTAGGGGAACGCATAGAGCGCGACGAGCGTCAGGCGGAAGGCCAGGATGCAGCAGACCGCGTACAGGAGCAGCCGGACCAGGTCCGGGACGTTGAGGCCGCCGGCGACGACCCACCAGGCGGCGAGGACCAGGCCGAGCCCGGCGACGAGCAGACCGAGGACCGTGCCCTGCCGCAGGTCGCGACGCAGAGCGCGCAGGTAGTCGCCCGACGTCGACTCGCTCTCGCCGCGGGCGATGCGCATCGCCGTGCCGCTCAGCGCGGTGAGCGAGGCGCCGAGCGTGATGATCGGGAGTGACGTCGCGAGGAACAGCAGGTTGAGGATCATCAGGTCCGCGACCCGGGTGAGGAAGCGCATGAGCGGGGAGTCCGCCCCGAATACGCCGGCACTGCCGCTCGTGCTGCTCATGCTCGTCACCTCTCGTGCCGGGAAGGCGCCGTGCGGGCCCGCTGGAGGCGGCCCCGCACGGCGTTGTCCTCGTCCGGTGGACCGGACCGTGCGCGACTACTTGGCTTTGTGGGTCTTGCTCCAGTTGTCGAGGTCGGCCTGAATGGACTTCAGGGCGTCCTCGAAGCCCGCGTCCTTCAGCTTCTTGCGCATCTCGGCGATCGTGGCGGCCGGGTCGGCCGTCTTGCCGTACTCAAGCTGGGGGATGTACTCCGAGAGCACCCCGCCGATCGCCGTGAGGGTCGGGTCGATCTGGTCCTTCTTCACGCGTAGCGTCGAGAAGGGATAGACCTTCGCCGCCGCGTCGAGGGACTTGTAGATGTCGGCCTTGTTCGGCGCGTCCGTGACCTTGTCCGGCTCGAACTCGTCCATCCGGCCGCCCCAGAAGTTGGAGCCCAGGGAGTCCTTCGAGGCGTCGTAGCCGGCCGGGTAGTCGATCTTGCCGTCCGCCGTCAGGACGTAGTCGGTGCCCTGGATGCCGAAGTTCAGCAGGTCGTAGTCCGCCTTGTCGTTGCGGATCAGGTCGTAGACCTCGAGCGCCTTGTCGGGGTGCTTGGAGTTCGCCGAGACCGCCATCGCGCCGTGCGTCTTGATGTCCCGGAAGACGTTGCCGTTCTCCTGGCCCCAATAGAACATCTTGGGGTCGGAGCCGGGCTGCTTCTTCGTCATGTTGTTGACGATCTGTGTCACGAACGTCTGCGTGTGGTGCTGGTCCGTGCCGGAGAGGCCCGCGTAGAACTCCTCGCGTGTGTCACCGTCGTAGTTCAGCGCGTCCTCGCGCCAGACGCCGAGGGTGTTCCACTGCTTCGCCTCCGTGGCCGCGGCCAGGAGCTGGTCGCTGTTGTAGTACCAAGAGGTGACCTGCGGAGTGGCGCCGGAGTTGTCGATCTGGAACGGGTAGTAGTTGCCCGTCGAGACCTCCTGGAGCGTGAACCAGTCGGTGTGCCCCTGGAGGTAGCCGGTGAGGGCGGCCTCGTTCGACTTGGCGACGTCCCACGGGTACGCCTTGGGCTTGTTCTTCTTGATCCACGTGAAGTACTGCGTGAACTGCTCGAACTTGGTGATGGTCCCGTCGGGGATCCCCGCCGCCTTCGCCCAGTCGCCACGGTAGAAGAAGCCGTGGTTCGTCCACTGGGTGTAGTGGTCCTCGGGGATGAAGTAGATCTGGCCGTCGTCCAGCTTCGTGAGGTCCCAGTCGCCGGTCGCGCCGACCTGCGCCCACGTCTTCGGGGCGTCCTTCTTCAGCATGTCCTCCGACAGCGGCAGGAAGGCGCCCTTCTGGGCGTTCTCCCAGGCGAACAGCCAGTCCGTGGCCGTCGTGATGAGGTCCGTGCTGCTGTCGCCCGAAAGGAGCTGGACGTTGTACTGCGTCTGCCAGTCGGCCCACTCGATGTAGTGCAGGTCGAGCGTGGCGTTCGCCTGTTGCGTGAGGCGCGCGTTCAGCTGCTTGAGCATCGCCTCGAGCCGGCCGTTGGTGGGCTTGTCGCCGAGCACCAGCATCGTGATTTTCGTGGGCTTACCGGAGTCTTCCGAGTCTGAGCAGCCCGTGAGGGCTCCCAGGCTCAAGGTCAGGGCGGCGAATGCCGCGCCGACCTTGATCAATGTCCTATTCATCAAAATCTCCTTCAACTCGTCGGAGGGGGGTTATGAAGGCGCGAGGGTCCCGCGCGAAGAGGCAGATTCAGGGGAGGGGCGGACGCCTAGCCCTTCACGGCCCCGACGGTGATACCGCTGACGAAATACCGCTGCACGAACGGGTAGAGCAGGACGATCGGCCCGGTCGCGACCACGGCGCTCGCCATCTTCAGCGTGTTGGTCGGGAGCTGGGTGATCGTGACGTTGTTGCCCGCCATGGAGCTCTTCAGCGCGTTCGCCGTGTTGATGATGTTGTAGAGGTAGTACTGGAGCGGTTTGAACTCGACGGTGCTGCCCAGGTAGAGGGACGAGAGGTACCACTCGTTCCAGTAGCCGAGCGCCAGGAACAGGCCCGTGGTGGCGAGCGCGGGCTTCATCATCGGGAGCACGAGCCGCAGGAAGATCCGGAAGTCTCCGGCGCCGTCGACCTTCCCCGACTCGGTGACCTCGTGGGGCACCGACCGCACGAAGTTCTTCATCAGGATGATGAGCCACGGCGTCATGAGCAGCTGCAGGAACACCGCGAGGTAGTTCCCGCGCAGCCCGAGTTCGCGCGCGATCCACAGGTACGTGGGTGCCAGCCCCGCGGAGAACAGCGTGGTGAAGTAGATGAAGAAGGAGATCCAGTTCCGGAGTGGGAAGTCCTTGCGCTGCAGCGCGTAGCCGGTCATCGCGATGATGAACAGGCCGATCGCGGTGCCGAGCACCGTCATCGTGATGGTGACGACGTACGAGCCGATGATCTGCCGCGGTGACTTGAAGATGAGCTCGTACGCTTCGAGCGAGAAGCCGCGCGGCAGCAGGCCGAAGCCGCGCTTCATGATCTCCGACTCGTCGGAGAACGAGGCCGAGAGGATCAGCACGAAGGGCACCAGGCAGAAGAGCGTGAAGACCGTGACCACGGTGTACGAGACGCCCCGGAGCGCATAGTCGCTCGGGTCGGCCCTGACCTTCCGCGGCTTCGCGACGACGACGCGCGTCGGCACGACTTTCTTGCGGTCGGTCGTTTTCACGGTCGTCCCGATGACCTTCTCGTCCGCGCGCGGCGCTGCCGGGCGCCCGTTAGAAGAGCGCATAGTCCTCGTTGACCCTTCGCACGATCCAGTTGCACAGCATGACCAGGGCGAAGCCGAACAGGGACTGATAGAGCCCCACGGCCGTCGACGTCGTGAAGTTGTTCTGGCTGATGATCATTCGGTAGACGGAGGTCTCGATGATGTCCGTGGTCTCGTAGAGCGACGCATTGTTCCCGACGAGGTTCCAGAACAGCCCGAAGTTGCCCTTCATGATCCCGCCGAGCGAGAACAGCAGCAGGATGAAGAAGGTGGGCTTGAGGCTGGGCAGGATGATGTAGCGGATCCGCTGCCAGGCCGAGGCGCCGTCGATCGCGCCCGCCTCGAACAAGGAGTCGTCGATGCCCAGGATGGCGGCGAAGTAGACGATGGAGCCGTAGCCGGTGCTCTGCCAGAGGTGACAGAGGATGATGATGATCGGCCACAGCCCGGCGATCGAGTAGATCTTGATCGGGTCGCCGCCGGTCTGCTTGATCAGCGCGTTGATCGCGCCGGTGTCGTAGTTCAGCAGGTTGAACGCGATGACGCCGACGAGCACCACCGAGATGAAGTACGGCAGGAACATCACCGCCTGGCTGATCTTCTTGAAGTACTTCGAGCGGATCTCGTTGAGCATGAGGGCGAGCGCCACCTGGACGATGTTCCCCAGGACGATGAACGCCACGTTGTAGAGAATCGTGTTGCGCGTCAGATCCCAGAGCTGCCCCGACTTCACGAGGAACTCGAAGTTCCGGAGCCCCACGAACGGGCTGCCGAAGATCCCGTCGTGGTAGTTGAAGTTCGTGAACGCGATCCACGCGCCCGGCAGCGGGCAGTAGGCGAACACGATGAAGAACGCGATCGCCGGCAGGCACATCACGATCAGCGTCCTGCTGTGGCCGATCCGCCTCAACAGAGGCCTGCGACTCCCCGTCGACCGCGCCCGCTCCGCGTCCAGCTGCATCACCACAGCGCAACCCGCGCCCTGTCGCTAGCCATCGCGCACAGCCTCCTATTCGCCATGTGGCCGTCGGCCGCATCGCGCAATCCTGGTCAATTTGATGGTGAAGATTTCCGGCTGGTTAAGTGGTCGGAAGCCTAAGGATCCGGTAAACCTTCGTCAAGGGGCTGTAGGAAGCAGCTTGGTAACCGCCCCCGGGATCGCCATCGGTTGATGCCGCCGAGGGCGGGGAACCGGAGACGCCGGGGTCACCGCCGGGGTCCGCCGCTTCGCGCCCAGGCTCAGATCTTCCGCCAAGGCATTGACGAGGGGCCAGCGGAAACCTACGATTTCGCCAATTTACCTGCACGTAACATCCCGCTCTCGCCCCAACCGCCGGCGCGGTGCTTCGCCGTGCCTGTCGGACGGTCACCCCCTCTTACCGTCTGTCGAAAGGGCATCCCCATGTTCCATTCCCTTACCGGCCGGCGTGGTGCCGCACTCGGCGCCACCGCCCTCCTGCTGTTCACCGCGGCGACCGTCGTCCTCGAGGTCACCACGGCCGCCGCCCCCGCCCTCGCCGCCACCAGCCAGTTCAAGGGCGTCAACTGGGCCGACCCCGACGACAACTACGCCGACGAACCGGCCGTCCCCTCCGGATTGTCGACATCGGACAGTTACGCGACCACGTACGCGAAGGCGACCTCGGTGATCGGCGCGTTCCAGACGAACGTCGGGGCGAACACGGTCCGGCTGCCGATCAACCCGTACACCGTCAACGGGACCTACTGGGCCTCGTACACAGGGGCCATCGACGCGGCGGTCGCCAAGGGCTTCAACGTCGTGCTCAGCTACTGGGAGGGCACCGCCAACAAGGACGGGCTGATCGACAACAGCACGTCCTACTGGGCCATGTGGCAGACGGTCGTCGCCAAGTACAGCGGCACCAGCCTGGTCTATTTCGAGCCGATGAACGAACCGTTCGGCTACAGCCAGTCCGCGTGGGCGAACCTCGCCGCCCAGTGGATCAGCACGTACTCGGCGGTGCCGAAGAGCCGGATCTTCGTCAGCGGCACCGGCTACAACGACAACGTCACCAGCGTGTGCGCCGACAGCCGGCTCGCCGGCACGTACCTGTCGCTGCACCATTACGGCTTCTGGAACACGAGCCAGACCAGCTACTCCGGGTGGGTCAGCGACCTGAAGAACCGGATCGGCTCGTGCGCCGCCCGCACGGTGCTCGACGAGTGGGGCGCGCCGATGACCACCGGGCTCAACTACAACGGCCCGATCAACGGCAACTACGCCATCGCGTACGTGCAAGCCGACAGCGACACGCTGCGCGCGCTGGGCATCGGCTCGATCTACTGGCCCGGACTACGCACTGGGGACACGTACAGCATGACCACGCTCGGCGGCAGCGGCACCAACCTGACCCTGAGCACCACCAATGCCTCCGGTCTCAGCCGGCTGCAATGGGCCTGGGGTGTCGGCAGCAGCACCGCCGCGGTGGTCCGCGGGGTCGGCTCCAACCGGTGCCTGGATGTGCCCGGCGCATCCACCACCTGGGGTGTGCAACTGAACATCTACGACTGCAACGGCGGCAGCAACCAGTCCTGGCTGCTGACCCCGTCGAAGGCCCTGGTCGTCTACGGGAGCCTGTGTCTCGACGTGACCGGCGCGAGCACGGCCACGGGCGCCAAGGTGGAGACCTGGGACTGCCAGGCTGGCACGAACCAGCAGTGGAACCTCAACAGCAATGGCACGATCACCAGCGTGCAGACCGGGCTGTGTCTCGACGTGGTCGGCGCCGGCACCGCCAACGGCACGCTGGTCGACATGTGGACCTGCAACGGCGGCACGAACCAGCAGTGGCAGCGCTCATGAGTCTGCGCCTTCGTCACCTGGCGGCGGTCGTGTTGCTTGCCGGGGCGGCATTCCTCAGCGCCCCGGCCGGACCGGCCGCCGCGGCCAGCACCACCAGCACCCGGTATGTGTTCACCGCGTTCACCAATGCCAGCGAGAGCAACATGTCCGTGTACACGTCCACCGACGCGACCACCTTCACGGCGCTCAAAACCTCGGCGTACACGCCACCCAGCGGGCTGGTCCGCGACCCGAGCGTGCTGCACGCGGCGAACGGGTATTACTACATCGCGTACACCAACAACTGGACCGGTTCCAGCTTCGGGGTGGCCCGCAGCAAGGACCTGGTCAACTGGGCCTATCTGACCACAGTGGACGTCGGGATCAGCGGGACGCTGGAGACCTGGGCGCCGGAGTGGTTCGTCGACCCGGCGGACGGCAGCATCAACATCATCGTGTCGCTCTCCGCGTCGGCCAACTACGACCAGTTCCACCCGTACCGGTTGCGGGTGCTCAACTCTAGCTTCACGTCGTTCGGCACCGCGACCGCGCTGTCGGGCACCTGGACGAACTACATCGACACGTTCATCGTGCGCTCGGGAAGCACGTATCACGCGTTCACCAAGAACGAGACCACCAAGTACGTCGAGCACGCGACCGCGACGTCGCTGGACGGCCCGTACACCTTCGTGGGCACCGGCGACTGGGCCGGCTGGGGCAACTACCTGGAAGGGCAGGCGCTGACCCAGCTGGACAACGGCAGCTGGCGGATCTACATGGACGCCTACAGCGCCGGGAAGTACTACTACGCCGACAGCAGCAACCTGACGACCTGGAGCGCCAAAACCGAGGTGGGCAATGGGCTCTCCGGCGTGATCCGGCACGGCACGGTGCTGCACGACACGATCACCAGCACCACGAGCCAGGCGCTGAAGGGCACCGGCTCCGGGCGCTGCCTGACCGCCCCGTCGACCGACGGGGTCCAGGCCACCATCGCCGACTGCACGGGCAGCTCGCTGCAACTGTGGTCGTACACGGCGAGCGGCCAGCTGACCTTGAGTGGCCGCTGCCTCGACGTCTACGGCCAGGCGACCGCCAACAGCAGCGCGGTCGACGTATGGACCTGCAACGGCGGCGCCAACCAGAAGTGGACCCGAAACTTCGACGGCAGCTACACCGGCGTGCAGTCGGGCCGCTGCCTCGACGTGAAGAGCGCCGGCACGGCAAGCGGCTCGGTGATCCAGATCTACGACTGCAACAGCGGCACCAACCAGGCCTGGACCTTCCAATAGCCCTACGGTGGCGCGGAGCGAACCTCCGCGCCACCGCGGTTATCTACCTCTTCAGTGGTGCCGGGCAGCGGCGTGCGGCCTCGTACTTGTCGACCGCCGCGCCGAGTTGGGCGAACTTCTGGGTGAACTCGACCGGGGTCACGCCGGTGGGCGTGGCCGGGCGGCCGGCGTCCTGGTACTGGTCGCCGAGGTTGGAGAAGACGGCGATGATGTAGTGCCGGCCCGCCTTGCCGGGCAGCGACCGGACGATGCCGGCGTCCGCACCCGAGTTGTTGACCCAGCCGGTCTTGTGTTCGAAGGTGACCTGCGCGTCCTGGTTGCAGGGCCGCACGTCCTGGCCGAAGTAGTTGCCGGCCACCGTCATCGTGCCGTCCGCGGCCAGCCACCGGTCCGCCGTGCTCTGGGCGATGCCCGCCGCGGGATAGTCGCGACCGCAGTAGTTCGTGGTCGAGAGCATCCAGTTCCAGCCCTGCTGGCCGAGCCGCGAGGTGAACACCTGGCGGGACGAGTCGCTGAGCGCCGACTTGGTCACCGGGACGCCGGCGGGGGTGGTCCACAAGGTGCCGGGACCGCCGTTGATCAGGGCCAGCAGCTTGGCGGTGTCGAGCGAGCTCATCGTCACCGGGTTGCCCCAGCGTCCGCCGTTGACCGGGTTGGTGTTGGCCAGGTGCAGGGTCTCCAGGCCGAGGTCCTGGAACTGCTGGTTGAGCCCGGTGACCGCGTCGTGGTCCCAGAGCAGCTTGACCAGCGCGCAACTGGCCGCGTTGGACGACGCGGTCAGCGAGGCGTCGATGTACGCCCGCACGGTGTTGCTGCTAGCCGGCCCGCACAGGGAGCTGATCGTCGTCGGCTGGTAGCTGTAGGTGTCGTCCAGGGTGATCACGCCCTGGTCGACCAGGCGCAGCACGCCGAAGTTCACCATCAGCTTGAGCACCGAGGCCGGATAAGGCGACATGAAGTCCAGCGGCGCGGCCTCCCGGCCCGGGACGATGTCGATGGTGCCCTGGGCGTGGTTGGTGTACCAGCCCGCGTCGTCCCACTGCCGGTAGCGCACCGCCGTGGTGTGGTGGTCGGCGTCGACCGGCACGACCACACCGTGCGGATACTGCGGGCTCATCAGTACCGTGCCGGAGGACGTGATGCGCCCGGCCGGGTCGAGCTCCAGCACCGTCGCGTCGATCTGCGGCTGCTGGGTGATCGGGAGAGCGGCGGCGGCCGTGGCGGCGTACGCCGTGGCCCGTTGCTCTTCGGTCGCCGCCTCCTTGTCCACGCTGGAGCTCAGGATGCTGGCCTGCGCCACCGTACGCGGCGCCAGGTCGAGGACCTCCTGGAACGCCAGGCTGTCCATGGTCTGCTGCAGGTACTGCGCGATGGGCACCGACGTTCCACTTGCGACCGGTTTGTCTGTGGTCGCCTGCGCGGAGGTGGCCACCGACGCACCCACCACCCCGATCGTCACACACGACGCGATCAGAGCGACTTTGCGTTTGTGCACTGTCGATCCTTCCCCGTGGACACGGTTTCCGGCGGTGACGCACCGCCGGAAACCGCGTGCCGACATAGTTGATGTCCGGAGTCCCCGAACATCGACCGCCCAGCATGCCTTACGCCCGCCACCGACGCGAGGTGACCGGGTGTGACTACGGACGCTGGGTCAGCAGGTGCGCCTTGAAACCCTCGCCGTAGGTGCTGGTCGGAGTGCCGTCGTAGGCGGTGATGAGCACGTTGCCCGAGCCGCACCCCCACGGGTTCCAGGTCCACGCGGTGTAGCCGACCCCGTGCGCGTCCGCCCAGGCCATCACCTGGTCGATGTAGTCGTGCGCGCAGCTGTTCTGGCCGATCTCACCGGCCACCACCGGCACCTGGGCGGCGACGGTGCCGATCTGGCTGTCCCAGCAGGCGGTGGTGATGCAGGCGTTGAAGTTGTACGAGTGCCAGGACGCCATCAGGTTGCCGGCCGGGTCGGCCGGCTTGTAGGCCAGCCACTGGGTCAGGTCATTGGTCCAGGTCAGGCCGGCGACCATGACCACGTTGGTGGCGCCGGTCGCCCGGACCGCGTCGAGCAGGTCCTGCATGCCGGCCACCTCGTAGCCGATCCCGGTACACGTGCCGCCGTCGCGCAGGCACTTCCACGCCGCGGTGGCGTCCGTCCAGTTGTTGGCCGCGTCCGGGTAGGGCTCGTTGAACAGGTCGAAGACCACGGCCTTGTCGCCCTTGAACATGTTCGCCACCTGGGTCCAGAAGGTGGGTGCGTACTGTGCGTCGGGCATCGGCTTCTGGCAGGTCGCCGTGGCGTCCGCGCAAGCGGTCGCGGTGCCGGTGTACACGCCGTGGTTCCAGTGCATCTCGACGATCGGGGTGATGCCGTTGGCGACGAGCAGGGTCGCGTAGTCCTTGACGGCCTGTTGATAGGTGGCGCCGCTGGGCGTGCCGAAGGTGCCCAGCCAGCAGTCCTCGTTGAGCGGGATCCGGACGGCGTGGATGTTCCACGCCTTCATCGCGTCGACCGAGGCCTGGTCCACCGGGCCGCTGTCCCACATCCCCTTGCCCTGGACGCAGGCGAACTCGCCGCTGGACCGGTTGACGCCGAGCAGCCGGTAGGTCGCCCCGCTCGCGGTCACCAGCTTGTTGCCGGAGACGTGCAGCGCGGGCGCGGGACCGGTGGCCGGCGGGGTACTGGTGGGCGGCGTCGTCGGCGGGGTGGTGGGCGGCGAGGTCACCCCGCCGGTGCAGGTCGTGCCGTTGAGCGCGAACGCGGTGGGTACCGGGTTGGCGCCGGTGGCCGAACCGACGAACCCGATCGAGGTCGACCCGCCGGTGGCCAGCGCGCCGTTCCAGCTCAGGCTGGCCGCCGAGACCTGGGCGCCGGACTGCGACCAGGTGGCGCTCCAGCCCTGGGCGACCTTCTGGCCGGCGTCGGGGAAGGCGAACGTCAGCGTCCAGCTCGAGACGGCGGAGCCGAGGTTGGTGATGGCGATGTTGCTGGTGAATCCGCCGGACCACTGGCTCTGCACGGCGTAGGTCACGGAACACCCGGTGGCCGCGGCCGACGCGGGGACCGTGACCGCCACCAGGCCGGCGGCGACCAGCGCGGTGGCGGCGCCGGAGGCCAGAAGCGCAGGAAGAGGTTTCATGGGATCTCCCTAGTAGTGAGGACAGTCGATGGGAGCGCTCCCGGAGCTTGCTTTCTTAATGTCGTTAAGTCAAGAGTCCGTTCACCGGTCCCCGGCCCGACGGGCCGGTCCGGGGGCTCGGCAAGTGCCAGCGCTTGCAACGTTCAATCGCCGCCCCACCCTGACCCGAAATAACCGAAACATCCGGGCACGGTCCGGCCTGAGTGCCCTTGATTGGGGGAACTACAGGGAAAGTGGGCCCCGCACACGTCCTCGAAGGCCCACTTTCCCTGTAGTTCGGGGTGGTCGAAGTGGTGCGTGCGCGATAAGACGTGTCAAATACGGCATAAGGGTGGGTGGCGACGGTTCTTGCTGGCCACCGTGGGAGTTGCGGACAAGCGTGGGCCTACGGGCCGGCCAGGGCTTCGGTCGGGGACAGGCGGGACGCGCGTACGGCCGGGTAGAGGCCGGCGACCGCGCCGATCAGCAAGGTTGCCAGCACGCCGCCGGCCATCGCCCAGACCGGCACCACGGTCGGCCAGTTCTGGGTGGCGGCGTAGATTCCGGTCACGACGATGCCCAGCAGCACGCCGCCGGCGCCGCCCAGGGCCGACAGCAGCAGCGATTCGGCCAGGAACTGCAGGCGGATCTGGCCTCGTGTCGCCCCGAGGGAACGGCGCAGGCCGATCTCCGCCCGGCGTTCCAGTACCGAGATCACCATTGTGTTCGCCACGCCGACGCCGCCGACCAGCAGGGCCACCGCGCCCAAGCCGAGCAGCAGGCCGTTGAGCGTGTCGTCGGTGGCCTGCTTGGCGGCCAGCGCGTCCGACGGCCGGGACACCTCGACCTCGTTGGGCGCCTCCGGGTTGGCCGTCGCGGCGAGCACCGACCGTACGGCCGGCACCGCGTCCTCCCGGGTCCGGGTGTAGATGGTGGTGGCGTACCCGTCGAAGCCCAGCACGCTCTCGGCGACCGGCCAGCCCACCAGGGCCGCGCTGTCCAGCTCGGCCGCCAGCGGCACCGGGTCGAGCACGCCGACCACCGTGAACCAGTGTCCGCCCAGCCAGACCTGCGTTTCGGGCCCGGCCCCGCCGACGCCGAGCCGGTCCGCGGCGGTCGCGCCGAGCACCACCGCCGGATATCCCGCGGTCGCGTCGCTGAGCCAGGCGCCGCTGGCCACGGTGGCGCCGACCGTCGCGGGCAGGTCGGTCCGGGCCGCCCGGATGCCGATTCCGCCGGACTCGCCGACGGGTATCCGGTCGTTGCGGTAGACCCGCGCGTCGACGTCCCCGGTGGCGCTGACCGACTCCACCGGCGCGATCCGGCCGATCATGTCGATCGCCTCCGCGGGCAGATGCGACTTCTCGCCGAACAGCGACTGGCCGGGCCCGACCGTGAGCAGGTTGGTGCCGAGCGCGGCGAGCCGGCGGTTCAGGTTCTCCCGGCTGGAGGTGGAGATGCCCACGACCGACAGCATCGCGGCGATCCCGATCGCGATGCCGACCGCGGACAGGAACACCCGCAGCGGGCGGGTCCGCAGTCCGGCCCCGCCGACCCGCAGCACGTCCCGGGGCCGCAGCCGGGCCGGCACCAGGCCGGGCCGGTGTGGTGCGCCGGTGCTGGTCACGACCGCCATGCCGGCACCCCCACCAGGTGACCGTCGCGCATCTCGACCTGGCGGGGCAGGCCGGCGGCGATGTCGCGGTCGTGCGTGATGACCACGACCGTGGTGCCGGCCGCGTGCAGATCGCGCAGCAGCGCCAGCACCGTCGCGCCGGACGCGGAGTCGAGG